>SXGT01613937.1_pt1 | contig 16122 bp, 8 predicted proteins | sample 3176221 | NCBI WGS metagenome assembly SXGT01 (sample SAMN11356862, study PRJNA531348) | freshwater metagenome | isolation source: freshwater sample F1-120 | place: China: Fuxian Lake, Yuxi | collected 2017-12-25
CCACCGCCGCCACCGCCGCCACCGCCAGTCGATACCGACGGCGACGGCATCGTCGATCCAGACGACAAGTGCCCACAAGATCCTGAGGACAAAGACCAGTTTGCGGACGAGGACGGCTGCCCCGACCCAGACGACGACACCGACAAGCTCTGCGATCCCTCAGTGCCCGATCAGGGCAAGTCCGAGCAATACAAGGAGCGCTGCCGCGGCAAGGACCAATGCCCGCGCGAGCCGGAGACCTACAACACCCACCAAGATGACGACGGCTGCCCAGACATAGCCATCCAAGTGCAGAGCAACAAGATCGTCGTGCTGCAGGTCGTCAACTTCTACCTCGACGAGACGCGCATCAAAGAGGAGAGCATGCCGCTGCTCGACGAGGTCGTGACGGCGCTGCGGGAGCACAAAGAGATCAAAAAGATTCGCATCGAGGGCCACACCGACCTGCGCGCCGGCGCCGCCTACAACCTCAAGCTCTCCAAGGGACGCGCCAAGGCGGTCTTCGACTACCTCGTCGCACATGGCGTCGAGGCAACGCGCCTGCAGCACCAGGGCTACGGCTCGACAAAGCCGATTCATCGCAAGGCGAAGGACGAGAACGAGCACCTCGCCAATCGGCGCGTCGAGTTCAGCATCCTCGAGCGGGCGGAGTAAGAAGGTGCACAAGACGCTGGCACCGAGCAGCAGGCGCGATTCTCCCTGAGGCGCCCGCTGCTCGAGGCCGAGTGGCGCCTCATCGCAAGTCCAGCTGCGACCACGCTTGCCTTCCGGCACGAGCCGGTGTCCGCCATCGCGGCGGACCAGGCAGCCATGCGCCGGCGGCTCGAGCGATTGAGCTGCGCCCCCGGGCAGCCAAGTCCATACGAATGGACTGTGACTTGAGGTGCTTGGCATCGGCTCCCGCTGTCGTTGACGAGATGCGGAGCGGCTGGCGAGCTCTATCTCTCATCGGGGCAGCGACCCTCACGGGCCACGCTTATGGGGCCTCATGTCGCTTCCCTGCGCCAGCGCCTCCCTCGCAACCGCGGCCAACGGCGCGCAGTCGCCCCTGCGTTCAGCGCCGCACCAGCGTTCAGCGTCGCCACCAGTCGTGTCGTCGTTGGCGGCCACGCCCCACGCTGCGGCGCTCGTCGCGGCAGCGCCCCTCGGCCCCGGACTAGGCGCGCGCGGCATCGACGGCTGGTCTCGAGCCGCCGTGCTCGGCTGGTCGCTCGTCATCGCTGCCTGCAGCGGACCGGGAGGTCCGAGTGTCGACGCCGCCGCCGCTGCCGACGCCGAAGCTGACAGCGCTGGCGACTCCACGAGCGCCGACGCGGAACCGACCGTCAGCTGCCCAGGCCCGGTCGATTGCCCCTGCGCCGACGCCACCAGCTGCGATTCGGGCCTCTGCCTGCCGACGCTGAATGGCGGGCGCTGCACGACCTCCTGCGGCGACGGCCAGTGCCTAAAGGGCTGGAGCTGCCGAGGTATTATGGGCATCGGCGCCGACGGTCTGTCCATCTGCGTCCCCGACGCCGGCCTAGTCTGCCTGCCCTGCCAGGCGGACGCCGCCTGCCGGGCCGCCGGTCACGCCGGCGCGCGCTGCGTGCGCCATGGGACGGACGGAGGATTCTGTGGCCTTGCCTGCGTCGATGACGCCAGCTGTCCGCCACAGAGCGCCTGCCGCGACGCCATCGCCGTAGAGGGCGGGGCGTCGACCAAGCAGTGCGTCGCGGTGGACTCAGGCGGCGCTGAGGCGCTTTGCGGCTGTTCGGCGCTGGCGGTGGAGCGCCAGTCGGTCACGAGCTGCGAGGTCGAGGTCGCCGGCCCCGCCGGCAAGCGCCTCTGCGCTGGCACCCGCGTCTGCAATGCAGGCGGCACGCTGGGCCCCTGCCAGCCGTTGCAAGGTGCGGCGGCGTCTTGCCTGGACGTCGCCTGTCTCGACCCGATCACCAAGGCGCCGAGCGCGGCCGGCACCCCCTGCGACGATGGCCGCGCCTGCACGGTCGGCGACGCCTGCGCCGCCGGGCTGTGCCAGCCAGGCACGTCGGTCTGCCCGTGCGAGCCTGGGGTGGCGAGCTGCCCGCAAGCGAGCGTTGGCGCCAGCAACTTGTGCCGCGGCGCCGCGTTCTGCGCTCCGACGCCTGGCGCCGCGGTGCCCTACGCTTGCCTGCCGAACCCCGCGACGACCAAGGTCTGCGACGCCAGCCTCGACAGCGCCTGCCTGAAGAACGCTTGCCAGCCGCAGACTGGGGCCTGCGCCATGACGGCGACCGAGGCCACCGTCGAGCTCTGCGACCTGCCGGCTGGGCCTGCGGGGTCGCTAGCTTGCCGGCGTGAGGCGCTGCCGCCGGGTATCCCCCTGGCGTCGCCGGCGGTCTGCGACGACGGCCTCGCCTGCTCCTCCGGCGACACCTGCGCAAGCGGCGCCTGCAAGCCGGCGGATAAGAGCGCCTGTGCCTGCACCGCCAACAGCGACTGCATCGACGACGGCGATCTCTGCAACGGCACCTTGTATTGCGACAAAGCGGGCAAGGCCTGGAGCTGCGCCTTGAACCCCGCCACGGTCGTCTCCTGCGACGCCACCGGCGACACCGCTTGCAGCAAGACCATCTGCCAGAAGAAGACCGGCGCCTGCCAGGTGGTCGACCTCGCCGTCGGCGCGACTTGCAGCGACGACGTCGCCTGCACGGTCGGTGACATCTGCGACGGCAAAGGCAAATGCAATTCCGGCACCTGGACCTGCTGCAAGGGCGACGCCGACTGCGCCAAGGAGGAGGACGGCGACCTCTGCAACGGCACGCTGTTTTGCAACCTGCAGCTCGGCGCCTGCCAGCGTCGTCAACCCGGCGACGCTCGTCAGTTGCCCCTCGGTGGACGACGCGCCCTGCCGCAAGAACCTCTGTTCGGCCAAGACCGGCAAGTGCGCGCAGACCGCGGTGGCCAAAACCTTCGCCTGCGACGACGGCGAGCCCTGCACGGTCGGCGACGCCTGCGATGGCGCTGGGACTTGCAACGCTGGCGCCGGCGTCTGCGGCTGCAAGTCAGACGGCGACTGCAAGGCCTTCGACGATGGCGACGTCTGCAATGGCGGCTATCTCTGCGTCGGCGGCGCCTGCAAAGCCGTCGGCAAGGCGCTCGTCTGCCAAGACGGCGCGGTGTGTACCGCCGACTCCTGCGACAAAGCCAAGGGCTGCGTGTACTTGCCGATCAGCGCCACCTGCACCGACGGCGACGCCTGCACCGAGGGCGACGCCTGCGGTGGCGGTAGCTGCCAGCCGGGCAAGGTCGCCGCCTGCGATGACGCCAGCCCCTGCACCGACAGCGGCTGCGACAAGGCCAAAGGCTGCGTACACTTGCCCAACAGTGCGACCTGCACCGACGGCGACGTCTGTACGCTTGGCGACGCCTGCCAGGGCGGCGCGTGCAAGCCGGGCGGCGCGAGCCAGAATTGCGAGGATGGCAATTCCTGCACCTCCGATAGCTGCGACAAGGTCAAGGGCTGTACCCACAGCATGAATAGCGATCCGTGCAGCGACGGCGACGCCTGCACCGTCGGCGCGACGTGCGCGGCTGGGGTCTGCGACGCCAAGGTCAGCAAGCCCAACGACTGCAATGACGGCAAGGGCTGCACCGTCGATGCCTGCGACGCCGTCAAGGGCTGTGTCCACACCGCGGCCGCCGATGCCAGCGCCTGCGCCGAGCAAGCCCATGGCGCATGCCTCGCCGGCGCTTGCAAGGCGACCGTCTGCGGCATTGGCCTGCGGCCAGTGGTCGTCGACGATGACGGCAACAAGGTCTTTGCCTGCGAAGCCTTGGGACCGGTGTGGGGCCGGCGCGCCATCAGCCCGCAGGGCGTGTATGGGCCTGGGAGCCAGAACTTCGTCAAAGACCAAACGGCGGTGCTGGACGCCCAGACCGGGCTGGAGTGGAACCCGGGACCCAGCACAGCAATGAACTGGCCTGACGCCAAGAAGCACTGCGACGGCATCTACTTTGCCACCAAGCGTGACTGGCGGCTGCCCTCGGTGGCTGAGCTGGCGAGCCTCGTCGACTACTCGAAGCCACCGCAGGGCGGACCGTCGGTCATCGATCAGGCTCTCTTCTCGCTCGTGCAGCCGCTCGATTACTGGACCTCGACCCGCACCAACGGGGTGAAAGGCGAGGTCTATGTCGTCGGATTCAGTGGCGGCGACATCCTCTGGTCTCAGGAGTCCACAGCGAACCGGGTGCTCTGCGTGCGCGGCAGCGCCAAGGCCGCGGCGACCGACCGCTACCTCGTTCACGGCAGCGGGCAATCCGTTTTGGACCGCTGGACCAACCAGCGCTGGCGAGTAGCTACCCTGAAGGGCTCCTGGGACACCGTAGGCGCCTTTTGCAGCGGGGTCAGCCTCGACGGATCCGGACCCTATCGCCTGCCGTCGGTGCGTGAGCTGTACGGGCTGATGGAGCTCCGCGCGGTTCCGCCGCTCATCGACGCCTCGGCGTTCGGCGCGACACCAATCGACGCTTGGTACTGGAGCGGTTCGACCCACGCTGCAGTGTCCGACTTCGCGTGGCGCGTCGATTTCACGGAAGGCAAGGTCTTCAATGGACAACCGAAGCCGAGCCCCAACTTGTCGCGCTGCGTCACCGACCTGCCGAGCTGCAAGATCGACGCCGACTGTGCCGACGACGGAGATCCCTGCACCGTCCCCAGCTGCCTCAGCAGCGGCGCCTGCGACCACCAGCCGGCGTCCGGCGCTGCGTGCACGCTCGCCAGCGGCTGCCCCGGCCAATGCGACAAGGGCAGCTGCGCACCCACAGGCAAGGCCTTGCCGGCCGCGACGACGCTCGAGTTGGCCGAATCGACGACCATTCAGGCGTTGTCCCCTGACGACGCCGGAGGCGCGGCGCTCTGCGTCAACGGCTACACCGACCAGACCTCGACGACGACCAATTGGCTGCGACGCATCGACGCCCAGACCAAGGTGATCTGGCAAAAGGACCTCGGCAACAAGGGCCTCGGCCAGACCTGCGCTGTGCCGGCGATGCAAGCAGACGGCGGCGTGACCGCCCTCGGGCTCATCGGTGACCCCGGCAAGTTCGCGCTCGGCTTCTGGAAGTGGGACAGCAAGGGCAGCGCCTTGCTCAGCGCCAAGCCCCTGGGCCAAGCGATCTACGCCGTGTATGGCACGGCCAGCGTCGACGGCCTGTTGGCACTGGGCGGCAGCCATGCCTACGAGAGCGGCCAGCGTGCGCTCTTCGTTGTGGTCGACGCCGGCGGCGCCCCCGTGGTCTCGCACACGGCGTACCCGAGCGGCGCCAGCTTCGCCGAAGTCCGCGGCATGGCGCTGACGCCGACGGGCTGGCATGCGGCCGGCTATGCCCAGGTTGGCAGCGGTCCGCGCGGCGTCCTCACCATCGCCTCCAACCCAGGTGGCGCACCCAACGCCAAGCCCAAGCGGCTCCACTGGGCCGATGACGGTTGGTACGCCCACGCCGCCGCCGCGGCCCCAGACGGTGGAACGTTCATCGTCGTCGGCGACCCTGGCACCCAGCTCCTGCGCCGCCACGATGCAGACGGCACGCTGCGCTTCGAGCGAGCGTTGCCTGCAGGTGTCGCCGTCAAGAAGGCCACCTGGACTCCGGTGGGCTTGCTGCTCGCCGGCAGGATCCTCGGCGTCAAAAAGGCCCTTGTCGCCCGCGTCGACGCCAGCGGCGCCATCGTCTGGCAGCGCGCCGAGCCGTTCCCGACCGACGGCGCGCTGCTCGACATCGCTTGGACTGGCAAGGAGATTTGGGCCGTCGGCTACCAATTCGTCCCGGGCGGAGCCAGCCTTGGCTACCATCTGCGCCTCGACGCGTGGGGTCGGCAGGCGTGCTCCACCGGTGGCTGCGCCGACCAGGGAATCGTCGCCTGCGACGATGGCGACCCCTGCACCACCGATCGCTGCGACGGCGAAAGCGGCAAGTGCAGCTCCATCCCCTACGCCGACGCCACGCCTTGCGCCGTCGGCAAGGTCTGCGTCGCCGGCGCCTGCAAGGCTTCTTGCGGCAATGGTGCCATCGACGATGGCGAGGACTGCGACGACGGCGGCACGGCGCTAGGCGATGGCTGCGACGCCGTCTGTGCCTGGGAGCCCAACGCCGAGCGCGTGTATATCCCGCGTTCGACCTTGTTGATCGGCTGCAACGCCGTGCTCGACCAGCAATGCCAGGCCGACGAGCTGCCGCAGCATCAGGTCGCGCTGAGCCCCTATTGGATCGACCGCTACGAGCTCACCGTCGGCCGCTACAAGAGCTGCGCGCTCGCCGGGGCCTGCGCCAACAAGCCCGCAGGTACGGTCTCGCTGAACCAGACCACCCGGCCAGCCACGCACCTGAACTTCGCCGACGCCGTCAACGCCTGCGCCTTCGTGGTCCCCAAGGGCCGTCTTCCGACCGAGGCCGAGTGGGAGCTGGCGGCGCGGGGCAGCTGCGCCCACCATCCCGGCGTCGATTGCGCCAAGGCGATGCCCACCTATCCCTTTGGCAACTCCTGGAATGGCTGCGCCGGCGCGGTCGTCAGCGGTTGCGCTGGGCCATTGCCGGTGGGGTCGGCCGCAGTTGGCGCCTCGCCCTTTCAGCTCTACGATACGATTGGCAACGTCGACGAGTGGGTGAGCGACTGGTACGACCCTGACTACTACCAGGTCAGCGAGGCCAGCGATCCGAAGGGGCCCGCCAAGGCGAGCAACGGCAACCACGTCGCCCGCGGCGGCTCCTACACGTCGGCAGCCGCCGGCGTCCACGCCCGCGCCGCCGCCCGCGTCGGCCATCACAAGTCCGTGTCGTCGGACTCCATCGACTCGCTCGGCGTGCGCTGCGCGCTCAGCGCGGCCCCCTGCGGTGACGGCAAACGCGATCCCGGTGAGGACTGCGACGACGGCAACAACAAGGGCCAAGACGGCTGCCCCGGCGATTGCCGCCTACACTGAGCATCGCCGGGGGGACGCCTGCCGCTGAGGGCGCTCTCGGCCGGGCTTGGCTGCCTCTTCGTCGTGACCGACTCAGCCGGACGTCAGGCCGCTCAGTGCGAGCCCTTCTTCGGCCGCAGCGCCTTCTCGCCTGCCACCGCCTCATTCCACGTCGCCGGCGCAAAACCGTTGTCGACCTGGACCATCGTGATGCAGTCCGAGACCGGGCACACGATCTGGCAGAGGTTGCAGCCGACGCACTCGCTCTCGTCGATCACCGGCACGCGGGTGCCATCGGTGGCGGGGAAGATGCACTGGTGGGCGCCGTCGCGACAGGCGGCGACGCAGTCGTAGCAGCCGATGCACTTGCTGGCGTCGATCTTGGCGACCGTCTCGTAGTTGAGGTCGAGCGAGCCCCACTCGCTGTAGCCGGGGATCGCCTTGCCGACCATCTCGTCGATGGTGTGGAAGCCGTGGCTCGACATGTAGGTCTCAAGGCCCTCGATCATGTCCTCGACGATGCGGTAGCCCTTGAGCATGACCTCGGTGCAGACCTGCACGCTGGTGCTGCCGAGCAGGATGAACTCCACGGCGTCGCGCCAGGTCGCCACGCCGCCGATGCCCGAGATCGGGATGCGGAAATCGGGATCGCGCGCCAACTGCGCCACCATGTGCAGGGCGATCGGCTTGACCGCGGCGCCGCAGTAGCCGCCGTTGCTCGACTTGTCCTTGACCCGCGGGTAGGGCACGAAGTGGTCGATGTCGACGCCGATGATCGACTTGATGGTGTTGATCAGCGAGACCCCGTCGGCACCACCTCGCTGCGCCGCCCTGCCGTGCGGCAGGATGTCGCCGACATTGGGCGTCAGCTTGATCAGCACCGGCAGCCCTGGGCGGTACTTGTCAGCGTACTTGCGGGCCCAGCCGGTGATGCGCTCGTTGACCTTTGGCTCCTGGCCCACCGCTGAGCCCATGCCGCGCTCGCACATGCCGTGTGGGCAGCCGAAGTTCAGCTCAAGGCCGTCGGCGCCGGCGTCGACCGAGCGGGCGATGATGTCCTCCCACTCCTGTTCGGTCTCGACCATCAGGCTGACGATCACGGCATGTTTTGGGAATTTGCGCTTGACCTCGCGGATCTCGCGGAAGTTGCTCTCCAGCGGGCGATCGGTGATGAGCTCGATGTTGTTGAAGCCGATGTTGCGCTTGCCGCCGTAGTTCAGGCCGCCAAAGCGGCTGCTGACGTTTTGGATCGGCTGGCCGAGCGTCTTCCAGACCGCGCCGCCCCAGCCGGCCTCGAACGCGCGCTCGATCTGCGGCCCGGAGTTGGTCGGTGGCGCCGACGCCAGCCAAAATGGATTCGGCGAGATGATGCCGCCGCAATTGGTCGTCAGGTCGGGCTTGACCTTGGCGTCGCGGGCGCCGACCAGCCAGTGGCCGGCGTTGCTGTGATTGTGGTCGGCGCGGCTGCCGGCGGCCCCACTCACGCCCTGCGGCTTGCCATTGCTTCCGCTGCTATCGCTGCTGCTGCCGTTCATGGCGTTTCCCTCTCTCGGTGCCGGGCCAAAGCTCGAAGGCGGTGCGTGTCGAGCCGGCTCAGGCCGCGTCGCCGCGCAGGTAGTGGTCGATGGCGATCGCCGCGCGCTTGCCCTCGGCGACGGCGTTGACGACTTCCTTGCCGCCGTTGGCGCAGTCGCCGCCGGCGTACCAGCCCTTGCGGCCGGTGGCGCCGGTCTCGGCGTCGACGACGACGACGCCGCGCTCGACCGCCACGCCGCTGACGCCCTGGAGCATCGACGCCAGCTTGCCTTGGCCGATCGCCAGCAGCACCAGGTCGGTAGACAGCGCGAAGGTCTCGCCCGTCGGCCGCTTGTCGGCGCCCAGACGCGCGCAGTGGATCGATTGCACCCGGCCGGCGCCGAGGAAGGCCAGCGGCTGGCTGGCCCACGACGCGGTGATGCCCTCAGCCTTGGCCGCCTTCCACTCGTGGGCGTAGCCGCTCATGCCGGCCTCGCTGCCGCGGTACACCAGCGTCACATCTGGGATGCCGAGGCCCTTCAGCTCGCGCACGGCGTCGATGGCCGTGTTGCCGCCGCCGACCACCGCCGCCCGGCGCACCCAGGCGAGGTCGAGCTTGCCGGTCTTCATGCACTCGATGAAGTCGACCGCGCCGTGGACGCCGTCGAGGTCCTGGCCCGGCACGCCGAGCATGGAGTCCTCGCCGAGGCCGAAGCCGAGGAACACCGCGTCGTGGCGGGCCTCCAGCTCGGCGAAGGGGAGGTCACCCTCGGCGTCGCCGACGCCGACGCCGAGCTGAATGTCGATTCCGCCGATGCGCAGGACCCAGTCCAGCTCCTCCAACGCGGCGTCGCCTTTCATCTTGTAGGGCGCGACGCCCCAGGTGTTGAGGCCGCCGGCGACGTCGCGCTTGTCGTAGATCGTCGCACGGTGACCGCGGCGCCGCAGCTCGTGGGCGGCCGCGATGCTGGCGGGGCCGGCGCCGACCAAGCCGACGGACTTGCCGGTGTCGGCGCCCGCGGCGTAGTACTGCCAGTTCTCTTGCAGCGCGATGTCCGTAGCGTAGCGCTGCAGCTTGCCGATCTGAATCGGCGGCTGGCCGAGCTTGTTGTAGACGCAGTCGCCGACGCAGAGCACCTCGACCGGGCAGACCCGGGCACAGCTCATGCCGAGGATGTTGCTGTCGAAGATGGTGCGGCCGGCGCCCTCGACGTTGCCCGACGCGATCTTGCGGATGAATTGCGGGATGTCGATGCGGGTCGGGCACGCGCTCTGGCACGGCGGGTCGTCGCAGTAGAGACAGCGGCTGGCCTCGTTGACGGCCGCGGCCTCGTCGTAGGCCGTCTTGAAGTCCCGGAAAACCGCCTCGGCGCGATCGCCGGCGAGGGCGCCGCGTGGGGGTGCGGCCGGTGGGGTCGTGCTGGTCGCCATCGCTGCTCCTATTGCCGGGGATTGCGGCACGCGCAGGGAGCGCGAGTCTACTTCGACGCTGGGGAGTTGCCAAGGTGGGCGGCACCCGGGGGGTTGCGCCGGCCCCGAATGCGGGGAGCGAATTGTCCGCCCTGAACGCCGGCGGAGGCGTCACCAAGGCGCCGCCCGCCACCCTTGGCGCCGCGCGCGCGCCGCTGCAAGGGATGGTCGCAGCCCGCCGCCGCATCTCTTGCCTTCAGGGCACGGGACGACGCACCGGGTCGGCCTCCAATGGCCTCGCGGTGCCGAATCCAGGCGCAAAGCAGCCACCTTGCGCCGCCCCGACCCTACTTGCAGACGCCCTCAGCGCAGACCTTGCCTTCCGCGCACGCCACGCCGGTGAGCTTGACCGCCGAGCAACCTGAGCCGGCGACGCAGATGTCCGCGGTGCATGGGTTGGCGTCGTCGCAGACCTGGCCCGGCGCGCCGCAGCCGACAGCGTCACTGCAGCTCAGGTGGCCCCAGGCCGACATGCGCATCGCCACCACCGAGCCGACAGAAGCGCCAAGGGGGGACGCCGTCGCAGCAGCGATGAGGTCCCCCGAGACACTGTGCAGGCTATGCGGCAGCACGCGGGTCAGCGCCATGGGCGAATTGCGGCGCCAGAGCGGCTGTCCATTGGCGTTGTGGCCGCCCACGGAGAACCCCTGCGACGCCGACACCAGCGACGCGCCAGCCCAATAGATGACGCCGTCTACGCTCGCGATCGACTCCAGCGTCGCCGGTGGGTCTTTCGCAGGCGCGATCCACTCAAAGGCCGTCTCGCCCTTGTCGTCGAGGCCGAGCAGCCAGGGCGAGCGGATGGTGTTGTTGATCTGGACCGTACCGCCGGCCACCACGATGGTCGGCGAGACCGCCTTGGCGCCCACCAGCGCGCGGCCGGCGTGCGAGGTGTAGGTTTTGAACGACAAGGCCTTGCCCCCTTCGCTGACCCGCAGCGCGAAGCCGCGGTCGAGCGCGTTGGCGCTTGGTCCGGCGCTGCCGACGACGAAGCCGTCGAGCGTCGCCAGCTGGGCGAAGTCCCGCGTCGCCAAGGAGAGGCCGGGCTGAACGTGGTGCAGCGTCCAAATCGGCTTCACCAGGGCGTTCAGCCGGGTGAGCAAGGTCCCGCTGCCGGAGCCCTGGACGTCCGTGAGCAAGACGTGGCCGCCATCGATCTGGCGCACCACCAAGCGCGGCGTCACCACACATCCGACACAAGGAGTCGTCAACGAGACTTGAAGCAACGGCGCGGCGGCGAGCGTCGTGACCCGCCGGATGCAGAACACCGCGCTGCCTTTGCTGTCGCGACCAAGCCACTGCATCGCTGGTTTGGGATCCAGGGGGTCGGGGAGCAGGTCGGTTGTTTTCGCGATGGCCGTGCAGAGCTTGTCCTCGTTGGTCGGCGGGCCTTGCGCGCTGCCCGTGCCTGCGATGTCCAAGTTGTAGACCCTGGCGTCGCTGGCCGAGAAGAGCATTCCGCCCGAGCCGAGGCCAAGGAAGGCGGCGAAGCCATTGCCCGCCGCCGGCAGCGTGTGGACGTTGGCCCAGAACCGGCTTGGGCCGGCTTCGATGCAGCCATCGGTGGTGCAGCTGCCGATGGGCGTGCAGCCGCCATCGACGGTGCAGTACGGGGCACCGGCGTTCGACAGGCAGCCGAATTTGGCGTCGCAGACGTCGACGCTGCAGCTTGACTTGTCGTTACAGTCTCGACCCTTGAGCTCAGCGCAGGCGCCCGCCGCCTTGCACGACGTGTGGCCAAAGGCGTTGGATCGCACGAGCAGCGCCCGGCGCACGCCGTCCGGCATCAGCTGCGAGCCTACGGCCCAGATGCCGCCGAGCGTGGCGCCCGTGGTCGCGACGAGCGCGTGGCTACCGCCGGCGGTCGGAACCTGCAGCGGCGCCGACCGCACGACGTTGCCGGCGAGGTCGACGACGAGGATTTCAGCGACGCCAGCGCGCTCACCCACGGCGAAGATCCGCTCCTCGACGACGACCGAGTCCCGGACGATGAATCCCTTGTCGACGTCACGCAGCTTGTAGGGGTTGAACTTCTGCGCATCGATAAAAGCGAGCTGAAGCGAGATGTTCGGCGCCTGACCGCTGGACATCAGGATCGACGTCGTCGTGCCAACCGTCGGCGTCATCCGGCCAATGCCGAGGAGCTTGTCGACGCCGCCGAAGCCGCCCTCAGCGACCAATTCGCCGATCTGGCCGATCAGGACCCAGCTTGGACCGGCGCCGAAGAACCAATCGAAGGGTGACTTGACGTCGACAGCCACCGCAGCGAAGGCAGTGGTGGGCGCGAGCTGATGCCAGGTGCTCGTCAACGCGGCGGCGTTGGTGATTCGCACCTTGTAGGGGAGCAAGGCCGTCGAGGGTGTCTTGGGGTCATGTGGCTGAATCGCGACGGTGATCTTGTCCTTGGCGTAGCGCCGGGTCCCGATCACCCGCTCTTCATGGCCGCTCTGATGCCGAATGACCGTGGTCTTGGTGAGCTTCAGCCCGGGGCCGAAGGTCCGCGCCACGGTCGCAATCAGGCCCGTCGCGTCCACCTCTGTGCCCACAGCGAGCACGCCATCGTCCTCTATCTCGAAGACGCCCGCCACGCCGACGGCGTTGGAGGCTTGGTCGCTGGGCGACGTCGATTCGGCGTCGACGTTGCCGAGCTCGTCGGTGTGCACCATCCAGGGGCGCCTCGTCGCGTTGGCCCCGGCCTTCCAGCCGCCGGCGGTGATGGTGCCGTCGCTGTGCGCGAACACCGCCTGCAGCGCCTGCTGGCCAGTGGCCGGACCGAGGTACCGCGCGAACAAGATCGACACCAGGCCCATGGTACAGGCACCGCCTTTGCACACAGCGCCGAGCGTACAGGTCGCGCCGTCATCGCATGGCTTGCCGTCCGCCACCGCGATCGGGGCGCAGACATAGCCCACACCGCCGGGCTGGCCCTGGCAGACTGTCGAGAGGCAGGAGTCCTGCGGTTGGCTACAGATGACGGTGCCGCCAGCCACGCACGCGCCCGCTTTGTTGCAGACGTCGCCGACCGTGCAGCCATTGGCGTCGGCGTTGCAGAGCTGGCCGGAGCCGGCGAGGGTCGGGGCGGTGCACTGGCCGGTCTTGGCGTCGCAGCCCTCCGAGGTGCAGTCGCCGTCCACCTTGCAGGCGCAGGCGAAGGTCCCGGCGGCGCACGCACCGAGCTTGCAGGAGTCGCCTTTGGTGCAGCTGTCGCCGTCGTCGCAGGGCGCGCCGGAGGCGACGGCGGTCGCCGCGCAGAGGCCAGTCTTCTTCTGGCAGGCGTTCTTGAGGCAGGGGGGTGTCGTCGACCGAAGGGCACGTCACCAAGGTCGCCGGGTTGACCTCGCACTTGCCGTTGCTGCTGTTGCAGAACATGACGCCGTTGCAGAGATCGCCGTCGTCGAGTTTGACGCACTCGACGTCCTTGCTGCAGTCGCAGACCTTGGCGCCGGGCTTGCAGCTGGCGTCGTCGCAGGCGTCACCTTTGGTGCACGATTCGCCATCCTCACAGGCAAAGGGGCCGGGATCGGCGCTCGCGCCCTTGCTCGGCAGCGCAAATCCGCAGATCTGGACGCCGGCGAAGCTGGCGCAGGTCAGCGCTAGGGCAGCGCGCGGGTGGCTGACGCACTTGCCGGTCTTGGGCACGCAGACGTTTTTGCTGCAGGCGTTGTCGTCCACGGTCGGGCAGGCCACGACCGACGCCGGGTTGAGCTTGCAGGCGCCGTCGGTCTTGTCGCAGTAGAGGAGACCGTTGCAGAGGTCGCTGTCCTCTTTGCTGGCGCAGCTGGCGTCCGAAATACAAAAGCAGACGCTGGTCCCTGGCTTGCAGGTCTTGGCGAGGCAGAAGTCGCCGGACGTGCAGGGCTCGCCGTCGTCGCAAGGTACGCCCGTCGGCGCAGCTTGCGGGGTGCAGATGCCCGTCGCCGGCGTACACGTGGTGACGACGCAGGCGCTGTCCTTGGAGGTGTCGCAGGTGACGACGGTCGCCGGGTTGGTCTCGCAGGTGTGGCCATTGGGATCGCAGAAGGGCTTGCCGTTGCAGACGTTTTTGTCGTCCGGGCAGTCGAGGTCGCTCTCGCAGGCGCAGATGGTCTGACCCGGTTGGCAGCTTCCGCTGACGCAAGCGTCGCCGACGGTGCAGAGCGCGCCGTCGTCGCACGGCGTGCCATCGGGGCGGGCCAAGGGCGCGCAGGTGCCGTCCTTGGGCTTGCACTGGCTGGTCAGGCACGGGCCGTCGCCGGTGGTCGGGCAGACGACGGCGCTGCCTGGCTTGGTCGCGCAGACCTGGAGCGGGCTCGACGTGTCGCAGAAGCGCACGCCGTTGCAGAGATCGCCGTCGTCTGGGCAGTCGGCGTCGACTCGACAGCCGCACAGCCCAGGGCCAGGCACGCAGCTCCCCGCGACGCAGCGATCGCCGAAGGTGCAGGCGTCGCCGTCGTCGCAGCCGAGCCCGTTGGCGCGTGGCACTAGCGCGCAGCTGCCGTCCGCAGGGACGCAGGCGGCCGCCCGGCAGGCCTCGTCGGCGTCGTCGCTACAGCTGACGACGCTCGTCGAGTCGAGCGTGCAGCGCTTGGCCTTACCATCGCAGACGAACCGACCGTTGCAGGCGTCGAGGTCGTTGAAGGGCGCGCAGTCTAGGTCAGCCGCGCACGCGCCAGAGACGCTCGCCACCTGCGTCGGCTCAGTCGCGGGTTCGCCGCAACGCAACGCCACCGCGGATGCGACGAGCAGGAGCGCCGTTCTGACCCATGCGCTCCGCTCCGACGTCCATGGCAATCGGCGTGCGAGCGAGGGCCACCCCCAACCCCCCGCTTTCGGGGACGAGCAGCCCCCACCCAAGCGATTGGTCCCGCCACGGTCTACGATAGTCCGGCATCGCTTGCGCCACGGCTAGGACGGCTTGGTGTGAGTGGCGGCGGTCGGCTGCCAGACGCCCAGCCAGGCGGCGATCGCCCGCAGTCGTCCGCGGCCGCCGAGGCGCCGTCGCTCTCAGGCGCCTTCGTCCGCTGCGCCGGTGACAGACGATAGGCCGACTCTGGCCGCGGCCTCGTCGCCCGCAGCTGTCGCGACCATGGGCCGCAGCTCGCTGGCACCGTGACGGCGCAGGTATGCCGGCTCGACGCCGCAACATCTCGACAGCGCTGCACAAGACTGACAGGTCGAGGGAAAAATCCGCAGCTCAGCCTCAATGGCGGCGATGGCGTAGAAGCGATCGCCGCGGGCGTCGTCGAGGTAGTGGCTCTCGCCGAACCCGGAGCGCGACACGTCGAGGGCCTCGGCGTCGCCGTGGACGCAGTGCGGCAGGGCTTCGTAGCAGAGGCGGAGCCCGCACTCCTTGGCGGCCTCGGCGGCGCGGCGCAACTCGGACTGGACGGCGTCAAAGCGCAGGTCGATCCCGTCCCAGGACCCGCCCTTGCCGCCCAGCGACGGGAAGCAGACCTTGAGGGCCACGTCGTCGCCCCAGCGCCGGTGGCAGTCGCGCACCCAGTCGGCGACATGATCGACGTTGTGGCGGGTCAAGACGAGGTTGAGCAGGAGCCGGGCGCCGAGGGCGGCGAGGTGGTCGATGCCGGCCACGGTCTGGGCATGTCCGGCCTCTGTGTTGCCCGAGATGATCGCGCTGGCGGCGGGCAGGTGGCTGTGCAGGCTGACGATCGCGCGGTCTAGGCCCGTGGCCATGGCGCGGTCGGCGAAGGCGCGGTCGGCGAAGGCGCGGCCCTGCGTGTTGATGTCCCAGGTCAGGCCGCTGCGCGAGAAGCGCTCCACCACGTCCCAGAACCCAGGGTGGATGGTCGGCTCGCCGCCGGTGACGATGACGCGCCGGAAGCCCCATGCGACGACGCGCTCGACGCGCTCGAGCAGCGCCTCGGTCTCCACGCGCCACAGTGCCGGGTCGCCGGTGTTGCTGCACATGGGGCAGCGGTTGTTGCACAACTCTCCGAGACGAAAGAGCAACAACGACGACGACGTCACGGGCGCCGCGGCGGGCCCGCGCTTGCGCATCCACCGCTGCAGGGGCAGGCTGCCCATCGCGCGCTCCTCCTGTGGCGGCCTGCGGCCGTCTAGGCCACCCGCTCGCTCAGCGTCGCAGATTTGCCGGCATCGGGCGAGCGGCACGCCAACGCCGCGGCGGCAGCGCGGTCGAAAGGGGATGTGGGACGTGGCAGAAGCAAGCCAGGGCGGGGACGCGGGGCGAGGCAGCGGCGGCGGCGGTCGCAGCGGCGGC
>SXGT01622804.1_pt1 | contig 16121 bp, 15 predicted proteins | sample 3176221 | NCBI WGS metagenome assembly SXGT01 (sample SAMN11356862, study PRJNA531348) | freshwater metagenome | isolation source: freshwater sample F1-120 | place: China: Fuxian Lake, Yuxi | collected 2017-12-25
GAAGGAATCGTAGTTGTCGATCATCACAATCATGACTCAAGCCCCCGCTCTGCGAAGTCCACGGCCTGGAACATCGCCTTGGCCTTGTTGCGGCTTTCCTCGTACTCCGATTCCGGCTGGCTGTCGTAAACGATGCCGGCGCCGGCTTGCAGATGCGCGACGCCGTCCTTGACGACCATCGTCCGGATCAAGATGCAGGTGTCCATGTCGCCGCTGAAACTGATGTAGCCGCAGCCGCCGCTGTAGGGCCCCCGGCGCAGCCCTTCCAGCTCATCGATGATTTCCATTGCGCGGATTTTAGGCGCGCCACTCACCGTGCCCATCGGGAACGTCGCACGCAAGGCGTCAAAGGCATCGGCCTCCGGCTTCAATTCGCCTTCGACTTGGCTCACAATGTGCATCACGTGGGAATAGCGTTCAATGGCCATCAATTCCGTCGGCCGTACCGTGCCGATTTTACTGACCCGGCCGAGATCGTTCCGGCCGAGATCCACGAGCATGATGTGTTCGGCTCGCTCTTTTTCGTCAGCAAGCAGTTCTGCCTCGAGCGCGACGTCTTCTTCGCGTGTTGCGCCGCGCTTGCGGGTGCCTGCAATCGGTCGCACCATGCAACTCCGCCCTTTGACCTGCGTCATCACTTCGGGACTGGAACCGACGAGCGAGAATTCCGGGAATTGCATGAGGATCATATACGGCGAGGGATTCACGCAACGTAGAGCGCGGTATAGGTTCACCGGATTCGTGTAGACGTTGCGCTCGAAACGCTGCGACAGAACCACCTGGAACACGTCGCCTGCGCGGATGTACTCCTTTGCGCGCTCTACCATCTTGCAGAATTCGTCTTTCGTGACATTCGATCGGACCGTGTTGTCGAAGGCCGCTCCGTGAACGTGTTCTTCACTTACTACGACCGGCTGGCGCAAACGGGCCTGCAGCGCGTCAATCTTCGACACCGCCTCGGCGTAGGCCACATCAGGATCGCCCTGCACGTGTGCGTTCGACACGATCTTCACACGATTGCGGACGTGATCGAAAATTAACAGGGTATCGGTGATGTAGAAGTAAAGATCGGGCAGATTTAACGGATCAGGATTCTTGTCCGGCAAGGTCTCAAAAAATCGCACGTGGTCGTACGACATGTATCCAACCGCGCCGCCGTGAAACTCCGGTACGCCGTCCACTTTGACCGGCGAGTACCCCGCCATGATTTGGCGCAGCTCGTCCAAGGGACTGTCGGACTCAAAACCCTCCGTGGCTCCACGGCGCAGGATGGTGACCTGCTTACCGCGCGAGCGAAACACAATGGAGGGATCGGCGCCCAGAAATGAATAACGGCCGATCACGTCGGCCTGCACCACGCTTTCAAGCAGGAAGGCGCGCGAATGACCCCGCGATATCTTGAGGTAGGCCGCGACGGGTGTCTCCAGATCCGCGACGATTTCGCGATACACCGGCACCAACGCGCCGGGCTTCGCGAGTTTGCGGAATTCTTCGAGGGAAGGATGAATCATGGTCGGTCCTCCCCTACTCTTTAGCCACGCCGTCGCCGGCGAGAGACAGCGCGCCATCGGGCGCGACGGTTCGGTAAAAGCAGCTTGTCTCGAGCGTGTGACAGGTCGGGCCTGCAGGGCGACACCGCAGCAAGATCGCATCCTGGTCGCAATCGGTACGCACTTCAGTGACGGCAAGTGTATGACCTGAGGTCTCGCCTTTGAGCCAGAGCTCTTTGCGCGATCGGGACCAGAAGCAGGCCAGCTTTCGCTTGAGCGTAATCTCGAGCGATTCCCGGTTCATGTATCCCAGCATCAATACCTGGCCGGTTTTGTCGTCTTGCACGATCGCGGGCAGCAATCCATCTGCATCCGTTTTCAGGATGTTAAAAATATTCTTCACGATTCTTTCTCCGGAAACGCGGCGCATGGCCGCAGGAACAACGCGTAGTCTACCGAATTAGCCCAGGAGATGAAGGGGCCATCGATGAACCGCCGGATGAGGATGGGTCGAATACATCATCGGCGTCAACCCGCGTGTGCGCCGGCCGGCTGCAAGTTTGCAAGCCGCACCGGAACGCCATGCTCGGCCAGGAACTCTTTGGCCTGCTGAATTGTGAATTCACGGAAGTGAAAAATCGACGCGGCCAGCGCGGCGTCCGCACCGCCTTCGTCCAAGGCCGCCCGAAGGTGCTCCAGCGTGCCCGCGCCCCCACTCGCAATCACGGGGACGCTTACCGCATCGGCCACGCGCCGGGTCAGGACTACGTCGTAGCCGCTCTTGGTGCCGTCCTGATCCATGCAGGTAAGCAAAATCTCGCCCGCGCCGCGCCGGACCACCTCGACGGCCCATTCGACCGGGTCGAGCGGCGTAGCCCGGCCGCCGTCGCGCCCGCCGTGGCTTTTTACGATATAGCGGCCGTCGTCCTGCTTCTTCGCGTCGATGGCCACAGTGATGCACTGCGAGCCGAAACGATCGGACGCGCGGGTCACGAAATCCGGGTCCTGAATCGCGGGGGTGTTAATGGAGACCTTGTCCGCGCCTGCGCTGAGCAAGCGCCGGATGTCTTCCAGTGTACGGATGCCGCCTCCGACGCACAGGGGCATGAATACCTGTTCTGCGGTTCGGCGGACGACATCGAGCATCGTGTCGCGATTGTCCGTGGAAGCTTGGATATCGAGAAAGACGATCTCGTCGGCGCCTTCTTCGTCGTAACGCCGCGCAACTTCGACCGGATCGCCTGCATCGCGCAGGCCGAGAAACTTCACACCTTTGACCACGCGTCCCTCGGCGACATCGAGGCAGGGAATGATGCGCTTGGTCAACATGGGATAATTAGGACGGCTGTTGCGTCGCGCCCGGGGCAGGCGCGCTTACCGGCACGAGTGCCGTTTCCCTCGGCCCTTCGAGCAGGAGCGGCAACGGCTTCACGGTCCGCATGTTGAGCAGGAACTTTCTCACGGTCAGCCGGACGTCCACTTCCTGCACTCCCAGAATCTTACGTGTATGTTGCTTGATGTAGTCCTGCACACGGTCCGTGACTTGCCGCGCCTCGGCGTCCGCGTCTTTCATCAGCACCGCCTCGGCCAAGACCAGCACCCGCGCGCGGGCTTCGGTCGGCTCGAGCCGGATGCCAATGGCCCGCACTTCGGGCAGCTTCTTGGCCACGTTCTCGATGACGCCTTCGACGTGTTCCAACTCGATAGTCACTTCGCCATGCATACCCGCGAAGGAAATGCTCCGCCGGCGGGCTTTCTTGCCCCGGAGGAACAGCGAAAGGAAGACGATTAGCCCCAGGAAGGCCAGTACCCCGCCGATAATCTCGCGGTACGGGAGGCCCTCAGGCCCTTGGGCAATGAGGTCCTTCCAGGCCTTGTCGATGTTGTTGTAGACGTCCAGCTTCCTCATGAAAAACAAGGAAATGCCGAAGGCCACCAACCCTACGGACGTAAGCAGCGTCATCAGGCCGCCGATGAACCGAATCAGTAGACGCATGAGCGCAGTATCCCTTCCTGGACGCTGTCTGGATTGCCGTCAACGCAGCCGTCCCGCCGGATCACATTGCACAGGGACAGACGAATGAAAAGTATACGGGCCTTCCAGCGGCGAAGCAACGATCAGGAACGCCCGCCGCCGCCCCCTTGGCTTTGCAGGAACCAGTCGAGGAAATTCATGGAGAGTTCGCCGCGGCGGAAACGGCTTGTGCGCAGGATGCGCGCGCAGATCCCGGCGGTCGTTTTGATGCCCTGAATCTGAAATTCGTCGAGCGCGCCGGCGAGACGTTCGATGGCTTCATTGCGATCCGAGCCCCACGCGCAGACCTTGGCGAGAAGGGAATCGTAGTACCGAGGCACTTCGTAGCCCGCGAAGATATGCGTGTCCACGCGAACGCCTGGCCCGCCCGGCATATACAGGTTCGTGATCACGCCGGGGTTCGGGCGGAACCCGAATTCAGGATCCTCGGCATAGACCCTCGCTTCTATCGCGTGGCCCATGCGATCCGGGCCGTTGTAGCCAAGGTGCTCTCCGGAGGCGATGCGGATTTGTTCTTTGACCAGATCGAGCCGCGTGACGAGTTCTGTAACCGGATGCTCGACCTGAATTCGCGCGTTGAATTCGATGAAGTAAAAGCTGCCGTCTTCTCCCATCAAGAATTCGACCGTACCCGCGTTCGAATAGTTCACGGCCTTGGACGCGCGCAGAGCGGCACGCATAAGCCGGTTGCGCTGCGAAGCGTTGACGCCGGGAGACGGCGACTCTTCGATCAGTTTCTGGTGCCGCCGTTGAATGCTGCACTCGCGCTCACCGAGTGCGATGATTTTGCCGTAGTTGTCGCCCAACACCTGCACTTCGATGTGCCGCGCATTCTCGACGAACTTTTCGATATATACACCGCCGTCGCCAAAGGCTGCTTCCGCCTCGGCCGTGGCAACTTTGAAGGCACTGCTCAGCGCGACATCGTTGTGCGCGATACGCATCCCCTTGCCACCGCCGCAGGCCGCGGCCTTGATGAGCACGGGGAACCCAATCTTCTGCGCAATCGCCAGCGCTTCCTTCGGATCCGTGACGCGACCCAGACTGCCGGGAACAGTAGGCACACCGGCGTCCTTCACTACCTGGCGGCAGCGCGCTTTGTCGCCGGTGAGCGCGATGGCTTCGGGTGACGGTCCAATGAAGCCGATATGGCATTCCTTGCAGATCGTCGCAAACTTCGGATTTTCAGAAAGAAACCCATAACCCGGATGAATCGCCTGCGCGTCACAGATTTCGGCGGCGGCGATGATTCCTGGAATGTGGAGATAGCTTTCGCTCGCGCTGGCCGGTCCGATGCAGATGCTTTCATCCGCCAGGCCAACGTGCATCGAGGTCTGATCGGCCTTCGAGTAGACCGCGATTGACGTGATCCCCATCTCGCGGCAGGCGCGGATGATGCGGATCGCGATTTCTCCGCGGTTGGCTATCAGAATGCGCCGAATCATGCGCCGCGACTGCCCTGCGTTCTTTGCAGGGTTCCTTTCTCAGTCACGCCGCACCGCGAACAGCGGCTGGCCAAACTCGACGGCTTGGGCGTTTTCGACCAGTATTTTTTCGATGACGCCCGAAAACTTCGCGCCAACTTCATTCATCAGCTTCATCGCTTCGACGATACAAATGGTCTGGTTTTCTTCGACGCGGTCGCCCACCTTTACAAAGACGTCGGATTCCGGAGAAGGCGCGCGGTAAAACGTGCCGACCATGGGTGAATCAAACGTGGGCAAACCGCCGGCGGGATCTTCTTCCTTGGCTTTAGGCGCAGGGGCTGCGGCCAGCGGTGCAGCGACGGGTGCGATCGCAATAGGCGCCGCCACGGGCACCGCACCGGCCTTGTGCAGGCGGATACGCCGTCCGTTTTCCTCAACCTCAAGCTCGCTCAATCCGGACTGTTCGAGTATCCGGATCAGGTCTTTCAGTTCACCGAAGTCCACCGGGGACCCTCCATTGGACTCCCTCCCGCGCGCATCATACGCGGAATAGTCCAGCAATTCAGCCTAGACGCGTTCGAGGTATTGCCCTGTGCGCGTGTCCACCCGAACCACTGTGCCTTCATTTACGAATAGCGGTACTTGTACGACAGCACCGGTTTCCAGTGTCGCGGGCTTGGTCCCGCCTTGTGCGCGGTCGCCCTGGACACCCGGCTCCGAATAGGTGATCTTCAATTCCACGGTATTCGGCAGTTCCACCCGGATGACGCGCTCCTCATGAAACAGCAGACCGACTTCGAGATTTTCCTTGAGAAATACCTTGGTGTCACCCACCGTTTCCGGAGTGACGGCGATCTGTTCGTAGGTCTCCCGGTGCATGAAGTGGAAGAAGTCGCCGTCGCTGTACATGAACTGGTACGGCTCCTGGATCAGGCGGACTTCCTCGAAGCGTTCGCCCGAGCGGTAGGTCCGTTCGAGTACGCGGCCGGTCATGACGTTGCGCGTCTTGGTGCGCACGAAGGCCCCGCCCTTGCCGGGCTTCACGTGCTGGAACTCGACCATTTCCATCAGTTGGTTCTCAATGAGAAGAACCATTCCGTTGCGAAAATCTGCGGTAGAAATTTGGCTCATAACACCTTCAATTCCTTCGGAGTCTTGGTAAACACTTCACAACCTGTTTCCGTCACCAGCACAAGGTCCTCTATACGGACCCCGCCGCGATCGGGCAGGTAAATACCCGGTTCTACGGTCACCACCATGCCCGCTTCAAGCACAGTATCCGAGCGCATGTTGAGCCGGGGTTCCTCGTGGATTTCGATGCCGACGCCGTGGCCGAGGCCATGGCCGAAGCGATCGCCATGTCCTCCGCCGGCGATGATGCCGCGGGCTGCGGCATCCACTTCGCGGCCGGTCACCCCCGGCCGGATTGCATCGAGCGCCGCCTGCTGCGCGCGCCGGGTCAAGGCATAAATCTCCTCGAACCACGGGCCGGGAATGCTACTAAACACGAAGGTCCGGGTCAAGTCGGAACAGTACCCGTCGCGGCGGCAACCCATGTCGATGAGAACGATATCGCCGAGTTCCAGCTTGCGCTCGCCCGGTACCCCGTGGGGCAGCGAGGAATTCGCGCCGAAGAGCACAATCGAGTTGAACGAGGTGCCGGAAGCCCCCCGGCGCTTGAACTCATACTCGATTTTTGCAGCGACGTCTCGTTCCGCGATGCCCTCGCGCAGCTCCGGCAGGACATCGCGGAGGACGCCTTCCGCCAGTTGGGAAGCCGCGCGAACGGCGTCAGATTCAGCCGTTTCCTTGCGGATTCTCAAATCGCTGACCAGAGAATCCTTCGGCACAAGTTCAGCGCCGAACGCCGCCTCTAAACGGGAGTGTTCCGCGACCGTATGGCCATTGGGATCGAAGGCGACACGCTTCAGATTAAGTTTCTTGAGGAGTTCCCCGCCCCGCTGCATCTGGTCGCCCGTGATCTGCGTGATCTGAAGGTCTTTTACCTGATGCTGTGCTTGTTCCGTATAGCGCGAGTCGCACAGAAAATGTGCTTCATCGGGAGTCACGACTATCACCGAAGAAATGTGGTCAAGGCTGGTCATGAACCCGCTGAGGTATTGGTTCGCGGGGGGATGAACGCTGACGAATCCGTCACATCCGGCGGCCGTAACACGACCACGTAACGCATCGAGACGCTGCTTCATTTGCGTCCGGGCAGCTTTCGCGCGGCATGCAACGCCAGCCGGTAGCTCTCCGCGCCGAAACCGCTAATTTGCCCCACGGCCACGGGCGACACGTAGGAATGGCGGCGGAAGTCTTCGCGCGCGTGGACATTCGACAGATGGCATTCGATCGTGGGTACGCTCACCCCGGCGATCGCGTCGCGCAGGGCGATGCTCGTGTGCGTGTAAGCGCCGGGATTGATGATGATGACATTGGCCCACTTCGCGGCGGCCTGCACGGCGTCTACCAAGGCACCTTCGCTGTTCGACTGGGTCGTCTTCAACACAATCCCCAGCGCCTTCGCCTCGGCTTCGAGCATCGCGTCGATATCGGCCAGAGTCTGAGAACCGTAGACCTCGGGTTCGCGGGTACCGAGCAGGTTCAGGTTCGGTCCGTGGATCACCATTACATTCATGACGCCGTCTCCAGGCGGTTTTCAACGGCCAAAGGGTAGCCCATCATTGTGGGCGTATTCACCTGAGGCGGCTCAAGGGACCAAGGAATCGTAACGGTCAAGAACGACGGCCCGTTCCAACATCGCCATTCCCTCGGCCATCAGGCGTTGGCCTTCGTCCACCGAACCAACCTTCACCAACGCTTCGCCGAACTTGTATTGGGCGTCACCGTATTGCGACGCGATGATGGCTTTTCGGGGATAAAGTTCGTGGGCCTTCTTGTAATATTCGAGCCCGGCGCGATAGTACTCCAGGCGCTCTTGGAGGACCGGTTCGATACTCGCCCGCAGCCAGAGCGCCTTGGCATAGTCCGTGTGCCACCAGGAAACCTGAGGACTGCGATCGAGCGTCTTGCGCGCCCAGCTCTCCGCGGCCATTGCGTAGCGGCGCTTGGCGGCAGGGTCGGTGGCATAGGTGAACAATATTTCGTACCACGAGAAGATGTGCGCGGAAAGGGTCGGGTCATGAGGATACGACTCATCCCAACTGCTCAAAACCTCGATCCGTTGTTCGCAGCCTTTTGCGGCAAACTCTCTGGCCCGCGGCAGGTCCGCGATCCTGAAAAACAGATATGTGTTCCCGGGCGGCCTCTCTCCCGGCTTCAATGGGCGCAGTACTCCCGGCTGCTCGGGCACAGGCACTCGGAACTCGCCGACGGCGCTCAATTCGGCCATGTCCGGGACAATGGTCAAGGCCTCCATCAACCACATGTATCGCGGCGCCGGTTTTTGCCCAGGTTGGACCTTCTTCTCGCCGCTTAGTTCATCCCATAGTGTCTTCGCCGAACGCAGGCGCGCTTCCATGGGTTTGCGATCGCCGACGTAGTACAGCCGCGCAAGCCTGTTGCCTTCAGTCAATCCCAGCTCGAAAAAATAGCCCCGCAGGACGGAGGAAGTGCACGCTACGACCACAATGCCCAGCCCTACTGCGCCGAGACGGCGTTTGACGATGGAGCCTGCTGCTACGGGCACCGGCTGAGGCGAATCCATGTACGCCCATGCGAAAAATATCCCTGCGAATGCGAACGCGAGCATTGACAACGACGGATTCTGGAAATCGAAATCGACCAGGGTGTGGACCGTGAAGGCGAGAGTACCCGCGTAGAACGCCGCGAGCCACCGGCGCGTCGAGGCATTCTGTTCCTGCAAAATTCTTCGTGCGCCCCACACGCTGAAATAGACCCAGAACGCCAGGAACAGCGCGCCGCCGAAGATGCCTGTCTCGCAGAAATAATTCAGGAAGTCGTTGTGCGCGGTTTCAACGTCGCCTGCGCCAAGAAACTGGTATTTGGGATAGGCTGTCTTGAAGTTGCCCAGGCCGACACCCGTCCAGAGATTGTCGGCGAACATCTTCATGCCCACCTGCCAGTAGGTGGACCGCAGCCGCAGCGAAGTCATGTCCGCAAGGTTTCCGACATTCCGCGCTGATCCTTCAATATCGAGGGTCTGCATTTCCTTGGTGACGACCAGGTACCGATTGTGTTCGTACTGAATTCCGGCTGGCAAAGGATCGGGAATTTCGAACGAGACTTCATTTTGCGCGCGACCCTCTGCGCCGACGAACAGGGCTGCGACGAGCAGCAGCGTTGCGGCAGCGGACCGCGTGAAACGCGCCGCCCAAGAAAATTGCTGCGCATTCACCAGAAACGCCGCAAACAATCCCGTCGCCAACAGCGACACTGCGGCACCCCGCGAATACGAGAGCCACAACGAGATCACGCAAGCGAGCAGGCCCGCCGGCACTGCGATACCCATGCACATCCGGCCGAAGACCAATGCGCCGCGCGTCTTTACCAGCCACGCTGTTCCCCCGCCCAACACAATCGCGGCCGGCATGAAAATGAGGAAGGGCCTATAGACCCCCGCTATCGGCGCCTCCAGATCCGGTCGCGCCAAGCCGATGAATTCATTGCCGAAGTAGAGAATGGACAGCGTCGCGGTACCAACCCCAATAGCCAGGCCGACCGCGTGCCAGCCGGCATTTTTGGATTTCCCGGCCGATGCTTTTCCGAGCGCGCTTCGCAGCGCATCGAAGGCACCCGGGAGCGACGCAATCAACACGGGCAAACCCAAGACCAGGAAGGCACCGAGGGCGTTTGGAAACAAGAAAGTGCCAAACGCGCGATTGGATTCGATGCGATGCTTGAGTTCCGGTGTCGGGACGGAAATGCCAAAATACTTCTCCATAATCCGCGGGTTGTCCCGCAGAATCTGCCGCATTCCCTTGAGCATGACGTCGTAGTGAAAGATCGTCCACAGGGAATTCAACAGCCAGGCGATAACGATCGCGCCGATGATGATCTCCATCGCGCGGCGCGTGCGAAGTCCATTTGACGCCAGCACGAAGACCAGCAGGCAGATCGTGATGCGCTGCAAACCCCGGCTCGCGGGGTCGTAGGAGTACGCGTTGTAACCGGTCAGCCAGGCCGTTGCGACGAAGGCCGCAAAAATCCCGATGGGGACAGCGGCCCGCACGGCAACCGGGCGCAGCATGGCCCGCGCGCTCCATGCAGCGCCGAGAACCAACACTATTGCGAAGTAGTACGCGTTGAAGGCAGTGAAGGTCAGCCCATCCCGCCAAGGCCGCAACAGGATAAGCAATCCCAGCCCCAGCGCGACGGGCTCATTCCACAGGCCGCGCCAAAAGGAAACCTGCTCCTCTGACGCCGCTTCAGTGGAGAGGACGCTGGGGGACTTCGCCGCGGAGGGCGGCGCTGGACGGTTCTTCTTTCGCTTGCTCAATCCGCGGACGCTCCGGAGTCTTGCCCGCTCGCATGAGCAGGATGATCAACAAAAATATGCCGGCGGTCTGGGCAATAATCACCACCGTACCCATGATTCCTACCTGGCCGAGCAACGCGCCACCGAGACCCGTCACGCCGGCCACCAGAAAAATAAACTCGACGGCCTGGCGCGGAGTCATTCCCAATTCCACGAGCCGGTGCGAGAAATGGCGTTTGTCGCCCTTCATGATCGACTCGCCACGCCGCCAGCGGATATAGATCACGCTCGCTGTGTCGAACAGCGGCACGCATAAGGCCAGCAACGGCGCAACCACGGCAATGCGTGTGGGGGTCGATTCGGTATAGAACGTGCCCAACAAGGCGACCGTCGCGAGGATGTAGCCGCAGAACATGGCGCCTGCATCGCCCATGAAAATCCGGGCGGGGTTGAGATTGTGATAGAGAAATCCTGCGACCGAGCCGATGAAAACCATCAGCAGCACTGACACGAAATACTCGTGCTGCGGCAGGACGCACAGGAAAAACGACATGGCGGCGATGCCGGATATGCCGCCGCACAGACCATCCATATTGTCCAGTAGATTCATGGCATTGGTCATCAGAACGATCCAGAATATTGACGCGCCGCCTGCGATCGACAGGGATATCCACATTTGCGCGGATTCGGGTAACGATACAAACCAGTCGAAACGCAGCAGGATATTGTCGACGAAAAGATCGCCGTGCACGCCCGACACCACCAGAATGAAACCTGCGGCGATTTGACCCATCAGTTTTACTTCGGGACTTAGCGCCACCAAATCATCCACGACCCCGAGAATGAAAATGATCAGACCACCAGCGAACACGCCTATCAAGGGGCGTATCGTGTTCTCGCCGAGAAACGAAAGGACATTTTGCTCCAGCCATCCGAAGCCCAGGTCGGGTGCGCGCAGCAGGAGCCCGAGATTGATAAAAATCACAAGGTTAAAGGAGAGAAACATTGCGACGCCGCCCAGCAGCGGCACGGGTTTCGTGTGCATTTTCCGGTCGCCGGGATGATCCACGATGTCCAGCCAGAGCGCCAAGCGGCGCACGCAGGCCGTCAGGACAAGAGACACCACGAACGACTCGACGAGCACCGCGGTGAATATGGAATACCAGTTCTGGATCATCGCGCGAGCACTTCCTGGTAGATATCGAACTCGCGGCGCGCAATGTCGCGCGCGTGGAAGTCCCGATTCACCCGCTCCCGCGCCTGAGTGCCCAGACGCGAACGTAATTGCGAGTCGCCCAGTAATCGATTGATTGCCTCGGCGAGCGCGCGGGCGTCGCGCGGCGGCACGTTCAACCCCGTCTCTCCATCAAGATTGGCAAACTCGACGCCTGTCCCGATGCGCGTCGCCACGACGGGCTTCCCGCAGGCCTGCGCCTCGAGGATCGAAATTCCGAAAGCCTCACTGCGTTCCACCGAGGGAAATGCGAATACATCACATGCGTGCAAATGAGCCACGAGATCCTTGTCATCCAATTCGCCTGGGAAAAAAATCCGCGCGCCGGAGGCTGCCGCCTTGACCACGAGCCGATCATGTTCCGGGCCATCGCCAGCGAGCACGACGGAGGCTTGTATCGAAAGCGCGGCATCCACGAGGTAATCCAGCCCCTTGTAGTAACGATGTCTGCCCGAGAACAGCACGAACGGGCCACCGTACCGTGCGCGCAACGCGTCCACCATCGCCGAACCCGGCGTCGCGAAGGCCTCAGTCACGATCCCTAGAGGCACCACCCGGCATTGTTCGAGCAGCGGCTCCAGGGTCTCGGAACTGCGCAAATACGCCTCCGAGGTTGGCAGAATAATATCAGCTTGCCGCAGGAATTGCATTTGAATCGGCCCATATACGTGCATTGCGGCGGCCTGGCGCACCACGTCGCTGTGATACCGCACCACCAGCCGCGCCTTGGGCCGTGCCAGCAACCAGCTCAGCTCTGCAGTGGGGTTAGGGACATGGAGCACGACGAGATCCGCCGCCGCTGCGGCCCGCCGCAATTGCCACGGGAATGACGGAGCGACCGGCGCGCTTTGAAATCGCCCCCACTCGCCCACTTCGAACACTCGCGTGACATTGCGATCTATCCAGCGCGATGCGAGCGAGTGGCTGCACGTCAGCGCAGAGACCTCTGCCCATTCCCGCTGGTAGCGGCACATGAGCGCGATGTGCCGCTCGATGCCGCCGCGCACGGGCGGATCGAAGTCCTTGTATACATGAACGATTTTCATGGATTGTTCACGACCCGCTGGTACACGGCCGCGGTCATCTCGACCGTCTTTCGCCAGGTCAACTGTTTCGCGCGCACGATACCCGTCGCGCGCAACTTTGTGCGCAGTGCTTCGACTTCGGCCGCACGTTTCATTGCCCCGCTGATCCCGGCGACATCCAACGGATCCACGAGCAAGGCGGCATCACCGGTAACCTCGGGGAGACTCGACGTATTCGAGGTCACCACAGGCGTCCCGCAGGCCATCGCGTCCAACGGTGGTAATCCGAATCCTTCCCACAGGCTGGGCCACACGAAGACGCGCGCCGCCGTGAGCACCGCGGCCATGTCCTCCGATGCGATGAAGCCGGGAAAATGAACCCGATCGCGGCGGGCCGCATCCGCGTGCGCCCGCCGGGTGGCCTCCGGTTTCCAACCTTCCCGTCCTGCTATCACGAGATCGAGATCGGTATTCGCGGCAATGGAATCAAAGGCCTCGATCAGTCGCGGCAGATTTTTTCGAGGTTCAATGGTGCCGAGGTACAAAAAGAAGCGATCCGGGAGCCCATACTTCATACGCGCCTGTTTCACGGCACCGGCATCGGCCGGTTTGAGACCGCCATCCACGCCGAGCGGCACCACGGAGATCCGCTCGCGCGGCAAGGACAAGTAGCTTTCCAAATCGCGCGCTGTCGCTTCGGAGTCGGCGATGATCGCGTCCGCAAGGCGCACACTGGGACGGATGGACGCCCGATAATACGCCGCGCGCTCCCAGCGAAACCATTCCGGGTGCCGCAGGAAACTGAGATCGTGCACGGTCAACACGACCTTGGTTTCACGCACGCCGCCGCGCCCGGCCCAGCGCACGAAGTTAGCGGGATAGTGAACTATATCTGGACAGATCCGGCGGATTTCCGCGCGCATTTGCGCCGAGCGTTGAATCGTTCCCATGGGAAACCGGGCCGATGAACACGGCAGCACTCCGGCCAATCCCGCATTCGCCCAGCGATCCCGCGCGGCCTCCGGGCATGCCACGAAAATCTTCGAGTCCGGCATGACGGTGGGCAAATGTTTGATGAGTGCGGTTGCGTATGACCCTGTCCCGCTCTGATTCGTGGATTGAAGAGCGTCGAGAAGTATTTTCACGGACAGGGTCGAACCTCGGAGGCGCGAAAGGCTTTGAATTTCGCGGCCTAACCAGAAGCATGGTAACAACTTAACCATCGGCAGACAACGCGAATTGCGTCCCGCCTGCATTGATCCTGATAGGAGCCTATGTTAGACTTTCGTGGTTATTAGCACTCTTTTGTATCGAGTGCCAAAACGAGGCGGTGCTGCTGTGACTCTGCAAGCTCTAAATGAGCGTGAACAACTCATCCTGCAGGCCGTGGTGCATCTCTACATCACTTCGGCCGAGCCGGTCGGTTCGCGCGCCATCGTCAAGCGATTGGGCCTCGATATCAGCCCGGCCACCGTCCGCAACGTGATGGCCGACCTGGAAGAATCCGGCTATCTCGAACAGCGCCATACCAGTTCCGGGCGCGTCCCGACCGATCGCGGATATCGCTACTACGTCGACTATCTGATGCGAATTCAGGAAATCACGCAGACCGAGCGCGGCCGCATCGAAGAACAACTCAATGAACGACTGAACGACGCGGAATCGATCCTTCGACAGACAAGCTATCTCCTCGGCTTGATTTCGCACCAGACGAGCATCGTCGAAGCGCCCCGCGCGAGTGTCGCAGAGCTTCGCCGGGTCGAGCTCATCCCCATTGCGGATCGCCGGCTCGCGTTTCTGCTCGCGGACAACTACGGCGGAGTCCGCACGGTGGTCCTCCCCACAGAACGCTCGCTGACGGGCGACGAAACGCAGCGCCTGAGCCGCTTTCTGAATGAACACCTTCACGGCACGCCCATTGACACGCTCTCTGATTCATTGCGCGAGAAGCTCCAGCATTTCGTGGATGAGCAACGCACGCTTGCGGGCCAGGCACTGGAACTCGTTCGCCTCCTGCCTTCACCGGAAGGCGGCAAGCTATTTCTGGAAGGGGCGACACAGCTCTTCGAGCAGCCGGAGTTCAAGGACGTCGACAAGGCGCGCGGAGTCTTCGGGTTGCTGGAGGAACACGATCGCGTCGTCGAGCTGTTAAGAGCCGGCATCGCGAACGCGGAACCCCATCCCTCGCGTGTGGTAATCGGCAGCGAGGCGCACCATCAGCCCTTCGACGAACTAAGCCTTGTCTCGGCTCCATACAAGGTCGGCGATACCACGATTGGCATGGTCGGGGTTCTCGGACCGCGCCGCATGCCCTATTCCAAACTCGCCGGGCTTGTCGAATTTACTGCGTCCCGGTTGGGCAATTTACTTTCGCGGCTCGCCCGCTAGCACACGGAATCCTTGCGTATCATGAGCGAAGAACCCAAAGAAACGGAGCTTGAACGCCGTCTGCGCGAACGCGCGGAAGCCGAAGAAGCCACCGCACTCGGCGAGGTCGCGGACGATGCTTCTCCTGCTACCGAAGGCGAAGATGCGACCCTTGATGCGGTCGCCGTACTTGAAGAAGAGGCCGCTTCGCTGCGCGATCAGTTACTTCGTTCACGCGCGGAGTTTGATAACTACCGCAAACGGACCGCGCGCGAAGTCGAGCGCATCCGGAAGACGGCAGCGGAATCGCTCATTCACGAACTCTTGAGCGCCGTGGACAATCTCGAACTGGCGCTGAAGCACTCCGCCAAAGACAGCGATCCCTTTGCTGCGGGGGTACGCCTGGTCCACAAGCAGATCCTCGACACACTCGAACGAAGCGGTCTCGAGAAAATCGACGCCGTCGGCAAACGATTCGATCCAAACATTCACGAAGCGGTCGCGCAGTCACCCTCCGACACGGTCGAGCCGGACCACGTCATCGAGGAATTTCAGCGCGGCTATCGTCTTGGGGGACAGATCCTGCGGCCAAGCAAAGTACTTGTAAGCCGGCTGCCGGACGAGAGTTCGCAACGCGGATCGTGACCCGCGCTGCTTTGTCGAAACGGCGCGGGAGGCGCCCGGAGATTTTGATCATTCATGGGTAAAGTTATTGGTATCGATTTAGGCACCACCAACTCCTGCGTCGCCGTGATGGAAGGCGGCGAGCCGCGCGTCATCGCGAACGCCGAAGGCAGCCGCACGACGCCGTCTGTCGTTGCGTTCACCCGTGACGGCGAGCGCCTCATCGGCGCGGCCGCAAAGCGCCAAGCGGTTACGAATCCGCAGAACACCATTTTCTCCGTGAAGCGATTCATGGGCCGCCGGTACAGCGAAGTCGGCTCTGAACGCTCACTGGTCCCCTACAAGGTCGTCCCAACCAACGGCGACGACTGCCTTATCGACGTGCACGGCGCGTCGCACCGCCCGCCAGAAATTTCCGCGATGGTCCTCCAGAAAATGAAGGAGACGGCGGAAACCTATCTCGGCGAGACGGTCATGCAGGCGATTGTCACGGTGCCGGCCTACTTCAACGATGCCCA
>SXGT01674513.1_pt1 | contig 16121 bp, 8 predicted proteins | sample 3176221 | NCBI WGS metagenome assembly SXGT01 (sample SAMN11356862, study PRJNA531348) | freshwater metagenome | isolation source: freshwater sample F1-120 | place: China: Fuxian Lake, Yuxi | collected 2017-12-25
CAAAGCGCGCTGCTGGACGCTTCGCCGTTGTTCTTCGTGCTGACCAACACACGCGGCATGGACGCAGTACGCGCCGCAACCGTGACGCGCGAGGTGTGCCAGAACCTGAAGCTGGCGTTGGCCGATCTGGCGGCGGGCGGCCAGCGCGGCGCCGAGCCTGGTCGCCAGGTCCCGGGTGCGGCCGAGCTCGTGGGCGAGCCCGGTGAGCGCGGCGCGGGCATCGACGTCTGACGCGTCACCGGCGACCACGCGGGCGGCGGCGTCCCACGCCAGCTCGGGCTGGCCGAGGCCGTGGTGGAGGCCGATGAGCCGGCGATCGAGCTCGAGCGCCAGCGCGCTGCCCGGCTTCTCGCCGGTGGCGATGATCTCGAGGCAGCGAGCCAGCACCGGCGCCTCGCCGCCCTCGAGGTGAGGACGCAACGCGCGCGCGACCTCGCGGCGAAGCTCGATGTCGATCGCGGCGCCCGCGGCCTTCTCGTCGAGGAATCGGGCGCACGCGTCGATCGTGCCGGTCGGTCCCGGCACCCGGCACAGCAGCAGCGCGGCCAGGTAGTGCTCGAGCGCCTTGACCGGCCGCTCGAGGTTCTTCTCCTCGAGCGCGCCGAGCTGCATGAGCAAGCCGCGGCGATCATCGACCTGGCCGGGCGCCTCGAGCTGCTTGGTCAGCACCGCGGCCAGGGCGTCCCAGTCGCCGCGCGCGCCGTGCAGCCGAGCCAGCGCCGCCAGCCCGTCCGGATCGTCGGGGTTGTCGGCCAGGACCTGCTGCCAGGTCGCGGCGGCGTCGTCGAGATCGGCGAGCCGCTCCTCCTCCAGCGCGGCGATGCGGGCCAGGAGCCCGCGCCGGTCGGCGCCCTTGGCACCGTCGAGCCTCTGCCGCAACGACGCCAGCAAGGCCGGCCAGTCGCTCAGCCGCTCCGACAGATCCTCGTACGCCGTGGCCGCCTCGGTGTCCTTGGGCGTCAGCACCAGGATCTTGGCGTGGACATCGCGGGCCTGATCGAGATCGACCAGCTTGGCGCCGTACAGGTCGGCGAGCGCGCGCAGGAGCCGCAGCCGGGTGTCGCTGGGCCGCGCGCCGTCGTCGGCGTGGCGGCTGATGATGGCCGCGACCTCGCGCCAGTGCTCCGGAAGGTGTGCCAGGCGCAGGAGCTCGCCCAGGAGCCCGGCGTCGTCGGGCGACAGGTCGAAGGCGCGACCGGTCCAGGTCAGGGCCAGGGCCTTGGAGCCGAGCTTGCTCTCGCACAGTGTCCGGATCTCGGACATCCGGGCCAGCTTGTCGGCGGGCGTGACCGCGTGGGCGAGGACGACCTCGAGTACGGGCAGGAGCTTCGACCACTTCTCGGCCTTCTGGTACACCGGCGCCAGGGCCCGAGCCGCTTCGAGGTCGTGAGCCTCGACGGCGAGCACGCGCTCGTAGGTGCGGGCGACGCGATCGACCGAGCCCTTCTTCTCGGCCACCGCCGCGGCGCGGCGGAACAGGGCCAGTCGGGCGGCGCGATCGTCCTGGCGATCGCCGAGGCCGACCAGAGCGTCGGAAAGTTCGTCCCACTGGTTGAGGCCGCCGTAGAGGCGCTCGAGCCCGTCCCAGTCCGAGGCCGCGGCGTAGAGCTCGCGCAGCGTGCGCAAGGCTTTGCCGTGCGACGGATCGAGCTTGAGGATGTCGGCGAAGGCCTCGGCGGCCTGGGCTGGTGCGCCCACGCGATCGGCGAGCAGGGCGCCTTGCTTCTCGAGCAGCGCCACCGCCTCGGCCGGCGTCTTGGCCCGCTTGCGCTGGCGGCCGAGGATCTCGGCCAGCGCCAGCCAGCGCTTCTCGCGCTCGTACAGGCTGGCCAGCGCGACCAGGGTCTCCTCGTCGCCACCGTCGGCGTGTTCGGCGACCACGCGGTTGTGGATCTCGATCGAGAGCCGGGTGTCACCGACGCGCTCGGCCGCGAGCCGCGCCATCTCCGACAGCTTGTGCCTGCGATCGTCGCCCTGGGCGGCGTCGGCTTCCTTGCCGAGCAGCCCGATCAGCTGCCGCCACTGCCGGCGGCGGGTGTAGATGTCCTTCAGCTTGGTCAACGCATCGGCGACGAGGGCGCCGTCGGACGGGGATAGCTCGAGCAGGCGCTCGAGCGGGCGGATGGCCTGGGCGAAGTTGCCGAACCGATCGATCCACAGGTCGGCGGTCTCGCGCAGGATCGCCGCTCGCTCGTCGACCGGCACCGCGATCAGCTCGGCCTTCTTGCCGAGCACGCCGATCAGATCCTGCCAGCGCCCCATGGCGCGGTACTTGTCGGCCAGTTCGTCGACGGCCCGACGATCGTCGGGATCGAGCTTGAGGATCGCGTTGTAGGTGTTCAGGACCATCGGGTCCTGGCGCAGGCTGTCGCGATAGATCGCCACCACCTCGTAGAGGCGATCGACCTTGCCGCGCACGTCGCTCTCGGGGACGCGCTCGATCTCGTCCTTGAGCAGATCGAGCAGCGGGTTCCACTTCTCGGCCTTGCGATAGAGGCGCTTGAGCGCCTCCTTGGCCTCGGTCGAGGTCGGATCGCTGCGCAGGAGCTGCTTCCAGGCGTCGATCGCCTTGTCGGGCGTGGCGAGCTGGACCTCGGAGACCTCGGCGATCTCGAGGGCGAGCGCGCGGGCCCGGGCGTCGGCGGCGGGACTGGTCCCGGGCGGCGGCAGCGCCTTCTCGGCCTGGCGCAGGATCGCGACCAGCTTCTGACCCTCGCCGCGGCCGTGGTAGTAGGCGCGGTAGAAATCGAGGGCGGCGGGGTGGGCGGCGTCCTGCTTGCGGATGCGCTTGAAGTACTCCTCGGCGCCGTCGAGATCGTCGAGGCGCTTCCACAGGATCATGCCGACTTGCATGACCAGCCCGAGGTCGCCGGCCTCGCCCTTGGCCTTGAGCGCGCCGGAGTACAGCATCACCAGCGCTTGCCAGTTCTGCGCCAGCTCGAACGCATCGCCGAGGAGGCGGAGCGCTCGGGGCTGGGCCGGATCCATCGCCAGCACCTTCTTGCCGTGCTCGAGCGCGCGCTCGGGCTGGCCCAGGTGGGCGAGGACCTCGACCAGGCCGAGCAGCGCCGCGATCCGCTCGTCCTTGGACGAAGCGGCGTCGACGCGGCCCTCGAGCAGCGTGGCCAGCTCGGGCCAGCGTCCGCCAGCGCGCAGGAGGCGCTCGAGGTGAAGCGCGGCCTTGCGGTTGTGCGGATCGGCGTCGAGCGAGCGGCGCAGGTACTGCTCGATCTCGGGGCTGCCCGGCGCATAACGCGCCCAGTTCTCGGCGGCGGTGAGGTAGAGGCCGGTGGTCAGCTTGCGATCGGTCGAGGCCTTGGCCTCGTCGACGAACTTGGCGGCGAACTTCTTCCAGTTCTCGTTGGCGCGGTTGAGCGCCATCTGCTGCAGGGCCTCGGCCGCGACCTCGTCGTCGGGACGCACGCCCAGCGCCTCCTCGTAGCAGGCGGCGGCCGCCGGTTCATCGAGGAGCTCCTCGTCGAGGAGCTGGCCCTTCTCGACCAGGAGATCGGCGCGGCGCGGACCCTTGCTGGAGGCCAGCTCGAGCTCCAGGAGGCGCAGCGCCACGTCGTGGCGGCCGCGCTCGCGCAGGCTCTTCTTGGCGTTGCCCAGGGCCTGGGCGCCGCTGGAATCGAGACCACGATTGGCAGAATCGGCCAGCGCGGCAAGCACGTTGGCATCATCGGGATCGCTGTCGAGGAGAGCGAGGAACTGGAGAAGATCAGCCATTGCCCCGCTGCGATGCTACCGCCCATGGCCCGCGCGAAACAACGCAGGGCCGTGACGAAACGAGGACTTGGGCCGTAATCCGGATTCGATCAAGAATGCGAGCATCGAATGAAGATGCTCAGCCTGTGTTCCCTGTTTGCTGCACCATGGGTCGGTCGCGTGGGTGGGGGCTTCCGATGATCCCGAAGAAGGACAAGCATCGGCATTGCGGTTACTGCGGCACCGCGTACGAAGCGGAGTCCTGGCCGCGGGTCTGTGGGTGCGGCGAGACCACGTGGCGCAACCCGACGCCGGTCGCGGTGCTGATCGTGCCGGTTCGCAGCGGCGGCGTGCTGCTGATCCGTCGCAACAATGATCAGCGGGAAACCTTGCCCACGCGCTCAACCGGTGGTGCAGGAAGCGGGGAACACAGGCTGAGCATCCGGCCGGCGGGCCGGCTCGCGCTGCCCGGCGGCTTCATCGACTTCGGTGAGACCTGGCAGGCCGCCGCCGCCCGCGAGGCCCACGAGGAGGCCGGGATCACCATCGAGGTCGAGACGATCCGTCACCTGCGCACCGTGTCGCCGCCCGACGGCAGCGTCGTGCTCATCTTCGGCGCGGCCGCGCCCATTGACGGGATCGGCGACGACTGGGTGGCCAATGCGGAGGTGACGGAACGCCTGGTGGTCGACAAAGCCGTCGAGCTCGCGTTCCCGACCCACACCGACGTCCTGCGCGCCTGGTTTGCCGGGGAGCGGTAGAAGCGGTAAGCATCGGGCGCAGTGACCCGCGCGGACCGATCTGGAGGAGCGTGGGGTTATCTCGAGCGCTACCGCGCGGACATCGGCGGCGGCGTGGTGATGCTCTTGCTCACCAACGTCCTGTTCCTGGGCATCCCGGTCACGACCGGCATGACCGTCAACGCGCTCCAGGAAGGGCGGCACGACGACGTGCCGATCCTGGCCCTGGCCATGGTCGGGTTCGCGATCGGTACCGCGATCACGCGCATCCTGTCGCGGATCTGGATCTTCAACGCCGCCCGCGCCGCCGAGTACGACCTGCGCAGCGATCTGTTCCGCCACCTGCTCGGCCTCGATCTACCCTGGTACCGCGCTCATCCCACCGGCGACGTGATGTCGCGCCTCACCAACGACGTGCAGACCGTGCGCGCGATGTGGGGCGCCGGCGTGCTCAACGTGGTCAACACCGCGTTCGCTTTCGCCACCGTGCTGGTGATGATGATCCGGGTCGATCCGTGGCTGACCCTGTTGGCCTGCCTGCCCTACCCGACCATCGTGTTCCTGGGCCGGGTCTTCGGCCGCCGGGTCTACAAGACCAGTCAGGCGGTGCAGGCCCAGCTCGGCGCGCTCTCCAACGAGATCCAGGAGGACTTGACCTCGATCCAGGCCATCAAGTCGTACGGACTCGAGGGCGTGCGCAAGGAGCGCTTCCGCATCTCGTCGCAGAAGCTGCTCGAGAAGAACATGGCGCTGACCCGCGTGCGCGGCCAGCTCGGCCCCGCCTTCGCCGCGCTGGGCGCGCTGTCGTCGATCGTCGTGCTCTATGTCGGCGGCCGCTCGGTCATGCGTGGCGACATCGAGCTGGGCCAGCTCATCGAGATGAGCGGCTACCTCGCCCGCCTGGTGTGGCCGACCCTGGCCCTGGGCTGGATGCTGTCCTTGCTCCAGCGCGGGCGGGCCTCGTGGGGCCGCCTGGAGGCCCTGTTCGGCGAGACCGCCACCGTCGTCGATGGCACCGGCGGCCGGCTCGAGGCGGCCGCCGTGCGCGGCGGGCTCGAGGTCAAGGACCTGAGCGTCCGCATGGGCGAGCGCGCCATCCTCGATCACGTCAGCTTCGCGGTGCCGGCCGGCACCACCACCGCGATCGTCGGGCGCACCGGCGGCGGCAAGAGCACGCTGGTCGAGGCGGTGTGCCGCCTCATCGACATCCCGCCCGGCGCCGTGTTCCTCGACGGCCGGGACGTGACGTCGTTGCCGCTGGCCGACCTGCGCTCCGCCATCGGTTACGCGCCCCAGGAGGCGTTTCTGTTCTCGACCACGATCGCCGACAACGTCGCCTTCGGCTACGGGGCCGGCTCGAGCATTCCCAAGGCCCGCGCCGACGAGCTCGAGCGCGTCACCGGCGCCGGCGCGCCGGCGCTGACCCCGCCCGCGTTCGTCGATGGCGTGCCTGACTCGCGCATCGTCGCCGCCGCCGAGGCTGCCGGCCTGACCCGCGACCTCGCCGCCATGCCCGATCACTACGCCACCGTGGTCGGCGAGCGCGGCATCACGCTGTCGGGAGGCCAGCGCCAGTGCGTGGCCCTGGCCCGCGCCATCGCCAGCGATCCGCGCCTGCTCATCCTCGACGACTCGCTGTCGAGCGTCGATGCCGAGACCGAACGGGTCATCCTCGACCGGCTGGAGAAGGTGCTCGCCGGCCGCACCGCCCTGCTCATCTCCCACCGCGTGGCGGCGGTGAAGAACGCCCACCAGATCGTCGTGCTCGACGAGGGCAAGGTGGTCGAGCACGGCCGCCACGAGGAGCTCCTGGCCCGGGGCGGCCTCTACGCCGAGCTCTATCGCACCCAGATCCTGGCCGCGGCGCCGCCGACGGCGCTGAGCGAGGTGGCGTCGTGAGCACCCAGCCAGCCCGCGCCACCGTGGCTGAGAACGTCCTCGGCAAGGCCTACGACCTGCGCCTCATGCGCCAGCTGTGGCGCTTCGTGGTGCCCCACTGGCGCCTGCTGGTGATCTCGGCCTGCCTCATCCCCATCACCATCGCCTTCGAGCTGGCCCAGCCCTACCTGGTCAAGATCGCCATCGTCGATCACATCGCCGTCGGCAACGGCGACGGCCTGGAGTGGCTGGCGCTGGGCTTCCTCGGCCTGGTCGCGGCCCAGTCGGTGTCGTCGTTCTTCGAGCAATGGGCCATCCAGCTCCTGGGCCAGCGCTCCATGCACGATCTGCGGCTCACCATCTACGACCACGTCCTGGGTCGACGCGCCGCCTTCTTCGATCGCATGCCGGTCGGGCGCCTGATGACGCGCATGACCAACGACATCGAGAGCATCAACGAGATGTTCGCCGCCGGCGTGGTCACGCTCTTCGCCGACGCCATCAAGATGACGGCGATCGCCATCATCATGTTCTCGCTCGACTGGCAGCTCACGCTGCTCACCTTCACCACGCTGCCGCTCTTGATGATCCTGGTGAACTACGCCCGCAACGCCATGCGGACCTCGTTCCGGGTGATCCGGGTACGGCTGGCTGCCATGAACGCATTCGTGCAAGAGCACCTGCTCGGCATCAAGGTGGTGCAGGTCTTCCGCCGCGAGGACGCCGCCGCTGGCGAGTACGACCTCATCAACGCCGGCCACCGCGACGCCTACCTCAGCTCGATCCGGGCCGACTCCCTGATGTACGCGCTGGTCGAGGCCATCGGCATCCTGGCCATCGCCCTGGTGGCGTGGTGGGCGGCGCGCGACCTGGGCGCCTCGACCAGCACGATCGCGACCGTGGGTCTGGTCGTGGTGTTCATCGAGTACATCAACAAGTTCTTCATCCCGGTCCGCGACCTGTCGGCCAAGTACGCCGTCATGCAGGGCGCCATGGCCGCCACCGAGCGCATCGTCGAGCTGCTCGAGACCGAGGAGCCGGACGCGCCTGCCACCGAGATCAAGGCGGGCACGGGCCCCGACGCGGCGGTGGCCTTCGACCGCGTCGAGTTCGCCTACGGCGACGAGCCGGTGCTGCGCGGCGTTTCGTTCGAGATCCCGCGCGGCAAGACCGTGGCGATCGTCGGGGCCACCGGCTCGGGCAAGTCGACCCTCATCAAGCTGCTCACCCGGCTCTACGAGATCGGCGAGGGCGCCATCACCATCGCCGGCACCGACATCCGCGCGCTTCCGCCCGCCGACCTGCGCCGTCGCGTCACCGTGGTCTCGCAGGACGCGGCGCTGTTCGCCGGCTCGGTCTTCGACAACGTCGCGCTCGGCGCTGTGGCCTCGGGCCGCACCGCCACCCGCGAGGAAGTGCAGCAGGCGGTGTCCCGGGTCGGCCTCGATCGACTGCTGTCAAATCGCCCCGAGGGCCTCGACGCCCCGGTCGGCGATCGCGGCGGCGCCTTCTCGGCCGGCGAGCGCCAGCTCCTCGCCTTCGCCCGCGCCCTCGCCCGCGACCCGGAGATCCTGGTCCTCGACGAGGCCACCGCCCACGTCGACCCCGAGGCCGAGGAGCTGATCGAGCGCGGCGTCGACGAGCGCATGCGCGGCCGCACCACGCTGGGCAGCGCTCACCGCCTGTCGACGATCCGCCACGCCGATCAGATCGTCGTCCTCGAGCGCGGCCGCGTGGTCGAGCGCGGCACCCACGACGAGCTGGTCGCCCGGGGCGGCGTCTACGCCCAGCTCGAGCGCACCTTTCACCGCGCCGGCCGCTGAGGTTGCCTCACTTGAGCGCGAACGAGTTCACGAAGCACGCCGGCGTGGCCACGCCGCCCTCGCGGTAGGCCGTGTAGCGCCAGCCGCGGATCGAGCTGGCGAAGGCCTGGGCCAGCTCGCCGGTGACCTTGAGCACCTGCACCGACGCGACGGCGCCGCGCTCGTCGATGCAGATCTTGGCCGCCAGCGACTTCGGGACCTCCATGCCGGGACGGACCACGGCCTTGAGGGTCGGCAGCTCGCCCGAGGTGCGCTTGACCGCGTTGGGCGCGACGGTGACGGCGGGCCGGGCGACCGGGCGCGCGACCGCGGTCGGGGACGGGGGAGCGGGAACGGTGACGGACTTCGGAGCGCGCACGTCGGACGTCGGGTTCGGGGTCGGGGTCGGGTTCGGGCTCGGGCTCGGGCTCGAGCTCGGAGTCGGAGCCTGGATCGCAGGCACCGCCACCGTCGCCGGCTCGGCGATCGCGACCTCGGCCGGCGCCACCTCGGGGTCGGCGCTGACGTCGAGCGCTCCGGCGGCGCCCGTGCCCGCGGCCCGCACCGGCTTCTCGCGCATCGCCATCCGCTCGCGCTCGACACGCTCCTGCTGCTTGGCGGCGTCCATCGACGGCGCGAACTCGTACCGCGTGCGGGCCTCGGCGTTCCACGTATGCTTCCAGGCGATCGCGCCGCTGGTGTCGCGGAGCTGCACGGTGTGGGACCCGGCGGGCAACTGCGTCTTCCACGGCGTCATCTGCCCGATGTCGAGCCCGTCGAGCACGATGGCCAGGCCGACCGGCTGCGAGCCGAGCTCGAGCGTCGCCAGCGTCGGGTCGCCGACCGCCTCGGCCAGCGCCACGCGGATGGTCTTGTCCTCGCCCTTCGACAGCTCGACCGAGGTCTCCCAGGCCTGGTGGCCGTCGCGGCTCACCTTGATCTGCACCACGCCGGGATCGAGGTCGACCTTCCACGGCACACCGACGTGCGGCGGCATGCCGGCGATCTTGATGGTCGCGTCGGCGGGCTCGACGATGAACTTGAGGCTCGACAGCGCCGCCTCGGGCGCCGGCGTCGTCGTCATCGCCGCGTTGCTGGCGACCGCCTTGTTGCCGCGGCCCAGGAGCAGGAAGCCGCCACCACCGACGACGGCGAGGCCGCCGACGATCGCCAGCGCTCGGACCGCGGCGTTCCCCTTCGGCGGCGCCGCGATCGAGGCCGACGCCGACGACGGCGCCGGGGTGAACGACAGCGAGCGGCTCCTGCTGACCAGGTCGGGCAGCTCGTGCACGATCTCGGGCGACGCGCCGGCCGATCCGCCCCACGCGATCGCCGCCGCTTCGTCCTCGTCGGGCGTGGTCTCGGGCGGCTTCGCGTTCAGCGCCATCCGCTCGCCGGTGGGCAGCGGCGTGTGGGTCCGCGACATGCTGGTCAGCGAGCCGGTGGCGCCGGGATCACCGAAACTGCCGGCACGGTCGAGCGCGAACGCCCAGGTGCACCAGGTCTCGACCTCGCGGTTGGTCGCCGACAGGTTGTAGCGGGTGCGGACGCCGTGGAGGTCGTCGCGCATCTGGGCCGCGGTCTGGTAACGCTCGGCCGGGTTGCGGGCCAGGGCCTTGGCCACGATCGCGTCGAGCTCCGGCGGCACCGCCTGGTTGAACGACGACGGCGGCGCGACGTCGGAGCGCTGCACGTTGATGAGGGTCTGGTACTCGCTCTTGGACGCGAACAGCGTCCGCGCCGTGAGCAGCTCGTGGGCGATCACGCCGACCGAGAAGATGTCGGAGCGCGAGTCGACGGCGGCGCCGGTGACCGCCTCGGGCGCCATGTAGGCAAGCTTGCCCTTGACCTTGCCGTCCTGGGTCAAGAGCTGCTGCGACTGGGCCTTGGCGATGCCGAAATCGATGACCTTGAGGTGGCCCGAGCGGGTCACCAGCAGGTTCGAGGGCGACACGTCGCGGTGAACCAGGCCCAGCGGCACGCCGTGCTCGTCGCAGCGGGTGTGGGCGTATTCGAGCGCGTCGCAGAGCTGGATGAGCAGCGACAGCGCGACGTTGATGTTGGGCGGTCCGGCCGCGCGCCGCGCCTGGTGGAGGATCCGTCGCACATCGCGCCCGTCGATGTGCTCCATGGAGATGTAGTAGGTCGAGCCGACCCGGCCGAGCTCGTAGAGCTGGACGATGTTGGCGTGCTGCAGCATCGAGGCGAACTTGGCCTCGCGCACGAACGACTTCACGAAGCTGGCGTCCTCGGCCAGGTGCGGCAACAGCCGCTTGAGCGCGACGATGCGCTCGAAGCCCTCGATCCCGCGCTCCTTGGCGCGGTGGACCGTGGCCATGCCGCCGACGCCGAGACGCTCGTGGACGACGTAGGGGCCGAAGTCGACGGGCTCGGAGCCGGAACTGGTTTCGGGACGCTCGTGGTTCGCGGTCATGGACGGGTCGCATCCTGCACGAGCCGGGCATGCGCTCCGGGGTCGGTCGGGGTCCGGCCGGGGTCAGAGCCGGTGTCGCGACGGGTAGCGCTGGGGTCTCCCGTAGTACGATGCCGACGTGCCCCAGGGCGCTAAGCTCTCGCGAGCGTTCGAGGCGATGGCGGATGGTGTGGTCGTGGCCGACACCCGGACCGGCGAAGTGCTGGTCAACGCCGCCGCCCGCCGCTTCCTCGGCGTCGGTGACGGCGAGGTCACGACCCGATCGCTGGCCGAGAAGCTCGGCTTCTACCCGTTCGATCTCATCGCCGGCGCCGACGGCAGCGAGGTGCGCGAGGAGATCCGCATCGGCGACCAGCTCCTGCACTCGATCGTCACGCCGATCACCGAAGGCGGCGCCACCGTCGGCGCCGTGGTCGTGCTGCGCGACCTGGGCGCCACCCGCGACCTGGCCCAGCGCCACGGCGATCTGGTTCGCATCATGTCGCACGAGCTGCGCACGCCGCTGACCTCGGTGGCCGGCGCGCTCGACATCATCCTCACCGGCTACGCCGGCGAGCTCACCGACAAGCAGACCCGCTACGTCGAGATGGCCCGCCAGGCCGCCACCCGCATGAGCCTGGTGATCGACCAGCTCGTCGACACCGCCCGCGCCGCGACCGGCCCGCTCACCCTCAACCGGGTGCCGGTCATGATGGGCCGTCTCACCCGCGAGGTCGTCGATCGGTACCGCGACGCGGCCCGCGCCCGCGGCGTGAAGCTGGGCGTCACCACCGGCAACGAGGACGTCGCCGTCACCGGCGACCCCGAGAAGCTGGCCCGGGTGCTCGGCAACCTGCTCTCCAACTCGATCAACTTCGCCGGCCCCGGCGGCCACGTCGACGTCGACGTGTTCGGACCGCCGGTGGTCGCCGACGCCGTCGGGGTATCGGTGTGGAACGACGGCGAGCCCATCGCCGAGGCCGATCGCGAGCGCATCTTCGCGCCGCCCGACGCCGTGCCCCGCCGGGTCGCCGGCACCGGACTCGGCCTCGGCATCTCGCGCGCCGTCGTCGAGGCCCACGGTGGCCGCATCTGGGTCGAGTCGAGCCAGGAGGGCACCAAGTTCGTCTTCACCTTGCCGGCCCAGACCGCCGAGCCAGTCGAGACCCGGGTCGAGCCGGTGGTGCGGGCGATGACCGACGCGGTGCGGGCCCTCATCGTCGACGACGAGCCGCACTCGTCGTACCTGCTCAAGGGTCTGCTCATGGCCGCCGGCCACGACGTGGTGGTCACCGCCGATGTCGACAGCGCCCTGGCCGCGGCCCGCGCCGAGCCCATGGCGCTCATCGTCGTGGGCGGCCAGGTCGCCAACGCCGCCGCGCTGATCGCCATCCTCGAGCACGACCCCGAGACCCGCAACGCCGCCGTCCTGGCCCTGGCCGAGACCGAACGCCACGCCGAGCTCCTGGCCGCCGGCGCCGACGAGTGTCTCGAGCGCCCGGTGCAGCCGTCGGCCTTCCACGAGATCTGCGCCCGGGTCCTGCTCGAGGCCGGCCGCCGCGAGGCGCCGCGCATCATGGTGGTCGACGACGATTCGTCGGTACGGGCCATCTGCCGCGAGATCCTGACCCAGGCCGGGTACGCGGTGCGTGACGTCGGCAGCTCCGACCAGGCCCTGACCGAGGCTCGCCGCTTTCGTCCCGACATCGTACTGCTCGACGTGATGATGCCCATCCAGGACGGCTTCACCACCGCCGAGCGCATCCGCGCCGACACCTCGACCCGCATGACGCCGATCATCTTCCTGTCGGCCAAGGGCGAGACCGCCGACAAGGTACGCGCGTTCCGCTCCGGCGCCGAGGACTACGTGGTCAAGCCGTTCGACGCGGTCGAGCTGGTCGCCCGCGTCGGCAAGGCCCTGGCCCGCCAGGCCCGCGAGCTGGGCGCGTCGCCGACCACCCAGCTCCCCGGCGCCGACGCCATCGCCGCCGAGGTCGAGCGCCGCATCGGCGAGGGTGATCTCGCCGCGGTGTGCGCGTACCTCGACCTCGACAACTTCAAGGCCTTCAACGACCACGTCGGCCTGGCCCGCGCCGACGCCGTCATCCGCCAGACCGGCGATCTGATGCGCGAGGTGGTGACCCAGCTCGGCGCCGGCGGCGACTTCATCGGCCACATCGCCGGCGACGACTTCGTGATGGTCGTCGACGGCGACCGCGCCGACCTGGTGTGCCGCGCCTTCATCGAGCGCTTCGATCGGCTGATCCCGCTCTACTACGATCGCGACGATCGCCGCCGCGGCTTCATCCAGGCTCAAGATCGCTACGGCGTCGAGCGCCAGTTCCCGCTCATGACGGTCTCGATCGCCGCCATCGGCCTGACCGGCATGGGCTCCTTCGCCGACGTGGCCACCGCCGCCGCCGCCGCCAAGGCCGCCGCCAAGGCCCTGCCCTCCTCCGCCTACGTGCGCGACGGCGTCATCATCGTCCCGCCCCGGCCGTGACCGGCTCCGAGGCGAGCAACCTGGCGGCCGCGTCGGAGCCAGCGCCGGTTTGTCCCCGGTCTCCTTACCCACCTGGGCAATTTCGGCCGGCCGATTACCCATGTCAGGCGCCAGTCTGACCGCCTACCCGCCGGCCCACCGCCGGCGGAGCAACGCTTCAGGGTCGTAGGCTCAGCGCGCGACGCGGATGACGCCCCCGCATGGAATTCGAGGAGCGGGGTGTCCGATTCGCCAGCCCTCGCGCGTCGATGTTGGGTAGAAAGGAACCCATCCATGCCCACGTACATGTGCCTCATGCGAAGCGCGCCCGGCAGCCAAGGAAAGCAGGAGGCGCCGTCTCCTGCCCAGATGCAGGAGATGTACGCGTCGTTCAACGCGTGGCGAGAGAAGTTCAAAGATCAGATCGTGGATCTCGGCGGCAAGCTCAAGGGCGCCGGCAAGATCCTGACGACCTCCGGCGTGACCGATGGGCCGTTCGTCGAGATGAAGGAAGTCATCGGTGGCTACATGGTGATCTCGGCCGACAGCTACGACGGCGCGATCGAAGTCGCCCGTGAGAGCCCTGGCTTCAGGCCCGGCGCGAGCCTCGAGATCAGGGAGATTGCCTAGCCTGACGGCATCGGGCCTCGTCACGGATTTCTTCCGGCACGACTACGGCCGGCTGGTCTCGACACTCGTGCGTCGAGTCGGCATGCGCCACGTCGAGCTGGTCGAGGATGCCGTGCAGCACTCGATGGTCGCTGCGCTCGACGCCTGGAAGGAGCGCGTTCCCGACGAGCCGACGGCGTGGCTTTATCAGGTCGCGCACAACAAGCTCGTCCAAGATCTTCGGCGCGAACAGGGGCGTGCGCGCATCCTGGAACGTGCCACCGAGGACGCGCACGCCACCGAGTCGAACAGCGCGTTCTTCGCCGATGAGATCCCCGACGACATGTTGCGCATGGCGTTCGCGTGCTGCCACGAGACCATTCCGTGGGAGTCGCAGCTCGTGCTTGCGCTCAAAGTACTGTGCGGCTTCAGCACCTCGGAGATCGCGCTGCGACTGTTCACGTCGGAGGCGAACGTTCATAAGCGGCTCACTCGCGCGCGCGATCGACTGAGGCTGGGCGCACCGGAACTGGAAATGCCGCCACCGGAGACCCTGCGCGCTCGTCTCGGTGGAGTGCACGCCGTTCTTTACCTGCTGTTCAACGAGGGCTATCAGTCGGCGCACGCCGAGCACGCGATCCGCCACGAGCTTTGCGACGAGGCTGTGCGGCTCACGACGCTACTCGCCGAACATCCTGTCGGTGCAAGACCAGAGAGCTTCGCGCTCCTGGCCTTGATGCACCTGCACGCGGCGCGCCTTGGCTCGCGTGTCGACGCCGCCGGGGGACTGTTGCTCCTCGAGGAGCAGGATCGATCGCGATGGGACCAGGAGCGCATCGCGAGCGGCATGGCGTGGCTGCAGCGTTCTGCGGCTGGTGACGCGTTTTCGCGGTTCCACGCCGAAGCGGGGATCGCGGCCGAGCATTGCCTCGCGCCGTCGTTCGCAGCGACGCGCTGGAACGAGATTGCCGAGCTATACGCGATGCTCGAGCGCGTTGCGCCGTCGCCGCTGCACACACTGAATCGGGCGGTGGCGCTCGCCGAGGCGCATGGAGCGGCGGCCGGGCTCGCCGTCGTCGAGGACCTCGCACCGCCGTCGTGGCTGGCGGGTTCGTACCTCTGGGATGCGGTGCTCGCAGATCTGCATCGGCGTGTTGGACACGTCGATGTCGCTCACGTGCATCGCGAGCGTGCGGTCGAGTCGGCACCAACAGAAGCTGTTCGCGAGCTGCTGCGGCGGCGTCTCTCCTGACGGCGAGCCCTCACCCTGCACGTTTCCAGGGCCTTCCCGCCGCAGGCGAGGCGTCAGTCGCCGAGCTCGATGCCGACGGCGCGGGCGCTCCGGGCCAGCTCGCCATGGGGGTCGACGAGCTTGAGCTTCTTGACCGCCTTGGCGATGGGCTTGCCCACCAGCTTGTTGTTCTCGAGGGCGGCCACGTGTCCGAACTGACCGCTGGCGATGAGATCGACCGCCTTCACGCCGAAACGGGTGGCCAGCTCGCGATCGAACGCGCACGGCGTGCCGCCGCGCTGGATGTGGCCGAGCACGGTGGTGCGGACCTCGTACTCGGTGCGCTCGGTGATCACCTCGGCCAGCCGCTGGCCGGCGCCGCCCAGCTTGTCCTGCTTGGTGACGTCGCCCTTGACCGCGACCGCGTAGTCGCCGCCCTTGGGTTTGGCGCCCTCGGCGCAGACCACGATCGAGTAGGACACGCCGCGCGCCGAGCGGCGGTTGAACGCGGCGATGACCTTGTCGATGTCGTACTCGATCTCGGGGACCAGGACGACGTGGGCGCCGCCGGCCAGGCCGGCGGTCAAGGCGATCCAGCCGGCGTAGCGACCCATGACCTCGACGATCATGATGCGCTCGTGGCTCTCGGCGGTGGTCGCCAGGCGTTCGAGCGCCTCGACCACCACCTCGACCGCGGTCTGGAAGCCGATGGTGTAGTCGGTGGCCTCGAGATCGTTGTCGATGGTCTTGGGCACGCCGACGATGCGGGTGGCGCCCTTCTCGATGAACTTCTGGCCGAACGACATGGTGCCGTCGCCGCCGACCACGACCAGGCCCTGCAGATCGAGCCGCTCGAGGTTGGCGATGCAGCGCGACGACACGTCGTGGATCTCGACCCGGCCGTCGGGCATCCTGAGCGGGTAGCCGAAGGGGTTGGCGCGGTTCGACGAGCCGAGCATGGTGCCGCCGCGGGCCAGGATGGTCTGGACCTTGGCCGGATCGAGGTCGACGTACTGCTGCTCGTAGAGGCCCTCGAAGCCGTTGCGGATGCCGACCGTCTCCCAGCCATGGGTGTTGCGGGCGTGCAGCACGACCGCGCGGATGACGCCGTTCAAGCCAGGACAGTCGCCGCCGCCGGTGAGGATGCCGATGCGCTTGCTCATCGACGCGAGTATGCCCCGTCTCGCGCGGCCCGCGCGAGCGTGTTGCCTTTTGCAACGTCTGCGACCAAAACTGGTCGCCGTGAGAAAGTGGTTCA
>SXGT01264239.1_pt1 | contig 16119 bp, 13 predicted proteins | sample 3176221 | NCBI WGS metagenome assembly SXGT01 (sample SAMN11356862, study PRJNA531348) | freshwater metagenome | isolation source: freshwater sample F1-120 | place: China: Fuxian Lake, Yuxi | collected 2017-12-25
GGCTTCCACTTCAATTGCTGAATCGACCGCTTGAGTTCAAGATCTGAAGTGAAATTCAGGCTCTCAAGGTACCCTCGGGCAAGCGCTGCAGTCTGCTGCATGCTGGTGAGCGGCGCCTCTTCCCCACTCTCACTCCCCATAAGCTCAGTAAACTGAGTCATCACCTCCTCAACACCTTCTTCAGTAAGCCTCGCCTGTCCTGCCCCCTCACCCTGCTTGAAGTCTCCACGAGGCAAGTCAAGGTCAGGGAGAGTAACCCGCTCGCGCTGTCCCATGTTGTATGTCTTAGTGAAGCCTGGATTTCGAGGCTTTAGAGCAGATCGGGAGTCCTTCGCTAGCTCCTGAATAAACGATTCCACCATCTCACGAGTAGCAGTGAAGTACTGAAAGCCATCGCGATTTGCAGTTAGAACAGCCGTGGACTTCGCGACGATCTCGACAATCACCTGCCCTTCCGTCTCGTCTGCAAGCGGTTTATCGAACATGAAGAGGCTGGTTCCCAGCCCCGCGTTGTACACCCGGACCCAAACGAAGTTTGACCGATAAGTCTCACCTCGCTTGTTCTTGATGAAGTAGATACGGGCTTCATCCGTCTGCTTGATAGGGGAAAGCCCAGAGATGTCCGCCTTCGAATGCGGGGCGAGCGTCTGCATCACCCCGTTCTCATCCACATAGGTGATTCGTGTATTAGGCAAGTGGCATCGCTGCGCGAATGCTAGCGCGTGGGCGAGTGTGGTGTGCTCCGCCGCTGGCTGGATAGACTCAATCCGGGTACCATGCAGGTATGCCTCTGAGGTCCTCCCACGAAAGACCTCACCTTTGCCCTCGACGATTACATCTTGTGTGATGATACGCCAATGCTTCCAGGCAAAGAGCAATAGCTTCTTCGCCTCACCAAACCCACCTGTTGTACCGTGCCTATCCTTCGTTGTGCCAAAGCGTGCGAGAAACTTGTTCTCTAGGATGTCAGGAGACATGCCGCTGCCGTCGTCTTGACAGCTTACCAGCCGGTTCCCCTCGGAATCCCCTTCAATCTCCTGTGCGGTGAGGGTGATAGTTCTGGCCCCTGCATCTACACTGTTCTGAATGGCCTCACGCCACCATGCCATCTTCCACGCTGAGTAAGCGCGCACCTCCTTAATCAAGTCCTCGTCCCTGACTTTGACTTGCTGAAGCTCCCCTGAGAGCAAACCGCTGTTGTAGCGCAAGCCTCGATTACGTCGTTTGTTCTGGCGGCGATTGGACTCTGTCGAGAATACGAGCATCGTCGTACCCTCGTCATCGTACTTCACACCTACCTCTTGCACTGCCCCATTGCGGATAGCGGTGTAGGCGTCGTCGAACGCAGGGGTGCCGCTGATCGTCACCCATTTGCCCTCAGGCAGTTGGGCTGCGTCAAACCCGTCTTCAAGCAAGTAAGCATTGAACTCAGCCACAACACCACTCCTAGTCTCAGGCCACGTCAAACTGGCTGAACAACCACTGCACCCCATCGTGCAAAGGCTCGATAGGCTCCTCTAGAGAGGACCAAGTCACGTTGTCGTTCTCCCAGTTTAGCTCGACGCATCCCAAAACGTCGTCTTTGAGGTAGGGAGGCACCTCTACCACGTAGGTGATAAAGGTAAAGCTCTCTTCACGGTAGACGAAGTGCTCGACAAGCCGTGCCTCGCTCTCAAGCAAAGCAGTCGCCTCGTCACCTAGCTCCTCCCCTACCTCTTTCCAAGCAGAGGTGTAGGCCCACTCTTGGTCTCTGTGTGAGTCGTTGTCGTAGACGCCCATGCCGTCTACGCGACCCCCAGGAAGGCCCCACACACCAGGGTCCATAACCTCCGAAGACCGTAGTGTAAGCAGCATCTCCCCGTCTGAGATGAAGAGGATGCCACTCGCGACTCGGCCCCAGCGAGGGCGGCTGTTGTAGCGACGCCGACTACGGCTGCGAGAGCGGCGATTAGGACGAAGCCCTGGATGACTGCCGACCCGGTGAGTATACATGAAGTATCTCTGCGTCTCTGGGGCGACGTAACCGAGACCTCGCCCTCGCGTCCCCCGCAAGCCTCGGACAAGTCCTTGCGGGTCCAAGTACTCGCCTGCACGACGAAGTAAATAGCCGGACAAGGCCAACACTGAGTCTGCTAGCTCGACAGCGCGATCAGCACTGTATGCCGTGCGTTGAAGTGTGTCTTCTCGCTTGGCGATCTCCTCTAGGTAAGCATGAATCGACTGGTCAAGTAGCTTACGTGCGTCAATGACAATAGGGTCATTCTCCAATTCACCCAAGAGGGTCATACAATCATGTACAGCATAATAAGTAGCCACCACATGCTCGGCCGTAAAAGGGTCCATCGCAGCGGCATCTAAGGCACTAATCGCAGTCTCGAACAACTCCTCTTCTGGAATGCTGGCTATTCGTTGTGCTAGCTCATCCACAAGCCGTGCAAGGTCAGGAGGGAGTGGTACAAACTCCTCTGAAGCAAGGGGTTGACCTCCGCCATGGGCCTTGTAGTCTGCCTCCCGACGAGAGACCGCGATAATCTCTCGTACGATCATCGCGTGGGTATTGAGCCACTCGTCTAGCTTAGTTGTAACTGAGAGCCAACGAAGATCCCTCTCTTGCTCTTCCATTTGTTGAAGAAGAAGCTGCTCATCCTCTGCCTGACGTAGCTGTTCAAGGAGATGATCGATCTCCTCCTTGCGCGCCTTCTTATTCTCGGGCAGCCCTGCCCGAACTTCATCTACTTGTGCAACCCGATCCACTTGTGCAGCTAGCCGCCTCGTCTCCTGCTCTTGGGCCACCAGAACTTCAGGGTTGGGCAGGTGTCCACGTTGAACCAACTCGCGAACAAACGCACGCCCAACGCCACCACGGTCTATCGCGGTAACATCCGGTGTCTCAATCAAGGTCTCCGCTATCTCTTCAAAAACTCCCTCAGGGATCTTAGCTAGACGCACACGTTGCCCAGGACCGAAACCTTGACGCTTCCAAGCACGCGGAAGACCCTCACCAAGCACCTCCATCTCCTCACCAAGCACCTCCATCTCCTCCTCGTTCTCTGGAGGAGCCGCTGGCGCAGGAGGGGTCGTTTCCCGCTTAGAAACTTCAGGAGCCACCTCTCCCACACGCCGCCTAACGACCCCACCCTGAAAATCAGGAGGAGACATTAATGATTGACTCGGCACTGGAGGCACCGGAGGCACCGGAGTAGGAGGCATCACACGCGCCGCTGAAGCGGGCTCAAGCTCGACTACACGTCGCTGAGGAGTTGCTCGCTGGGGAGTAGCTCGACGACGACCAGTACCCACGGCAGGCGGTGGGCTTGGTGGCAATAGGCCCTCTGCGGGCCCAGGAGGGGCCATCCGAGGGGGCATAGGGGCAGGGCTGCGCAGCGACCGGGCTGGAGGCAGCGGCCTCACGGCAGGCAGCGGAGGAGCGGGCCTGAGTGCAGGAGGCGACGATATCCTACGAGCGGCAGTCTCAGCCGACCGAGCGGCAGACTCAGCCGCAATAGCCGCAGACTGCGCTGCGTCGGAGGAGTCTTGTGCGACGATGAGCGCTTCACGCGCGACATCCCCCACGTCGCGAATCTCTCGCGAGACCCCCTGCAAGCCCTGCGCAAGCGCCTGACCTACAGCCTTTGAGACAGTAGAGTTCACATCCCGCAATGAGATTACGTTAGGAGGCAACGGCCCACGAGCAGGCCGCCCACTTGGGGTCCGTACAAGCTCAGCCGGATCGTCCGTAGGCCGGCTCGGACTAGGCGGCGCTGATTCGTGTGCCTCAACCTCCTGTGCCCGTGCCACAGCTTCGCTGAGCCTAGGCTTCCACTCGGGCGGAGCACTACGAGGTGCCCGTGGCTGGCGAGGTACAGCCTCTTGCCTCACTGGGACCTCAGTGTAGACCCGGCGGTACTCTTCCCCAGGGGTGGGCTCTAGGACATCAGAGTAGAGGTCCTCTACTGAGGCCACACGACTACGAGGCGCATGGCGCGCATGGATGAAAGGCCTCGCCATGAAGTCTTCGGAGTTGAACGCCTCGACCTCCTTCTCAAAGAAGATCCGGCTGATCTGCTCTCCATTGAGCAGCCCCAACGCCGCCATGTCGTTCATCTCAATGGCGTTCCAAACGCGACGGCGCACTTCGTCACGCATCGTCTCGTAGAGTTCATCTACGGTCATCTCCCGAGCGTCACACTCGTCGATGTAGATGCGAGGACGGTACTCCTTCACCCGAGGTACGATAACCTTGGAGGTCTCGTACCACTCGTTTTGGTTCACCAGCGTCGTGTTGAACGTGCGCAAGAGCACGTCGGTAGGTCGAACGGGGTTGCCATTCTTCTGTTGGTCTTTGCAAATCTCTTGGAGCACCCTGAGAGGCGACCGCCGACGATCCGACTTCGACAGTGGGTACTCATACTCCTCTGCAAACGCCGCTCCCGCAGAGGGGGAGAGTACCCGAACCTGCAGCCGAATCTTTGGGCGCACCATGCGGACAGGGATGGGCTGTCCCGTCTCCTGCCCCCAGACGTAGCGATGCCCACCCGTCATAGGGTAGCCCGGCCCGTTGGGGCGTGCCTCCCGAGAAGGCTGCCCCCGTGAAGGCTTCTTGGTCTTCCTGGCCGGCTTCGCCCGCTTCATGCTGCGGTCTCCTAGAACTACTGCGGGAGGCCCAAAGGACCTCCCGCAGACGTTAGATCGCGACGTTGTTGTGCATCGCCACTTCGTAGAAGAGGCGATTGGGAAGGATCCACCCGTCTAGCTCTAGGCCCACTACCGTAGGGATAGGAGACGGGGTTGCAGGTCCCGTCATCCACGCCCCTTGAAGGAAGGCGTTATCACGGATGTAGATCGCAGTCGGGTGAGAGCCGACTTCGAGCAGGTTACGGTCTAGGTCTGTGAAGCCGTAGTTCTGCCGTGTTGAGTCTGACACTGGGTCGTAGAGCTTCTCGAATGCGTCGTAGACGGGCAAGCCATCCACAAGCAGGTTGTGCGCAGTCCGCCCTGTAGTCGCTGCGTAGGGGCCGTAACTCGCGAGCACCGTGGGCTCAGTCACATCACACGGGAACACCCAATACTGCCGCCACGAGGTGATAATCACCCCGAAGCCAGAGGGGATCGTGTCGATGTTGATGAGCCCGATGTTCGCCCCCTCGCTAATACCTGCGGCGGCAATAACAACGTCACCCTCTGCTGACACCTTGCGATGCCACCAGATTGCCTGCTCCGGGGGGAAGCGGGACATGAAGAAGCCCGCAAGCTGAGGGTCTCCCCCCGGCCCACGAAGCACCCCACCCGCTTGGCCTGGGGCGTAGTCGTGCATTACATCGTACTGAGGCGCGCGAATGAAGGGTGCCCCGCCGATCACTGCCTTTGGTCGAATGCCCGAAGTTGACGTTGGCAAGTTGCCAATGTCCCCCGAGCCACCAATCACCCGGATCTGCGCGGTAGGTGGCGCCCCATCCACTGGGAATGGGGGCTTAGCACCAACAAAGCGCTGAGATTTGGCAGTCATGGGCTCACCCCAGCCAGTTCAGGGGCATGGTTACCCGCAATCTAGGATTGATGATCTGGAAGCCTGACGCTACCACCTCAATCGTTCCCGCCATCGGGGTCAAGATCTGAGGGTTCGCGTGGATAAGCAACCGCTCTCGCGGGTTTACCCAACCTTGCACCCCGAGGTACAAGGGCCCCGAGCCGAAGCCGTAGAAAGCTGCCGCTGGGATGGGGGTCTGCCCCGTCCACATACGGCCGTCACCGCTGGTTTGTAGCTCGAAGTCGAACTCAGGGGTTACCTGAACAATCGGCCCAGACAGCGCGTGGAAGTTTCGACTGTAGCTCGCAGCCGTAGTTGCTGCGTTCGTCAGGTCTTTCGCAGCCGCGAAGATAGTAGGAGCGACAACGAGGCCCGCCCCACCCTGGTTAAACCCATCACGATCCTGCGTGCCTTGTCGCCAGTACACCTGTAGCTGTGTAATGATGAACGGCCCGTCAGGGTCAATGATGATAACCCCTGTGCGCCGCGCTTGAATTCGGTCAAGGTACTCGATTGAAGTCTTGTACGTCTTGACCGTACGAAAGCCTGGGAGGTCCGTTAGAGGTTTTGGCTCTGGCGTCTCAGGCTTGCCCTCTTCATCCACAAGCACACCACGAATGTGCTTGAGAAGTTGCTCGATGGAGCTAAGCAGGTCTTCTCGTTTTGCCATACGTCACCCTGCCAAGCCGAGAAGCTGTGCTAGGCGCACCTCGGGGTTTAGGATGGTGAAGCCCTGAAAGACCATGGAGATCTCACAGCGCACCCCAAGACCCACCTTCGGCTTCCCACTAAGCTGCAGCCGATCGCCTGGGTCAGACCACCCAGCAATCCCGAGGTAGCCAGGAGAGGACCCAAAGCCATAGAAGGACGCCCCTGGGACAGTGTCACCTCCCGTCCAGTATTGCCCGGTGCCCTGCACATCCATGCGGAACTCAATCTCAGCGATGTTACTGAGCACAAAGGCAGGGTTGCCACGCGCCCACGCACCGCCGGAAACTACTGTCTGTGCGGGGCTCGTCACAAGCCGCGAATTGGAGTAGATCGTTGTAGGCGTAGATAGTCCACTCCCCGCTTGAGCCACACCAGCAGAGCTTGTCGCGGTGATCTGCGTGTAGGACTGTATCTGCGACGCGATAAACGGCCCGTCAGACCCCACGTCAAAGGTGCCTGTCACCTCTGCCGTTGCATTCTCGTCGAAGGTAAGGGTCACCTTCTGCCACGTAACAATACGCGGCCCTGGGATGTCGTCGATACTCACGTACCGAGGTAGAGTCGCCATCGTGGTGTCCTCCCCTCAACCGCATTAGCGGGAGCCTAGTGTCTCAGGCAACTTCGCGAAGCGATCGAGGATCTGGTACCCGTGGAAGACCATGATCACGGAGCCCTTCACAGGGGTGGCGATCACGGGCTCTGCGTACACCACGATACGGTCTGAGGGGTTCACCCACCCTTCTGTCGCGAGGTAGAGAGGGGACGAGCCGAAGCCATAGAAGCTCGCGGCTGGCATCTTCTGTTGACCCGTCCAAAAACGACCATTCGAGAAGGTCTGAATCTGGTATTGAAACTCAGGGATGTTGTTGATGACTGTGGTTACGGGGATCGAACGATCCCACGAGGCTGCAGTCGCTGCGGCGTCCGTCAAGAGCCGCGCGTTCGCAAAGATGGTTGTGGGCAAGGTGAGGCCGTCACCTGTCTGAGCCGTCACGCCGTCTGAGGCGAGAGCGGACACCCGCCAGTAGACCTGCACCTGCGTCGCGACAAAGGGACCATCCGGCTCGATTTCGACCGAGCCCTTCCCCACCGTCGTGACGTTCTCATTGAAGTCCACGTCGACACGATACCACTTGGGGATACGCACCCCAGGCACGTCGTCGATGGTCTTGCGGCCAGCGCCGTTCTGCTCAGTCTGCGCCTTGAGTTGAGCGATCTCTTGGCGAAGCTGACGAAGCTCGTACTGTACATTCTCGATGGACATGCCACCCTCCTCGTAGGGACAACGCGCACACACCCAGGCATTGGGCGTGAGGGGCTCCGTGGCACTTAGCGGGGGCTGACGATCACGGGCTCGTCAGGCGCTCTCAAAGCAAGTATGCTCTGGCACCTGAGAGTATAGACGATGCAAGCGCGGGAGACAAAAGTTTCTTGAGGGACGTACCCCCTCAGACGCATCTCAAAGATGGACGCCTCTATGAGTAAGCGTCTAGACTTATACCCCCTTCTTCTCATTATACCGCCGTAGGGTGCCAACAGCGTTACGATTTATGTTGCGAGCGACTAGAGCATCATACAAGATCAGGTCTCCTGTCGCAGGATCAATTCCTACATTATCTATGCGGTCATCAAGAACCCACTCCATTGGCTCCCGATTCAACTCTTGCTCAGAAACCATCATCTGGAAGAACACCCGTAGAGGCAGTCGTCCTCTCAGTGCTTTGTCGGGCGAGACGCAACAAACGCTGTAAAAGCTAAGCCCACACTTGCAGCAACAGCCACGTTACGCCTTCGGATACTCCTTCGGTCACTGTCGTAACTTTCTCCCACAGCGTTCTGTTTTGTGTTGAAATGCTGCTCTAGTCTTAGTCGGCGCTGTATCCGCTCCTCTAAGAGGATTTGATCACGCGCTGCTGCGTTGCGGGGGTCTGCGAGCAACTGAGCCGTTTGAGCCCGAACTTCTCGCTCTACTTTGACATTCCAGGCTTCTGTATCGCCTAGTTGGGCCTGCCGATAACGAACAAGGATCGCTTGATGGTCCAAACCTGACAGCAACCAATCTATGAAAGAAGGAGATGGGGGTGGAGGTGGGAGTGGGAAAGGTGCGACTAGCTCTACGAGAGCGAGATCTCGCAGTCCATCTATCTGCGCACGACGTTCTGCTTGACGAGCATACCGAGTGTTATCGTGGCGATAAACAGGCAGGGGAGGGATAACCTGCTCCGCTGCGGCATAGAGCAGGATCGCTATGTCTGCTCTCATCGAGAGATAGTTCAGGTCAAGGCGCTGTATGTTCCCTATCTGCGGCGCTTCTAACTGTGGCATCAAGTTGTAGGCAACTAACAAAGCGACCAGCGCGCTTTGGGCAGCGCTCACACCTTGGCGGTTCTCATAGGCAGTGATCAGCGCAACTGCCGCAGCCTCTAGCTGTTGATTCACCTCAACAGGCAAGGAGGGAAACACAAGACGACGCACTGGTGCAGACATAAACCACCACCTTTGAACTACGGTTAGTTGCAGTGTAGCGGGAGGTTGTCGCTTGTGCCCTTCTTTTTTGAGCTATGGCCTCGTAGCTTCAGCGCTTAACCTCTAACAATGCAGAGCGAAACGCGCTTCAACCCCTCTATGACGCTCTCTCCAAGTACCGTGTTTGTGAGGCGCAGCCTCACAAACACTCAAGACCCGTAGTCGATGCAGCGCACTTGCCCATCGACGATGCCCCAATTGAAAGGATAGTGGATGTCTTCTACGTCGTCACTTCCAGGGTAGCACTGCTCGAAGAACTCTATGGCCGACTTCAACGCAGAGGCGTACTCGCGCTTTCGCCCTCGGGGAACCTCATGCTCAAAAACTACTTGGGCACGGGGAGTCACAAGGATCCGAGAATCCATCCAGGCCATGTCTGACTCAGTTATGAAGAGGACAGGATTAAACACTTCCCCATACCCAACACGTTCCGCCTCACGCCAACGATCAGCCTCAGTCCTATTCACCCCGGCCCAATCGATCATTGTGTCAATCTTGGCTACAAGATCTGGGCTAAGGGCTACAACGACGCGACTCCCGCCTTCCCCAAGAAAATCGTAGCCCTCAGAGCCAAGCAAGCCCCTAAACGCTGCCATTTCATAAGAGGACAGCGCCCCAGATTCATGCTGCATGTTCGCAAACCAACCCTGGACCAGTCGCTCCAGACGCGCTAGTTCATCAACCATATTTCATCCCAAGCTCAATGTAGGCTATTGGACGGTAAGACAGCGCCACTTTGGGCTCATAATGAGCGGCTGCTGCTCCGTAAAGAGGCCCTTGGTAGCCAGCTAGACGCAAAGCCCAACCTGCCGCGCGAATCGTGGCGCCGGTAGTCACGACGTCGTCCACTATCAGGACAGCGTCGTCCTCTTGGAAGGAGCAGGCCCGCAAGGACTGAACATGGTCCTCGATGCTCACGCCCTCAAGGCCCGACTTACGCCGAAGACGAGAAGACTCAACAGGGGTCTCCCGCACGACTAGCTCTGCCGCGTGGGACCCTACCCCCTCGGCTACAAGCGCCCTCGCCAACCCAAGCAAGGAAGGCCGCCCAGCGGCTGACCGAGGGGCAGGGACGACCGTACCGCGCCAGCCCTGCAAGCTCGGATGACCCGCCAATGCTCTTGCGCAGATCCGCGTAGCTTCTACATCACCTAGCTTCAAGTCCTCAATCAAGTCTTGAACTTGGTCAATCTTAGAGTCGAGCCCTCGACAGGATCGTCGCGAGTGGTACACCAGCGCAGAGTAGATGGGGAAGGAGGGTGCGAGCATAGAGGACAGCATACCACGCTTACCCACGCCTCACAAGGGCCCCGGCCTCAAGGCCGGGGCCCCCTCAACGACGGCGTACCAGCTTACGGGTTGTGGGGTCGTACTCGTCGTAAGGGTGGCCGCCCGCAGATTCGATCAGATCTCGGATCTGAGAGCATAGGGCTATGCGCTCTTGATCCGCCGAGCGCAAGCGCTCTCCTTCAGGAGAGTCGAGCAGGTCGTTTAACCAGCCTCGTCCATGTTGCTTTCTAAGTTCATTGAACATCAAACGGAAGAAGACCTCAGGCCGCCGAAGCTGCTCATCTAGGCTAAAGCCTGACGGGGCAGGCCCGTAGCGTCGAAGCCAGTCACACTGGATAGCCTCTATCTCGACTTCTAAGGCTTGGCGCCGAAGGACTGCAGTGTGCAGCGCCTCCAAAGCCTTGCCACGCACTCGGGGGGCTTGGGGCCTTGTGTACACCGGAGCCCCTGCCGCGCGCTGAGCCGCTCGAATAGCCCGGTAGAGTCGGTCAGTCTCCTTTGGATGCTCACGCAGATTCTGCTCTACATTGTCTGAGAGTAGCACCCAAGTGTAAGGTGCTCCTGCCACAATCGAAGCAAAGGCCCGATGGTTGCCGTCGCGCACTTGAGCGACAAGCTCACCATGCTGCAGACTGATATCTGCATAGCCTGGATGATCGATTGGCTCCTCGCCTCCCAAACTAGCCCCAACAAGCGTAGAGAACTTCTTTGCGTCAAAGGTGTTCTCCGGCATGGGCTCTAGGTTATCCGCCTGAATGGGCACCATGCGCCCATCGGTGTCTCCTACGTACCCAATCCCCTCTGCCCAAAAGACTTGCTCGTGCGGCCTAGGCTGAAGCTCCCCCGCCGCAGTCTCAGGGAAGTAGTCTTCTAGTGCCCCCACCTGCTCAGCATCATACAACCGCTCGATGAACCTCGGAGCGCCGTTCTGTCGCAAGGCCTGCGGCCTTGTGACAGAACGATTACTCCTCAGGTTGTCATCGTCTGCGTCGAAGGTCCCGTCGTTTGGCCTCGTGAAGTCGAGGACGCCCTCAAACCTGCGCCAGTTGTTTGGGGCGCGTGCCTGCATCGGGCCCGTGAGCGCGACCTTCGCCTGAGTTGGAGAGAAGAAGACGTAGACAGTTGAGGCATCGCTTCTACGAGGTGGGGCCCCTCGCAGAGAAGAGTGGTGGTCAATCGTGTTGAGGATTACCACACCGTCGTGCCCATCAAGGTGAGCTTGCTCTATTGTAGCCTCTGTCCCACGCCAATGCCGAAATCGCCCGTCAACGATGAGTGGGTGCTGAAGGCTCAAGTAGAGAGGGATGACCCCAGGCTCGGCATTCTGGTAGTCCCAGGCGCGATGAGGATCCACGTAAGACTCAGCCGTCCGATAGTCGTCCGTCGCGAAGAAGGCGTTACCCCGGTGAGGACTACGACGAAACCCTCTCGACTCAGAGCCGTCTGCTCCAAAGAAGCCGCGAACGTCAGGCGCTCCATGGTAGACCACGAGAGGGTTACCTTCGCGGTCTACAACAACGCTGTTGCCGAACCAGCGCCGAAAGGCTGGAGTGTAAGCCTGCATTCGAGACCTCAAGGTTGAGGCCCTCAGTATAGCGTCCTAAGCCCAAAAAGACGAAAGCCCCGACACCCTAAGGTATCGAGGCTTCCGGGGCTTCGTGGAGGTGCCGACCTCGCTCAAGGCACCCGAGCGAGGTCAGTGAGCGGGTAGCTCAGCTATCGAGGGCCGCACCGAGGTCACACTTTCGGTGTGGCCTCGATGTGGTCCGACGAAATCACTGAACGTCGCGAGTCGAGAAGCCGTCGAGGTGGCAACGGAACACCTTGGCGCCGTTGTAGTTGTTGATCGCGGTGACGAGATCGTACGTGGTCGAGCCGCCGTTCGCCTGAGACGAGGGCTTGTTCTCGGTCACGCGGATCTGCTGCCGCTTGCTGATCGCGATGGGGAGAGGGAGCACGTAGATCGCGCGCGACTGCGGCTCGCCGTTCTGGATGAGCGGCTGAATGCTGTCGTTCACGAAGCCCCAAGGACCAGCACCCGAGGGGGTCATGCTGACCGGGCCGTCGAACATGGGCTTGTCACCCACCTGGAACTGGAAGGTGCTCAGGTGGATGGTCATCACCGCCACGGAGGCCGTGTAGGTGAAGTTCGTGGTGGCCGGCGCAGCGCCAGAGGTCAGCGCGCCTGAGGTGGTGCCACCCCAGTAGCCGATCTCGTGACGGACGCTGAAGCAGAGGAAGGTCATGTCGCCAGCGAAGAAGCCGCTCGACGGCATGTTCGACCGGGTGGTGTCACCCAGGTTCGCAGTGCCGTTGAAGAGCTGCTTCTGCGCCTTGGCCTGATCGAGGCCAGACGAGATGAGACCCACAGACGCGAAGTCCGAGTCGTACCAGAACTGGACACGTTGTTCGCGCACGCCGAGGAGAAGAGCCATGGGACACCCTTTCGTCGACTAGGGGCAAAGCCCGGTAGTCGGTCGGTTGGCGGGGGAGACTCCCCCATGCCCCCGTAGGGGCAAGACTGAGCCCACAGACCTGTGAGCCACAATCAAGAAACCAGAAACCTAAAGAGCAGTCACCGAGGGGTGGGTGCCGAAGACACCCACCCCGACAACCTCACTGAACGCCAGGAAGCTGGTCGATGGGTCCGAAGATCGACTCCCCAAAGATCCCGCCGTACTGGATCACGTTCTGGAGGCTGCGCCCCGCCTGAGGAAGGCCCGCACTATTGGGGACCTCGTTGCTCTGGCTGGGCGAGTCCTTGGTCTCGGCGCGGGGCACTGCTGCCACGACCGCACCGGGGTGCGCCTGGGAGGCTTGGCAAGCCACGCCGCCCTGCTGCAACCGGCTCGCGAGGTCAGGCGTCGCGATCACGACCTTGAAGTAGGCGCGACCGTTGCCAGTGAGGTTCGAGAGCCCCTCACGCGCAAGCTCTGCGTCTGACAACTCAGGCGCGTCCTTGACCTCTTCGACCTCATCAGCCGAGAGAGCGCCGAAGGCACCGAGACCAGCAGTCCCAGGAACCACGTCGATCCCGAAGCCGGCAGTCCCAGGAACCACGTCGATCCCGAAGCCGGCAGTCCCAGGAACCACGTCGATCCCGAAGCCAGCCGGGGCAACCGTCACGTCCACGTTGTGCATCGAGCCCATGCCATTGGTGGCGACGTAGCCCGCAGGCGCAACGCTCACCGACACAGGGAGGTTCGAGACGTTGCCAAGACCGGCGATCATCGTGCCGGTCTGGGGGTCCATATTGCGCCCTGCGTTGCGAGCCGTCATCTCCCACGCCTGATCGGGAGCATCGACGTAAGCGCCGAGGCCATTGGCCGCGACGTAATCGCCCACGCCGTAGACCCCACCGTCGATGTAATCGCCGAGGCCATTGGCCGCGACGTAATCGCCCACGCCGTAGACCCCACCGTCGATGTAGTTGTAGCCAGCGACAGCCGCATCGGCCTCCAACGACATCTGGTCGCTCAGACCAGGGAGGTACTTCTGGACCGAGTCGGGGATGAGCTTGAGAAGCTGGCGGTGGAGCATCGGGATACCCGAGACCACGAGGCCAGCGCCCAGGCCGATCTTCCAGTTGCCGAGCGCAGCTTGAAGGCTACGCACCGGACGGCCCTTGCCGATGACACCCAACTCGCTCGCGAGCAAGTAGGCACCGCCACCCACCGCAAGGATCTGGCCGAGCTTGAGGCCCGCGATCTCCTGCGAGGTCGCACCCTGCACGAGGGTACCAAGGATGGCACCGCCGATGAGCGAGCCAGCCGAGTGGAGGCTGCGCATCAGGGTCCCGCCCTGCGCGAACAGGCCCTGGTTACGACGACGACGCGCGCCCTTGCGGTTGTGGCGACGAGCCACGCCACGACGACGCCGAGCCACGCCCTTACGCTTCGCGCCCTTACGGCCCTTGCGGCGGTTCGCACGCCCCCCAGCTTCGAGACGGTCACGCTCCGCACGCAGAGCCTCGACCTTCGCGCCTGAAGTGATGCCTACGTCATGAAGGCTGCCCAACTCACGAGTGATCTCGCGAATGCGCTTCGTGTTGTCTTGGTAGGGCATCGCTGCGTACTCGCTGCCGTAGCGAGGCTTGCGGCTCTTGCGCTTGTGCGCCTTCGGGCCACCCGCCAAGTACGGGCTATGACGGGTCATCGCCTGCCGCGCTGTGCTCGGCTTGCGGGACTTCCGCTTCTTGCTCGTCTTCCGAGGAGCAGCCTTCTTGGGAGAAGCAGCCTTCCGAGGAGTGCCCTTCTTGGGCGACTTCTTCTTGGGTGACTTCCGCTTGGGTGACGCAACAGCCCCACTCTTGGCCTGCTTGGCCTTGTAGGACTTGCGGATCTGGTCACGCTTCGTCTTGCTCAGACGAGCAAAGCCCGAGATCCCGCCGAAGGGCGCGAGGTGCTTCAGCCACGCATTCTTCTTTGCGCCCTTCTTGTTGCCCTTGTTCTTGCGGCTCGCGTTCGTGCGAGTCACAAGCACAGGCTCCGGCACAATCGCAACGCGAGGTGAGCCCTTGAGAGCCAGCTTCATGCGCCCGACCCGACCGACTACAGGGCGGCTGCCCTTGCCGGTGCGTACCCGACGACTCGAAGACTTCGCACTGGTCTTGGCCTTCTTCGAGCGAGCCTTCTTGCTCCGCTCAATCTCAGCGTCGAAGGCTGCCCGGACACTCCGAGACAAGCCGCCCTTCGAAGCAAACCCACCGCGCCGTGCAATGTTCGCTTCCGAAACATTGCGACGACGTGCCTTACGAACGCGAGCCATTCGCGCCTCCTCACGTAGCCTTGCGATATCTGGTGGAGGGTCCCCTCCACCAGATCCGCTGTTAGGTAGGGCGAGGGCAAGTCCCGTCACCCCAAGATTTCGTCGTGAGAGGCCCTGGCGTGACTTCGCTGCTGCCGGACGGGTGTTTGCCCGCCGAAGCGCTGCAGAGAGGTTTGAGTGGAAGCCACGAGTCCGCATGTGCGTCCTACTACGCCAGGGACTCAGTGGTCCTCTTTTAGGTAGCTGACTTACGCTGGGTGAGTCAGGGCCCACAAGGGGCTCAGAGGAGATAACGGCCCTCATGGGGCTCTATCTACAAAACCAAGCATAAGGAAGTTCAGGCACAATGCAAGAACTTTTTTCTCTGGGCTGCACTTTTTTTATCGAGGGGGTGATCACGCCAAGAGAGGCACCGCATTGCCGCGTCGCACAGAGTCATACAGGCTTCAGATGTAGTGGCACCACAATCAGATTTAGTGTTTTACACCGACCACACACAAGACTGACTGTGGCACTTGGAGAGGCAAGCCCAAGAAGGCGATTACACCGCCCACACTCCAGCCGGTAAAGGCCTTGTTGGCTTACACCCCCAACATTCCCTTGAGAGGCTTGTGGGCTAGCAGCCGGGACCCCGGCTGCAGGAAGAAGGGCTGATCCTCCCGGCGGAGCTACCGGAGGAGGTGTGCCTGCCACTCCACCTCCAGCCCCTACAATCTGGCGCATACTCGCTTGACGCGGGGCAGCCAACTGTGGACCTTGGGGGCTCTGACTCATCCCTCGACTCCTTAGCCACCCCAACCGTAGTAGGTGACCTCTTGGTCGTCTCCCACCCAAATAAACATGTCGGTTACATGTTTGTTCTTCACCTGACGAGCAGGAAATGCAACTAGAATCTTTCGATTGGGAAACATATAGAGGTCCCAGCCCTTACCGACCATGACGTTAACAGGGGCTCCGTCTGGGCCTTCGTAGTCAAAGCCGTCAAAACGGCCAAGCCACACGAGGACGCGAGGCCACTCAATCTCCACGTAGTCATTGGAGTCTGCCTCCGCTGCATGCCTACCCACAGCGAACACTTGCGGAGGCACACTTCCATCATGCTCGTGCACAAACTGCTTCTCAATACCACGTATCCCTTGAGGGTCATTACGTCGCTTCTCTGTTGATCGCGTATGAGGATCGTCTTTATCAGACGTGTAAAAGGCACGAATGCCAGGGCCAAGACAATAAGCCTCTTCCGGCATGTCTACAGTCAACTCAGCCATCTCCTGCACAGGAAAAGACTGAAACTGCATGTA
>SXGT01051115.1_pt1 | contig 16118 bp, 13 predicted proteins | sample 3176221 | NCBI WGS metagenome assembly SXGT01 (sample SAMN11356862, study PRJNA531348) | freshwater metagenome | isolation source: freshwater sample F1-120 | place: China: Fuxian Lake, Yuxi | collected 2017-12-25
ACGCGCAGCGCGGCCGGCACCGGCCGCAGGTCGTCGGCCGGACCTTCGAGCACGACGCGGTTCTGGTAGGGCCGCAGCTCGTAGCCGGTGACGGTGAAGTTGGCGTCGCCCGCGTTCAGCGGGAACGTGTGCCAGTTCTGGAAGGTGATGCGGAAGTTGCCGCCGCTGGTGCGCTCGACGTCGAACTCGAGGAAGCCGTAGTGCTTGCCGCCGCTGACCAGCTGGTTGCCGTTCCACGTCTCCGGCTCGCTCTGGTCGGCGCACCAGACGTGGTACGGGTTCATCGTCCACGCCGTGCCTTGCGGGTTCAGCGGGTTGTTGCGCCAGTTGGTGATCGCCGCCGCCGTGGCCCCCGGCGCGTCCTCGACGCCGCGCAGGCCGTCGCCGGCGGCGCCGACGTCCCACAGGTGCACGCCGTAGCCGTCGTTGTCGAGGTCGAAGTAGCTCATCTCGGCCACTTCGCTGTGGCCGCAGAACACGCCGGCGACGCGGTACTGCTCCAGCAGCGGCGCGTAGATGCGCATCGCCTCACCCGACTGCGTGCTGGTGACGCTGCTGCCGTGGATGCCGCGGCTGAACGGCGTGTGGTGCCACTGCACGAAGATGATCTGCCCGGCGGCGCGCGCCGCCGCCAGTTCCTGCGCGGCCCAGTTCCACTGCGCGGTGCCGACGTTGAAGTCGGGCAGGTCGCCGAACGGGTAGTTCAGCAGCCAGGCGCGGTTGGTGTCGCGGATGTCGGGGAAGTTGACGTTGGTGCCCTGGCCCTGCGGCGGCGCCACGTTGTCGTTGGCGCCGAGCGCGCCGACGCTGCACAGCGTGAGGATGGTGATCGGGCCGTAGTCGGTGCGGTAGTAGAGGTCCTTCGCCAGCGGATCGTTGTTGGCGGGATAGTCGAAGTAGGCCGACCACTGCTGCCGCGCGTACTGCACCAGCGGGTTCGCGGTGATGGCGCCGCCGCCGTTGTAGATGCAGTTGTTGCCGATCGCGGCGACGAACGGCAGGCCGCTGAAGAGGTCGTCGTACTCACCGGCGTTGTGGCGCCAGAACTCGTCCCAGCGGCGCTGGCACTCGTTGGCGGTGCCTTCGATCAGGTCGCCGGCGAAGATCAGCATGTCGGCGCCGCGCGCCTCGATGTTCTTGATGTTCTCCTGGTAGCCCACGGTCTCGCTCAGGAAGTACTGGTCGCGCCCGCGGCCGGTGCCGGCCGGGCGACCGGTGCTGTTCGGCGTCTGCGGGGTCGTGCGCGCCCATTCGCGGAAGCGCGTGCGGCCGAGCACCAGCGTCTCGCTGTCGGAGATCGCGACGAAGCGCAGGCGGCGGTTGGTCGCCGTCGTCGGCGCCGTGCGGAACGTGTTGCTGTAGCTCGAGGCGCCCTGCGCGACGACGTAGGTGTACTCGGTGTCGGGTTGCAGGCCGGTCACGGTGACGCGGTGGCGCCAGTTGCGCGCCGGAATGCCGGGCGCCTCGAAGATCGCCGTGGTGGCGAACGGGAACGCGCCGGTGGCCGTCAGTTCGGCGTTGATCTGGTAGTCGAGCACGGGCTCGAGCACCGGGGTGCTGGCCAGCACCAAGGGCGACGCGAGCCCGGGACCGGTCACCGTCAGCGTGCCTGGGGTGTTGGCGATGGTGAACCAGGTGAGCTGCATGCCGTCGAGGGCAGGGTTCATCTGGTACGGAAGCACGCGGAAGTCGGCGGTCGACTGCGCCCCGGCAGGGGAGCACAGCAACGACGTGGCGGCCAGCGTGACGAGCGTGAGGAGTCGGAGGTTGCGCATGGGCGATGGGGTCGGCGGCCGCCGCCGCCCACCAGGACGATGCGACGGTCGGATCGACGCGCAGTGATGGCCCACCTCCGTGCAGACTCGATGGCCGGCAGATGAAGGTCTGCGTGCGAACGCAACGCGGCGCCGCGCGGCCCCCGCTTCGTCAGCGCGTGCGCTTCTTCGCCGCTGCGCGCCGACCAGGGGACGGCGCGGCCTCGGCCGCGCGCCAGCGTTCGAACGCTTCGCCGACGTCGCTCGGCACCAGCCGCCAGCTGCGCGTGCGTGTGCACGCCGAGGTCGGCGAGCCACGCCGCCGTCGTGTCGCCGAGGTTCCAGAGTTCGCGGCACGGCGTGTCGGGCCGCGCGGGAGTGCGTCGGGCTGGCATGATCCGGATCGAAAGCGCGCGATGGACGGGAAGGCGCGCCCCGCGGGAGCGGCGCTCGCTTCGGCGACGTCCGCTCAGCGGATGCGTTCGATCCGGTAGAGGGCCGCGAACGTCAGCAGCCACAGGCCGCCGTCCGGCCCCCACTGCAGGTCGACCGGCTTGTTCTGCACGCCGCTTGGCGCCATCGCCAGGAAGCGCTGCTCGTCGTCGATCTCGGTGCGCAGCGCGCCGGACATGCGGAAGCGCTCGACGACCTCTTCGTCGTACAGCGACAGGAACAGCGACTCGCGGTGCACCGCCGGCCACTCGCTCGCCCCGTTCGGCACGAACGCGAGGCCGGTCGGCACGACGACGTCGGGCCACAGCCGCAGCAGCAGGCCGGTCGCGGCGCCGAAATCGGCCCCGGGAGCCGCCCCCCACTGGAAGTTGCGGCCGGGTTGCACGAGCAGCAGTTCGTCGTTGTCGGCGGGCCCGTTGTCGGCGGCGAACAGGCCCCCGGAGTTCGGCTCGCGCGCGAGCGCGAAGACGTTGCGCAGGCCCTTGCACAGCACCGGGCTGCCGGCCTGCGGGTTGCCGGCAGCGGCGCTGCCGTCGCTCGGATCGAGGCGCAGCAGCTTGCCGGCGAACGAGCCGTCCGACTGCGCCGCCGACGGGGACTCGGTGTCGCCGATGCTGACCACGAGCATGCCGTCCTGGTCGAAGCACAGGGCGCCGCCGTTGTTGATCGTCGCCACCGGCAGGTCGGAGCGCAGCACGAGCTGGTTCTGGCCGATGCCGGCGACCTCGGTCCAGCGGTAGAGCAAGCTGCGCTCGGGCTGGCCGGAACCGGCCGGCACCGTCGCCAGCGCGAACACGAAATGGTCCGACGCGAACGTCGGCGACACCGCGAGCCCGAGCAGCCCGCGGTGGCTGCCGGTCGTCACCTGCACGGTCGCGAACGGCGTCGCCTGCAGCGTGCCGCCGGCATCGATGCGGCGCACGACGCCGCTGCTGCGTTCGCTGACCAACACGCTGCCGTCCGGGCACAGAGCGAACTTGCCCGGCGCCTCGGTCAGCGTCGCGAAGCGTTCGATCGCGAAGCCCGGTTCGAGCCACGCGACCTCGGCCGGCAGCGCGGCCCCGACCGCGATCTGCAGCGTCGCCGACACCGTCACGTCGCCGACGAGGCCGCTGACCTGGTGCGTGCTCGCCGCGGACGTGCCCGTGGCGCTGCCGGTTACGGCGCCGCTGCTCGCATCGAGCAGCAGGCCGTTCGGCAGCGGCGGCACGGCGACGAAGCCACAGCCGACGCCGTTCACCCCGGCGAGCGCCACCGGCTCGCCGACGCGCACGCGCAGCGGTTCGCTGCCGTAGTCGAGCACCGGCGCACCGCCGCCACCGCCGCCCGAACACGCGAGCAGCAGCGGCAACCAGAGCAGGGACGAAGTCGGGGCGCGCATGGTCACACCACGTCGACGGCGACCGGCGAGCTGAACGACTCGGCGAACACCGTCGCCGGATCGGCGAGGCCGAGGTGGTCGCGCAGCAGCTGCGCGTAGACCGCGCGGAAGTCGACCCGGTACGGCAGCACGCTCTGCGCCAGATCCTGGTCGGTCGGCAGCACGCCGTGCTCCCCCGGCACCACCGCCCCGCCGGTCAGCATCATGCAGGTCGCCGCACCGTGGTCGGTGCCCGACGAACCGTTCTCGAAGTTGCGGCGGCCGAATTCGGAGATCACGGCGACGACGCAGTTCTGCCAGATGCCCATCGCCTTGCAGTCGTTCGCGAACGACAGCAGCGCTTCGTCGAGGGCGGCGAGCAGGTTGCCGTGCGTGCCGGTCGACGAGCCTTGCGCGGCGTGCGTGTCGAACCCGCCGAAGCCGGTGTAGAAGATGCGCGTCTCGAAACCGGCCTGCAGCATCATCGCCACGTCGCGCAGCGACTGGCTGATCGAAGCCGTGCTGTAGGTCACCGCCGACGAGTAGCCGGTCACCGCAGCGCCGAGCTGGTCGGCGAGCTGGTGGCCGGTCAGCAGCGCGTCGCGCGGCACCGAGCCGGCCTTCGCCTGCAGCATCTCGCGCACCAGCTCGAGGCGCAGGCGGTGGTTGTTGGTGAACGCGGTGTCGGTGTCGAACCGGAACGCTCCGAGCGAGTCGAGCGTCAGCGGGTTGCTGCTGCCGCCGGTCAGCGCGCGGTGGCGACCGCGGCGCACCGACACGGCGCCGAGCGGCGTCGGCGCCGCCAGCCCGGCGTAGCGCGCGATCCAGCCGTTCGCGGACAGCAGCCCGTCGCGCTGACCGGACGACCAGATCAGCTTGCTGGTGTCGTGGCTCTGGTTGGCGTTCGGGTAGCCGACGCCGTGCACGAACGCCACCTCGCCGTTCCTATACATCTGCGCGAGCCGCGTCATGCGGCCGTTCAGGCGCACCTGGCTGGTCGCGTACGGACCGCTGTTGAGCGGTTCGGTCAGGCTGGAGCCCAGCGCGATCGTCGGCCGCCGCAGCGTGTAGTTGCCGAGGCCCTGCGGCACCACCGTGTTCAGCGTGTCGTTGCCGCCGTCGAGTTCGACGACGACGAGGAACTTCTGGGTGGCCACCGCCGGCTGCAGCGGCAGCGGCGACGCCGCCAGCGCGCGATCGAGCGGCCCGAAGGCGGCGAGGCCGAAGGCACCGAGCGTGCCGCGCAACAGGTCGCGGCGCGAGCAACCAGCGCGATCGGATGCGAGAGGGTTCATGCTGTTCTCCTTCGACTCAGCGCAGCAGCGCATCGGGGTGGTTGGCCAGGATCCAGACGAGACCGCGCACGCGGTTGCTGATGTCCGAGGCGTTGCTCGGATCGAACGGATCCGGCTGCTCGACACCGAGGCTCGGCACGTGGGTGTCGAGGTAGGTGACGAGCGTGGTGCGTTCGCCTTCGGCGAGGTCGATCGCCAGCAGCGACGCGAAGTGGTCGACGACGGCCCCGGCGTCCGGCGTGCCCGCCGGCATGGTGATCGCGAAGCCGTTGTTGGTCTGGTAGGTGCGCTCGGCGATGACGCGGCGCACGAGGTTGGCGCGTTCGACCATGCCGGCCGCCGACAGCCACTGCTCGCCCTGCGGCCAGCCGAACACCGACGGCGGTTCGCCCGGCACCTGCGCCAGCGACAGCAGCTCGGCGCGCATGACCTCCGGGGTCACCATCAGGCCGGTGGCGCGCACGAGGCCGATGCCGAAGTCGATCGGCATGCGGATCATCTCCTGCTTCCGGCGGTGGAACGCGTCGCTGAGGAACAGCGTGCGCAGCACCGGCCGCATCTCGTAGTCGGCGTCGCGGATCACCGTCGCCAGGTTGGCGATCAACGCCGCACTCGGCCGATCGGTGACGAACTCGAGCAGCAGCTTCTCGGCGAGCCATGAAGCGACGTCGAGGTGCGCGAAGGTCGCGTTCACGACCAGTTCGTAGTCGTCCGCGGCGAGGCCGTTGCTCGGCAGGATGACGCCGCCGAACAGCACCTTGGTGCCGACGTCCTTGCGCGCGCCGTCGAACTCGAGCACGCGCAGGTTGGTGGTCGGGTCCAGCCGGTTGCGATAGCCGGTGAACGCGCGCGACGCCTCCTGGATGTCCGTCTCGGTGTAGCCGCGGTCGGCGCCGACGGTGAACAGCTCGAAGAACTCGCGCGCGAAGTTCTCGTTCGGCTCGGCCTTGACGCTGCTCGAACCGTCGAGCCATTCGAGCATCGCGCCATCGCGCGCCATCGTCAGCACCAGCGTGCGGAAGTTGCCGATGCCCTGGCGGCGCAGCTTCTCGAGGTAGTCCACCATCAGGTAGCGCTCCTCGGCGCGCAGCGCGACCGACGAGATCGCGAAGTGGTCGTGCCAGAACAGCGCCAGGCGCTCCTGGAACGGGTGCTGCGAACGCAGCATCAGGTAGAGCCACCAGTCGGTGATGTCGCTCGTGCTCGGGAACTTGCCTTCGAGCCCGACCGGATCGGTGCCGTTCACCAGGTAGGTGCGCGCCGTGGTCTCGACCGCCGACGTGCCGTCGGTCGGGAAGTCGAGCATCTCGTCGACGAAGGCCGGCAGGCCGATCTGCGCGATGCGATCGCGCGCCGCCTGCGTGATGCCGAACGTCGCGCGACCGAGCAGGTGGTCGACGTCGTCGGCGCTGTAGGCCTCGGCCTGACGCAGCGAATCCTCCGACGCGGTCGCCTCCCCATCGCCAACCCCGCCACAAGCTGCAGCCAACGCCAAGAGGGCGATGGTCGTCGTGTGCATCCCCTTCATGGTGCCCCCCAGGCTCCCTCGAGCGCGGCCAGGATATCCCATGGGGAAAGCCACTGCGGACTGTGGCCCTCTGCGTCCCGGATCGAGGCTGCCTCGCGGCGCGATCGCCGCGTTCGCACCGCGCGAACGAACTCGTCCCGCGACGACACATGCGGAGTAACGGGGCGAGTGCCTCGCCCGCGTGCGGGCTTGGCACGTCCGGTGGCACACGCCGCCAACGCCAGCGCCGACTCAGTCGAACGTCTCGCAGCCCCAACCATCGGCGCGGCCGCCGAACGAGCGCGCCAGCGCGTCGAGCTGCCGTTCCACCGCCGTGATGCCCGCGTGCGTCGGCACCATCTCTCGGGAACAGGTGACATCCCATGCGCCGACGGGCTGGTCGGGCTCGGCTTCGTCGTCTTCGATCGGCTCGCCCTGCACCGCGAAGCCGAGCTGCGCCGCGGCCGCGGCCATGCGTCGGGCCGACGCTTCGTCCGGCAGCAGATGGCCGAAGTCGACGACACGGGCGCGCGACAGGTCGTCGCCGTGCGCCACCATCAGGCGCAGCACGTTGCCGTTCTCGTCGGCGGGGAAGTCGGTCGGTGGTTGCATGGGGTTCTCGGCGAGGCTCGGGTCCGTTCGCGCGGTCGGTGTGTGAGCACAACCGAGCAAGGCGGCCACCAGCAGCAGGAAGGAAGCGGATCGCATGGTGCGAAGGGAACGACTGTGTGGCTAGCTGCAGGCTATCGCGTCGACGGCAGGCACGACGCGGCGCCTGCCACTCGTTGCACGGCCACCCAGTGCCTGGCATGCAGGTAACGGTCAGCCCGCGGCGCATCCGAGGTCGGCTTGGCGGCGAAGGCCCGGCCATGTTCGCCTGGCTCCGCCGTCGCCGTGTGCTGCGTGAGAAGCAGCGTCTCGAACGCCTGCATCTCCAACTGCTGACCGCCGCCCGCGACCTGCAGCGCAACGGCGACATCCAGGGGTTCGCCGCGAAGACGGCGGAGGCCGCGGTGGTCGAACAGCAGCTCGAACGCTTCCTCGCCGAACACGGCCTGACCGCCGCACCGTCGCGCTGACGCGACGATCAGCGCCGCCCGGCCGGACCAGCCTTCGGCCAGACCGCGCGCGCGACCGCGGCCCCGACCGCGTCGAGGAACGGATCGGCGACGGTCTCGTACTCGTAGCGGTCGTCGTTGAGCACGCCGTCCTGGTTGGTGTAGAGCACGATCGCCAGGAAGAAACCCGCCCCGGTGCGCGTGTCCTCGATCCACGCGTTCTCGATCGAGAAGCCGTAGGCGCGGCCGATCTTGTCGTAGACACGCAGGTGCTCGGCCGGCACCACCGAGCGCACGCCGCGCAGCACGAACTTGCAGTCGTGGTCGGGATGGGCCGCGGGGTCGTACTTCGGGTTGCTCGACTCGCGTGGGTATTCGCCCATCGTCGCCACCAGGAACTGCCGCTGCGCCGTGGTCAGCTCGGGGAAGCCGCGCTTGCCCGTGTCGATCTCCGGCCGCACCACCTCGACCAGCACGTCCTGCAGGTCCTGCAGCGCGATCGCGTTCTTCTGCGCGAACGACAGCGGCGCCGCCTTGCGTTCGCCGCCGTCGACGTGGGCGGTGCCGACGTCGAGTTCGCGCCAGCCGCGGTTGTCGAGCACGGCTGCGGCAGGGCGCGCCGGGAACAGCGTACCATCGATGCGCACCGCGCGCGTGACGCCATGTTCGTCCGGCTGGCGCGCTTCGCTGAGGCGGTGCCAGAGGCGAACGGAGGCGAAGCCGCCTCGCCACATCGCGGCATTGAGCCCGTCCTGCCCGCACAGGTCGAAGCAGTGGTTGTAGGCGGCGTTGTCGCTGACCAGCAGCAGCTTGCGCAGCGCGTGGCGCACGGTGAGGCGACCGTCCTGCACGTTGCTGGGGTCGGCGTCGATGCGGACGTCGCCGGCGAAGCGCTTCTCGATGGCCCACGCCGAGTCGAGGCCGAGCGACGTGCCGGCACTTTGGTTGTGCGCGTTCAGGTGCAGCAGGGCGGCGACGGCGCCGCACAGCTTGATGGCGCTGGCGGGATAGAAGTACTGGCTCGGGTCGCCGAGCGAACTGCGGCGCAGGCCGAGGCTGCCGTCGGCGCGTTCGACCGGTTCGGCCAACAGCACCTGCAGGCGATGCGCGGCGGCTTCGGCGAGCACGGCGCGGCACGCGGGTTCGGCGGCGAGGATGGCGGCGAGGTCGCGCGGCGGCGGCACGACCGACGTGGGCGCCGAGGCCGATGGCACGGGACTCACCAGCCCCGGGGAGGCCGGCGGCGACTGCGGTAGCAACGAGACCAGCAGCGAAGCGAGCACCATGCGCGGCAGGCTAGCGAACGGCTCCGCGGATTGTCCGGAATCCGCCAGCTCGCGGCCGGCTCCACGACGCCTACCGCGCGCTGGCGCCGAGCTATCCTGTCTCGTCGCTGTTCTCGCCGACGCCAGCGCATCCCCACCCATCCCATGCCACGCCTCCTCGCTTCGCTCGCCTTGTTCCCGCTGCTGGCCGCCCCGTCGATCGCGCAGACGATCACCTGGGGCGCACCGCAACCGACGCTGGCCGCCACCGACGTCAGCCTGAACGGCACGCTGGTGGTCGCGCGCAACCTGCACTCCGCCGGCGCCGCGCAGACGCCGACCGTCAACGGCGTGACCTTCACCGGCAACTTCGCGCCGACCGGTTGGACCAATGCGTCGACGCTGGCGCTGAACGGTTCGACCACCGGCGATGCGGGCTACGACCAGCTGCTCGCCTCGGCGCGCGCGACCAGCGCCGCGGCCCCCGGCAATCCGACCGGTTGGGGCGCGATCCGGCTCGACACGCTGGGCCCGCTGACCGTCGGCCGCACCTACGAGATCCAGTGCTGGTTCACCGACCAGCGGCTCGGCACCGGCACGGCGGCGCTCTACGACCGCGCGATGACGCTGAGCTCGGCGATCGGCGCGGCGACGCTGGCCGGCGGCGAAGTCAGCAACCTCGGCACGCTGACGCAGGGCCCGATCTCCGCCCCGCTCGACGGCGACCCGGACAACAACCCGGCCCTCGGCGGCGCCGACGTCATCTACGGCTCCTACTGCATCGGCACGTTCACGCGCACGAACGCGACGGACCAGCTCTGGCTGCTGGTGCAGGGCACGCACCCGGTCGCGGCGAACTTCCTGCGCTCGCACCTGACCGCGTTCCAGATCCGCGAACTGCCGGCGCCGACGTGGTCGGCCTACGGCACCGCGTGCGCTGGCCCCGGCGGCCTCGCGGCGCTGCAGCTCGTCAGCCTGCCGGCGATCGGCGGCACGTTCGCGCTCGACGTCGCCAACGTCGGTCCGGGCCTCGTGGTGATGGTGACCGGCCTGGCGCCGCTCAACGTGCCGGTGCCGCTGCCGGAGTTCGTGCCCGGCTGCACGGTTCTGGTCACGCTGGACCTGTTCACGTTCGCACCGACGGTCGGCACCACCGCCAGCTGGAGCCTGCCGATCCCGAACGCGCCGGCGCTCGCCGGCCTCTCTCTCGACAACCAGGCGCTCGAGCTCGGTGCCCTGTGGTCGCTGTCGAACGGCGGCGTCGGCACGATCCAGTGACCGCAGCCGGAGACGGAAGCTCGGTCGGAAGACCCGCTGGGAGCGGGCACACACTCGTCGCGGTGTGGAATCCCCGCGGCTGCCGCTGGTGAGGATGCGCCCGTTCGGGCCGATACCTGACCACCTGGAATGCGCACCCACCTGCTGCCGTTCTCCTGCCTGCTTCCCGCCTTGGTCCTGCCGGTCGTCGCCCAGGCGACCGCCGTGGCCGAACCGCTGCTGCGCCACGACATGGTGCAGTTCCGCGCCCCCGCCGGCTGGACGTGCCGCACCGTCGGCAGCGACATGGTGCTGGCGCCGGCGGCCGCCGGCTTCCGGCTCGTCGTCGAGCATTCGCAGGCGCTGGCCGGTCCGCTGACCGACCTGCTGCAGCAGCGCATCGCACCCTATGCCGAACGGCCGGGCTACGAACGGCAAGGCGAGCGCTTGCTGACGCGGATCCCCGCGACGGGCGCCGACTACGCTGCCGAGTTGTTCCTGCTGGGGCCGACCACGGCGGACGGGCCACGCGGCGGCGTGTGGCTGATCCTGCTCGCCGGCGGCGGCCGCGTGGCGGCGCTGCGCTGCGAGTTCGACGACCCGGAGGTCTACGGCAAGTACGCCGACGCGGTGACCGTCTTGGTCAACGCGGCGAAGCTGACGACGCGCGAACGCCTCGAGCGCGGCCGGCCGCCGTTGACCCGTTACATGGTCGACGAAGCGATCGCGTTCCTCGAGTGGCTGGTGCAGAGCCCGTTCACGCAGAGCCAGGTCGCCACCGTCGAGAGCGAACTGCGCGCGTCGTGGCGCGCCGGCGATCGCGCCGAGATCGACGGCCTGAACGACCTGCTGCAGGCGCGGCAGAACCTGGCGGCGATGAAGCCCGAGGAGCGCGAACTGGCGCGCGTGCAGGTGCTCGAGCAGGTGCTGGCGGCGTGGCGCGAGGAGCGCGAGACGAGCCGCGGTGCGGCGATGCTGCTGGCGATCCACGCCGACGTCGACCGCGTGCTCGCCGCCGGCGAGCCGCCGCTGAAGCGGCAGGCGGTCGATGCGTTCGCCGAGTTCCTGCACTTCGCGGGCCAGCAGGTCGCGGGCAAGAGCGCGCCGCTGCCCGCCGCGGTGCGCGAGCAGCTGGTGGCGAGCCTGGTCGCCGAGTGGCCGCGCCTGCCGGCCGAGCAGCGGCAGCTGGTCGCCAGCATGCCGCTCGGCTGGGCGGCGCTGCGGCTGCGCTGGCCGGAGCTGAACGCCGACGAACGGCAGGCGATGCTCGCCGACTGGCGGGCGATGCCGCGGATCGTCGCCTTGGGCGAGGCGATCGCCGCGCAGGCGAGCGCCGACGCGCAGCAGCAGCAGGCCGCGGTCGACAAGCAGAGCGACTCGATCCGCGAGGCGGCGCGCCTGCAGCGGGAGACAGAGCGCATCCGGGCGTCGATGCGCATCATCAACATCAGCTTCCCGCAGCCGTACCGCTGGTGAGCGGCGCGCCGCGGCGGCCGGCCTGGTTCACGGCAGCACGCCGAGGCCGAGCACCGAACCGAACTGCAGCGGCTGCGCAATCGACGGGCCGATCGCCTGCAGCGACAGCGGCGCGCCGACGAGCGCGGGATCGGCCGGCAGCAGCAGCGGCACGTCGAAGCGGCGCTCGTTGCCGACGACGCCCGCGGCGAGCACGAACGCCAGCCCCGGATCGAGGCGCAGATCGCCGAGCGGTGTGGCGATCTGGCCGACCAGCGGCGCGAACGCGGCGGCGAGGCCGCCGATTCCCGGCTCCATGCCGACCGACGCGCGCAGCGACGCGCCGAGCGCCAACGGCGCCGAGGTCCACACCAGCGGCTCGGCGAACTGCTGCGTCAGCGACAGCAGGCGCGGTTCGGCCAGGGCGGCGGGGCCGAGTGCTTGTTCGAGTGCCGACGGCGACGTGGCGAGCACGTTCTGCAAGCCGGCGAACGCCACCGCGGCGCTGCGCTGGAACACCGCGGTCGCCGTGGCGCCGCTGACGAACAGGCCGGCGAGGTTGGTGTGGCTGGCGTCCCCGTTCAGCAGATAGAGGAACTTGCAGCCGCGATAGCCGGTCAGCGATTGGTAGTACGGCGTCGCATTGCTGGCGGGCGGCGTGATGGTGTCGCCAGCACCGGCGACGATGCCGAGCGGGGTCGCAACCAGCGCCCCGTTGTTGCCGCGCGGCGGCACCGGTGCGATGGCGACGCCGCCGCGATAGCCGGGGTTCTGCGCCAGCACGTTGGCGACGTTGCCGCCGCCCATCGAGTGGCCGGCCAGGGCGATGCGCTGCACGTCGAACGCGCCCTGCAGCGGCCCGGCGGCGGTGTTGGCGATGCCGATCGCGGGGAACAGCGCGCGGCCGTCGGCTTCCTGCCCGACGTTGTCGAACTGCGCGGTGTTGCTGAGCACGACGATGCAGCCCTGCTGCGCCCACGTGGTGCCGAGCGATTGGTAGCTGTTGCCGAGCACCGCGAAGCCGTGCAGGAAGACGACGACAGGCCAACCACCGGGCTGCGGCAGCAGCGGCGTGTTGGTGCCGTTCGCGGTCGCGGGGTAGAGCACGCGCGCGGCGAGCGTGCCGCTGCCGACACCGGTGGGATTGCTCCAGGCGACGTCGCGGCTGCCGACGGGAAGCGGGGATTGCGCGAGGAGCGTCGGGAGCGGGGTCAGCGCGAACAGGACGAGGGCGGCGGCGCGGCGCATGGCGGCGCGCAGGATCGGGGTGTTCGTGCGGGGGCGCAAGGGGCGGCCGTTTGGCGGATCGACTCGCGCATACGACTCCGGGCCTTCCCGCCAACGCAGCCGGCGCATCACTGCGCCGGCATGGCGGGAAGCTCCGGGCGCACGCTACAGTCGGTCCGAACGTTCCCACGACTTCCCATGCGCCATCTGCTCCTCGCCGGTCTCGTCGCCTACGCCGCCCTCGTCGCCGCCTGCTCTTCGCTCGACAACCCACCTGCGCCGCCGGCGCCAGCGCCCTCGGCGGCGACGCCGGACGCCGTGCCCGCGGCGCCGAGTGTGCCGGCCACGCCGACGGTGGCTGCGACTGCCACCACGGCGGTGGCGACGACGAGCGCGGCCAAGCCGAAGGATCTGAAGTCGGCGATGAAGGGCATCGAGGACGACTGGAAGCTGATCGAAGCGGGCCTCGAGGCGGCGAGCGCCGACCTGCCGGCGATGGCCAAGGCCGCCGAGCGCGTCGCCGCCGTGATGAAGCTCGGTTACGACCCGTTCGACGACAAGGAGGTGCCCAACTTCGCGCAGTTCGCGCGCGAGTCGGAGGCCGCGTTCCTCGACCTCGCCAAGAAGGCCGCCGCCGGCGATGCCGCTGGCGTCAAGGCGATGGGCAAGACGCTGCAGCCGCAGCACTGCGCGCGCTGCCATGACGCCTACGGGGAAGTGCACGGCTGAGCGCCGGCGGAGGGTCATCCTCCAGCGGACGCGGCGCGTGATGTGGGCGAGGCGGAATCGAGCGCTTCGCGGTCAGCCGGCGCGCGGCTGCAGAGTGGCGAGTTCGGACGGCTCGCGCCCTTCGCGGCGGGCACGGAAGACCAGCCACAGCTGGAGGAACGTGCCCGTCATCAGCAGGAGCATGCCCGTCCAGTCGGTGTTGGCGGCGGCTTCGCGCACGCACGTGACCACCAACCAAGCCGGGAACGGCAAGGCCAGCAGGACGGCGACGGTCAGGTTCTTGGCGAGCAGACGCGGCGGCAGCAGCAGGAAGAACGCGCCGAGCGAGAAGGCGATGGCAGCGAACAAGAACGGCTGGCCGTCGCAAACCTTGCCCCACAGGATCGCCGCGCCGGATGCGAGCCAGACGGCCCACAGGCATGCGAAGACGCGCAGGGTCATGGTGAAGCCCGGAGCGGGCGAAGGCTCGAATCGGCGGGCACGGCTGCTGGCGCGCGCGCGCGCGCGACGCCTTCGCGCTGGGCGCCTGCAGATCGCGGCATGGGCTCGTTCTTCGTGGGATGCGTCATGCGGGATCGCGGACGGCGAGGAGTTGGGGCAACGGCCGTGCCCGTGGCCGCTGGCGCAGAAGACTACTCGCGCTCGCTCTGGCAGTGGGCCACCAGGTCGTCGCCATCCGCGAACAGCGTGGTCGAGGGCCACTCCGGCCGCGATGCGCGATGCCACGTGAGGTGCACGATCGCGAACTGGCTCGCATGGCCGTGCAGCCGGTAGATCACGTCGTCGCCATCGTCACGACGGGCGAAGCCGACCGCCGCGACTCCGGCGAGGACGTGCCCGGGGCCGAGTTCGCGGACGAGTTGGTTCGCCAGCTTCTGTGCGGTGTCGGCGTCGACCCTGAGCCACGGGGCGGGCAGAACGGGAGCGGCGAGGCGGCGATCGCCCGCGTCGGGCGCGCCTTCGGTTCCCAGCACGCCGGCCCGCCGCGAGACCCCGCCGACATCCCCGAGGTCCGCTGCCGCGCCGCGTTGGAGAAACTTCCGGCGCAGCCTCATGCCCACCCAGCTTGCCGCCGCAGGCACCGGCGAGAACAACACCAGGAAGGTGGTCGCGATGGCCCACGTGACCATCCCTCCAGTGGATCGCCCTGGGTGCGCGATCTCACCGCTGGCGGCCAGCTGCGAGTAGACGAACGCGGATTGCGACCAGGTGATCAGGAGCGCGCCCCAGATCGCGCAGCGCGGCCATAGGGCCCCCGTAGCGAAGCCGGCGACAGTCAGCGCAGCGAACCAACCGAGGTAGAGCCTGCCGGAACCGCTGCCGGACGCGAGCGCCATGGCTTCGAAGCAGAGCCAGCTCATCGCGCTGAGCAGCAGGAGTCCGAGGCTCACGCGCAGGCTCCTCGAGAGCATGCACTGGGCAGCGATCCACCTGGTCAACGGCGGTCTCCTGGGTGCGGCCGGGCCAGCAAGCTGGTTCTACCACGGTCCCTGGCGATCCGCCGACGGCCCGCTGCAGCGCTCGCCGGCGGCTGCAGCATGTGCGAATACCGAGGCGTGCTCAGCGCCTCACTCGAGCCCGAACATCTCCCGAAGCTCACGATCGACGTGCGGGAAGACGAACACGAAGTACCGACCAGCCGCCTGCAGGGGATTGGACAAGATGCCCGTGCGAACGAGTCGATCGGCATCTGTCCTGCGCCTCGGTTCTCCGAGAAGAAACTGGGTGACTTTCCACCCTCCAACCGAGGGGCGCAACCCAACACCTCTCAGCTGCGTTTCCTGCGGGGGCTCAGAGCCCGTCCAGGCGAGCGGCTCGCAGACAGCGGACCGACCTCCCTTGTCAACATGGTGACCGATGACTCGGAATGCGGTCCAGTTCCCGGACCCGAGTCGGTACGCGATGATCTCTCCGACGGCCCATGGGTTGTTGGCGCGGAAACGGCGCGGAACCCTCTTTGGAGGTGGCGCGGGGGAGCGCAAGGTCTCGGCGATTTCCTCGAGGACAGCGGCGCGCTTCCTGCGATCTCTTGGATCCGACCACCGTAGCAGATCGGCGCCCGATTCGATGACACGCAGGGCCTCGCCCGTGGCGCGAGCGATCGGGCGACCAAGTTTCCATGCAGTCTCCGCGATCGCAAGCCAACACACTGGCGCCTCGTCGGCGTCAGCGAAGGACGCCGCGTATTCCTGCATGAGCCGGTCCAAGGCGGCCTCCGCAGCGAGCCCTTCGCCGATCAGGTCCCGGAAGTCGCCCCGAAGATCGGAGGCAAGGTCGTCGGAATAGAGTGCGGTGCCCCAGGAACCCATGTCGTCTGCCTGCTCCACTCTCTTGCTGTCAACCGCGTGGCAGCCGTCCACGGTCTGCCAACCGCTGCCACGGGCTGCTGGACCGAGTCGTCACTTCCATTCCCCCATCACGACCTGGCTGTAGAACCAGATGCTGTCCTCGCCCCCATTCAAGATTCGCTTGTACACCTTGGCCGTGGGCCAGATTCGCTGCCCCCCATTTCGCAGGCAGATCGTGTCCTGCCCCGGCACGATCTCGGCATCCAGCGTCCATTCGCCTCCGCCCGCCTTCCGGAACACCTCGCCCACGTAGCCGCCATACATCATGCTCACCTTGTAGAGGTCCTCCGGCGACGGTCCTTTGCGCAGGACTTTGCGCAGGAGTTTCCCCCAGAAGCCGCGCGGGATCCCAGCGTGCAGCCGATCCATGATCTCCTCGACGCCCCGGATGCTGTCGAGCGAGTAGTCGA
>SXGT01264165.1_pt1 | contig 16117 bp, 8 predicted proteins | sample 3176221 | NCBI WGS metagenome assembly SXGT01 (sample SAMN11356862, study PRJNA531348) | freshwater metagenome | isolation source: freshwater sample F1-120 | place: China: Fuxian Lake, Yuxi | collected 2017-12-25
CAGCTGGCGCCGCGGCCGCATCGACGACGCCACCCGCCGCGCCGCCCGGCGGCGTGCCGGCAGGGGCCGCGCTGCTGCCGCCCCCTGACGCGACCAGCACGATCACCACGACCAGGGCGACCGCGGCGACCACGCTGCCGACGATCAGCCCGGTCTTCGGCTTCGCCGGCGCGTCGACCCGCGCCGCCGCGTACCCAGGCACCGTTGGCCCCGGCGTGGCCGGCTGCGCCGTGTACGTCGGCGCGTTCATCACCGCCGCTTGCTCGGGCGTCCATCGGTTCGGCACCGTCTGACCGGGCGTCCCCGACGCCATCCCGCCGGCCCCCTCCATCCGCGACCGCTGCCCGGTGCGCACCGGCGCCTTCTGTGGGAACCGCTGCACCAGCAGCGCCTCGAGCTCGCGCCGGCCGTCGCGCGGCGCGTGCTGGCAGCGCAGCAGATCGTCGATCGCTTCCTCGGCCGACTGGTACCGCTGCGCCGGATCCTTGGCGAGCAGCTTCATCGTCACCGCCTCCAGGTCGGGCGGGATGTCGCCGGTGACCTGGTTGGGCGGCGTCACGTTCGAGAACAGCACGCGCGCGAGCGTCTCGGCCGTCGTGCCCGACGCGAACAGGTAGCCCCCCGTGAGCATCTGCCACATCATGATCCCGACCGCGAACAGGTCGCTGCGCCCGTCGAGCGGCGAGCCGTTGATCTGCTCCGGGCTCATGTACGCCGGCTTGCCCTTGATCGTGACCGACGCCGACGCCGCGGTGGCCGCCCGCGCCTTCGCGATGCCGAAGTCGCTGACCTTGACCGCACCGCTCCACGAGCACAGCACGTTGTGCGGCGAGATATCGCGGTGCACCAGCCCGCGGACGCCGTCGGCGCCTGCCGGCAGGTCGTGCGCGTAACCCAGCCCACGCAGCACCTCGGTGATCGTGTAGATCACGATCGAAAACGGCAGCCGCCCCGAGTCGATGATGCCGTCGAGGTCGCGCCCCTCCACCAGCTCCATCACCAGGTACAGCCGCCCCTCGTGGTCGCGGTCGAAGTCCAGCACGCTCACGATGTTCGGGTGCTGCATCCGCGACGACAGCTTCGCCTCGCTGACGAACATCTCCGCGAACGCCGGGTTCCGCGACGCGTCCGGCAGCACGCGCTTGATCGCGACCGGCCGCTGGAATCCCTCCGCGCCCTCCGTATGTCCGCGGAACACCTCGGCCATGCCGCCCATCCCGAGCGGCGCATCCAGCACGTATTTCCCGAGGCGCACGCTGGTCGCGCCTCCCGGCGCCGCTCCTGGGTTGCCGATCACCGTGGACACCGGCTCACGAGTGTATGGGATCTTGCGACCTGATGGAAGCGAGCGAAGGTCCGACCGCCATCCCGTGGGAACGCCGTGCCGACCCAAATCCCAGCTCCGTGGGGCGATCCGGCGCTGCCTACGCAACCCGGCGCGCGGGCGGTCGATACCTCGCGCGAACCTGATGAGTCACACGATGTTCAACGTCAGCCCCCCTGCCCCTCGCGGACGCCGCGGGCGACTGGTCGTCGTGCTGCTCGCCGCGATCGACGTCGTCTGTGCAGGGGGCATCGCTCTAACCGCACCTGCGCACCGGCCGAGCGCGCTCATCCCGACCGACGACTACCTCTTCCCCTTGAGCCTGCCACCAGCGGGAGATGCGTCCGCGGTCGCCCCGCGGTCCGCAGGCGGTTCCGATCAACTGGAGCACACGCGATGACGACGAGAACGTTCCTGCTGGCCGCCTGTTTGGTGCTTGGCGCCTGCGGCAAGAAGGAGAAGGCACAGCCAAGCGCGGGTTCGACTGGGCCCGGGGGTGACGCGGCAGCCGCCGTCGACGGCGCTGGCGTCCCGTTCGATCGCGCGGGCCCGCCGGGGCGCCCGCCTGGCGCGGTCGGCCAGATCGGCGCGCCGCGGCTGTCGAGCGCTGACGCCATCCAGCACATCATCGCGACCGATGGCCGCATCCTTACCTGCGGCAATCGCCATGTCCGCTTGTGGGACGGCAACGGCGCGCTGCTCTGGAGCACCGTCGCCACGGCAGGGTCGGCACAGTGCGCCCTATCGCCGGGCGGTCGCTACCTCGGCCTGGCGCAGGGAGATCGGCCCGTCGACGTACGGGTGGTCGACTGGCACGCGGGCACCGAGGTTCGCTCGACCGCCAACGAGCGCGTGTACGGCTTCGCGTTCCGCGCCGACGACGCGCGCGTCGCGGTGCTCGGCGGTCGCGTCAACGTGCGGCCGTCGGACAAGGCGGAGGCGCTGGTCACGACCTCTGATCGAATTTCGCTCGCGGCGTTCAGGACCGACGGCACGCTGGTCGGCGTCGCAAGCGACCGGATCGTGACCTGGGACGTACCCGCCGGCGCCAGGAACGTCAGGGTGCTGGCGTCCCTGGGCGCCCGTACGCTTGGGGCTTCGTTCAGCGCTGACGCCAACCTCGTAGCCGTTGCGACCGCGAGAGGCGTCGTGCTGATGGACGTGGCGGGCATGACGATGGTCCCCTTCGCGCTCGACCCGGACGTCACGCCAACCCAGGTCGCGATCTCACCCAACGGCGAGCTGCTCGCGCTCGGCACCCAGACATCCGTGAGCGTGTGGGACGTCGCCGCCCGCACCCGACTCTGGACTCGCTCGACCAAGACCTCCCCAGCACCGACGTTCTCGCGCGATGGGGCGAAGCTCTACTATGCCGACGTCGCCGACGTGGTCAGCGCCGACGCCCGGACGGGCGAAGCGCCCGCGCGCGCGGCGCGGCCGAGCTTCATCGGGTGGGCGCCGGCCGGCGGCGCGATCGTGCGGGTCAACGACGCGCTCTCGTTGGCCTCCCCGACGAACACGAGCAAGGTCGAGCCCTACACGGCGCCTGCGCCCACGGCCGGCGCGCCGGACTGGGTGAACGAAGAACACGTCGGTGCCGCCGGCGAGGTCGTTGGTGTTGCGGCGGCACAGCTCGCTGCCTGCGGACCGCTGAAGGTGTGGGTCAAGGACCAAGGCGAGCAGACGCTCGCCAAGCCGGCCGGCTGTGACCCCGACGCGACATCAGCGGCGTGGCAGCTGAGCGCGGGCGTCGCCGTCGCCGCTGGCGGGGCGCGTCCCGCGGTCTGGGACGTCGTCGCGAAGCGGCAGGTCATGACGATCGACCGCGGTGCGCGCCCGCTCATCGCGAGCGCGGCGTCGCGCGACCGGAAGGTCTTGGTCGTCGTGCTCGGCCCGGCGCCCGCTGCTGACGAGGCTCCCGACGAGTACGGCGACAAGGAGTCGCGGACCGGCACCATCGTCGAGACCTACGCGTTGCCCGACGGGACGCAGCTCGGCCGCGCGCGCTTCGATCGCGAAGGCGTCACCGCCGCGGCGGTCAGCGCCGACGGCGAGCGCGCGTTTCTCGGCTGGAGCGACGGCCTGGTAGACGCGTTCGCTCCGGCCGCCGTGGCCGATCTGCAGAAGGTCGGGCGGCAGACCTCCGCGATCGACGCGTTCGTGCTGTCGCCGGACGGCGCGCTGCTGGCCGCGACCGACGAGGATCGCGTGACGGTGTTCTGGCAGGTGGCGCCGTGAACCGAGTGTCTTCGACGCGCTCCTGAGCGAGCTCGAGCAGGCTCCGCCAACCGCAGCTCGGGCCAAGCGGACCTGCGCGATCGCCACCAACGACAAGGAGCGGGGGATGTTGTTCGCGGTGTGGAAGGTTGCGCCGCCGTCGTGGGTGCCTGGCGACGAGTGGAAGGCGGCGACCGAGGACTTCGCGAACATGGAGTACGAGATCGGCGACCTGTGCCAAGATCTCGACTGGGATGACGATGTCACGGTGCTCGTGAAGCTGCGGGTGCGCTTCGAAAGGCTCGTCCGCTTGGTGAACCGCTAGAAGGCGTGGTGTCGCGCCAACCCGGCGGCGCCGACGGACGCCGACCGCTACACTCGCCGCAGGTCCTCATGGCCGAGCCGATCGTGCCTCCTGGCTTGCAGCCGGTCATCGCGTGGTGCGCCGACCGGCCGCACCACCTGCGCATCGTCGGCGACCGGCTGACCTGGCTCACGGGCGGAGGGCAGCAGCCGACCTACCACTGGGAGGTCTCGCTGGCCCAGGTCGGCAGCGGCGGCGCCACGGGGCGGCTGCTCGTGCCCGGCGACGCGCCTGAGGTGACGTTGCCCGACGGCACGCTCGTGCCCAACGACAGCTACAACAACGTCGACGCCTGCTGCGAACGCGATGGCGCGCTCTACTACCATCGCGACGACGCCATCCATGCGCGGAGCCCCGCCGGCGAGGATCAGCGCTTCGCCACGCTGCCGCCGACCGAGCACCCGGCGGCCGCGCAGAGCATCGAAGAGCTCACGTGGGTCGACGATCGCCTCTACGCGGTCGCCAGCGAGAGCGTGGTCACGACAGCGCGTGAATGGCGGAGGCACTTGGTCGTCTGCGCGTTCGGCCGAGGTGGGGATCTCGTCCAGGTCTTCCGGTCCGCTGCGATGCCGGGCTGGCCCTGCCGCATCCGCGTGGCGACCATGTCGGGGCGCCTCGCGGTTATGTTCAACGACCGCGGCTACCTCATCGACCGGCACGGCGTGGTCGCACTGCCGCGGTGGCCCAGCGAGCTCGGTGGCGCGCAGCCCGTCCCCGGCGGTGGCGTCGGCTGGACCGCGACGCGCATGGTCGAGTACGACCCGATCGCGGGCAAGCTCGGGCGCACGTTGCTCGAGCGGGAGATCGAGCAACCCGCGGAGGCGTCGGCGGTCGCCGTGGGTGACTGGTACTACCTTCATCTGGCGGGTCGCCCGCACGACACCCTCATCGGTGTGCGTGCGAACGGCGATGGCGAGCCTCACCACGTGATCGCGGTGGACGCCGAGCTGAACGATGTGTGCTCGGACGGTACGGCGCTCTACTGGCTCGCCCCAGAGGCCGGCGCGGTGTGTCGGGCACCCCTGGGCGCTGGTGGGGCGCCGTGTCCGGTCGTCGTTCCTGACCTGCCGGCCGTGGCCCCGCCGACCCTCGGTGGCACCGGGCGCGGTGCTCCGTTCGCCAAGGTTGCGCCGCCGTCGCTGGAGACGATCGCGGCGGTGCAGCGCGCCCTCGAAGCGCCCGACACAGTCCCCGACGCGCCGCCGCCCGTGACGCCCTGGTGGGGCTGGCTCGCGCTGGCGCTGGCGCGCTACCACCGCGTCCACACGACGCTGGCGGCCGCCGTGGCCGATCGGGTCTGGACCGAAGGGGAGCACGTCGTCTCGGAAGGCGTGACCTGCGCCGTGCACGGCGACTGGATCCACGTGGCCTCAGCGGACCTGCAAGCCCACATCGCGGTCGCCAGCGTGCGCGAGGAGGCGGGGCTTCGCGTGGTGCCGGAGCGGGTCTCGTCGTCGGCGTACACCGGCTTCGCGGCCTGGGTCGCTAGTCGCATCGCAGACGAACCGCCGGCGGCGATCGAGGCCCGGCTCTGGCGGTGGCTTCCGGGCCGCGACCCGCTCCAGGCGGCCGTCAGGTTCCTGGTCGAGTCGCTCGGGGGCTCCGTCGACCGCAGCGGCTGGATGCGCCTGCCCGAGGCGTTGGTCGACCTGGCCGCCGAGGTCTCCGTGCGCACGCCCGAGTTCGCGACCCTGGCAGCAGCCGTCGGTGACGCCGAAGTCGCCTGGCCAACCGACCTGGCGCGCCGCCTCGCCGTCCGGGCCGCGCATGACGGGCTCATCGACGCCATGCTCGACCAGGGGACGGAGGAGATCGTCGAGGCGCTGCCCGTCCTGCGTCCCGGGGCCGCGCTGACGGCCGCCTGCGATCGCCTGCTGGCGTCGCCGGACGCGAGCGGCACCACCCTCGATCGCGTGTTGCGGGTCCTGAGGGCTCACCCCGACGCACCGCCGTCGGAGTTGCTCCGCGTCGTCGTCGCCCACGTGACGGCGCGCAGCGACAACCGCCACTTCGCCGTGTGCGCGTTGCATCTGGTCGAGACGGGCGTCGATCGGGATCGCGTCCGCGCCGCGCTGCGACTCGCCGCCGGCGTCGGCGTCCTGGCGCCCGCCGGTGTGACGCCCGGCCTCGTGACGCCGTTCCTGATTCTGCCCGCGCTGATCGTCGACCCCTCCGTGGGCATCGACCTGCTACGGCGCCTCATGCGGCGGCACGACGACTGGCAGCAGCCCCAGGCCGTCGGCATGCTGGTGGCGATCGGCGCGCCCTGGTGCGCGTGGGAGCTCCGCCTCGCGCGCGCCGATGCGACCAGCGACGAGCAGCGACGGAAGCTCGACCACGGGCTCGACCTTCTGGCTGGCGCCGTTGCCCTCGAGCTCGCGGTCGACGGCGAGGTCTACCACTGGCGTATCAGGCTCAGCGAGCTGTCGCCGACGCACCGCGAGGCCGTGGCGCAGGCTGGCGTTCGCGCCGGGCGGTCATCGCTGGCGCTGGTGCCGCCGGCTCACAGCATCGAGCCTTCACTGCCGCGCGACTGAGCAGTCGCGCGGGTCTGCCGCATCCCGTCCACTGGTCCGTCCAGTGGGTGACGGTGGCTGCCGACGAGCCACTGCTGAGCTGGCAGGCCTGGCGTGGAAGTCATCGCTGAGCGGGTGGGATGGGTGCGGCCGCGAAGAGATCCCGCCACGCACCTGCGAGAGAGTCTCAGCCCGATCGGCCTCGACATCGGACCGAGGCCGAGACTACCCTCGCGAATCGTGATCGGGGTCGCATCCAAACAAGCGTTGGATCGGATACTTACGCTTCAGCTCATCGTGGGATGGGCGGGCGAAGGCAAGACCGATCCGCCGCGTCTGGGATGGTGGCGGACGGCCCTCAACGACGAGTTCGGCGGGGAGGACCTGTTCAAGCGGTTGCTGCCCCGGACCTGGCGGTGGGCGGTGCTCGAGGCATCGCGTGCAGCGGCGCGGAAAGTCGACGCCGAGGCACGCGCGCAATCCGCGGATGCCGATGAGTTGATCTCGCTCTTTCGGCTCGGGTTCACGTTGGATGAACAGCTCGACGATCGCCTCGCCGAGCTCAAGCGCGCGTCCGCGGACCCGGCCGAGATGCTCCCGGAGCTCGGGGCCGCCATCGCGCGCTGGGATCGCGACGCCTTCGGCGCGTGGCTCACCGGGCTCGGCGCTGCGACCGTCGCGCCATCGTCGATCGGGCGCCGCCTCACGGGCGAGCCGCCCTCCGACCCCGTCGAGACGGCCGTGGCGCTGGTCGCGGCGATGGCGCCGCTCGCCGAGCGATACCCGGCCACGCATTTCAAGACGGCCCGCGCCGCAGCGGGAAAGGCCCGCGGATGATCGAGCTCGCGGAGGCCACCGAGACGCATTCGCGGCTCCTGCGCTGCTCGCTGTGCGTCGAGGAATCGCGCGCGTACTGGGCGCACGTCGATCCCGCCGATCCGCGTACGAGCGCGCAGCGCGCCTTCACCGAGTCGTGGTTCGGCGCCAAGAGCGAGGCGTGGACCGACGAGCTGCTCGCCAACATGCGCGTCCGCTTCGACGCGTTCCCGGCGGCGCTGCGCGTGCTCGCCGGCTGGCGCGGGATGCTGCCCGAAGCGCGCCGCGTGATCTGCCACTTCCACGTTCAGCTCACCGATCCGCTGTACCGCGCCTTCACGGGCGTGTTCCTGCCCACGCGCCGCGACACGATGCGCGCCGAGGTCTACCGCCAGACCGTCATCCAATGGACATCGGAGCACGGCCTCTCGCGGTGGGCCATGAAGACTCAGCTGCAGTTCACCACGCGCCTGCTGTCGTGCGCTGGGGCCGCCGGGCTGTTGCGGGGTCGGCGCGAGCCGCGCGAGGCCGTCGCGCCGCGCGTGCCCGACCTCGCGCTCGAGTACATCCTCTACACGCTCCGGGGCCTCCGCTTCGACGGCACCCTGATCGACAACCCGTACCTCGCCAGCCTCGGCCTGGTCGGCGGCTACCTCGCCGATCGCCTCCGCGCGCTGCGCACCATCGAGTTCCGGCAGATCGGTGACGTCTACGAGTTCGACTGGCGCTTCCCCGACCTCGAGGCGTGGGCGGCCGCGACGCTGGCGCCGACGCGCCCCGTCACCGTCGGCGGCGACGGCTACGAGGTGCACGCGTGACGCTGCCACGGACCCAGCTCGACGAGGCGTTCGCGGCGTTGCGGCGCGACCTGGTGCACCCCGACGGCCCGCGCATCAGCACGATGCGCAACTACCGCTACGCGATCGTCCCGTACGATCCTGCCGACGAGTTCAAGCTGCGCGAGCGCGTCCGCGATCTCGTCGGCGACCTCTCGTCCTCCGGCTGGGTGGTGCTGACCCTGTCGTTGCACAAGCTGCTGCTCCGCCGCATCCGCGCCATGGGCGACGCCCAGGTCCAGCGGCTGATCGAAGCGGAGCGCGCGGCCGCAGCGGTGTCGCCGGAGCGCGGCATCAACTACCTGCGGACCAAGCTCGGGCGCGAGCTCGACGGCGCGACCGGGATCGCCGCCGACGTGTCGCGCGAGATCCTGGCCTTCACCGACGCGCACCCCGACAAGGCCGAGCGCACGCTGGTGTGCGTCGGTCGCTGCGGGGCGCTGTTCCCGTTCTTCCGCGTCTCGGCCCTGCTCAAGCACCTCGACGGGCGCACCCGCAACGTCCCCGTCGTCCTCCTGTACCCGGGCGAGCGCCGCGGGGAGGCCGGCCTGTCGTTCATGGGCGAGCTCGATCCCGACCGCGACTACCGCCCCCGGATCTACCCGTAAGAGGCCCAGGCCGATGAAGCTCCGCGACCTCTTCCACTCGAACATCACCCGCGACATCCCGCCGGTGGTCTACTTCCACGAGCAGACCCCGGCCAAGCTCGCCGCCGAGGTCGACGAGTACATCATCACCGGCGGCTTCCCGCCCGATCACCCGCACCACCAGCGGGTCCCGAGCGGCATCCACGAGCAGTACGTCCGCCTGCTCAACGGCATCAGCAGCGAGCTGGCCAAGCCGGGCGGCCTCGAGCTCGAGCCCGCGTCCTGGATCTCCGGCTTCTACGGCTCTGGTAAGTCGAGCTTCGCCAAGCTCCTGGGCCTCGCGCTCGACGGGATCAAGCTGCCTGGCGACAAGTCGCTGGCGGACGCGTGGCTGGCCCGCGACGCGTCGCCGCTCGCGCGGCAGCTCAAGGACGCCTACGCCCGACTGCGCGCCCAGGTCGAGCCGATCGCGGTGGTGTTCGACATCGGCGGCGTCGCCCGCGACAACGAGCACATCCACACCGCGGTCGTGCGCAAGCTGCAAGAGCGCCTCGGCTACTGCAACGACCCCCACGTCGCCGAGATGGAGCTGAAGCTCGAGCGCGACGGCCACTGGGATCGCTTCGAGCAAGCGGCGGCGACCGCGCTGGGCCGACCGTGGGCCGAGGTCAAGGGCAACGCGATGGCCGACGACGACTTCTCGGCGGTCATGGCGACGTTGTTCCCCGAGAAGTACCAGGACCCGATGGCGTGGCTGACCAGCCGCGCAGGCACCTTCTCGTATTCGGCGTCGGCCGAGGAGGCCGGCAAGGCCATCGCCGACATGCTTCGGATCCGCACCAAGCACGCGACCCTGTTCGTCGTCATCGACGAGGTGTCGCAGTACGTGCACCAGGACAACGGCCGCATGCTCAAGCTGCAGTCGTTCGTCTCTGACCTGAAGCAGCGCCTCAAGGGCCGGGTGTGGCTCCTGGTCACCGGTCAGCAGAAGCTCGAGGACGGCGGCGACGCCAGCATCCTCGGCAAGCTCAAGGATCGCTTCCCCGAGAAGCTGCGCGTCCACCTGGCGGTCACCAACATCCGCGACGTCGTCCACAAGCGCTTGCTGGCCAAGACGCCCGCGGCCACCGACGCCCTCCGCACGCTGTTCCAGCGGCACCGCAGCGATCTGCGCCTGTTCGCCTACGAGGGTGAGGCGATCACCGACGACGACTTCGTCGATGTCTACCCGCTCCTCCCTGGCCACATCGACCTGATCCTGCAGATCACCAGCGCGCTGCGGACGCGCTCGAGCCGCAGCCAGGGCGACGACCAGGCGATCCGCGGCCTCTTGCAGCTGCTCGGCGAGCTGTTCCGCGGCCAGGGCCTCGCCGATCGCGAGGTCGGCGCGCTGGTCACGCTCGACCAGATGTACGAGGTCCAGCACACCGCGCTCGACGCCGACGTTCAGGCCAGCATGGACCGGGTGCTGCGCCACTGCGCCACCAACAACCTCGCGCTGGCCGCGCGCGCCGCCAAGGCCGTCGCGCTGCTCGAGTTGATCCAGGAGCGGGTCCCCACCGACGCCCGCCTGGTCGCGGCCTGCCTCTACGACCGCCTCGACCTCGGCAACAACCGCGCGGCGGTGCAAGAGGCGCTCGAGGAGCTGCGCCGCGCCAACCTGCTCGGCTACTCCGAGAAGCTCGGCTACAAGCTGCAGTCGTCGACTGGCGAGGAGTGGGAGCGCGAGCGCCGCGACCTCGTCATCCCGCCCGAGCAGCGCAGCGAGCTGATCGCTGGCGCGCTCAAGCAACTCGTGGCCGAGCCCGAGCGCCCGCGGCTCGACGGACAGCAGTTCCCATGGCTGGCGTTCTTCTCTGACGGTCGCCGCGTCAGCGACGCCCGCCTCGAGGACCCCCGGACCCCGGCCGCCGTCACCATCGACTTCCGCTACGCCTCGACGGCCGACGAGCGCGACGCCACCGCCTGGGTGAACCGGTCCAGCGACAAGGCCTTCGAGAACCGCCTGGTGTGGGTCGTCGGTGATCCCGAAGAGCTCGACAACGCCGCCCGCGAGCTCGGCAAGTCCGCGGCGATGGTCAAGCGCTACGAGGGGCGCAGCGAGTCGCTGCCGGCCGAGCGACGGCGGCTGTTGTTCGAGGAGAAGTCGCGGCAGGAAGAGCGCGAGCTAGCGCTGCGGCGGGCAGTCGACGCAGCCTGGATGGCGGGCCGTTTGTACTTCCGCGGCAAGCCGACCGAGCCGCGTGATCTCGCCGGCACCGCGAGCCAGGTGCTCGGGCGCGCGGCCGAGCGGGCGCTCCGGGATCTGTTTCCGCACTTCATCGCGACGCGCATCTCGACCGCCGAGGTCATGCAGCTCATCGAGCCCGAGCTGAACGCGCCGTCGACCAAGTTCATCAACGAGTTGGGCCTGCTCGAGTCCGAGCACGGCAAGTACGTCCCGACCTGTCGCGGCGTCGTGCCGACCCGGATCCTCGCCCACATCACGACCGAGGGCGGGGCCTCCGGCGCGACGCTCTACGCTCACTTCGGCGGGCCACCCTACGGTTATGCGCCCGAGGTGGTCCGTGCCTGCGTCGCTGGCCTGTTGCGCGGCAGCAAGATCCGCATCCAGTCCGAGTCCGGCGACGCGATCTCCGCGGCCCGCGACGCCGGGGTGCGCGACGTGCTCGAGAAGGAGCGCAGCTTCAAGACCGCGACGATCTACCCGGTCGGCGACGACCCGGTCGGCCTCCGCGGCCGGGCGCGGATCTGCAAGTTCTTCGAAGACCGCCTCGGCATCCGGCTGGACCGCGAGAACGACGCCATCGCCGATCGGGTCTCGATCGAGTTCCCGCGTCAGATGGCGCGGCTGCGCGACGTCTTCGAGCGGCTGCGCCGCCTGCCCGGCAACCGACCGGCCCCGGCGGCGCTGGTCGCCCTCGAGACCGCCCTCGATAGCTGCTACCGGCGGATCCGGCAGACCGAGCCGACCGTCCAGGAGGTCGTGCGTCAGCTCGACGTCCTCACCGATGGCATCGGACGCCTCGCGATCTACGCGGCCGAGCTGGACGACAAGGTCATCGATCAGGTCCGGCGTGCGGATGACGTGGCCCGTTACCAGCTGGCCCAGCTCCAGCGGATCGGCCTCGCCAGCCCCGAGGTCGCCGCCGCCGGCGAGCGCATCAACGCGCAGCTCGCCGGCGAGTGTCCATGGCGTGGCATCGACGCAGTCGCCGCCGACCTGACCGTGGTCGCAGACGCCTACGTCGAGGCCCGGAGCGCCATCCTCGCTCAACAGGAGGCGGCGACCGAGGCGGCGCGCAAGGCGGTCAAGCGCCGCGAGGGGTTCGCCACGCTCACCGCCGAGAAGAGCCACCACGTGCTGCGGCCGATCGCCGAAGCGCTGGTCACGACCGACGCCAAGGCGATCTCGCCGACGCTCGAGCAGCTACGCGACGGCTTCGAGCGCGCGCTCGCGGTCGCCGAGCGCGACGCGGGGGATCGGCTGGACGCGCTGTTGAGCGAGGGCGACCGTCCGGTGATCCGCAAGGTCACGCACGGGCTGGGCAACCGAGAAGTCGGCAGCGTCGAGGAGCTGGACCGCGTGCTGGCGGACGTCCGCGAGCGCGTGGTGGCTGAACTCGCCGGCGGCGCGAAGGTGCGCCTGGTCTGACGATGGCCGCTGAAGCGACGACCTCTCCCGCACCCCAAGGTTCAGCGTCGCCGACGCTGCTCTCGGGGCTCGACATCGAGCAGGTGCGGGTCGCCCACGAGCACACGTTCGCGGGGATGGTCGAAGCGCACCCGTACTTCGCCGACATCGCTCGCCGGCTGCGGACCCCGGACGCCGCGGACGAGCGTCGACGGTTGATGGCGGAGAGCCTCCGGCTCAGCGCCGCGATGGCCCCGGAGGCTCACCGGATCGCGCAGCTCGCTCAGCAGGTCCTGTCGGTGACCGGCACGCTCGAACTGTACCAGCGGAGCGGTCCTGAGAACGCGGCCATCCACCTGGTCGCCGAACCGATCCTGCTCGAGATCCACGGCTCGCTGTTGCCGCGACTCGACGCCGGTGCGTTGCTCGCGCTGTTTGGCCACGAGCTCGGCCACTACCTCGCCCACGGACCGGCGAGCCCTCACCAGGCCGCGGCGCGGATCCCGCGCGGCGTCGTCGATGATCGGCGGCTCGATGCGGCGCTGTCGCGGCTGAGCATGGCGCGCGAGTTGACCGCCGATCGGGTCGCGCTGCTCGCCTGCCAGGATCTGAGCGCGGTCCTGCGCCTGATGTTGGTCACGGTCTCAGGCCTGGCCGTCGGCGAGCTGACCTACGACACCGACGCGTACCTGGCGCAGTGCAAGGAGCTCATCGAGCAGGACCTGAAGAGCGGCGCCGTCGCGCACGGCGACACGCACCCCGAGCACGGGCTGCGGGCGTACGCGGTCTGGCTGTTCAGCGAGACCCGCACCTACCACGCGCTGACGGGGCGCGGTCCGGGGACCCGCGAGCTGGCCGACGTCGACGCGATCATCGCGCGGTGCTTCGGCACCAACGACCTCAAGGTCGTGCACGACCCCGTCCAGGCCGGCGACGTCCCGCGCGAGTTCCTCGAGTGCGCCCTGGCCGCCTCGGTGCTCGTGGCCCACGCCGATGGCGAGCTGAGCGACGACGAGCTGACGCTGCTCGAACACGTCTTCGCCTCCGAGATCTCCGACTGGCAGGCGTACCTCGACCCCCGCTTCGCGACGACGCGCTTCCTCGAGACCGCGACGGTGCTGGCGCGGAGCGCGCTCGAGCTCGGCCCCACGCTCTTGAACCTGTTGTTCGAGGTGATGCTGTCGGACGGCGAGGTCCATCCGGGCGAGATCGCCGTGTTGCTCGAGATCGGCGAGGCGCTGGGCGTGCGCGCGCACTTCGTCCGGGCGCTGACCGCGATGTTCCGCGCCAAGGGCGTCGTGCTCGACGTATCGACGATCGGCGTGCCGGAGGAGCCGCTGCCCGCGCGCCGGACCGACGTCGACGACGCGCTGCAGACGTACCTCGCGGGCGTCGTGCGGCGCGGGGCGGGGGCCATCACGCTGCGCCGGCTACTTCGACTCCTCGGCTCCGACCGCCGCAGCGAGGAGCTCATCACCAAGCTCGATCGCGCGTGCGCGCACCACCGCGTCGCGGTCAAGCCCCCGCTCGCCGAGGCGGGGCTCGACGAGCGCCTCGCGTTGACGCCCGCGAGCCCGGTCGCCGCCGCCCCGGCCAACACCGCGGTGCCTGCGTCGCGCGCCGCGCGGGTCGCGGCGCTCCGCAGGCGGCGCGAGCCGCTCGTCTCGGGCGACGGACGGAGCCCGTCCGTTCGGCTTCGCGGCTTGCGCCGTGGTCGCGCCTTCGACCTCGCGGCGCTCGAGCGCGTCTCGGTCGGCATGGCCGAACGCGTGATGGCGCAGGTCCGTGCGCGCAAGAGCGTGCGCGTCATCGACGCGGCCGACGCCGGTCGCCACGGTCCGGCCAGCGTGGTGGCCGCCGAGTTGCTCGCGCTGGCTCGCGAGGACGCCCAGTGCACCGAAGAGACTGGCGCGCGCGACCTCTACGTCGGCTATCCGTTCCTGACCGGCGTGGTCGCCGGCTACCTCGTGCGGGCCCCGCTGGTGCTGTACCCGGTGGAGCTCACCCGCGACGGGGCCGGGGCGCGCGGCTATCGGCTCGATCCTCGCCGCGACGAGCTGCCGATCGCCAACCAGTCGCTGATCCGCCTCATCTTCAACAAGCGAGGCTTCGCCTACTCGGACGAGCTGTCGGATGAGCTCGAGGCCCTCGCCGGCGATCCGAGCGGCGGCCCCGAAGCCGTGCGCGGCCGCCTCGCCGAAGTCGGCCTGGTCGCGACCGACGGCGCCGAGGCCCTCCAGCCGTTCGTCGAGCTCGACGAGGAGGCGCTCGGGACCGCGGATCGCCTGATGCTCGAAGAGGTCGCGGTGGTCGGGATGTTCCCGCAGTCCAGCTCGGATCTGCTGCAGGACTACGATGGGCTGCTTCAGGATCTGGCTCGGCCGGATGTGGACGTCGGTACGTTGCTCGCCGCCGCGAGCACGCTCTTGCCAGCCAACCTCGCCCGGCCGCCTGCTGGCGCGCCTGCGGCGAGCGGTCTCGACTGGGCGCCGGTGATCCCTGCCGATCCGTCGCAGCGCTCGGTGATCGCCGAGGCGCGTCGCCACGGCGCGACCGTGATCGACGGGCCGCCTGGTACTGGCAAGAGCCAGGTCATCGTCAACCTCGTCGCCGAGGCGCTCCGGCGCGGCGAGCGCGTGGCGGTGGTCTGCGAAAAGCGCGCGGCCCTCGACGTGGTGCGCCAGCGGATGGCGGCGATCGGCTTCGGCAAGGCCCTGGCCGTGGTCCACGACGTCCACGAAGACCGCAAGCCGCTGTTCGCGCACATCGCCGGTCGGCTCGAGGCGACGGGTCGCGTTCCGTTCACCGCCGCTGAAGCCGAGGCGGTCCGTGCCGAGCACGCACAGGTCGCGGCGGCGCTGACCCAGCGCACCAAGTTGCTGCAGTCGACGCCGACTGGGTTGGAGCTCTCCGTCGGGCAGCTGCTGACCTTCGCGGCCCAGCGCGCCGCCCCCGCGATGCCCGCGATCGACGGGCTCGACCGCGTGCCCCAGTCGGCGCTTCGCCGGCTGCTCGAACTCACGGTAGCGCTGCATCCGCTGGTCGACGTGTGGGGGCCGACCAGCCGGTGGCGCGATCGCCACGATGGCCGAGCGCGGCCGTCGCTGGCCACCGCAGGCCCGACGACCGTCCAGGATCTCGATCGCGCACTGTCGCACGCGGCCGCCGCGGCGCGCGCGTTCGCTGCGCGGGTGGAGGCTGCGCCCTCGGGCGTCTCGGTCGACCAGATCACCGCGGCGCGCGCGGCTCTCGAAGTGGCGGTCGCCGCCCGTGCGACGCGCACCGACGAGCGTGATCAGGCGGTCTTCGGCACCATCGCGCAGCTCGCGGCGACCGCGCCCGAGCGCCTACGTGCGACCAGCGAGGCCCGCGATGCGGTCCACGCGAGCGCCACCGCGCTGGTCCACATCGACGCGCCGGTGACGTTCGGCGCCGGCCCCGGGCTGATCGCGGCGCTCTCGGTGCTGACCCGCTGGAGCAACGCCTGGTATCGCGTCTTCGTGCTCGGCTGGTGGCAGGCGCGCAGCCGGTTCCGCGCCGAGCTGGCGGCGGTGTGGCCCGAGCGCGCCGGCGCCGAGCTGACGCCTTCGCTGTTCGCTGAAGTCCGCGATCGCATCGCCGCGGGGCGCGCGTGGCGCACGATCGGCGCCGCGTTCGCCAGCCTGGGGCTGTCGCACGTCGTGCCCACGCGGTCGTCGCAGCTCGTGCCGACCATCGAACGGGTAGCCACGATGGCAGATCGGCTCGGCGAGCTCGGCGCGGTCCGCGGGGTCCTGGCCGCGGCCGGTGCCTGGCTGCCCGACGGGCCTCCGACCGCGGCCAC
>SXGT01293364.1_pt1 | contig 16111 bp, 6 predicted proteins | sample 3176221 | NCBI WGS metagenome assembly SXGT01 (sample SAMN11356862, study PRJNA531348) | freshwater metagenome | isolation source: freshwater sample F1-120 | place: China: Fuxian Lake, Yuxi | collected 2017-12-25
CGTTGTTTGTTGCACCTGAGGTTGTGGGGCTCGATCCAGGGTTTGCTGGGCTGTGGGTGGATGTGTTGGTCGACCGGGCGGTGGGAAGGCCTGATTCGCGGTCGGCCACACAGGAAGAACCCGTCCATTTCGTGGAAGGATCTGCAGTGGATCCGGGATTTCTGGGACGGGCCCATGATCATCAAGGGCGTTCTTGACCCCCATGACGCCCGGGACGCCCTGGCGCTGGGCGCCGACGGCATCGTGGTTTCCAATCACGGGGGCCGTCAGCTGGACGGCGTGCTGTCCACCGCACGCGCCCTGCCGCCCATCGCCGAGGCGGTGAAGGGACGCATGACCATTCTGGCGGACTCAGGGGTCCGCAACGGACTGGATGTGGTTCGCGCCATCGCTCTGGGCGCCGACGCCGTGATGCTGGGCCGGCCCTTCGTCTACGCCCTGGCGGCGCAAGGCGAGCGGGGGGTGACGAACCTGCTGGATCTGATCGCCGCCGAAATGCGCGTGGCCATGACCCTGACCGGCGCGGCGTCGATCGCCGCCATCGGACCTGATCTTCTGGCCCGATGACGGCGGGGGACGCTCATCGATCAGCGGCTGTGAACCCGCGCGGATAGAGCGGCTCGTCGATGTCGTCGGGGCGCCCCGGATGCTGGGCGCGGACCTGATCCATCGAGGCGGGCAAAGCGAAGGGCAACCGTCCGCCGGGTTCGGCCTGGCCCATCATCACCTCCAGCAGCACACTGTCGCTGGCGCCGAAGTCCGCCAGCAGGGTGTCGGCCAGCGGCTTGATCTGGCTCAGCACGGCGGGGCGATCCAGGCTGACCGAGACCATCGTGGGGACGTGCTCCGCCGCCTGGCGAACGGCGGCCAGATCGGCGCTATCCTCCGGGAAATCGAGATCCCCCTCGTGCTGCATCCGGCCAAAGAAGTGGTTCGGGTGCAGGGTCTCGAAGGGGGCGGCGATACGCAGGATGGCGCCGTCGGCCTCCTCCAGGCTGTCGACCGGAACGAGCCCCGCGTCACGCGCAGCCTGTGCGCTCACGCCATGCAGCCAGACGCGGGCCCCGGCGGCCAGCGGACCCCCGCGCTCGAGCAGAACCACGGACCGCCGCTGGGCGACCTCCGCCTCCGCCTGAAACGCCGCGGAACCGACGGTGCGCGCGGCTTCGTCCACGTCAACGTAGGGGTTCTCGAACAGACCCAGGCTGAATTTGGTGGTCATGACCCGGATCACGGATTCATCCAGGCGGCTCTCGGTGACGAGCCCCTGGCGCACGGCGTCGATCACACGGTCGGAGGCGGTCGTGCCGCCGAACTGGTCCAGACCCGCCACAAGACCCCGCGCGAACCGTTCGGTGACGCTCAGATCCTCGACGCCCCAGGGCATGCCGATGTCTTGCGGACCGTGGGGCGTATTGCCTTCGATGCAGTTCTCCGCGCAGTCGTTGGTGATGCCCCAGTCGGACAGCACAAGACCGTCGAACCCGTGGTCGTCCCGAAGCATGTCCGTCAGCAGGACGCGGTTGAACCCGGCCCCGACGGCCTCCAGCGGCTCGCCTTCGAAGGCGGCGCCCAGCAGGACATTGTAGGTGGGCATGACGCCCGCGGCGCCGGCGGCGAAGGCGGCCCGGAACGGCGCGATATGCTGCTCCAGCGCCTCGTCGTCCAGTTGCGAGAATCGGCCGTAGTGATTGTGCCCGTCCCAGCCGTCCGGGGCGGCGCCATAGCCGACCCAGTGCTTGACCACGGTGATGACGCTGTCCGCGTTCAAGCCATCCGAGCCGTTCTGGAAGCCCGTGACATAGGCGGCCACATGGTCCGCGACCGTCTGGGGGTCTTCGCCGAAGGTGCCGTTGTTTCTCGGCCAGCGCGGTTCCGTCGCCAGATCCGCCATGGGCGACAACGCCATGTGCATTCCGGCCGCGCGATACTCCTGCCGGGCGATTTCGGCGAACCGTCTGGTGACGCCCGGATCGCCCGTGGCCGCCAGACCCAGGGTTTCGGGCCATTGTGAAAAGCCCGACGGCGCCACGCTGGCGCCCTCGGTGAACTGGAAGTGATTGCGAGGATCGGTGCTGATCGTGACGGGAACGCCCAGGCGCGACTGGCGCGCCACGGCTTGAAGCGCGTTGTTGGCCTCGGCCAGGGTGGCGCCGTCGCCGCTCAGCCGCGAGATCACGCTGTTGACGTGCTGATCGTGGTTCATCTCCCGGAACGCTTCAAGGTCGTAGACAGGCGGCGCATCGGGGTCATAGCCGGACGGCGCGGTGCCGTGCATCAGCGCGCCGGCCTTTTCCGCCAGCGTCATCCGGCCGACCAGGTCCCGGGCCCTTTGATCCGCGTCCAGTCTCCAGTCCTCGTAAGGGTCCAGGTCGTTATTGGCGTTCAGGTCGACGAAGCGCAGGCCGTCACGTTCGATCACCCTGTCCGTTTCGGCGAAAACAGGTTGCTGCGGCGCGGGCGCGCCCTGGGCGGTGACCAGGGCGGCGCTGAGCAGGGCTGGCAAGGGGTTCATCATTCTATCCTCGGAAATGGAGGGGCGCGGTCATCGCGCGCAGACAAAGGTGTGTTCGCCGCCGTCCGCCACATAGATCGTGTGGCCGGCTTCGCGTCTGAGGGGCGAGGCGCCGTCGGCCTGGACGCCGCCCTCGCCGGGGCACCAGACCTCGGCCTCGGCGCCGGCGGGAATCGTGACGGTGAGGTTGATCGTTCCGTCCTGCTGGCGCCACGACGAGCCGATGCGGCCCTGCACCGTGTCGCGCCAGGCCGAAGCCCACTCCAGATCCGCGGGCACGGCGGGCCGGATCTGGATCCGCCCGTATCCGGGCTCCGCGGACCGGATCCCGGCCAGACCTTCATAGAACCAGCTGCTGACCGAGCCCCAGTAGTGGTGGTTGCGCGATCGGCTGTCGAGGGACCAGCCCTCCAGCATGGTGTTGACGTCATTGGCCAGCCAGTGGCCCCAGCTGGGATATTCCGTCTGGGTCGCGACCCGGTAGGCGGTGTCCACATGGCCGAAATCGCTGAGCAGCAGCATGGCGTAGCGGCCCGAAAAGACGCCCATGCTGGTCAGGCGATAGCCGTTGGCGGCGATGTCGTCGCTGACGCCCTGCATGATCGCGGCGCGGCGGTCTTCGGGTGCGATGCCGAACGCCACCGGCAGGACGTTGAGGTATTGCAGATAGGCCTCGCCCATCGGCCCGGGCAGGCGATACCTGTCGCCGTCCCAGTAGCGCGCGTTGAAGGCCTCGCCGATTTCGGTCGACAGGGCGGCGTAGCGACGGGCGTCTTCATCGTAGCCCAGAAGCCGCGCGTTGCGGGCCAGCAGGTCGGCCATGTGGAAGAAATAGGTGGTGGCCACCGCGTCCACCGCGCCGGGCATGGGCTGACGTTCGCCGCCGCCGCCGCCGGCCGCCATCGCGGCGAACATGGCCTGACGCTCTTCGTCAGTCATGGGCGGCTGATAAAGGGCGTATTCGCCCAGGAAGGCGTTGGCCACGTTGGCGTACAGGAAATCCTCGGTGAACCAGCGCGCGGTGTAGTCGACCAGACGTTTCTGGGTCTCGTACATCTGTTCCAGCAACCGGGTGTCGCCGGTGACCGCGTAAAGGTCGTTGGGGATCACGAAGGTGGCCGCGTCCCACGACGGCGTGGGACCGCCGATCATGTCCCAGCCCGGCGTGCCCTCGTACCCATAGAGCGGCGTCGAGGGGACGATCTCCGGGATCTCGCCGCTGGGCGCCTGGGCGTCCCGGAAATCGGCCATCCACTTGGTCCAGACCCGGCTGACGTCGAAATTCAGCGCCGCGCCCAATGCGGACGCATGAGCGTCGCCGGTCCAGCCGTTCTTCTCGAAGGTCGGGGTGTCGGTCTGGAACCCGTGCATGTTGTTCAGGATCGTGCGGCGCGCCGCCTGCTGAATCTGGTTCAGAAGCGGATTGGCGCTCTCGAATTCGCCCGTGGTGCGCACGTCGGAATGCATGACCTCGCCGGTCAGGGACTCCAGGGTCGGCTCGCCCGGAAAGCCGCGCACCTCGACGTATCTGAAGCCGCGATAGCCGAACCGGGGGCTCCAGCTTTCCACGCCATCGCCCGACAGGATGTAGCGGTCGGTCTGCAGCTGAACATCCACCAGGCCGCTGTGCGAATAGACGGTTCCGTCGTCGCGAAGCTGTTCGTGCTGGGTCAGCGAGATGGTCTGGCCCGCAGGTCCTTCGACGTTCAGACGGAGGCGGCCGGAGAAAATCCGCCCGAAGTCGAATACCCAGACATCAGGCCGGGGCTGGGTGACGGCCACCGGGCGAATGACCTCGGTCACCGCGATGGGATCCTGCTCGGCGGCGTCCAGAGCGCCGGCCGGGCCCTGGACGACGTTGGCTCTGGACCAGGCGGCGTCCTCGAACTCAGGCGTCGACCAGCCGGACGGCAGCAGGCGGGCGTCATAGCGCTCGCCCGAAAAGATGGAATCGTGACGCGTGGGGCCGTCGATCCAGCGCCAGTCGCCGTCGGTCTCGACCACCTGCCGTGATCCGTCCGCCAGCGTCAGCTCCAGCTGCAGTCGAACGGTCGGCGGCGCCGTCCAGGGCGTGTCGTGCCAGTACCACTCGTTCGGCTCGATCACGTCGTACCATCCGCGCCCAAGCTCCACGCCGATGGCGTTGTCGCCCGACCGGATGTGATCCGTGACGTCCAGGGTCCGGTACAGCACGCGCCGATCATAGGCGGTGAAGCCGTCCGCGATCGCCTCGTTGACGCCTTCGCCGTTGATCTCGATGTGCGGAAAGCCCCCTGCAGCCACATACAGGCGCGCCGAGCGCACCGGCTGATCCACCGAGAACTCCCGGCGAATGAGGGGCGCGGGACGGGCGATCGGCAGCACCACGTCGGTGTCGACCGCATTGTCCCCGACCAGCAGGCCATCGCTGACCACGGTGCCGCCGCTCATCCGGTTGTCGTTGTTGCGGAAGGCCTCCACTACCGCCTGCCCTTCGGGCGGCTGGACGCTCAGGCTGTGCAGCAGGACGCCTTGCCGCTGCGAGGTCCGGAGCCCGACGGTTCCGCGCTCATGGGCGGATGTTTCGGCGACGTTGATCCGGGCGCCGTCGAGCGACGTGGTCAGGACGTCGCCGCGCATGTCCACCTGAAGGCGGTGGCGGGAATCCTGTTCAAGCGGCTGATCCAGCGCCACGGTCGCCAGGACGTCATCGGTCACCAGGGGGCGCGCATCGCCGTCGTATCGCCGGCTGATCAGGTCCAGCCGCGCCGCGCCGTCGGCCGTGACCAGTTTCCAGGCATAGGCGTCGCCGTAGGTCTTGCCACTGGGGCTGGCGCGGAACAGGAACTCCACATCCTCCCCCAGCAGGGTGAAGTCCCATTCCACCACGGCGTCGGACCAGACATGATTCTGCGTCTCGCCGCCGCTGATCCACTGCGCGGACCAGTCCGAGGCTTGCAGCAGACCCATCTCCCAGCTGGCCGGCGCGCTCCACGCGGACAGGGCGCCGTCCAGGCTACGGGTCTGGACCCGCCACACATAACGGTCGCGGGAAGACGGCGACGGCCCGCCGTAGGGTACATGGGCGTTGGCGGAGGACGCCACCTCGCCCGAGTCCCAGACAAGATCGCCGGCCTCGAGACCTTCGCGCGAGCGGGCGACCTGGATCCGGTAAGCGGCTTGCCGCGTCGACGGCAGCCAGGCGAAGCGGGGCGCCGCAACGTCCGTGCCCAGCAGGGTGGGCGCGCCCTCGACGGAAAGAGCGCCGGCCGGCGAAGCCAGACCTTCGGCCCCGGGCATGCCGGCGCAGGCCGACGCCAGGATGGCCGCCGCCGATACGGCCCCGAGAACGACGCCCTTGTGCGCGATCGCTTGCATTGAATTTCCCTCCGTCGCTGCCCGCTCGAGGCGAGTCTTTATTTGTACCATATATTGGTACGGTGTGATTTTGCCCTGCGCTGGCCGCGAGAAGCCTTCATTTCCTAGCGTGAAAGCCCCGAAATGTTCACTTCCATCCCCCAGGAAAGTGCCCGCTTGACGGACGATTGTAAATAACAGAACATCAGTTCACAAAATGGGATGAACCGGCGACCTTGCCGGGATTCATGAACGAAGCCCTGACTGAATGGGGCGTGAGGGGAGGACAAAATGAAGACGACATATCGCAATCAATGGCTGCTGTCCGGCGTGGCGCTTGCCGCTCTGATCGCCATTCCGGCGAACGCGAGCGCGCAGGATCCTGCGGCAGAGCCGGCCGTGACCGAGGTCGAGGAGATCGTCGTCACGGGCACCCTGATCCGTGGCATCGCGCCGACGGGCACCAATGTGGTGGGCGTGTCTCAGGAAGAGATCGTCACAACCGGCGCGGCCTCGGCCAACGACCTTCTGGCGCGGGTTCCGCAGATCTCGAACGCGTTCAACACCGCGCCCTCGCCCGGCGCCACGATCGCCCTGCCGATCAACCGCCCGAACATCCGCAATCTGGGCGCCTCTGGCGGTTCGACCACGCTGGTCCTTCTGAACGGTCGCCGCATGGTGGGCGCCGGGGTGCTCCAGACATCGCCCGACCCTTCCGTCATCCCTCCCGGCGTGCTCGAGCGCGTCGAGGTGATCCCGGACGGGGGATCATCCATCTACGGGTCTGACGCCATCGGCGGCGTCATCAACTTCATCACCCGCAAGCGCTTCGACGGCGTGGAGCTGACCGCCCGTTACGGCGTCGCGGATTCCTACAGCCAGTATGACGCCAACCTGACCGCGGGCCGGGACTGGGGCAGCGGTTCGGCGCTGATCTCGCTGGTCTACGCAGAGCACGACAACATCTTCGCCCGCGACCGGGACTATATCAGCGCCAACCATACGGCGCGGGGCGGATCGGACTTCCGGGTCCAGAACTGCGAGCCCGGCAACATCACCGTCGACGGCGTCACTTACGGCCTGCCGAGCCGTACGCCCGGCGCGAACCTGTGCGACGAGAACCAGTTCATCGACTTCTATCCGCAGGAAGAACGGCAGAGCGTTTTCGCCTCCGTTGTCCAGGATATCTCTCCGGCCCTGACCTTCGAGCTTTCCGGCTACTATTCGGAGCGTGAGACCCTCAGCTGGGGCCAGGGTTCTTCCGACGGGACAGGCCTGCGCGGCAGCGGGACCATCACCGACGCCAATCCGTATTTCCAGCCCATCGGCGCCGAGACATCCCAGCAGGTCAACTTCAACTACTCCTCCGCTTTCGGGGACGCTGAACGCAACCCGTCAGAGTTCACGTCCCTGGTCATTGCGCCGGAGCTGATCTGGCGCGCGGGCGGCGACTGGCAGGTCCGCGCCGGCCTCAACTACGGCCGCAGCACCAACGAGGTGAGCACCTATCAGATCAACACGGTCGCCGAAGCGGCGGCCCTGGCCGGAACCACAGTCGGCACTGCGCTCAACCCCTATGATGTGGACGCGACCGATCCGGGCGTCCTGGCGGCCATCCGCGATTTCGAGATCCGGGGCTGGTCCGAACAGACCATCCGGTCGGCCCGTGTGGTGGCCGACGGCCCTCTGTTCGCCATGCCGGCCGGCGACCTGCGGGTGGCCGTGGGCGCCGAATACTACGAAGAGGAACTGGACGCCGCCCAGGGCGACGGCCCGCGCGGAGCCCCGAACCTGTTCCGCGCCACGTCCGAACGGGATGTGAGCTCGGTCTTCGGCGAAGCGGTCATCCCCCTGATGGGACCGGACGCGTCGCTCGGAAGCTTCGATCTGTCCGCATCGGTGCGTCACGACTCCTACAGCGACGTCGGCGACACCACCAATCCCAAGATCGGCTTCACCTGGCGGCCGACGGGCGATCTGACGGTTCGCGGCACCTGGGGCACCTCCTTCCACGCCCCCAGCCTGGCGGACACCGGCAACGCCGTGGACACCCGGGCGCAGGTGCTGGGCGTCAGCCCCTTCCGTCCCGCCGACAGCCCGTTCACCGACCTGTTCCGTCCCACCATCCTGCTGGCCGGCGGCAACGCCGACCTCAAGCCGGAAGAGGCCGAGACCTGGTCGATCGGCACGGACTGGCGCCCCTCCGGCGCCCTGGACGGCCTGGCCGTCAGCCTGACCTACTTCAATGTGGAGTTCACGGACGCGATCGGCCTGGCGCCCTTCTTCAACGGAGCCTCCTTCTTCGCCAATCCGGCATACACCTCGTACTGGACGATCAATCCGACCCAGGCCGAAGCCGAGGCCCTGACGGCCGGACAGCGGGTGGAGAACGCGCCCAGCATCGCCTCGCTCTACGCCGGAGGCCCGACTCCCTTCGCCATTATCGATGCGCGCCGCAACAATCTGGGCACGCTCAAGGTCAACGGCATCGACTTCGACGTGAGCTATGCCTGGCCGATGACGTTCGGCGAGATCCAGGCCGGACTTGCCGGTTCCTATACGCTGGAACGGGAAAGCCAGTCGTTCCCCGGCGCGGCGGTTGTGGACGAGCTGGAGAACGGCACGGGCCAGCTCAATCTGGTCGCCAACCTCGGGCTCAGCGCGGACGCCCTGCGTATGAACCTGAGCGTCAACCACAACGACGGCTATCCGGTGCTCGGTGTCGCTGGCCAGAACAGTGTGGGCTCCTTCACCACGGCCAACGTCTTCGTGGGCTATGACCTTTCGGGGCCCGGCCTGATGAACGACCTCACCCTGACGCTGAACGTCGACAATATCTTCGACCAGGACCCGCCGTGGTCCAACAGCGTGCAGGGTTACGCCAACGGCTCCACCCTGGGGCGCCTGATCTCGGTCGGGGTCCGCAAGCGGTTCTGATCCGAAGGACGATGGGCCGCCGCTCTCCCGGTGGGCCATCGTCTTCTCCTGGGCCAGGTCTTTCGAGATCTGGCCCGCCCTGAGCAGACTGGCCGGCGCGGCGACCCTGCGCCGGCCATTTTTTCAGCACCTCCGCCCGCTCGGACTTGTCGAGGATAAGCCAAGATGAAACCCCTGATGCTTACTGCCGCAGCCGCAGCGTTGACGGCCCTGTTGGGCGCCACCGCAGCGTCGTCAGCATATTCCCAGGCGCCGACTGAAGCTTCCGCTTCCGCCGGCGTCACCCAGTCGGTCGCCGAGGCGCGGGCTGACGCGTTGCTCGCGCAGATGACCCTTGAGGAGAAAGTCGGCCAGATCAGCCAGCAGTTCATGTTCGGAGATCCCGCTTCGTTCGAGCAGATGATCCGCGAGGGGCGCCTGGGGTCAGGATTGTTCGTCACCGACCCAAGCGTGATCAATCGCCTGCAAAGGGTCGCGGTCGAAGAGAGCCGACTGGGCATTCCGCTTCTGTTCGCCTTTGACGTCATTCACGGATTCCGCACCATCTTTCCGGTACCCATCGGTTTGGCCGCATCCTGGAATCCTGATCTGGTCGAGGACGCGCAGGCCGTGGCCGCACGCGAGGCGCGCGCCTCCGGCATTCACATGACATTTGCCCCGATGCTGGACGTTACGCGCGACCCGCGCTGGGGGCGTATCGTCGAAGGGCCGGGAGAGGATCCGTATCTCGCCTCGAGGTTGGCCGCCGCTCACGTTCGCGGATTCCAGGGCGAATACATCGGCGCCCCGGGCGGGCTTATTTCAGGACCTAAGCATTTCGCCGCCTACGGCGCCTCGGAAGGCGGTCGCGATTATGACAGCACCTACGTTTCGGACACCGAATTCTACAACCTGTACCTGCCGCCCTTCGCGGCGGCGGTGGAGGCGGGAGCCGGCAACATCATGAGCGCCTATCAGGAATACAACGACGTGCCCGCGGCGGCGAACAACTGGCTGCTGAATGACGTCCTCAGGGGCGAACTGGGCTTTGAAGGGTTCGTCGTATCCGACGCCAACGGCGTAAACAGCCTGGTGACGCAAGGGTTCGCGCACGACACCGCCGACGCCGCCGTGCGGGCGGTCGCCGCCGGCAACGACATGGAGATGGCGACGGGCGAGAACGCTTTCGCCACCCTGGTCCAGGCGGTCAGAGAGGGGCGGATCGAGGAGCGCGTCATCGACCAGGCCGCGCGCCGGGTTCTGGTGGCCAAGATCCGTATGGGATTGTTCGAAAATCCCTATGTCGATGAAGCGCGGGCGCAGGACGTGATGTCGACGCCCGCGCACCGCGAGGTCGCACAGCGCGCGGCCGAACAGTCCCTGGTGCTGCTCCAGAACGAGGACGGCGCGTTGCCGCTCGATCCGGCCGCCCATGCGCGGGTGGCCGTCATAGGCCCGATGGCGGATTCGCCGGTCGACACCGTGGGCAACTGGGTCTTCGTTGAGGACGAGGATGAGACCGTGACGATTTTCGACGGCGTGCGCGATCGGCTGGAAGGCGCCGCAGCCGTGACGACCGCTCCGGGGGTGCAACTGCGCCGGGGGGTCCCGTCCATGTTCGAGATGTTGCGTCCTTCTCCGCCGGCGTGGTCGCCGGATGAGGCCCGCGCGGAATTCGATCGCGCCCTCGATCTGGCGCGGGAGGCCGACCTGGTCATCCTGGTGGTGGGCGAGAACCAGTCCATGAGCGGAGAAGGAGCATCCCGCGCCACCCTGGATCTGCCCGGAGATCAGCTTCGCCTCATTCGTGAAGTCGCTGCTCTCGGCAAGCCGGTGGTCGCCGTACTGGTCAACGGTCGACCTCTGGACATCGCGGAGCTGACCGAGTCGGTTCCGGCGGTGCTGTCCGCCTGGCATCCGGGCACCCGCGGCGGTGCGGCCATAGCGGGCGCGTTGTTCGGGGACGTCAATCCGGCCGGACGCCTGCCCATGACATGGCCCCGAAGCGTCGGTCAGGTGCCCATCTACTACAATCACAATCTGACGAAGAGTCCGGACGATCAGGAACGTCGGTACTGGGACGAGCCCTCAACGCCGTTCTATGTTTTCGGGCACGGGCTCAGCTACACGACCTTCGCCTATTCCGACTTGTCCGTGTCCGCGCCCGCGGCCGACGGCCAGGTCCAGGTTTCCGCCGTCGTGACCAACACTGGCGATCGCGCGGGCGACGAGGTGGTGCAACTTTACGTCCACCAGCGCAGCGGCCGGGCCACACGTCCTGTGCGTGAGTTGAAGGGCTTCGAACGGATCACGCTCAATCCCGGCGAAAGCCGCCGGGTGGCCTTCACGTTGGGCGAGCGCGAACTGCGGTACTGGAGCGCGGCCGACCGCGCCTGGATCATGGATGCAAGGACACTCGACGTCTGGATCGGCGGCGATTCGCGGGCCGACCTCCAGGGAGAAATCACGATGGACTGAGGCCGCGCCCCTCAGGCAGAGGGCGTCAGTCGGGTAAGCCGCCAAAGGCCCTCGCCTTGGCCAACTGCGAATGTCTGCAACTGGCGCGACACCGCCTTTCACGTGGAAAATGAACCCAATTTTCTTCGCAGGTTGAGACGTGGGTCAGGGCCGGGATGATCGGCAGCCTTCAGGGCGTGATGAAACGGCAGGCGGCGGCGGTTTCCGCCACATCGACGCAGTGCGCCTGGACGTCAGAGGCGTCCGGCCGGTCGCCGGTTTCGATCCAGTGCTCCAGCGCCCGCAGCAGCGCCACATACTGGGGCGCGGACAGCAGGCTGTGCTGATCCTCGTCGGTGGCGGTCTGGACCAGCAGGTGCCCGCGGCCCGCCGCCGCCACAGTCTCGGCGTATAGCGCCTCGTGGTCGAAGGACACGGTGGGGTCGTGCAGGGCGTGAACGGTCAGGGTGGGCGCGGCGATCAGGCCGGACAGGTCTGAATCGTAGGCCAGCCGCGCCACGGCGTCGGGGTCGGCGCGGAACCGCTCCACGCCCGCGTTCAGCGCTTGGTCGTCGCTGGAGCCGCGATAGATGGTCTGGCTGTTATCGAAGGGGTTGGCGCCGTTCAGGCGGTTCTGGACCAGATCCTGAAACAGGAAGGTGGACCAGTTCATGTGGCTGACCAGGGTGTTCGGCGTGATGCCGATGACCGCGGTGATGTCGTCCAGCCGGGCCTGCTGTTCGGCGCTTCGCTCGTTCGGGTCCAGATCGACGCCGGTGCAGGCGTTGATGCGTTCGCGCAGTCCGGCGCGGGTCAGGTCGGACCCCGGCGCCAGCCCGGCCCAGACCGGATAGGCCGTATCCTGCGGTCCCGGATGGTTGCGGCAGTAGAACTGATAGACGGCGCGCAGGTCGGCGCGGAATTCATAGGCGCGCGTGCCGCCCCCCAGCACCCCGTTGGTCAGAAGGACGCCGTCGAATTGCGTCTCCCCTTCCGGGCTGAGCGCATAGAGCTCCGACGCCTTGGCCGCGACATTGCCGCCCCAGGACTGGCCGTGCAGCACGGTGCGGTCGGGCCGCTCGATCTGGTCCCAGAAGATGCGGCGGCTGTTGTCCACGTCCTCGGCCGCCATGCGCACGCCGTAACCGCCACGCCGGTAGGTGGAGCCGATCCAGGCGTAGCCCGCCCGCACCATCATGGAGAAGCGGTCCAGATCGCCCAGCGGGTCATCCCGCTCCGGCGCGCTCGTGCGCGGGCCGCCGTGTGCGTGGACCACGAGGGTGTGGTTCCAGTCGCCGGGGATCGCCGCCACATACCAGGCGCCGTTCTCGTCGCGGCCGGACAGGCAGCGGACGTCTGCGCCAACGCTGTCAGGACAGGCGATGGGCTGCGGCGCGGACGGCGTGGGCTGGGCCGTCAGCATCATGCCGGCGAGGGCGAGAGCGATCATGGCGGGCTCCGATCAGAGGCGATGGGCGGGATCGACGCCGAGCGGGGAGGAGAAACCCGGCGTCGATCCCTTACCTGAGCCTGATCGGGTGAGGTGGATTCGCTTGCGAGTCCACCGATGCCGTGAATCAGGCTCTTTCGGGCTCAGAACGTCTTGGAGACGCTGGCGTACCAGTAACGGCCGTAAGGGCGGTGCAGGCTGCCCAGATAGCCGCCCTCGGCCAGGGGCGGGCCCTCGTCGAACAGGTCCCGCACGCCCAGGCGAACCTGCGCGCCCGAGGCCAGACCCATGTCGCCGAACTCGTACTGGCCATACAGGTTGAAGGTCAGCTGCTCGTCCACGACCCAGGGCTCGGCGTCGGCGCTGAGCAGGTCGGGCTGTTCCACCTCGCTGATGTAGTGGGCGGTCAGGCCGACGCGCCACGGGCCGCCGCTCCAGTTGACGTTGGACATGACCCGCCATTCAGGGCGGCCGTCCACGGCGACCAGCTGGCTCGAGATCGGCAGGGTGGTCAGGGGATTGATGATCCCGGCCTCGCGCGCGGCGACCAGTTCATCGACGATGGGCCCCGGTTCGCGGGAGTATTCCAGCATCTTGGTGGCGTTCAGGCTGAAGTTGAACCGGCCCCACTGGGTGCGATTGCTCCAGTCCACGCCGAAGTCGATGCCCTCGACCGTCTGGGGCAGCAGGTTGACGAACTGATCGTTGATGGCGATCACGTCGCCCACCGGATCAAGGCCCGTGCCGTCGAAGTTGGCGATGTCGTCGGCGTTGGGATCGTCGCGAATGACGTTGGGGTTTGAGCTGCCCTCCAGACGCCGCAGATAATCCAGCGCCAAAGCCGTCTGGGCGCCCAGCAGGCCGACGATCTTCTCCTGCTCGATGCGCCAGTGATCCACGGTGAAGGTGAAATCGCCCCAGGCCAGCGGCGTGAAGGTCGGCTGGAACACCAGGCCCACGGACTGGTTGGTGCTTTCCTCGGGCTCAAGATCCGGATTGCCCGCGATCAGCAGCGAGGCGCTGGCCCTGCGGCCGCACTCGTTGAAGTCATCGATCTCGCCGGTGCGCAGGTCAGCCTCGCAGCGGATGTAGTCATCGCCGCCGGCGAGGCGCGCATACTGGGTGGCGTTGACCTGTTCCAGGTTCGGAGCGCGGAAGCCCTCGGAATAGGACGCGCGCAGGCGCAGGCCGTCCACGATGTCCCAGGCCATGGCGATCTTGGGCTTGGCCACTGAGCCGAAGTCCGAATACTCCTCGAACCGGCCGGCCAGCTGCACGTCAAGACTGCGCACCAGCGGGATATTCATGTCCGGGGACACCACCGGAATGGCGAATTCCACGAAGGCGCCGAACACGTCGCGCTCGCCCTCGGTGTCCGGGTTCGGGCTGACGGCGGCGACATTGGACAGGTTGGTCTCGCCCGTCACCATGTCGGTGAAGGTGATGGTTCCGTCCAGATTTTCGTCGCGGTCGTCGCTCTGGGTCTCGTGCCGGAACTCGGCGCCGAAGGCCACGCCGACCGGACCGCCCGGCAGCTGGAACAGATCGTTCCGGCTCATCTTGAAATCGACCAGGGTCAGGGTCGTCTCGGACTCGCGCTCCATCTGGAACACGATGGCCTCGATGGCGGCGGGCGATGACGGCGTGCAGTCGCCATAGCTGGGGTTATCGACACAGCCGCCGCTGAACGGGTTGTAGGCGTCGGGATTGGACAGGGCCAGGGACTGCTGCAGCGCCGTGGAGTTGACGTTCGGCGAGCTGTCGGTGGCGCGGGCGCTGGACCACAGCAGGGCCGTTTCCCAGTCAAACCCGGCCCACTCGCCGCGCAGACCGCCCAGAACGCGGGCCTGGTAGTTCTCGACGATCACGTCCTGGAAGCCGGCGTCCACGAAGCGGTGATTGCCCATGTAAACCGGCAGACCCTCCACCGGCACATTGGTCAGGCCCGGCAGGCGATTGGGGTTGGCCGTGCCGTCAGCGAAGGTGACTGGGCCGAAGGGGTTCCAGTAGTTGCTGGCCGGGATCCACAGATCGTTCAGATTGATCACCGGCGGCTGCACCGCATGGCTCTCGGCGGCGTAGAAGCCCACCTCGCCGAAGAACTCCACATTGTCAGTGAGGTCGTAGTGGCCAGACGCGAACAGGTTCAGCCGCTCGATGGACGACCGGACCGTGGTGTCCACGCGGGTGTCGTAACGCATCTCGCGGTTCAGCGAGTTGTACGAGGTGACGCCGGATTCCAGGCACAGGCCGCCGCCGATGTCGGCGCCCGCGCAGCCGTAGCTCAGAGGCTCGATGCGGAAGGTGCCGGACGTGGCAGCGATAGGCGTGCCGAAATAGCTGGGCCGGGTGGCCGCGGTGCTGCCCGGCAGTTCGAAACGGCCCCACGGCGTGTGGGACGAGCGGCCGTCCGGAACGGTTGTGGTCTCGAAGCCTTCGTACTGCGAGAAGAACGGCCGCATGTCGTCGCTGCGGGTGAAGTCCTGCTCGTCGGCCCACAGCTTGGAGCGGTCCGTGTAGCTGGCGAACAGCGAGATGTTGCCCCGGTCCAGATCGCGGCCGGCGAAGACGTTGAACTCCAGCTCGGTGAAGCCGGTGCCCTCGGCGCCGCCGTACTGGGTCTGAAGCGTCAGGCCGTCGAAATTATCCTTCATGACGGTGTTCACCCCGCCCGCCACGGCGTCGGCGCCGGAGATGGCCGCGGCGCCGTCCAGCAGCACCTCAAGACGCGACAGCCCGGCCACGGGAATGGCGTTGGAATTGTAGCTGAGCACCGGCACCGTGCCGGTGTCCGATGTGCCCTGGCTGGTGGGGTGCTGGACCAGGCGGCGGCCGTTCAGCAGCACCAGGGTGTTGCCCACGCCCAGCGAGCGCAGGTTCACCGAGTTCACGTCGCCGCGCGCGGAGTTGGACGTCTGCGGGTTGTTGGCGGCCTCGAACAGCACGTCGCCCATCTGGGGGATCGAGCGGAACAGGTCGTCGCCGGAGGTGGCGCCGGTGGCCAGGATGGTCTCTTCGTCGAACACGACGACCGGCAGGGCGTCGGTGGTGGAGGCGCCGCGGATCTGCGAGCCGACGACGATGATTTCCTCGACCTCGGTGACGGCTTCGTCCCCGGGCTGCCCGGCGGTCTGGGCGTTGGCGGCGCCGCCGATCAGCAGGGCCAGGCCCGCCGCCCCCGACAGCAGCTGGGTGCGATGATGCGTTCTCATGGTGTTGTTCCTCCCTAGGTCTTTTTTTGTTTGGTTGGTCAGTCGGCCGTCAGCTTTTCGGGGTCGCCTGGTCCGGCGGCCGGATCAGGCGGGGCGGCCAGGGGCAGCGGCTCGCCGCGCATGGCGGCGTCCAGGGCGTCGCGATCCAGCTCGCCCTCCCAGCGCGCGACGACCACCGTGGCCACCGCATTGCCGATGAAGTTGGTCAGGGCCCGGCACTCGCTC
>SXGT01291947.1_pt1 | contig 16110 bp, 15 predicted proteins | sample 3176221 | NCBI WGS metagenome assembly SXGT01 (sample SAMN11356862, study PRJNA531348) | freshwater metagenome | isolation source: freshwater sample F1-120 | place: China: Fuxian Lake, Yuxi | collected 2017-12-25
GCGCGAGATCCGGCAGGTCACGAACCTCGACCGGCTCGCCAAGGCGCGCAACGTCGTATCGCAGGTCTACCTCGACGAGCGCATCAAGCAGTACATCGTCGATCTGGTCTTCGCGACGCGCGAGCCGGCGGCGGTCGCCAAGGGGCAACTGAAGGGCCTCATCGAGTACGGCGCCTCGCCGCGCGCGACGATCTTCTTGGCCAAGGCGGCGCGCGCGCACGCGTTCCTCCGGCATCGCGGCTACGTCATCCCCGAGGACGTCAAGTCGATCGGCCTCGACGTTTTGCGCCATCGCGTCATCCCGACGTACGAGGCGGAGGCCGACAACCTGACGTCGGATGACCTCGTCCGGCGCCTGTTCGAGCTCGTCGAAGTCCCCTGAGGCACGCGGGGAGGCGAGGCGATGGGGCCGAGATGGTGGGGCGCGGGGAGCGCGCAGGAAGCGGAGTCGGTGGCAGACGCGGACGACGCGGCGATCGACAAGCGCGAGCTGCTCAAGAAGATCCGCAAGATCGAGATCGTGACGACCCGCAAGGTCAATGATCTGCTCGCGGGGCAATACCATTCGGTCTTCAAGGGCCGCGGGATGAGCTTCGACGAAGTCCGCCCGTATCAGCCCGGCGACGAGATCCGCTTCATCGATTGGAACGTCACGGCGCGGACCAATGAGGCCTTCGTCAAGCGCTTCGTCGAAGAGCGCGAGCTCACCGTCATGCTGCTGGTCGACGTGTCGCGCTCGCTCGCGTTCGGCGCCAACGCGCAGGAAAAGCGCGAGGTCGCGACCGAGCTCGCGGCGCTCTTGGCATTCTCGGCGGTCAAGAACAACGACCGCGTCGGGCTCATCCTCTTCTCGGACGAAATCGAGCACGTGGTGCCGCCCAAGCGCGGCAAGAAACACGTGCTGCGCCTCATCACGGACATCCTCGGGTTTCGGGCCAAGCGGCGCGGGACCTCGATCGAAGCGGGGTTGCAGTACCTGTCGCGGATCGGCGGGCGCAAAGCCATCACGTTCCTGCTCTCCGATTTCCAGGAGCCGTTCGCGACCTACGAGCACGCGCTGCGCATCGTCGCGCGGCGGCATGACCTCGTGCCGATCCTCATCCGCGACCACATGGAGAGCGAGCTGCCGAACCTCGGGCTGGTCTTGACCGAGGACCTCGAGACCGGGCAGCCGGTCTGGATCGACACGGCCAGCCGTGCGGTGCGGGCACGCTACCAGGCGCACACCGAGCGCGAGCGCAAGGCCCTCGTCGACGGCTTCCTGCGGCTCAAAGTGGACCTCGTGCAAGTCGAGACGGGCGGCGGGTACGTGAAGCCGCTCGTGCAGTTCTTCGAGGTTCGGGGGCGGAGACACTGATGCTTCCGCTCATCGTCGTGGCCCTCTTTGCCGGGGCCGAGCCGCCGCCCCAAACGCCCGCGCCCGTGCCCGCCAGCGGCGCGCCCGCAACGGCGCCCGCACCCGCGCCCGCACCCGCACCCAAGACGGACGTCGCGAACCTCGCGGTCACGGCGCGGGTCTACCCCGATCCGAATCCGAGCGCCGCGAACGACCCCGCCGCCGATCCGACGGCCGCCGATCCCGCCGCAACCCCAGCCCCGGTCCCGACCACCCCCCCGAATGAACGCCCGCGCCCGATCGAGGTGAAGCTCGCCGCGCCGCTCATCCTCGAGATCACCGCCACGGCCCCCCGCGACACCGTCTTCTTCGCGCCCGCGCGCCCCGCCATCCCGCCGTTCTTCATGGTCGAGCCGCTGCCCGGCTTCCGCAAGGCCGACGGCGGCCAGCTGGTCGAGACCTGGCGCTGGCGCATCCTCCCGGTGCGCATGGGCATCGAGCGCGTGCCGGCCATCGAAATCCCCTATCGCCTCGCCGACGGCACCGAGGGCGCGACCAAGAGCCCGATCGTGCGCGTCGTCATCCGCGGCTTCCTCGAGAACGAGCAAACCCGGCGCTCGCCCCACCGCCCCCGCCGGTCCCGATCGTCGCGACGAACTGGGCGCTCGTCTGGGCCATCTCGATCGTCGGCACCTTGCTGGTCGCCGCGCTCCTGACGTGGTTCGTGCTGAAGGCGATGTCCGCGCGCTTCGCCGCGATGGCCCCCGGACCGCCGCCGCGCCCGGCGATCGAGGTCGCGCTGATGCGCCTCGCGCAGATCGACGCGACCCCGGGGACCGAGCTGAACGGCGCGGACCGCCTCTCGGCGATCATCGACACGCTGCGCGAGTACCTCGGAAATCGCTACGGCATCGACGCGCTCGAGATGACGACGCGCGAGCTCGGCGCCGCGCTCGCGACGGTCGACCTCAAGACCGCGACGCTCCCCGCGATCACGTCGCTGCTCGAGCACTCCGACCTCGTGAAGTTCGCGCGCCTCCTGCCGCCCGAGGCCGAGGCGCGGGCTGAGAGCCCGGTCGTGAAAGCGATCGTCGAGGCGACCTGGGAACCGCCTAAACCCAAAGAGGAAATCATCGTCAAGCTCACGCCGGCGACGCTGCGGCAGCGCGTCTATGCCGGCGCCATCGACGCGATCCTGGCGACGGGCCTCGGCATGATCGCGTTCGGCGGGCTGTGGGCGAACGGGGCGCTCGAGCTCGGCTGGGTGGCCCTGGTGGTGCCGGGCGTCGTGCTCGTCCTGCGCGATCTCCCGACGCGCAGCCTCGGCAAGCGCATGCTCGGCCTCGCGATCGTCGGTCGCCGCGAGCGCCAGCCGCCCGCCACGCTGCGGCAGCGCTGGACGCGCAACGTCGCGCTGGTCCTCTGGCCGGTCGTCCTGCCGATGGAGGCGCTGCTGCTCCGTGCGCATCCCCTGGTCCTGCGGCTCGGCGATCTGCTCGCCGAGACCGAGGTGGTCCAGGGCGCGCCGACGACCCACCGCCGCGCCGGAGGGCCGCCGCGATGAGCGTCGCCGAGCCCCTCTACCTGCTCCTCTTGCTCCTGCTGGTGCCGCTCGGCTGGCACACGTTCACGCTCCGCAAGAAGGCGCGCGTGGGCGTCCCGACCGCACGCGCGCTCGTCGCCATCCCGAGCCTGCGCGCGACCCTCTGGTGGGTGCCGGACGTCTTGCGCATGCTGGCGCTCGCCACGCTCGTCGTCGCGCTCGCCCGCCCCCGCATGCCGGGCGCCGAGGTCGCCGGCGGCGAAGGCGTCGACATCATGCTGACCCTCGACATGTCGTCGAGCATGAACGCGATCGATCTCTCGAACGCCGAGCTGCAAGCGATCCTGCAATCCGGCAAGAACGCCAAAGGCGAGCGCGCCCTCCCGAGCAACCGCTTCCTCATCGCGCGCGAGATCCTCAAGCAGTTCATCACCGAGCGCAACGCCGCCAGCCACGATCGCATCGGCCTCGTCGTCTTCGGCCACGAGGCGTGGCTGCGCTACCCCCTCACGCACGACCACGCGCGCCTCATTCACAACCTGAACGAGCTCGTGCTCGACTCGGGCCTTCCCGGCCCCGAAGGCAAGTGCCCCAATGGCTGCACGATCAGCGGCAACGGCACCGCGATCGGCGACGCCCTCGGCCGCTCGTTCAACCAGCTGCGCCGCGCCGAGGGCGCCCAGGGCAAGATCATCATCCTCATCACCGACGGCAAGGAGCAGGGCGGCTCGCTGAAAGCCGAGGCCATGGCGCGCCACCTCCGCGACCTGCCGCCCAATCCGAACGGGCCAAACGGCGCGAAAGTCCGCGTCTACACCTTCCTGGTGGGCGGCGCGGGCGAGGTCTGGCTCCCGGACACCGACCGCCTCGGCCGCCAGTACCGGACGCGCGACGGGCTCCCGGCCTACGCGCACCCGCAGCAGCCGTTTCCGACGGACCCCGAGCTGCTCAAGCAGATCGCCGAGGCGACCGGCGGCAAATTCTACGCCTCTTATAATGAAGCGAAGTTCAAGGAGGACGTGGCCGACCTCAAGCGCACCGCATTCGAATCGGTCGTCGAGCGCCCCGAGGTCGACGTCTTCGAGTGGCCGCTGCTCATCGGGCTGCTCATCGTCTTGGCCGAGCAACTCCTCCGCTTCACCCTCTTCAGGAGCGTCGCATGAGCGGCAGCGAGCTCTCATGGGGCGTCGAGGGTCTCCCGTGGGTGGGCCTCGGGATCCTCGCGCTCGTCTTCGGCTTCATCTGGTTCTTCCAGTGGCGCCACGGCCGCCGCCGCGCACTCGCCGAGCGCGGCCCGCTCGGGCGCCGCCTGGTCGCCACCCCGCTCGGCCGCGATCTCCTGCGCGCGAGCCTCGTCACCATATCGGCCCTCTTGCTGGTCGTCGCGCTCAAGAAGCCGCGCTGGGGCAGCACTGAAGACGAGGTCCGCGCCCTCGGCATCGACGTCGTCTTCGTCCTCGACGCCTCCAAGTCGATGAAGCTCGCCGACGTCGTCCCCGACCGCCTCGACGCCGCGCGCCTCGAGATCCACCGCGCGCTCGACCAGCTCCATGGCGGCCGCGCCGCGCTCGTCCCGTTCGCCGGCATCGCGTTTGTCCAAACCCCGCTGACCAGCGACGGCGCCGTCGTGCGCAACTACCTCGACGCCCTGCGCGTCGAGGACATGCCGCGCGGCGGAACGGCGATCGGGCGCGCGATCGAGACCGCGCTCGGCGCCCTCTTTCCGGACATCGCCAAGCCCGGCGAGGCCCCGCCCGACGCCTTCGAAGAGGAAATCAAGCCGGTCGAGAGCGCCAAGCACAAGGCGATCGTCCTCTTCACCGACGGCGAGGATCACGAGGGCGATGCCGTCGAAGCCGCCAAGAAAGCGGCCAAGCGCGGCGTGAAGATCTTCGCGGTCGGCGTCGGGACGCCGCAGGGTCGCCCGGTGGTCCAGCTCGACGCCGAGGGCCAGGTCACCGGCACGGTCAAGGGCCCCGACGGCGCGCCGCTCTTCTCGGCGCTCAACGTCAAGCTCCTCAAAGAGATCGCGACCGCCACCAAGGGCGACTACTTCCTGCTCGGCCCCGAGGGCCTCGGCCCCGCCTTGAACCGGGCGCTCGGCGCGCTCGAGCTGGCCGAATACGAGGACACGTTCCAAAATCTGGGCGCCGAGCGCTGCGCAATCGCCCTCTTGCCCGCCATCGCGCTGCTCGCGCTCGAGCTGTGGATCGGCCAGCGCGGTCGCACGCGCAGAGCCGGAGGTACGGCATGACCCCCCCACGCCCGCGTCGCCATGCTCCCGCCGCGCGCCTCGCGCCCATCGCGCTCGCGCTCGCCCTCGGCGCGTGCAGCTTCGACACCACCCACGGCGCGATCGACGACGGCAACGAGGCCCTCGCCAAGGGCGACTTCGCGGCCGCCCAAATCGCCTACAAGGCCGCCGCCGCCGAGCTCCCCGAGAGCCCGCCCCTCAACTACGACCAAGGCCTCGCCGCCCTGGCCATGAAGGAACACACCGGCGCCCAGGCGCTCCTCCTCCGCGCCCTCGACACCGCCGACCCGGCCCTACGCGCCAAGGTCTACGCCGCGCTCGGCGCCAACGCCGCCCTCGACGCGCTCGTCGCCGAGCAGACCCCCAAAGCCGCCGAGCCTCCCCCGGCTCCCGACGGCGCCAACCCTCCCCCGCCCGCCGGCCCACCCCAGGACGCGCTCGCGCACTGGACCGCGGCGGTCGACTTCCTGTCGCGCGCGCTCGCGCTCGAGCCCGACAACGTCGACGCGCGCACGAACCTCGAGGTCGCGCTCCTGCGCGTCGACCCGCCATGCGCGGCGCGCGACGACACATTCGAGGAAAACGACGTGGCCGGCACCGCCAAGCCGATCGACTTTTCGGCCGATCCCGAGGCCGCCAAGAGCGGCGCCCCGCCCGACCCCAAAGCCGCGCCCGATCAACCCGATCAACCCGATCAGGGCGGCCCGCGCGACGTCCTCGAATGGCGCCAGCAGCTCTACGCGTGCCCCGACGACGACGATTGGTACGCGCTCGATCTCGCGCCCGGCGACCGACTCACGCTCGAACTGACGATTGCCGCTGGCGCTGGCGGCACCGGGGCCCCCGCGGGTCCCGAGAGCAGCAGGCTCGCGATGTCGCTGCTCGCACCCGGCGCCACCGCCCCGCTCGGCACCGGCCAGACCCTCGCCCTCACGGTCGGTCCCGGGCAAGGCGGCCGCTACCTCGTCCACATCGCCAACCTCGACTTCGACGAAGTCTCGTACGGCCTGCTCGCGAAGGTGCGCCCGCCCTGCGCGAAAACCGAAGACCGCTTCGAGGAGAACGACGACCGCGCGACCGCTAAAAACGTGACCCCGGGGCCGGTCCCCGATCTGAAATCCTGCCCCGGCGACGACGACTGGTACGCGATCGATCTGGCCGAAGGCGAGAGCCTCTTCCTCTACGTCGAGCCCGCCCAGAAACCCGACGACGAGAGCGCAGGAAAAGCCTCGCCAAAACCCGCGACCCCGCCCGATCCCGCCGCCCCCGAAGCCCCGCCACCGCTCGAGGTCGAGCTATCAGCGGCCGACGGAACGAGCCTCGGCCAAGGCGCTCCAGCCGGCCAATCCCGCATCTCGACGCTCCTCACCCCGGGCGCCGGACGCTACTTCTTCCGCGTCCGCGGGACCGCACTCGCCCCGCCGAACGCCCCATCCGCCCCCCCCTCCGCCGCCCCAATCCCCCCCACGGCCCCCGAGCCCTTCGAAGGCCGCTACTCCCTCCAAGTCCAGATCGTCCCGCCCTGTCCCGAGGGCGACGATCGCTCCGAGGACAACGACATGGCCGAGGACGCCGCCGACTTCATGGCCGCCGTGCAAGCCGCCCAAGCGCCTCCGCCCGACCCCAACGGCCCCGCGCCCGCGCCCCCGCAGCAGAGCGGCGCCCCGGTCCTCCTCGCCCGCATCTGCCCCGGCGACACCGACTGGTGGTCCTTCAGCGACGACGGCCAACAGCCTACGCTCGTCTCCGCGACCTTCGATCACGCCAAAGGCGACCTCGCCCTCACGCTCTTCGACGAAAATGGCACCGAGCGCATCGCCGAGTCGAACACCAGCACGTCCGCCCAGAACGCCGAGGTGGTGGCCTTCCCGCTCGCCAAGCCCCCCGCGCCCGACCCCAAGACCCCGACCCCGCCGCCCGATCCCGCGACGCCACCGGCCGCCCCGAAAAAGTATGTACTCAAAGTATCGGGCGCCGCCCCCGACGCTCAGAACTTCTACCTCTTGCGCCTCGACCGTCCACAGCCCCAGTCCGACTCGAACGACCAGAACAAGGACGACGAGAACAAGGACGACAAGAAGCAGGACGACAAGAAGCAGGACCAAGACAAGAAGCAGGACCCCGACAAGAAACAGGACCCACCCAAGCAGGACGAGCCCGACAAGCCCTTCGAGGACGCCCTCGACAAGCTCGACCGCAACCCCGAGAATCTCGAAGCCAAAGAGAGCGGCAAGAAGTCTCCGCTTGCCAATCACCCAGCCGCCAAAGACTGGTAGCCCCCGATCACCATGCGCCCCTTCGCCCTCGTCATCGCCGCCGTCCTCGTCGCGCTCGCCTCCTCGCAGGCGCACGCGCAGGCCCGCGTGTCGGCCGAGGTCGACCGCGCGCGCGTGACCGTCGGCGACGACCTCCGGTTCTCCATCGATCTCGCCGGGAACTTCGACGCACTCGAGCTCCCGTCGCTCACCGACTTCGCCGTCGGCGGCCCGGTGCTGCAGGAGATCACCATCAACGGCGTGCACCGCTCGTCGCGCGTCTACACGCTGCGACCCAAGAAGCCGGGCACGTTCACGATCGGCCCGACCCGCCTCAAGCTCGCGGGGAAGGTCGTCGCCGAGTCGGCCCCGATTCAAGTCACGGTCGACCCCGGCAAGACCCTCGCGCCCGTCTCCGGCGAAGAAGCGCAGGACCTCGCCAAGCTCGCCGAGAGCGCGGCCTTCATGCGCTGGGGCGTCCCCCGGACCCACTTCTACGTCGGCGAGCCCTTCCCCCTCACGCTCGAGCTCTGGCTCCGCACCGGGCTCTCCGTCCGCCAGGCCGAGATGATCCAGACCGCGAAGCTCGACGGCCTCCTGGTCGAGGACTTGCCGCGCGACCAGAACCCCGACGTCGCCCGTCGCATGATCGGCGATCTCAGCTTCGACACGCTCGCCATCAACAGCGCGCTCGCCACGCCGCTCAAGCCCGGGCGCCTCCTCATCGACGCCGCCACCGTCCGCGCGGCCGTCGCCCAGGACCAGTTCGGCTTCGACACCAAGCGCGTCGCGCTCACCGCCCAACCCTTCTACCTCGACATTCGCGACGTCCCGACCGCCGGCCGTCCCGCCGCCTACCACCCCGGCAACGTCGGCCAATGGAAGCTCACGGGCAGCCTGCGCGATGGCAAGGGCCAGTCGCCAACCCGCGCCCACACCGGCGAGCGCATGGTGCTGCGCGCCGTCATCGAAGGCTCCGGCAATCTTCAATCGCTGGCCCCCCCGTCGCTCTCCAAAGCCGAAGCCTGGGAGGCCTCAATCCTCCCGAGCACGGCCGAAGACGCCATCAAGAAGGACGCCAGCGGCATGAGCGGCCGGCGCGTCTTCCAGTGGCTCATCACCCCGAAGTCCCCTGGAAACCTACGTACACCGACCATCGATCTCGCCTGGTGGGACCCGGTGGCCGAGCGCTTCCAGGAAGCCCACGCCGGTGGCGCCCCGATCGACGTGACGGGCGAGGCCATCGCCACCCAATTCCAGAGCGCCTCCGCGCTCGGCGAGGACGTCGGACCCATCTTCGAGACCGCCTCCCTGACCGGCGGATCGGACCGCCCGCTCGGAGAATCGCCCCTCTACTGGGCGGTCCTGGCGCTCCCGCTCGCGGCCTTCGCGGCGCTCGACTTGCGCGCGCGTCGACGCGCCCGCGACCAACGCCACCCCTTTGGCCGCCTCGCGCGCGAGGCCAGCACCAACGCCCGCAAGCGCCTGCGAGCCGCCGAACAAGCCCTCAAGGACGGTCTCGTCAAGGACTTCTACGGTCAGCTCGCGCGCACGCTCGCGAGCTACCTCGAAGAAAAAGCCAACATCCCGGCGACCGGCCTCACGCACGCCCAGGTCCGCGCAACGGCCCGCCACGCGGGATACCCGGACGCCATGGTCGAGCAGCTCGTCATCGAAATGGAGAACTGCGACTTCGCCCGCTTCGCGCCCTCCGGCGCCGCCGCCGACAAGATGCGCGAGGCCCACGGCCGCATTGCGGCCCTCATCGCGCAGCTCGATCACGTCGAGCCGACGAGGCGCCCGTGAGCCGCCTCGCCCCGCGCCACTGGCTATTGCCCCTGCTGCTCGCAGCGGCTCTCGCCCCCTCCACGGCCGCAGCAGCACCGGCCCCAACCCCGACGCCCACGGCGGCGAACGCCGACCCTCAGGCCCTCTTTCGCGACGGGAACGCGCGCTATTTCGCGGGGGACTGGAAGGGCGCCATCGCCGCCTACGGCGAGCTCGTGACGCGCCAGATCGAGGACCCGGCCGTCTACCACAACCTCGGCAACGCCTACTTCAGGACCGGCGCCTACGGCTCCGCGATCGCCTATTACCTGCGCGCCCTTCGGCTCGAGCCAGGCGCCGACGTCAGGACCGCGCTCGAGACCAACCTCGACGCCGCCCGCCGCACCCTCCAAGCCCGCTATCGCACCTCCGGCGACGCCGGACTGGCCTACGGCGATCCCAGCGGATTCTGGCACCAGGTGACGCACGTCATCGGCGGCGACGCGCTCGCCCTGCTCTTTGGCGGCTTCTGGTTCCTGCTCTTCGCCGCCCTCATCACGCGCCGCCTCCGCCCCGCGCGCTGGACCAGCGTCACCGCCGTCCCGCTCGCCATCGCCCTGGTCCTCACCGGCGTCGTCCTCTGGGGCCGCATCACCACCGACGCCGCCTATCGGATCGCCGTCGTCGTCAAGCCCGACGCCGCGCTGCGCGACGGCCGCCACGCAAGCGCCCAAGGCAAGGAACTCCCCGAAGGCCTCGAGGTCCGCATCCTCGACGGCGACACCGAATGGACCCAGGTCGAGCTCGCGAATGGCCGCCGCGGCTGGGTCGACGCGCAGGATCTCAAGCAGATCTGACCGCCGCGCCCCGCGCCTTCGACCGCATGCTCGCCCCACCCCGAATCCCCCCGCAGCGCCCTGCGGGGGTGCCCACGAAATCAGTTGGTACTCAAACCTTCTTCTCGGCGATCAGCTCGGCCTCGACGGTGCCGAGGACGCCGTACTTGAACACCATCCGGAGCGGCGCCCGGTCCTTGTCCGCCGAGAGCCACAGCTCGACCTCGCGCCGATAGCCCTCGCGCGTGACGACCGCCTTGACCGGGATCCCGCGCCGAAATCCGACCGGAACCTGGATCTCCTTCGCGACCCCGACGCTCAGCGCCACCATATAGAGGCGGCGCCCGTCGAACACCGGCACCACATACTTGGTGCCCGGGCTCAGGTCCTGGTTCATCAGCCACCCGAACATGCTCACCAGATCGAGCGGCGGATCGTTCGCGCGCACCTCGTTCTTCTCGAACAGCTTGCCGTCCCGCTCATCGGTCCCCGTCACCGCGCGCCCCGCAAACGTCCCCTTGACGACGCGCTTCGTCCCATCGACGACCATGTCCCAGCGCGACCGCACCGGCAGCCACTCCGAGTCGACCCACGTCGTGGACAGCGACTCGACGTTCAGAAACGACGCCGCGAGCCCGTCCGTCCTCGCGTCGAGCCTAAGCGCCCTCAGCGCCGTCTTCCCGACCATCTCCGGCAGGCCCACCTGCAAGACCGCCTCGCCGGCCCGCGCCCCGAGCGCCGTCAGCTGGTAGCGGTACGAGCGCTCCCCGGGCTGCTCCGCGCGCGCCCCGCCGCCCCCCAGTCCCACCATCGCCAGCGTCAACAGCGCAAGAACCGCAACTCGCTTTGCCACGTTCGCCTCCGGGATCCTGAGTGGGTCGCAAAGAGCCAGGGTCCACGACGGCCTGCCGCAGCCCCTATTCAGTCCGAGGGCCCCGCCTCACTCGCGCCCGTCGCGCCCGTCGCAACCGCCGCGTCCTCGACACCCAGCTCAGCGACCTCCGCGGCCTCCTCCCCGTCCTCGTACGCGTCCGAACCCGTCGGCGCCGTCGCGTCCCCCTCCGCGATCGCATCGACCGTCCCAGTTGGCTGGTCCGTGAGGTCGCAGCCGCTCCCCGACCACACCCCGCCCGCCTCGTCACAGTCCGGCACGCCGTCGTTGTCCTGGTCCGGCCCGCGGCCCGCCCAGGCGGTGTCCGCCGCGCCCCCGTGCGTATCGGCGACGCCCGGATGCGGGGTCGGATTGGACACGCACCCGGCGGCCCACCACACCATCACACTCGCGAGCCCGAGCCGCATCATCCCCTCCTGACGAATCGGCGCGCCTGGAACGCATCGAGCCCGCTCGATGGCGCAACATCCAGGGACTCCACTTGGTCGAACCCGGATGGTAACGCGATCTCCCCCTCGGCTCGAAGGAAACTACAGACCGCGTACACGAGCACCCCACCTACGCGCACCTGACGCGCCGCCGACCCGACCAACCCCGCCTGCAGCGCGGTCAGCGCGCGCACGTCCTCGGGCGTGCGATGCCACGCGATCTCCGGATGTCGCCGCAACGTCCCGACCCCGCTGCACGGCGCATCGACCAGCACCGCGTCGAACTCCCCGAGGTCGGACAGATCGCCCGTCCCGTCCCGCGCCTCCGCCCGCTCGATCGCCGCCGCCACCCCGAGCCGCCCCGCGAGCGCCCGCAGCTCCGCGAGCTTGCGCTCGGACGTATCGATCGCCACGACGCGCGCCCCCCGCTCGGCCAGCGCCGTCGCCTTGATCCCGCGCCCGGCGCACACGTCGAGCACGCGCGCCCCCGCCGCCGGAACCAGCAGCTGCGCTTGGATGCTCGCCGGATCCTGCGCCACGAAGCGCCCATCCCGCCAAGCCGCCGTCTGAAACGCATCCCCGCGCTCGACCACCAGGCTCCCGGCGACCCCCTCCGCCGTCGGGATCCCCTCCGACGCGAGCGCCGCCCGCACCGCCTCACGCCCGCCCCGCGTCCCATTCGGACGCAAGACGACCCGCGCCCGCTCCCGCAACGCGAGCGCCTCCCGCTCGCACGCCGCGTCGCCATACGCCCGGCGCAGCTCCCCGACGATCCAATCGGGAAGACTCGCGCGCACCCCGATCGCCGCGTCGTCGTCCCCCGCCGGCAGGCTCTCGGCCGTCCCCGCGACCTTGCGCAAGACCGCATTCAGAAACCCCGTGAGCCGCCCCAAGCCCACGCTGCGCGCGGTGTCCTGCGTCGCACTCACGGCGATCTCCCGCGGAATCCGATCGAGGAACCGCACCTGATACGCCCCGATCCGCAACAGCTCGCGCGCCGCAGGCTCGAGCGATTCCATCCCGCGCGCCACGAACGGCGCGAGCCCGTGGTCGATCCGACGACGCCAGCGCAGCACCCCGTACACCAGCTCGGTCGCCAGCGCCCGGTCGCGCGGATCGAGCGCCGCCGCGCCGTCCAACGAACGGCTCAAGACCTCGGAAGCACGCGCCTCCGAGCTCCGCGCCAGCTCGCGAAGCACCCCCAGCGCCAAACCCCGTGCATCTCGAACTGTCTTGACGTGACCCATGGCGAGCCGGACGATACGCGCCTTTTCGAGCGCTCCACAAGGAACCGCGTGCGCCGCCGGCTCAAACAACTGCTCCCCTGGGTCCTGTCACTCGGCTTCGTCGCGTACCTGGTCCTGACGACCCACATGAGCAAGGTCGGCCACGCACTCGAGCACGCCGATTGGCCGCGTCTCCTCGGCTTCATGACGTTCGTCGTCGTGCTGTCGTTCGTCGCCGACACCGCGACGCTCGTGCCGCTGCTCCGCCGCTTCGTCGCCCCGACGACCTTCCGCGAGGTCGTCGCCATCAAGGGCGTGAGCTACTTCCTCAACGCCGTGAACTACTCGCTCGCCGCCGGCGGCATGGCCTGGATCTTCCACCGCAAGCACGGCGTCCCGTTTCTGCGGGCCTTCTCTGCGCTCATCTGGTTCTTCTTCGTCGACGTCATCGCGCTCGCCGTCATGCTAACCCTCGGCGTGCTGCTCGGCCGCGACGTCCTCGCCAGCGGCCCCTTCGCCGACACCGTGCCGATCGTGCTCGCCGTGGTCTGGGGCATCGTCGCGGCGGCCTTCCTCTACTGGAACCTCGGCGTGGACCTCAAAGTCTTCGCCTTCTTCCGTAAGTGGCGCATCTTCCAAATCTTCGCCGAAGCCACCCTCCGCGACTACCTGGTCTTCACCGGCCTACGCGTCCTTTTCATCAGCGTCTACGTGCTGATGCACTGGCTGCTCCTACCGGCCTTCGGCGTCGACATCCCGCTCCCGATGCTGCTCGTCTATACGCCGCTCATCACGTTCGTCATCGTCATTCCGGCGACGATGTCGGGCTTGGGCGCCGCGCAAACCGTCATGGTCGCGCTCTTCGCCCCTCACGTTGGCCTCGACCCGGCCGCCTCCGCCGCCGTCATCCTGGCGTACTCCACGGTCATCGGTCCGCTCATGGCCGTGACCCGCCTCGTCATCGGCTACATCTACATGGCGACCATCACGCGCGACATCGTGCCGACCGAAGAAGCGATCGAACGTCAGCGCCGCTCCGAGGAAGAAGGCACCTCGCCCTCGCCGTCCGGCCCCTCGTCGAGGGCCGTCGGGACCAGCGACACATAGAGCGCCCCGCGCGCGCACACCCCGATGGCCTCCTCGAGGTGCCCCTCGACCGTCACCACCGACGCCTCACGCGCCCGCGCCATCTCATCCAACCTGGCGGCCATCGGATCATCAGGCTCCAGCCCGACGAGCTCGACCCGCTGCCAAACCCCACCGAGCTCGACCTCGAACGCCGGACACGCACACGCCGTCGGGTTCGCCCGCAGCGTGAATGTGCCATTCGCACGCGCCAGCCGAACACGCTCTTCGACGCGCACCAGATAGCCGTCACGCCGCGTCATACGCCCGTTGGAGGCGCACGCCCCGATCCCCAAGACCGCCCAGAGGGCCATCAATGGGCGTAGATGACTGCGACGACGATGGCCGACCATAACACCAGATTCGCAATGAAGGGCTTGTCCGAGAGCATGAGATCGGTCGGGCTCCGCCCATCACCGACACGCTCCGTCAGCTGATGGAACCGAAACAACCCGAATAGCACACACGGAATCGTCCACACGAGCTGGCTCGGCTTGAAACCGGTTTCCTCGCCCAAGATGGTGAAGCTCACGTAGCTCACCGCGGTCAGCGCCGCGCACGCAAGCATCGTCACGCGCACATGCGCAAGCCGGTACCGCGCCAAGACGCGCCGCTGTTCGCTCTTCTTGTGCCCGGCCTGAAGGATCTCGTGCTTGCGCTTGCCGAGCGCCAGAAACAACGCCAACCAAAACGTGCAGATCAGGATCCACACCGTAATTGGCACATTGATCGCGAACGCACCCGCGATGATGCGAATCAGAAACCCGGTGGCAATACACGCCACATCGACAAATGGCACGTGCTTGAGCGCGAACGAATATGCCACATTCAAAGCGAAGTAACTGAGCCCCAGCGCCGCAAACGACATCGGCAAGAACGCGAACGACGCGACCGCGCTGCCAATGAGGAGAATCGCCAGCGCCGTCCGCGCCGCCGCGATCGGCAAGCGCCCCGCCGCGATCGGCCGATGGCGCTTGGACGGGTGCAGTCGATCATTCTCCACATCGACGATGTCATTCAGGATGTACACGCACCCCGAGAGCACCGAGAACACCGCGAACGCCAACGCGGCGCCCATGAAGTGCCCGAGCACCAGCGCCTGCTTCGCGAACACCAACGGCGCCAGCACGAACAGGTTCTTGACCCATTGATGCGGCCGCATCGCGCGCACGACGTGCGCGACCATGCGAAGCACGCCCGCAGGAGACTGCGCGACGGTCACGGCCCTCGGACCCAGTCGACGCGGTTCTTCGCGTAGTACGTCTTGAGCGCATCGACGTAGACGGCATCCGCCTTCTTGACGGTCTCCATCGCCTCCACGACCTTGGCATACTCGGCATCGAGCGTCGCCTCGGTCACGACCGTCGTGAACTTCGTCAGCGCGTCGATTGCGCCCCGGTACGCCGCAATGAGCGGCGCATGGATCGGCTTGAGCGCCTCCGACGACACCGGCATCCCCTCGAGCGCCTTCAGAAATGCGGCCGCCGCCGGCAGCACATTCGTCGTCAGGTCATCCTTGTAGGCCTTGAGCTCCTTCTTCTCATTGGCCTTCTTCCACGCCTCGACAAACACGCGGTTGAGGGCATCGACCTGGCCAACCTCGCCCGAATACGCCTTGATGGCGCTCTGCTCGAGCGCGATCTGCCGCTCCAACTCGGAGGGGCCCGAGATCGCCTCGCAGCCACCCAAACCGATCAGCGTCGCGACGAGTGCGTGTCTGTAGTCGTACATCATGGGCATCCAACTCGCGGGGGACGATACACGGTTCAGATCTTGCGGTAAATCGTGCGCGTCGCGATTCCGAGAAGCTGCGCCGCCAGACGCTTATCGCCGCGCGTCGCCGTCAGCGTCTCTTGAATCAGCAGTCGCTCGACCTCCTCGAGCGGCGTCCCGATCGCGACCGTCACCGCTCGCGCCTCGGGCTCACGCTCTCGAATCTGCGGCGGGAGCTCGTCGATCCCCACCACCTCGCCACGCGCCAGCACCACCGCGCGCTCGATGCAGTTCTCGAGCTCACGCACGTTTCCCGGCCATCGCCAATTTGCCAGCGCCTGCAGCGCCTCGCGCGAGATGGCCGTCACGCGCTTCGCGTTGCGCTCCGAATAGCGCCCGAGAAAATGCTGCGCCAGCAGCGGGATGTCATCCTTGCGATCCCGCAGCGGCGGCAGCGTGATCTGAATGACATTGAGCCGATAGTACAGGTCCTCGCGAAACCGTCCCGCCTCGACCTCGGCGCGCAAATCCTTGTTCGTCGCTGCAACAATGCGCGCATCGACCTTCAACGTCTGCGTACCGCCGACGCGCTCGAACTCGCCTTCCTGCAGCACCCGCAAGAGCTTCACTTGCACCTGCGGGCTCATCTCGCCGAGCTCGTCGAGAAAGAGCGTTCCGCCGTCCGCCAACTCGAAGCGTCCTTGACGTCGCTGCATCGCCCCGGTGAACGCCCCC
>SXGT01252272.1_pt1 | contig 16109 bp, 17 predicted proteins | sample 3176221 | NCBI WGS metagenome assembly SXGT01 (sample SAMN11356862, study PRJNA531348) | freshwater metagenome | isolation source: freshwater sample F1-120 | place: China: Fuxian Lake, Yuxi | collected 2017-12-25
CACCGAGCACGACATGGACGTCGTGTTCGCGCTGAGCCACGTCGTCCACGTCCTGTACCAGGGCGAGCTGTTCGCCTCGGGCACGCCGGAGCAGATCCAGGCCGACGGCGAGGTCCAGCGCATCTACCTCGGCACGGAGGAGCACGCATGACGAACGAGGGTCTCGAGCTCGCGGGCGTGAACAGCTACTACGGGCAGAGCCACGTGCTCCACGACGTCGACCTGGAGGTGCGGCCGGGCGAGCTGGTGTTCCTGCTCGGGCGCAACGGCGCCGGGAAGTCGACGACGCTCGCGTCGGCCGCCGGCCTGCTGCACCCGCGTCGAGGGGCCGTGCGTCTCGACGGCGAGGACCTGACGCGCATGACGCCCCGCGCGGTCGTGCAGCGCGGTCTCGCGCTCGTCCCTGAGGACCGTCGGCTCTTCGCCGACATGACGGTCCGCGAGAACCTGGCCGTCGCCGAGCGCCACGCGCGCACGGGGTCGGAGTGGACGCTGGAGCGGCTGCTCGCGGTCATCCCGCTGGTCGAGAAGTTCCTCGACCGCAAGGCCGCCCGGCTCTCCGGCGGCGAGCAGCAGGTCGTCGCGATCGCCCGCGCGCTCATGAGCAACCCGCGCATCCTGCTGCTCGACGAGCCGATGGAGGGCCTGGCCCCCCTCGTCATCCGCTCCCTGGAGGAGCACCTGGAGGTGCTGCGCCAGACCGGCGTCGGCCTGCTCGTCTCCGAGGCCCAGCTCGCCCGCGTCCTGCGCCTCGACGGCCGCGTCTACGTCATCGACCGCGGCGAGGTCGTCATGACCGGCACCACCGAGGAGCTCGCCCGCGACCAGGGCCGGGTCGAGCGCCACCTCACCGTCTAGCCGCCACCCCCGGGCCGCCCGGCGCCCCGTCCTCCGTGACCGCCGAGTGGCGCAGTCCTGCGAAAGTGAGACGGCGTGTCGCGCAGGACCGCGCCACTCGGGGTCGGGTTTGCGCCACTCGGCGGACCCGGGCGGCCGGCGGGACGTCGCGCGGCGGAAGGCAGACGTCGGCGCGTCGTGGCACGATCCGGGACGTGGACGCCCTCTTCGCCGCCGACCGCTCCGGACCCTGGGACTGGTTCGTCGACGGCGGCACCCTCCTGGTCGCCCTCGTCGCGCTCGCCGTCTCGATCGCCTCGTTCTGGGTCGCGCAGCGGCGGGCGACGAGCGACCAGGCGCACAGCGTCAGCGGGTGGGTCAGCCGCGACCGCAGGCTGCACGTGCTCAACGCCTCCGACGCCCCCGTCTACCAGTGGCACGTCGTGTACCGCCTCGGCGACACCGACCTCGGCCGCTCCAGCACCCGCACGATCGTGCCGCCCGGCTCGGAGAACCCGCCGCTCACCTGGAGCGCCGACGTCTCCGCCGCCTTCGACCGCGCCCGCGACGCCGCCTCCCCCGACTCCCGACCCGAGACCACCGACGTCGCCGTCGAGGTCCACTTCACAGACGCGAGCGGACGGCGGTGGGTACGCACTGTCGACGGGGAGCTGCGGCGCGCGCGCCGGCCCTGACGGCTCCGAGCCGTCGGGCAGCCTCCGCGCCCTCACGAACCGGAACACGCAACAGGCCCGGGATCCTGATCGGGATCCCGGGCCTGTTCTGTGTAGTGCTCGCTCAAGTCAATCTCAACACCGCAAGTCAGCTTGGTGAGCCTTCCGTTCAACGCGGGAGCGAACCGCGAGCGGCGGCGCGAACCCGTGTCACATCCAAGCTTCGCCAACAGGTCGTCGAGTACTACGGTCGAAATTGTGTGAGCGCCCTTCAAACCGCTGAGCACTTCGGCATCGGCAAGAGCACGGTGCTCAAGATCCTCAGGAATGAAGGTGCTTCAGTCCGGAAGCACGGACAGCGGCTGACCTAGTTAATAGTACATCGCTTGATGTACTATTAAGGGATGACGACGGCCACATCAACCTCGCTCGATGCCCTAGCCCGCTTTGGTCACGCCCTCTCGGATGTGACTCGAGCTCGGATCCTCAGCATCCTCAGTGACGCTCCGTCCTATCCTGCGGAGCTTGCCGTCGAGCTGGGGGTCACGCGCCAGTCAGTGTCGAATCATCTCGCCTGCCTTCGTGGCTGCGGCTTAGTCGTTGCCGTTCAGGAAGGGCGCCGGACTAGATACGAACTGTCCGACGATCGGCTCCGTCATGCACTCAACGACTTGCAGGGCGTCGTGCTCGCTGTCGATCCGCAGGCCTGCGCTGAAACCGAAGAGAAGGACTGCTGCTGATGTCCGCCCACACTCACGCTCATCCCAACATCTCAGCTGCACATCGACTGCTGTTGAGCCGCCGGATCCGGTTCCTGGTTATCTTCACGATCAGCTACAACGTCATCGAGGCAGTCATCGCGTTGACGGCTGGCTTGATCGCCAACTCCAGTGCCCTCGTCGGCTTTGGTCTTGACTCTGTCATCGAAGTGTCTTCCGCTGCGGCCGTTGCTTGGCAGTTCGCTGGCCCGAAGCCGGAAGAAAGAGAGAAGATCGCTCTTCGGATCATCGCTTTCTCATTCTTTGGTCTCGCAGTCTTCGTCAGTCTGGATGCCATCTCGAGCCTGCTTCGGGGCCATTCGGCTGAGCACTCCACCGTCGGCGTCATCCTGGCGGCAGTCAGTCTCCTGATCATGCCGGCCGTCTCGCTCACCCAACGACGAACCGGGCAGCAGCTCGGCTCACACTCAGCGGTCGCAGATTCAAAGCAGACCCTCCTATGCACATACATGTCGGCCGTACTGCTTGTCGGCCTTCTCGCCAACAGCGCACTTGGCTGGTGGTGGGCAGATCCGATTGCTGCACTCGCCATCGCTGCGCTCGCGGTTCGTGAAGGGATCAACGCTTGGAGGGGAGATGCCTGTTGCTCGGCCGAGGCGTTGTTTGAAGGTTCCCACGAGGACCATAAGCACGAGAAGCCGGTTTCAGATGCCTGCGGACCCAACTGCGCCTGCTAGTCGAGGGACATTCGCCTGAGCCTGATCGTTTGGCATATCAGGGCCACCAGCTCACAGGAAATACGTTGAGGAACCTGACCGCACTGAGAGTGCGGAGCGCGAACGGGCCGATCGTCAGTTCAACGTCAGCACGATCTGCTGATCCGGCTCCAATCGAAGCTTCGCTGGATCTCCAGAAACCGCTTCGCCGTTGCTTGTGACGCGAACCCTGCCGCCAGCATCTGCCTTGACTCCGCCAATCTGCTCCGGGGTTAGGGCTACGCCCCACTGCGTGAAGAGCTGTCCCAGCGTGAACTGTTCCCCGACCGACTCGGCTTCGATGTGGATCGTGCCATCCCCCTCATGGGTATGGACAGCCGACATCGCACCCGTCAAGGGGTCAACGCCGATGTTTGGCGAGACCGGAATCTCTTGACCCGCAATGATGATGCGCAGGCTTGGATGGTAGTGCTCCGCGGTGCCCATGGGACCCAGGTCGAGACCTGCAGCTCGGACATGCGCCAACACATCGTCGGGGGTCTGCCACGGCGGCGTCGACGTGGTGTCTCGCGTTGGCGTGGCCACGACTGCACCTGCGTCTTCAGCCGGCTGCTCGGGGCTGTTGGCGCAACTGGCGAGACCAACGGCTGCGACGAGGGCGATAGGCGCGAGCAGACGAACATTCATGAGTGGCTTCCTTCGAGTAAAGAGGTGACAGCCGGGCAGTGCTGTGCGGCGCCCCCGCTGGTCGGAGAACGGGGGCGCCAGACTCCCGCGACTACCCGAGGAGCGCTTCCATCTGCTTGATTTCGGCTTGCTGCGTCGACTCGATGGTCTTCGCAAGAGCGATCGCGTCAGGATTCTCTCCATCGGCAATCTCGGCCTTGGCCATGCCAAGCGCTCCGCTGTGGTGCTCGATCATCATCGAGAGAAACGCCTGGTCGAACGCGTCACCTGACTTCGACTCAAGGTCCGCCATCTCGGAGTCGGACATCATCCCCTCCATGTCGTGACCGCTGTGGTCCATCCCGCCCATCGAGGCTCCATCCGAGGAGGCGTTCCAGTCCTTGAGCCAACCCTGCATGGTGGTGATCTCCGGTCCCTGAGCTCCCTCGATCTTGGAAGCCAGCGCCTTGACCTCAGACGAACCAGCTCGCGTGGCGGCAAGCTTGGACATCTCCACCGCCTGTTCGTGATGCGGGATCATCATCTGCGCGAACATGACATCTGTGTCGTTGAACTTGGCAGACGTGTTGCTCGCGCCTGACGAGTCCGAGCTCGCCGAATGCCCGTCATGACCGGAAGTGTTGTTGATGGCAACGTAGGCGCCCACTGCGACGACGGCAACTATCGCGAACGCGACAATGGCGCCCTTGGTACTAATGGTCTTCATAATTCTTAAAACTCCTTGTGATTAATCGGGTAATGAAAGTTGAGCAAGCTCAACTTCTCACCGGCGATTCACACAGAGTTCTGTGATTAGATCAGGAGGAGGTGGATGTCGTCCTGTCACGTCACTCACTGCTCCGGGCCTCAGGACAATGCAGGGCAAAGCTGCCAGGAAGTCGACAGCCAGTGCCGGAGCAGCATCCGGTCCGGCGCCACTGGAGGTGACTGACGTGCTGGAGCAGAGGTCGCTTGAATGTGCACTTGCGGGCGGCTTGGTCGGTTTGTCAGCAGGATCCTCGGCGTCGACAGGGGTGTTGTCGTGCCGATGCTCAGACGTCAGGGTGGGAGATGTAGGTGTGGGCACTCCCGAGGCTGCGCCGATACATGCCTGCGCTTGACCAACTCCTCCGTGCATCAGCATTAGACCGAGCGCAATGAGCAGACCTATGAGGCCGCGCGCCAAAATCCGAGGCCCACGAGAGAACGCTGGAACTCGAACGGACCTCACGACGGCGCCCTCTCGTCTCGCGAACAAAGCTGATGACCCCTAGCATCAACGACTGGTTTGTCGCGAAGGTTCCCTTCACGAGAACTCACAGGCAATGACATACAAAATTTCACTAATTCCATTATCTCATGATTGCAATCCTCGACAAAAGCCCACCTTGAATTACCACCCCTTGATGGAGCGGCTACGTGGAGCCTTTTCACCGCAGGGTGTACCCCGCACCACTGACTGCGGCCTCGACACTCTCCCTAGAGATGTCTCGATCGGCACGCACCTCGATGCGCCCCGAAGCAAGATCGATCGACACGTCGCGCACTCCTTCGATCTGATTGACATGTTCACTCACAGAGCTCACGCAATGGCCGCAGGTCATGCCCTCGACCTCGAACGTGTTTGCTTCGCTGACAGGTGAATCGCTTCCGGAAGCGGCTTTGTCACTGGATCCGCTGCAGCTGCAAGATGTGCACATAGATGATCTCCTTCATTGGTTGGGTTCATAGTTCAGAGCGGCGTCTACGACGACCGCAGTAGGCGGGCCATGGCGTCGTTGACCTCCTTGAGCTTGGCCTCTACGTCGGTCCCTCCGTTTCGCGCTGCATCTGCGACACAGTGCGCCATATGCTCGTCGAGGAGTTCGAGAGCGACCGCTTGGAGCGCCTTCGTAGCGGCGGATACCTGCGTCAACACATCGACGCAGTAGGTGTCCTCATCCACCATCCGACTGATGCCTTTGACCTGCCCTTCGATCCGCCGTAGGCGGCGAAGATGACTGTCCTTCCGATGTAGGTATCCCGGAGTCGCGTGGGCCGTAGCGCCCTCGTCGAGAGAGCGGCCGGTCATACCGACTCCGTTTCTCGGGCGCGCTTGTCGTCGGGCACGAGCGCTGGATCGAGTTCCTGCGGACGCAGGTCGAGTCGACGCAGCAGTTGGGCATTGAGTGCAACCACGATGGTCGAGACTGACATCAGGACGGCTCCCACCGACATCGGCAGGACGAAGCCAATCGGGGCAAGAACGCCAGCAGCAAGTGGAACGGCGGCCAAGTTGTAACCAGCACCCCAGGCCAAGTTCTGCATGCTCTTGCGGTAGGTCGCGCGCGACAGGTCGATGATCGAAAGCACAGAACGAGGGTCATCCGAGGCGAGGACGATGCCAGCCGATGCGATCGCGACGTCGGTGCCTGCACCGATGGCCACGCCGACGTTCGCCTGAGCGAGCGCGGGGGCGTCATTGACTCCGTCGCCAACCATGGCAACGAGCCGCCCCTCGGACTGAAGCTCTGCAACCTTGCTGGCCTTGTCCTCGGGTCGCACACCTGCGAATACTCGGTCGATACCCAGGGCGTTGCCCACGGACTGCGCGACGGCCTCCGCGTCTCCGGTGATCATGACGACCTGAACGCCTCGCTGATGGAGCTGCTCGATCGCCACGCGCGACTCGGCTCGGATCTCGTCGGCGAGCTGGAGTGCACCAATAACCTTTCCGTCTCGAAGCACGTGCAGGATGATCGATCCGTCATCTCTCCAGTTGTCAGCGACACCAAGCTCACGGGCGCTTGCTTGCTTCAGGAGTGCCGGTCCTCCGACTTGCACGCGATGTTGGTCGACCTGTGCACTGACACCGACCGCAGGGTGAGAAGAGAAGTCTGACGCCACAGGAACGGTCAGGCCGCGATCCTGCACAGATCGAACGATGGCGCGAGCGAGCGGATGCTCAGAGTCGGTCTCCGCTGCTGCAGCAAGCACAAGTACCTCATCAGAGGAGATGTCTGACATAGGCGCCGCCTCGATGGCTGTCACTGTCGGCTTGCCATTGGTCAGCGTCCCAGTCTTGTCGAAGAGCACTGTGTCAACGCGTCGCATCTGCTCCATGGCCACGCGGTCCTTCACGAGGACTCCGGCGCGTGCGGCGCGCTCCGTCGAGATCGAGATGACCAGCGGGATCGCCAATCCGAGCGCGTGCGGACATGCGATGACGAGCACGGTGATGGTCCGAACGACTGCGTCCTCGGGGAGTCCGAAGATTGACCAGACCACCGCTGTGATGACAGCGGCGCCAAGTGCGTACCAGAACAGCCAGCCAGCAGCACGGTCAGCGAGTCGCTGCGTCCGCGATGCAGATGCCTGCGCGTCTGCCACCAACTTTTGGATACCGGCAAGCGTGGTTGCGTCACCCGTTGCCGTCACTTCGACGCGCAGTCCCGAGTCAGTCGCGACGGTGCCGGCGACGACCTGCTCGCCAACTTCGCGGCGCACGGGACGAGACTCGCCCGTGATCATCGACTCATCCATCGAAGCCGACCCGTCGACGATCTTCCCGTCCGCCGACACGCGGCCACCGGGTCGGACGATGATGACATCGCCCACGGCAAGGGAATTCGGAGCCACCGTCGTGACTGATCCATCGTCCTCGATTCGCTCCGCCTCATCGGGCAGGAGCGCTGCAAGCGAGTCGAGCGCTGAGCTCGTCTGCGCAAGAGATCGCATCTCGATCCAGTGACCGAGAAGCATGATCGAGACCAGAAGCGCGAGCTCCCACCAGAAGTCGAGGTGATGGGGCAGCACGCCAAGCGTCGAGCCCCACGAAGCCACGAAGGCAACTGTGAGGGCAAGGGCGACCAGAAGCATCATGCCGGGCTGACGGCTCTTCGCCTCCTGCCAGCCGCCGGTCAAGAACGGACGTCCGGCCCACAGGTACAGCGCTGTACCAAGAATCGGCGACACCCACTCGAGGCCTGCAATGTTCGGCAGTGAGTAACCGACCAGATCCGCAAACATCGACGAGAGGATGACGGCAGGAACCGCAAGCAGCAGCGACCACCAGAACAGTCGACGGAACATCGCGACATGGCCCTCGTGCCCACCATGCCCGTGGTGGTCTTCGTGGCCTCCATGGGAGTCGTGCGCGGCGTGACCAGCGCACCCTCCATCGGCGCAGTGTCCGGCCGAGTGGTCCTGGTCGTGATGTTCGTGTTGGTGATGCTGCATGTGCTGTTCCTCCAGTTACATGATACCCCCGGGGGGTATCTCCACTATACCAATACCGGGTAGGGGTATCAATACTTGAAAGTTCGGCTAGTGGTCGCAGTGCCTGTCAGGCACTAAATGACGAGAGCAGCGATCGGTTCAAGACTTCTGGCGCATCTGCCGGCACGAGCCTCTTCGCAGCGATCTCCGAGGCTGCGGCTTGGAGGAGCGCGTGCATCGACGCAACGAGCCAACTAGTGGGGAGGTCTACCCGGAAGACCCCTTGAGCCCTCCCCCGCTCGATCAGCTCGATGACTCGGCCTTCGAGGGGGGCATGCAGCGTCCGAATGCGTTCAGGCGCCAACTCGTTTTGAGCGGCTTCCAGAAGGGCGCGAGACTCGTCGAGCAACTCCCAACTCACGGTCACGAGCCTGGCGAATGCGTCGGTCACCTCGCCGTCGAGATCGAGCGCACCGAGCACCTCGTCTCCGCGACTGAGCACGCTCGTCAGCGATGCGTCGATGAGCTCGGCTCGTGAAGCGAAGTGTGCATAGACCGTGGCGCGACCAACGCCGGCGGCCACAGCGACATCATTCATCGACGCGTCGGGACGAAGTCGAAATGCTCCCACGGCCGCGTCCACGATGATCGATCGGTTTCGAACGGCATCCGAACGAGGCCCGCGCTGTCGATTGGCAGCAGGCGCAGTCGCCTTCGGCCGATTCTGCTGCGACCTGGCTCGGGGCATCTTGGGACTCTTAACGTGGACGGGAATGTCTGAGTTAGTCTACCTGTTGACTGATCTCAGACACACTCGTCCGACTTAAGGAGGTGCGGTCATGACGACCGCGTCGAACACCACTAATGGGCCAGGGGTGGCCGGAAACCAGCCATACCCACGAAGGTGGCTTGCCCTCGGCATGTTGGGCCTAGCCCAGTTCATGCTCATCCTCGATGTCACCGTCGTGGCCATCGCGCTCCCCCTAATGGGCGCCGACCTCGACATGAGCCGTGAGGCAGTCACCTGGGTGGTCAGTATCTACACGCTGACCTTCGGTGGACTCATGCTTCTCGGCGGGCGTCTGGCCGATCTCATCGGACCACGCACGCTCGTCTACACCGGCCTGATGATCTTCACGCTTGCGTCCTTCTCGGCGGGAGTGGCTCAGGACGGCACCATGATGCTCAGCAGCCGAGTCGGCCAGGGCATCGGCGCGGCGCTTCTCTCCCCGGCAGCACTCTCCGTCGTGGTTCGACTGTTCGAAGGCGAGGAGCGCAACCGGGCCCTAGGGATTTGGTCGGCGTTGGGTGGAGCAGGTGCAGCCGTCGGCGTCCTCGTCGGAGGAGTCCTCTCCGCGGGGCCGGGTTGGCCCTGGGTGTTCTTCGTGAACGTGCCCGCCGGTCTGCTCGTCTTCGCGATCCTGCTCCGCGCCTTGCCTGAGATGCCACCCGTTCAGATCTCGGGTGCTCGTTCGCGTCCTGACGTACTGGGAGCACTGCTCGTCACCGGTGCTACCGGAACGATGATCTACGCGATGATTGACGCGGGCGAGGCCGGATGGCTGCAGGGCCGAACGCTCACGCTCTTTGCCGTTTCTATCGTCCTCTACGTGGCATTCGGCGTGTGGCAGCGTGTCGCGCGATCGCCGCTCATGGATCTCGGCCTGCTGACACGACGCCCTGTTGCTTCGGGCACCTTCGTCATCGCCATCGCGACGGCCCTGATGGTCGCGGTCTTCTTCCTGGGCTCGTTCTACCTACAGGATCGAGCTGACCTCGGTCCGCTTGCCACAGGCCTGCTGTTCCTGCCCGTGGCACTCGCAACGATGGCCGGTGCCCAGCTGGGCGGACGGGTGATCGGCAAGACGGGGGGCCGTTCACTCGGTGTCGCAGGGCTGTTGATCGCTGCAGCCGGGCTGGCCATTCCGGCGATCTTCGAAACCACGCTTGGAGTTGTCCTGGGGATTAGTTTCGGTGCGGCCGGCATCGGCACGCTGTTCGTCGTCGCATCAGCGACGGCACTGGGAATGATCGAGCCACACGAAGCCGGCATTGCGTCCGGAATCATCTCGACCTTCCACGAGTTCGGCGCTTCTCTTGGCGCTGCAGTGGTGTCAAGCGTGGCAGCAGCCAGCCTGACCGGTGAGACCGGATCGGGCTTTGCGTCGGCCTTCGGCGTCGCTGCCGCCGCCGCTGCGGTCTCTGCGGTCGTGGCGGGGTTGGCGCTGCCGAGTCGAAAGTAGACGGTGCGCGGCCGCCCAGACAGTTTGTGGCGGCCGCGCATCTCGTCCCACTTGTGAACAAGATCTGAGGTCACGTCCTCAGCGAGGTCAGTTGGAGGGTAGTGATGGAGCCTCAAGCAAGGGGTCAGCTCAGCAGCGACGGACCACTCCGCATCTTGCTAAACGGCCGAGCGCCTAAGAGTGACGGCCTCCAGCACCCGGCTCTGATCAACTACGGACACTTCACCTCGATGCAGGTCCGCTCGGGGAAGGTCCGTGGTCTCCACCTGCACCTCGAGCGAATCGAGAGGTCCCACAAGGAGTTATTCGGTCACTCGCTCGACATAGACCGAGCACGCGATCTGATGCGCCTCGCCGCAGATGGAATGCCCGACTCCTACCTGCGCACGACCTTCTTTGAGCAACATCCCGGTCGGCTGTCGATCATGACCGTTCAACGACCACCAGTTGCCGCCAACGCTCACCCTGTGTCGTTGTTGCCCGTCGAGTATCAGCGTCCGATCGCCCACGTGAAGCACGTCGGCACCTTCTGCAAGATCTACCAAGCCGTTCAGGCCGAACGAGCCGGCTTCGACGATGCACTCCACACCGATGCCGATGGCTGGATATCCGAGACCACGGGCGCGAACATCGGCTTCTACGACGGTTCGCGGGTGATATGGCCGACGCAGCCGTCGCTCCCCGGCGTCACCTGGCACCTGCTCGAGACCGCCCTAGCAAGCGAGGGGAATGCCTCAGTACGAGCGCCGGTCAACATCAAGGACGTTGGCAGCTTCGCGGCTGCATTTCTCACTAACTCGATGGGAGTGTCGCCCGTCGGTCGGATCGGGTCTGTGAAGACAGAAAACCCGTCGGAGATCGTCGACACTCTTAGCAACATCTACGAGCGGATCGCTTGGGACATCATTTGACCGCGCTAGATGGTCACCGTTGCATTCAGCTTCTCAATCAGAGCCACGAACTGCTTGGCCGTCTCCGGCTTCATCCCAGCGAAGAACTCGTCGCGGTGAAGGGTTAGGGCGTGAGCAGGCAGCGCATGGTCAAACTGTCCCCGCACTGCTGAGATCTTCTTGATGATCGGCTCATCCGTGCTCGCCAGCTCGCTGACCTTGAGGTTGTCATCGAAAGCCCAGTTGAAAAGCCGAAGGTAGTCCGCGACGTCGAAGAGATCCTCGATGTCGGCGTTCGTCGGCATCTTGTCAACGTCAGAGCAGACGACAATGACGCTCTCATCGACTCCGTTGTGCTCAGCGGCCTTCTTGACCCGCTGCAGCTTTGAGTTCGTACGATCACCGTCGATGAGTGCTGAGACTGCTAGTCGACGTCCGAGCAGCGCAACGAAGGCAGGCATATTGTCGATGCCGCCTACAGGCAGGACCGCCAGTCGGGGATCCAGCCCCTTCACCTCATCTTGAGGATTCAGTAGGAGGTACTCCGTCATCCTCTGGAGGTACACGAAGTCACTGCTGCCCTCGACCAGAAGATGCTGGCCTGAACCGATGAAGAGATGCTGGCTCACCGAATACCCAAGTGCTGACTCCACAGGAAGAAGTGTGGCTGCGTCCGCGCTCAAACTGATTGGCGTCACCTTCACTCCCTGGTCTGGATCTTGGCGAGTCGCGCGGTCGTGAACAGCGCGCAGCTTCTCATACTTCGTCGGATCGACCATGTGCTGCGAGTGGGTCGTGTAGATCGTCTGCTTTGAGGCACCCAGCTCTTCGAAGATGAAGCGAACGAAGTCGCGCTGCGCATCGCCGTGAAGACTCGTTCCTGGCTCATCCAGCAGAACGATGATGGAATCGCCCGAGCTCTGATACTCGCTGAACGCTGCGAAGAACGAGAAGAACCACTGGAACCCCGTCGAGCGAGTGGAGAAGTTGGTCTCGACGTTGCCATGACGGCCGTCGCGAAGCTCGATTTTCAAGATTCGGTGCGTCTTGTCGTTGCCACTGACCTCGCGCACGACCACGTTGTCCGTATCGAAGATGACGTCAAGGTCCTGGTTCTGCTTCCAGTACTCGAACACGTGAGAGCTCAGATCGGCGCTGGCGGCCTGCAGTTCAGCTTTGCGACTGTCGTAGTCGGCGTCCATGAAATCCTGCGGCGTCTCACCGGCATGAGCCAGCAGCGCGAGGACGGATCGCTCCCCGTCGTCAAGCTCCTCACCATCGTCGATCTTCGTCTGAAGCTCGTTGAGGTCGGTCTCGCCGGGCAGGATGTTGTAGTTGGAGAAGTAGAAGAACTCGGGAAGAGAGTTCCACATCCTGTCTCGCTGTTCTTGCTCCATCTCACCGTCGTAGATGAAGGCGTACTTGTTGAGTGACGTACCGAAAGCGCTCATAGCCTTGGAGCGCAGCGCCTCGCCGGCTTCCTTGAGCTGCTTGGCCGTCTCCTTGGCGGTGGCACGGGCGTCTGCGTACGTTCCGGCAGCGACTAGGGCCTGGAGATCCTCCCCACTGATCTCGACATCCTCCGCTGCCTTCTCGATCACTGCAGCGCGCGAGCACGACAACCAGATCAGCTTGCCGTTGTCGTAGTTGCGCGCAGCGTGCACTTCGAGCGAAGCAGGCGGACGGATACCGAAGTTGGACTCGAACTCGTCGAAGTCGCTGTCCGACAACCCGAAGACTGCCTCTACAGGCTTGGTCTTCGAGATGTTTGCATCGGCGCGACGATCACGAGCGAGGCGCCAGCGGGGATACTCGGTCGTCAGATCGAACGATCGCTCAGAACCGTTGGCTGGATTGAGGCGATGCAGCGCCTTCAAGACTGTCGTCTTACCGCTCTCGTTCTTGCCGACGAGACAGGTGACGTCTTCCTCGATGTCGACGGTCTGGGGCTCGACGAAGTTACGAAACCGTTGGACCGTGATTGACTTCAAGCGCATGCGATAAATCTCCTATTACTGCTCCAATTCTAGCAAATTCGAGCATCGGCGGCGAGCATAAGCATTACGATGCCATACGCCAGGGACATGGAGACGCCGTAACTGCCGGCGGCAGTGAACTACAACGGCCCAACGCGATGTCAGCGTCGGGACCTACCGTGGACTCATGCCAGGTCTCACCCGCTATAACGCCCATGGTCAAGAGCTGAAGCCGGGGCTCCGTCAGCCTCATCAGTCAAACTTCACGACGCTCAAGTTCGACTACGTCGTCATCCTGGACTCCGAAGCTCCAGATGTCTGGCACGGCGAGGCACTATTCGCTGGTCAGGTGGTGGTCCGCACGGGCGGGTTCCCGAATGAGACGACGGCCGGCATCGCGGCGGAGAACGCCCTCAAGGAACGTCTCCTCAGCCTCCTGACAAGGGACCCAGTCTGAGGGATCGCGACCGGACCTGACGTGCGGGGGACTGCTGCACCGATAGGTGACAGGTGGGGTTAGGCCGCCAGGGCGACGGTCTGGTTCATGATGGTTTCCCATTCGATGGGGGGCAATCGGCCGAGGACGTCCTGTCTGCGGCGGCGGTGGTAGGTCCGCTCGCTCCAAGTCACGATCGCGATCCGAAGTTGTTCTCTTGTGTCCCAGCGGTGGGTGTTGAGGACGTTCTTCTGGAGCAGGGCGAAGAACGATTCCATGGCGGCGTTGTCGCCAGCGGCGCCGACTCTGCCCATCGATCCGACCATCGAGTGGCGCTCGAGCGCGGCGATGAAGCGGCGGCTGCGGAACTGGCTGCCTCGATCCGAGTGGACGATGCAGCCCGCGACGTCACCGCGCCTGGCGACGGCGTTGTCGAGGGCCCGGACGGCCAGCTCGGAGGTCATCCGGTCGTCGATGGAGTAGCCGACGATCCGGTTCGACCAGGTGTCCTTGATCGCGCAGAGATAGATCTTCCCCTCGGTGGTGGGGTGCTCGGTGATGTCGGTCAGCCAGATCTGGTTCGGACGCCCGGCGAGGAAGACCCGGTTCAGTTGGTCGTCGTGAACAGGCGGGCCGGCCTTCTTGCCGTTACGGCCGCGCTTCTTGCCGAACGACGACCACCACCGGTTCTGGGAGCAGATCTTCCAGACCGTCCGCTCTGCGACGTCGAACCCTGCATCGCGGACCTCGTCGACGAGGAACCGATACCCATACTGCGGGTCGTCGTCATGAGCGGCCAGGACGGCGTTGGCCAGGTGGGCGGTGTCCCACTCGGAGTCGGTGACCGGGTCAGTGCGCCAGCGGTAGTACTGCTGACGACACAACCCGAGCACCTTGCAGCTGACCGTGACGGGGACGTCGTCGTCGGCCAACTCCCTCACGAGTGGGAAGAGCCTTTTCCCGGCAGGTTCGCCTGCGACAGATAGGCCGCAGCGCGGCGCAGGACTTCGTTCTCCTGCTCGAGCAGCCGAATCCGCTTCCTCGCCTCACGCAGTTCAGCGTTCTCGTCAGCGGTGGTGCCGGGCTTGATGCCGTCCTCAACGTCAGCGGCCTTCATCCAGTTCGACAGGCACGTCTCACTGATCCCGAAGTCGGCAGCGATGTCGGCCAGACGAGTTCCTGGCTCGCGTCCACGAGCAACCCGGACGACGTCCTCACGGAACTCACGGGGATACGGCTTCGGCATGGTGCACATCCTTCCAGCGACACCTCTCGGCACCACAGATCAGATGTCACCTATCGGTGCAGCAGTCCCAGACACCCAGTGGTGTGCTGCTGCACGGCATCATGAGCTCGATCGCAGAGTTCTACTCGCGCAACCTGGCCGCTGAGTCCAAGAAGGGTATGCGCCAGAAGGTGAAGAACGGTGGCACGGCGGGCATGGCACCGTTCGGCTACATCAACACTCGCATTCGCAACGACGGGCGCGAAGTCCGCACGGTTGAACTGGACCCCGAGCGCGCCGAATGGGTGCCGTGGCTCTACGAGCGCTACGCATCAGGCGACTGGACCGCTGCCGCGCTCCGGGACGAACTCAACCGACGTGGGGTCATGACGCGGCCTCGACCCAACCGACCCAGCCGCATGATCGCCACCTCTCACATCCACGCCATCCTGCGCAATCGCTACTACCTCGGCTTCGTCACCTTCGAAGGCGTTGAGTACCCGGGCCAGCACGAGGCGCTGGTGTCCGAGGAACTGTTCCAGCGCGTCCAACGCATGCGCGCCGCCAGGGCACAGAGCAAGGAGAAGCCTCGCGTCTTCAACCACTATCTGAAGGGCTCTGTCTTCTGTGGGCAGTGTGGGGAGCCGCTGACCTTCGCCAGGTCTCGCAACCGACAAGGCCACGTCTACGACTACTTCATTTGTATCGGTCGCAACAGCCACAAGAACGGTTGTACCTTCCGCGCAATCGAGGTCGCTCAGCTTGAGCGACTCGTACTCGACCACTGGAAGACCGTCGCGATGAAGTCGACCCACGTCGCGCAGATCCGCGCTCTTCTTCTCGAACATATGGGCATCGTGCTCCCGTCGAGCGCAGCCAATCGCGAAATGCTCGATGGGGAACTGGGTTCTGTTGATCGCGACAGTCAGAAAGTCTTGGAGGCGTACTACGCCGACGCGATCGACGTGCAAGAGCTGAAGAACGAACAGCGCCGGCTGGCAGTTCGCCGCGGTGCCATTGAGGCCGAGTCCTCGAAGCACAAGTTCGACGAAGGCGTCATCACTCGATCTCTCGAACTATGTCTCGATCTCTTGACCAGTGGACAGAAGCACTACGAGCAGGCCGACAAGCTCGCTCGACGCGAACTCAACCAGGCCATGTTCGAGCACCTGTACGTCGACGACGACGAGATCGTGGCGAGCGACATGAACGAAGCATTCCGACGACTCATCTCTGAGGACCTGGCCGTCGAGCTGGAGAGCGAGCGGAAGACGCACCAAAAGCCCCAGACCAGAACTAGTGGCCTCTACGCAGTGCCAGGGGTCGATGGAAACGCCCACAGGGGTGGCGAGCAGGGCTCATGGGACCTACCGCCGCGCGCCCGTCGGACACGTCCGGAGGACCGCATTCGGCCGTTTCTGACCCTCGAACGGCCCCGGGGCCACCTCTCATGGGAAAAGAAAGAACCACGGCCCTCAGAGGACCGTGGTTCCAACGACTTACTCTTGGTAGCGGGGACAGGATTTGAAC
>SXGT01441889.1_pt1 | contig 16107 bp, 14 predicted proteins | sample 3176221 | NCBI WGS metagenome assembly SXGT01 (sample SAMN11356862, study PRJNA531348) | freshwater metagenome | isolation source: freshwater sample F1-120 | place: China: Fuxian Lake, Yuxi | collected 2017-12-25
ACGTCGTCAAGGTACCCGGCGGGCGCCTCGATGGTGAGTCGCTTGCCGTGTTCCAAAGAGCTGCCCAGGTCGTGGAGGGCGGCGATGCGCCCCACGCCGGTGATGATGCCGGTAAACATCGGCGTATTTTCGCAGGGTTTTCCCGGCAGCACTTTTTGCGCCGCCTGAACAGCACCGGATTCAGCGTTCCCAGCAGCTTTTGCTGTCCAGGGGCGCGTGCACCTGTGCCGTGGCGCCCTGGCTGCGCTGTCCGGTGTGGTCGATGTGGAAGCTGCCGCAGGGATCGGTCGTCTGCGCACCCGTGGGAGTAGCGCTGAGCTGGTAGGTCCAGCCAGTCTCCGAGCTCACCGCCAGCACGTAACGGCCGCCTTCTACCGTCAGCTGGCCCGCCGCAATGTCGGCATTCAGCGGGTAGGTGCCGCGCACGGTGGCTTCGCGCTCCATCCACTGCGCCAGGTTCATCAGCCCGGCCCGCGCATGGGCGCGGTGACCCCTCATCACGTACTGGCTGTAATGCGGCATGGCCATCACCGCGAGCACGGCGATCAGCGCCACCACGATGAGGGCCTCGACCAGCGTGAAGCCTTGGTGCCTCACCGCTGGACCTCCCGCCAATCCATCCGCACGCCGCGGCCGCTGCCGCCCTGCAAAGAGGTTTTGTCGGTGCAGGCCCGGTTCGTGCAGGCGGGATCGGGGCGCAGGGAGATCAGGTCGAGCCGGTTGTCCGGGCCGGGCAGGACGATGGACTCCGACGCGTTCACGCGCAATCGACTGGCGCGCTGGGCGCTCCCGGTGATGCCGGGCAGGGCGAACACCGGCGTGGCCGAGGGTCGGCCGGAAAGAATGTTGAGCACGGTCAGCCAGTGGCGGTGTTCCAGCGTGCCGGGTTCGCAGCTTTCGCCGGCGCTGGCGTTGGCGTTGGCGTTGGCAGGAAGGGTGCTGGTGACAATGGCCTTCTGGCCTTCGAAGTACACCGGCGCCTGCAGCACGCGTTCGCCTTCCTGCGGCAGGTCGAGGTACCAGCCTCGGGCACCCGTGGCGTTGTCGCCCCGGGTATACGCCACTGCGCGCTCGGTGGTGTAACCGAGTTCGGGCGACGGCACCGCTCCGGCCACGCTGCTGTCGGCGCGCGGCGTGGGGACCAGCAACGCCTGGGGCACCAGCACCTTGCGCGTGTCTGCCGCGCCGATCGGCGCCGTGTCCATCACCGTCAGGCGCCCATCGCGCTGGGTGAATCCACTTTTGTCCCAGACGCTGTAGATCGTCTGCACCTGGGTGTCCGACGCATCGGAGGTTTGCAACTGTTGCCCGGTGCCGAACATGAGCTGAATGCCGCCGAGGGGATGTGCGAGCCACAGGGGTGTGGTCGTGATGGGCTGGGGCCTTGCCGGCGCAGCGCCGTCCATCGCGGTGAAAAACGGTTGGCAGATCGTCGGCTCGCGGCAGGTCTCGCCAACCCCTTCCCACACGCTCACCCCCCAGTCGGCGTCGCTCGGACCCGTGAGGTTGAACTTCCAGAGCCGGCCTTGAAGATCGCCGGCGTAGGCCAGATCCACGGCACCGTCGCTGTTCACATCGATCAGGCGCGGGGCAGACAGGCCATTCGACTGGTTGTCCCGCTCGTCAGCCACCAGCCGCAACAGTCCGCGGTCACCATCGAGGTACTGGATCAGAAGCACCGGGCGCTCTCGCTTGCTGTTGACGCCGTTGCCCATGACCACCGCCCAGCGGCCGTTGTTGAGTTTGACGATCTGCTCGCTGCGCCCGCTGTTGGTGTCATCGACCGCGGGTGCGGCGTAGAGATGCCCCACGTCCTCGTGACCTGGGTAGTTGCCGGCGGCGTCGCTGCCGAAGCTGCGGTCCAGCATCACCGAGGCCTCGGAGAAAGCCTGGGGATCGGTCACATCGAGCACGACGTACCCGCGTCCCCCGCCCGCCAGCCCGCTCACCAGCACCGTTCGCCAGTCGGCTTGAGGGCTGTGGCGGGCGCGCAGGTCTGCGTCGCCCGTGAACGGATGGCCATCCACGCTGTATCGAGGGGTGTAGGACGGCAAGGTGAAGGCGCGCAGCATGCCGAAGACGCCTTGCGGGACGTAGGCGAGGCGCTCGGCGCCGGTCCGCGCATCGAACGCGTGCAGCATGCCGTCGTTCGCGCTGGCGAAGAGCATCGGCGGGCGGTTGGCCTGGCGCGCTCGAAAATCGGCGTGGCCGGGGTGATCGAACACCGGCCGCAGCGGCCGGTCGGTGTACCAGAGGTTGGCGTTGATGATGGCGCCCAGGCGCGAGCCGCGCTGGCGCAGCGTGCCGCCGTACTGCGTCTCAAGGAAGCGGTCGCCGCGCAGGTAGTCCATGCGCTGCCGCGCCCGACGCGTGCTTTCCGTGCCGCGCACAAGATCCATCTGGCCGGGGGAGAGTTGATCCCATTCGAAGCGCACGCCATGGCTGCCGTTGTGCGTGAGGATCAGCCGCTGCCCCGGCGTGCGATCAGGAGAGTCGAGCAAGGCACTGGCGCGCCACACTGGCGTCTCGATCACGGCATGGGTGTCTGCGGACATGCGGTGCGCACTGATCTCGCCGCTCCAGCGACGTGCGTCGTAGCCGGCAACGAACACTATGCCGTCGGCGCGCAGGCGGCTGGCGCTGGCGACCAGGCTTGTCTGCATGGGCGGGTCGGTGGGCGTGATTTCTTCCAGCACACCGACGAGGGCGTCCACCAGGCCGGGTCCGTCGGAGGCGGGCACGAACCGCCCTCGCCCGTTGAGGGCCGCGTGCCACAGTTCGGCCTTGCGAAACGGCGCCCGCTGACGGTAGGTGGTGGCACCATCGCAGGGCAGGTTGCCAGGCCCGGTGTGGACTTCGTTGCACAAGGGCGATGGCCAGGCGACCTCGCCGCGAATCAAGGGGCCGAGGCCGGTGAAGTGCTCGCCAGACCAGACGGGTGGAAGGGTCCACTCGGTGGCGTTGCGCAGGCCAATGGTGTGCGTCACCATGTGTTGCCAAGTCGCCGGATCGTTGCGCGGATTCCAGTACGGTTCCAGCAGCGCGGGCGCAGCGCTGGTGCCGAAGTTCTCGCTTGCCTTGGGCACCTGCCAGCGGGGGGGCAACTGGTTCGCCATGCCGGGCTGCAGGTCGGTCGACCAGTAGTGGAACGCCAGGTCGGCCAGCGTGCTCACGGTCGGGCTGCCCCAAGGGTCGCGGTACAGGCGGGTCTGGTCGTTCGACGCGGTGTAGTCCGTGCCGTCGGGCAGGCGGATGGGGCTGTTGTCCGGGTTGGTGCCGCGCACCACGCGCACATGGTCGGGACCGGCGGTGTCCACGCCCTTGGTCGAGGCGTTGCTCCATACGCCATCGCTCAGGAGCAGGTGGTGCGAGGTCCGACACGCCAGCACCGGCTCTGCCTGGCGTCCGGGATCCGCGGCCCAGGGGCTGTCGATGCCGAGGTGGGTCGCGCTGAGGTACTGGCCGGCGGCGTCCATCAGCGCGTGCGACGGCGATCCATGGCCCAGGTCGAGGCCATCGACCCAGGCCAGAAAGCGTTGCCGGTGCTCGCCTTCGAGACGACGCATCGCGTTGTGGCCGTGACAAGCCGCTGCGTTGCCCGGCAGGCCGCGGCAGCCGTGCATGGCCTGCCAGGCCAGGCGGATGCGGCCATCGTCCAGGCGCTGTCCGGAAAATGCGGTCCGCAATCCGTTCTTGAGCACCTTCAGGTCGGCGTCGCCCAGGCTTGAAGCGTTGCCGACCGAGACGATCACGTTGGGTGCGGGTTCGCGGCTGAGGCGCGCGGGGCGTTGCGACAGTTCAAGCGGCGCGGCAAGGGTCGGAGTGGCCAGCATGACGCCGGTCAGCAGGATCAGGGACGTAGAGGTGATGCGGTGCACGGGGTAGCCTTTACGGTCAGGAGGGCGGGTTCTGTGGGTAGGGCACAAACAGCGAGCGCAGGTGCACGCGCGTGCCCGGCTTGAGTCCTTTCACGTACGCGGTGATGCGGTACACGAAGGGATGGCGGCGGTCGGGAACCGGGACGTCGCCAGCGGGGTGCACGATGCCGGCGGCCTGGGCATACCGGAAAACCTCCACCCAATACCAGGCGTGCGGCGTAACCGCATCGAGCAGTGGGTTGCCGTCGTCCCGGGCAACCGCTCCGGTGAACTGACCGTACGTGGCGGCGATGGCCGTGTCGGCGGTGCCCGCTGTCATGGCCGCCAGGTCGCTGGTCCAGGCACCGTTCAGGGCGTCCACGGAGTCAGGCAGGCAGATGCCTTGCCGACACAGACGATGACCCGGCATCAGGCGCGTGCGCAGCAGGTCGAGGTCGTCGACGGCTTGCGGAAAGAAAGCGCCTGCGCCCAGGCTGCTGCGGCAGGGGGGCGGTCCAGCAGAGCCGCTGTCGCATCGCGTGCCGTCCGCGCGCAGGCCGAGGATGTCCAGTTCCGCGTCGCGCACCAGCGCTTCGGCGGCCGCGAATGCCCGTTGGGTGTCACCCTCGCTGCCCACACGGCGCTCGGCCAGCCATCCGACCTGCAGGCTGCCGAGCAAGACGATGCTGGTGAGCAGCAGTGCCGCCAGGACCACCAGCAGCGCCACGCCGCGCTCAGTGGATGGCTGCCTCATGCGCGGCCATTGCGCAGGTTCATCACACGAACGACGACGCGGCGCATGCGTCCGTCGTCGGCGATCGGTTCGCCACGGCATCCGGTCAAGCGGCGCGAGGATTGGCTTCGGGCCGGACTGACCAGACGCAGGCACACCTCGACGCCCTGCACCAGGCTCCAGTCCGCCGGCGTCTCCGTGTACTGGATGCCGCCATCGGAGCGCACGGCGTAACGCAGCTGGAAGTCTTCCACGCCTTCGACCAGCGGAGCGGGATCCTTGTGACCCGAACCTTTGCACCTCAGGTTCCCTTCGACGAGTTCGAAGCTGCTGGTGATTCTTTCGCCCAGCGGCTTGTTGCCCAGGCAGTCGCGGGCATCGATGGAGGCATCGGCGTCCATGCCGGTGCGCAAGCCGTCGGGGGCTGGGCCTGCGCCCTGGGTGCCATCCAGCAGCGCAGGTGGCACGGCGGCGTCGACCGCCCGAAACTCGACCGTGTTTCCGGCCACGCCCACCAGCCTCGTCGCGCCGGCCTGCCGCACCTGATGCTCGATGATGCGCAGGGCCGTGGCCAGGTCCTGGTGCAGCCGCATCGCTTCGCCGAGCGTGGCGGCGGTCGCGCGCGAATGCGCCATCGTGCCGATGGCCGCCGTGGAGATCAGCAGCCCGATGCCCAGTGCGACCAGCAGTTCGACCAGACCCACACCGCGCTGACGCCGTTTCGGACCCGCTTTCACGGACGCACGTACACCAGATGACAGGTGAGACCCTTCGGACAACGGGCGGCGGCGTCGTCGCCCTCGGCCACTGGCAGCGTGGGCTGGCTGAAGGGTGTTGTTCCTGGGTCCGCCCATCCCAGCATCACCCCCAGTTGGAGGGGATCGGTGCGGGATCGAAACACGCGTGCGTCGGCACCGGGCCACTGGTTCTGCCACGAGGTCTTCCAATGCGCCAGGTCGTGCGTGGCCAGTTCCATGGCGTCGCAGGCACGGGTTCTGCAGTCGGGTGCCTGCCCGCGGGGTTGGCCCCAGTCCGCTTCGTACAAGGACGTGACGGAAGCACCGGAAGGCGCGCGGCCGACTGCTGGGTTCGTCTGCATGCGCTCAAGCAGATCGTTGGCCATCTGCACTGCCGTGGCGCGCGCATTGGCTTGCCGGGTCTGTGCCAGCGTACCTGCCTGCAGGCCGGCCAGTCCCAGTACGCCCAGGGCGAGGATCAGCATGGCCACCAGGCATTCGATCAGGCTCACGCCACGCTGGATCAGTGGGCGGCATGCAGGCCGCCTCAGCATGACGGCGCCCCTTTCACGGTGCGGATGCGGCTGCCCGCCGGAAAACAGATCAGCACGCCGTCCCTGGCCGAGAACCCGTTGCCTGCCGGGTAGATTTCCAGCCGCGTCCCCGGCTGTGAGACCTGACCGAAGCGGTCGATGGCCACCACCCCCACATTGACCGCTCCGGCCTTGCGCAGCACCGTGCCGTTGGGCAGCTGCGCCGATTGCAGCAGTGTCTCGTTGCTGTCGAGCACCTGGTCGTCGTTTGCATCGGCGAACATGCGCCAGCCGCAGCGCCAGTCGGCGTTGGAGCTTGCTTCCGGGCAGGGCTGCACACGCCGCAACACCACGGGTTCGCCGAGGCGGATGGCCTCGGTGCGGGCCAGCTGAATGGCACCGATCACAAGGTCCTTGAGGGTTTCGACGCGCTGGCGCTGCGCCATGCTGGCGAAGCTGGGTGCCGCAAAGGCCACGACGACTGCCGCCAGGCCCAGTGCCGCCAGCAACTCCACCAGGGTGAAGCCGCTGGCCTGTCGGGCCGCGGTTCTGGGGAAGGGCCGTGCCGTCATCATGGGCGGCACTGTAGTTGCAGAAAACGAAAACTAAAGAATTAGTTCATCAATTGACGGTTTTCGGACACGAGCAAGCACCCGGAGGTCTCCAGCGACGGTTTGCGTGTCGATGATGTGCAGGGAAATGCCCTGACTGAGTTGGTGCAGCGGACCCATCTCCGCCACGCGCGCGCCCGCTCCGAGCAGGCAAGGGGCGAGGTACAGCAGCAGTTCGTCGACCAGTCCCTCCCGCAGGAACGACCCGTTCAGCTTGCTGCCGGCTTCCAGGTGCAGCTCATTGACCTCGCGACGCGCCAGGTCCTGCAGCATGCCGGGCAGGTCCACCTTGCCGCGCGGCCCCGGCATGGCGATCAGGGTGGCGCCCCTGGCTTGAAGTGCGGCGATGGCTGCGGTGTCTGCACTGGCGTGGTAGATCCAGACCTGGCGCGGCAGGCCATGGGCGGCCTGACCGAACAGTCGCGCCGAAGGCGAGGTCTTCAAGTGACTGTCGACCACCACCAGGTGAGGCTGGCGCGGGGTGGCCACCAGGCGCACGTCCAGCATGGGATCGTCTTCCTGCACGGTGCCCACGCCCGTGAGCACCGCACATGCGCGGGCGCGCCAGGCGTGCCCGTCGGTGCGCGCGGCTTCGCCGGTGATCCATTGGCTGACCCCGTTCTCGAGCGCCGTCGTGCCGTCGAGTGACGAGGCCATCTTCATCCGCACCCACGGCAGACCCCGCGTCATGCGTCTGAAGAAGCCGATATTGAGTTCGCGGGATGCCAGCGCATCGCTGTCGTCCCCAGGCAGCAGCTCTACCTCGATGCCAGCGCCACGCAATCGCTCAAGCCCTGCACCGGCGACCCGTGGGTTGGGGTCGGTGGTTGCCACCACGACCTTGCCGATCCGGGCTTCGATCAATGCGTCGCAGCAGGGCGGGGTGCGCCCATGGTGAGAACAAGGCTCCAGCGTGACAAAAGCCGTGGCGCCGTGGGTGGATTCGCCCCGCGCCCGGGCATCTCGCAGGGCCATGATTTCGGCGTGTGGGCCGCCGGCCTGCTGGGTGTGGCCTTCGCCGATCACCTCACCGCGGCCATTGAGCAGCACGCAGCCCACGCGTGGATTGGGATTGGAGACGCGCAGTGAACGCGCGGCCAGTTCCATGGCTCGGCCCATGGGGCCTGCCGCAGCGCGCTCGGGCGCCATCACCTCCAGCAGCCGGCCGGCGTGGTGCCTGTCGCACCCTTGGCGCCCGCCTGGTTCAGGGTGAGGGTCGCGCAGGCGGTATCACCCGCCTGTGGTGCGCCCGGCACGGCCTGCAGGATGTAAGCGGTCGCGGTCGGATTGGCCGAATAGCCGAAGGTGTAGATGCCGGCCAGGTCCGTTCGGCAGGTCAGGTTGGGCAATTCGGCCGAGGTGAGCGCGGTGGCACATCCGGCGCCAGTGCGGTTGTAAGCCAGGCAGGTGGTGTAGTTGCGTTCGGTCCACTGGGCCAGTTCCATCAGGCAGCCAGCGGCCGTGGCGCGCCTGGTTTTCTGCATGTGGCTCGTGTAGCTGGGATAGGCGATGGCCGTGAGGATGCCGACGATGGCCACCACGATCATCAACTCGACCAGCGTGAAGCCGCGCTGCGCCCGGCGGTGAGACCGAGATGGGTAAAAGGAAATGCTCATGGTGTTGAGGTGTCCGAGGAAGGGAAAAGTTTAATCTCGAACGATTTCACGCCAGGTCTGACGGCCGCGGACCGGAACACCCGGCTGGGGCACGGCGACAGATCCCTTTCCGTCCGTACCACCCACTGCAAGCCGGCTGCCGATCAGAATGGACTCGCCTGGCATGCCGATGCGGAGATCGAGAGACCCGATGAAGTTGCTTGCACCGCCGAGCACGTCGTCGAGGAAATCCCCGTTGTCGTTCACGTCGAAAAATGGTCGCGTGAGGCGAGCACCCGTGTACGGGTTGACCACGTTCAGGTAGCCCCTTCCCCCTGGTGTGCAATCGTCCACCACCGGGATGACGGAACTGAAAACGAGGGAGGCTTCGACCAGTCGCAACACGTTGGTGGCGGTCACGACGCGTTCACCGCTTTCCGGAAGATCGATGTAGAAGCCTGATCGACCTGCCATGTCGTTGGCTGCTGCGGTTGCAAAGACGCGTACAGGCGTCCCCTCGAAATTGCCCGTGGTCTGCACGGTGCGTGCTCGCAGATTCGTGCGGCCGTTGATGGGTGCACCATCATCGATCAGGCCGTACAGACTCTGCACGTAAGTGTCCCCCGGATCGGTCGTCTGGAAGTAACTGCCCGTTCCGAAATGGACGAAGGTCCTGCCGAAATTGACGTCGCTCGTGACGTCGTTGCGGGTGATGCGGATCGGTGCGGTGATGGGTTGGGGCCGGTTGGCGTTGTCTCTGGCCTGAAACATCGGTGCGCCGGCATTGGAGATGCCCCAACTCGCCGTGGTGGCGCCGGACACATCGAACTTCCACACGTTGCCACGCAGGTCACCGGCATACACGAAGTCGACGCGGCCATCGTTGTTGCTGTCGTACAGGCCCGGAGTGGCCAGACCGTTGTCGCCAGCGACGCCGGTATCGATCTTCCTCACCAGGGCACCCGTGACGAGGTTGAAGATGTAGAGAACCGCCTTCTGGTCGGTGCTGTTGTAGCCATTGCCCACGATCACCACGCGCTGGCCATCGTTCATGGTCGCCAGCACCGGCCGGCCGAGCATGAAGCCGAGGTCTCGGTCGGTGGTGGAGAAGTACTCCCACAGCACGTTGGTGGGGGCGAAGTTCGCGGGATCTGTCACGTCCAGTCCGAACAGCCCTTTTCCGCCACGCCCCAGCGTGGCCACCAGGTAGTTGTTGGTCAGCACCGGTGTGCGCGGCGAGACCACCACATCGCCGTCCACGAAGTACTCGTGTTGCTCGTTGTAGGCGGGATTCGCGAGATTCCTCAACCTCGGTAGAACAGAGCTGGGAATGTGTGCGAAGAGTTCCCGACCAGTTCGGGCGTCGAACGCGTGCAGCATGCCGTCGTTCGCGCCGACGTAAACCGTTTGTGTGTCCCGAACATAGGCCGGCGAAGAATGGGCGATGTCGCCGAGCACGGTGTTGGCCGTTCGGTCACGCAAGGTTCCACCATTCTGAATTTCCAGCGTTCGCACGCCACGCAGGTAATCCAGCAGCGGCTCACTGTTGTTGAAGTACGCGCGTTCGGCGGGGCTCGACAGATTCCCCCAGACAAACAGTTTGCCCTTCTCAGGTCCGGTGGCGTCGGACCAGTAAGTGATATTTCGCGCGGCGGGCGCGGGGATCTCTTCAGCCGCTCGCCACGCCGCGATGGTGCCCAGCCCAGTGCGCGAGACGGGATAGGCCGCCAGATCTCCGGACCAGCGTGTGCTGTTGAACGTGGCCTGGTAGACCAGCGAGTCCGTCGACACGGCGGTGCTGTTGGCAATGATGTTGCCACCGCTCGCGCTGGTCTCGATGATGTTGTTGAAAGCCCTTCTGAGCGCTTCTCGAAGCCTCAGCGGGTTCTGCACCAGGAAGTAGGTGTCCGGCACGCCATCGGCGTTGGCGTCCCATTCCAGTGGCAGGTCGGGCGTGCTGCTGTTGTTGCGATCCACGAAGCCGCCCCACTTGGCGGCGTACCACAGCGGATCGCGCAGCAGCGTCGCGCCGCCCGTGCCGGTGTTGGGCGTGAACACGAAGGTGTTGCCAGCGGCGCCAACGCTGGGCAGCGTCGCGCAATCGGCCGGCGGCGTGGTCACATCGCAATAGCCGGGCGTGCGACCTGCGGGCACGTTCAGGAAATAGGAACCGGAGCCGGTCTCGTCGCGCGCAACAAGATACACCCCATCCTGCGTGCTGCCCGAGATCACGTAACCCATGTTCTGGTAGATGCCGCCGGCCTGGTAGGTCGGGCGCACTGTGACGGAGAGCGTGTTGTCGGCGTTGGCCAGCACCGTGTACTCGGAGATGGCGTCCATGTCGTGGTCGCCGCCCTGTTCCACGTCCTCGAAGTTGATCTGGAAACGCGCGTAGTAGCGGCCGCCGTTGACGCTGGCATCGGCATCCGCTGCACCGGAGTTCGCGATCTGCTCGACATAGAAGTCGACGATCTGGTTGGTGGGCTGATAGTTGCCTTTGGTGGCGGAGATGCCGGAACCGCCCACCGATTTCGAGAACGGCACCAGGTTGATGGTGCGGCCGTTGGGCAGGCGGGCCTCGATGCGTGGCAGAGGGGAACTCAACGCCACCACATAGTTGTCGACCGTTTGCCGGCCCTGCAGCGTGGGCCGCAGGTCGGTGGTCTTGGCGTAGTAAGACATCGCGGCAGAGTAGTAGCTGCCTTGCTTGGTCGGCTCTTCCGGGGCCAGTCCACGAATGGTGCCAAGAGAGGTCACATTCTTGGGCGTGGGCGCCGCGTCGTACGAGCCCGTACCCGTTCCCGATTGACCGATGAAACGCTGGCCCGTGATGTTCGATTCCACGGCCGTCATGGTGGCGCCCAGCGTGGTCACGTTCAGACCCGTGATGTCACCTGTGAAGGTGTTGAAGTGGCTTCCCGGCATCGAGTTCGAATCGAACGACGGGTTGATGTCCGAGATGGTCAGGAAATTGGCGCGTGAGCAGAACGATGCACGGGCCGCGCTTGTGGCGGAGTAGGGGTCGTCCCAGGTCGCACTGCTCAATCCCACCGCAGTGTCGAAGGTGGTGCCGGTGTTGAACGCCGGTGTGGCCGACCCATGACCAGCGAAATAGCGCGTGGCCTCATAGAGCATTTCTCCGATCGGATTGCCCCAGTCGACCAGCTCGCCTTCTGTCGCGGCCCTCGCCGAGTCGGCATAAGGGTTGGACCTCCAGTACTCATCGGAGTTGCTGCTCTGGTTGAAGCCGCGAATTCGCAGCCGGTTGAACGTGTTCACGATGCGCGCGTTGGCGTCGAAGATGCCGGTGTTGGCCGCCACCTCGTTCGAGAAGGACGACACCACCTTGCGCAGACGACCGCCCGACATGTGGTTGTCGTAGCTGCCAGTAAGCAGGCCGAAAAGCATGGCGTCGTTCTCGCCGTACTCATGCAAAAGGCCCACAGGCTTGTACTGGCCGTTGGGGTACTGACGGCAATCGTTGTGATACGTCGCCGTGCACACCAGCACGCGAACCGTGCGGTCGACTTGGGCATCGGTACCGGCAGGGAAGCCCCCGGACGACAGGGTGTCGTGCAACACGGGGCGTTCCTTTGAGGCCCATTCCCAGACGCGTCGGTTGTTGCCCACGTTGGTGCGCGTGCGCAGCAGCGGAGCCATGTTGCTGCACGTATCGAGCGTGCTGCAGTTCACTGTGCGGTTGGCGGTCAGGTTGCCGAAGAAGTGGCGGCGATCGGCGGCAGTGGGCTGCGCCAGCGGTGTGTAGTCGCTGATCAGGTAGCCGTCGGTGGCCAGGCTGTGGTACTCCTTGGCCCAGCTGTGCGCATCCTGCGGAATGTAGGCACGCCGCAGGATGGTCTCGGTCGTGGAGTCGACCTCGCGGTAGCCGCCGTACAACACCTTGCGCAGCGCATCGATGCGGCTGGTCGTCACGTAGTTCAGCCAGTTGCCAGACCAGCGGTGCGTGGTACTGGCCGAACACCTGCCCAGCGCGTCGGCGGTGGCGCCGGGGCTGTACAGCCCGGTCAGGCCACTGCCGCTGTAGGCGTAGCACAGCGTGGAGTCGAAGAGTCCGTAGTACGTGATGCTGGGCTTGAAGCGGGTGTCCAGGGTGCCGTCGCCGTCGATGTCGCTGGCATCGTTGTAGGCCTCATAGAAGAATTTGTGGTCGCGTCCCGCCACCAGCATCGTCATGGGGCTGGCGCTGGTTGTGGCGCCCAGTGGCTTGGCCAGCCAGTCCACGGCATGCACACTGAGGGTGGCCGACACGACGGCTGCCATGGCGAAAATCTTCAACGCGGTGTTCAAGCTGGACAGATTCTTCATGGTGAGACTCCGAGGAAATTCATTCGGCCGCAAAGATCGACTGCAGCATGACCGCCGCACGGTCGTTGCCCGCGTTGCTGCGCGCCGTGATCCGGTAGCGCTTGCAGTCGTTGCCCAGTGCCGGCGTGCCCGGCAGGCAGGGGAAGGTGTTCCCCAGATATTCCACGATGTACTGTGGCGTGATGCTGATGGGACCGTTGGCCACCGCGGTAGCGTTCTGCCAGCCGGTGAAGGCGGCGTCAGCCCAGCGCATGGTGGCGGCAGGATCAGGCGCGCCACATATCCCGGCCACGCAGGGTGCCAGCGCCACGGGGGTGGGCACGGTGGCTTCCACCAGGAGCTCGGCTTCGCGAAGGGCGGCCTCTGCGGCTTGGAACGACAAGCTTCGATCAAAGGTCTGGGCCGTCATGCGCTCTTCCAGCGTGACCGTGCGCAAGGCGCTGAGCCCCACCAGCGTCATGATCACCAGGAGGATCAGGGCAACGACGAGCGCCACCCCAGCCTGGCGCTGGGGCAGGGCGGCGTGGCGGTTCGGGATGCGGCGTGGGTGTTTCATCAGGCGGGCCTGTTGCGCAGGTTCACGACGTGGATCAGCTGGCGTTCGACCGGCTGCTGGTTGGTGCCCACCGCTTCCCGCGTTTCCAGCGTCAGGCGCAGTCGCACTGCCACCGCCTGCGCATCCGCGACGGGAGTCCAGAAGGTGACGAGGTTGGCCGCAACCCAGTCCGCACCCAGGTTGCCGGTGGCCGTGTCACGCAGAAGGTAGTCCAGTTGCATGTCGCGCACGCCTTCGGCGATTTCTTCCGGACCCCCGGCGGTCATCCGGAACAACGAGCGGCCTCCGCGCGCGTTGTTGCCCACGTACCAGGTGCTGGCTGACAGCCGGGTGACGAAACCACCCGGCTGGAACGCGCGGGAATTGCCGATCTCGGTCGCGCATTCGGTGGGGTAGTTCAAGCCCTCGCTGCAGTTGTCGGTGATGCCCGCGCCGTTGTCGTGACCCACGACAGCAGACGTGCCCGAAGCGGCGCTGGTGAGTTTGGCCAGTGCGGCCGACTGTCCATCGCAGACGACGACGACGCTTTCAGGGGCAAAGCCGTGGTTGATGGTGGCAAGGGTGATCTGCGCTGCCGCGGCGTTGTGGGAAACGATCGTCACGCCGTCGAACATGCCGCCGCTGAGCACACGCACGGCATCGGTGCCCGCCACGCGTTCATTGACTCCCACGCCAGTGGCGACGATGCCGGTCGCAGGCTGCGCACCATCGAATCCCTCGATCACGCCCGCGTCCCAGTTGGAGGTCCAAGCGGTCGTCGCGTTGTTGAGCACGTTGGCCATCAAGGTCGTGCCACACAGGTTGCCGCCGGCCTGCCGAACTTCGCGTGCCATGAGCTCGAAGGAGATCCGGGCGTTCTCCTGCATTCGGCCCATGTTTTCGTTGGTGCGGAAGCTCTGCTGGTTGGTCATGAAGATGTTGACCACGCCCCCGATGAGCAAAAGGCCCAGCACCAGCGCCACCATCAACTCCACAATGCTGAAGCCCATCTGGCGCACGCGGCCCGGGCGGGCAGGCGTCCTGGATTGAAGTGCGGTTCGGCTCATAGGCGGCTCGTGGTCTCAAAGCGCTGGGCACCCAGCCCCCCAGCCCGGCTGTCGTCCCAGGTGATCTGGATGGTGCACAGACCGTTGACATCGCAGTTGATGGCACCACAGGTGGTGTCCTCGTTGCCCAGGCTTGTACGCAGGCTCTGTATCCAGTCCCGACGGGTGTTGTCGGACAGCGAGCCGCCGGTGATTGCGAGCGGGTTGCAGATCGGCGCGATGACGCCTGCGTTGACGGCCCCCGTGTTGTAAGCCAGCAAAACGGCGGATGACCTGTCAGCGCGCATCGCGTCGAGCATGTAGTAGCTCAGCATGACGGCCTGGCCGCGCGCATAGCTGCTCTGGTTCGTCTTGAGCGCGTTGGCCTGCAGGCCGGCCATGCCCAGCAGGCCCAGGGCCAGGATCAGCACGGCCACCAGGATCTCGATCAGGCCCACGCCGCGCTGGCGGTGAACGCCGGTCGTGGTGCGGGTTCGTGTGGTGCGGGCAGGGCGCATGCGGTTCCTCATGTGGCTGGGCACGTGGCGGCAACGGAGGCGGGGGTGGTGGTGGATACCCGTCCGGACGCGGTGATGGCAATGTCGCGCGCGCGGCGCGCGTCCGACAGGGTGGCCGCCGTGCTGCACACGCGCAACGTGCCGGCCTGTGACGCGCCAGCCATCGTCTTGGCTTGCCCGTCGGAGGCAAAAGACACGAAATTGGCCACCCCCGCGGAGCCCACCATGACGATGTTTCCACTGGCGGCGGCGTTGCTGGCCACGATGGTCTCGCCGCCGTCCACCGCCGCGTCACCCGATGAGCGTGTGGTGTCGATGAAGATGATCCAGCCCTGCGCCCAGTTGCCCGCCGTGGTGCAGGCGGCGGCATTGGCGCTCTTGCACACGGTCACGCGCGTGCCGCGGCGAATGGCTTCGGTTCGGGCCAGCGCCAAGGCGCTCACGACGTCGTTGGTGCTGGTGGTCAACCGGTTGGACGCCACGGCAGACTGGAAACTGGGCACCCCGACCATGAGCAGGATGGCCATAATCGCCACGCCGACCATCAACTCGATCAGCGTGAACCCCGCCTGCGGACCGCGCATGCGCCCAGGCCAATAGGTAAATGAATGTTTCACGTCCGAATTGTGGGCGGGCGATACCCCCCGGACGTCACACAGACGCTGAAGTGCCGCTTGGAGAGGATGGACGGTCGCGGTCGTACCGCACGTCACGAAAACCGGGCAGTTTCAGCGCCGGACTTCGTCGACCAGAGCCCGGAATTCGTCGATGTCTTCGAAGCTGCGGTAGACGCTGGCAAAGCGGATCTAGGCCACCTTGTCCAGCTTCTTGAGTTCGCGCATCACCATTTCCCCCAGGCGCGTGGCCGGCACCTCGCGCGCGCCCAGGTTGAGCAGCTTTTCCTCGATGCGTTCGATCGCGGCGTCGACCTGTTCCGTGCTGACCGGCCGCTTGCGCAGCGCCAGCGCGAACGAGGCGCGCAGCTTGGCCGGCACGTAGTCCACGCGCCGGCCGTCCTTCTTGACGACCGCGGGGAAACTCACTTCAGGTCGTTCGTAGGTGGTGAACCGCTTCTCGCAGTGGCCACACTGCCGACGGCGCCGGATGAAATCCGCGTCCTCGGAAACCCGGGTCTCAACGACCTGGGTCTCCAGATGGCCGCAGAAGGGGCATTTCATCGGTACACCGGGAAACGCGCCGTGAGCGCGTTGACCTTTGCCCGGATGGCCTCGATGTTGACCGGATCGCGGGGGTTGTCCAGCACATCGGCGATCAGGTTCGCGGTCAGGCGGGCTTCCTCGTCCTTGAAGCCGCGCGTCGTCATGGCCGGCGTGCCGATGCGCACACCACTGGTCACCATCGGCTTTTCCGGGTCGTTCGGAATGGCGTTCTTGTTGATCGTCATGTGCGCGCTGCCCAGCACGGCTTCCGCTTCCTTGCCGGTGATGCCCTTGGCTCGCAGATCGACCAGCATGACGTGACTCTCGGTGCGGCCGCTCACGATACGCAGCCCCCGGGAGACGAGGGTTTCGGCGACGATGCGTGCATTTGTCAGCACTTGTTGTTGATATGCCTTGAATTCCGGCGCCAAGGCCTCCTTGAAGGCCACCGCCTTG
>SXGT01598378.1_pt1 | contig 16106 bp, 17 predicted proteins | sample 3176221 | NCBI WGS metagenome assembly SXGT01 (sample SAMN11356862, study PRJNA531348) | freshwater metagenome | isolation source: freshwater sample F1-120 | place: China: Fuxian Lake, Yuxi | collected 2017-12-25
GAAATCAGGACACCGATGAATGCCATCCTCGGAATGACCGAACTGGTTCTCGATACCGACCTGCGCAGCGATCAGCGTCAATGCCTCACAACTGTCATGTCCGCTGGCCAGAACCTCCTCGGCATTATCAACGACCTGCTCGACTTCGCAAAAATCGAAGCAGGCAAAATGGACCTCGAAGAGTACGCCTTCTCACTCCACTCCATGGTCGGCGAGACTCTCCGTGCCCTCGCCGCACGAGCACACCAAAAGGGAATCGAACTAATCTGCGAAGTTCGACCAGGAACTCCCGATGCGCTCTTCGGGGACGCTGGTCGACTTCGTCAGGTGCTCCTGAACCTCGTTGGTAACGCGGTCAAGTTCACTCCGACTGGCGAAGTCGTCGTTCGCATCGAACTGCTCCCTTCACACATTGATGATCCCTGCGAAGTCCAGTTCACGGTTACCGATACCGGAATTGGCATTCCCAGAGAAATGCAGGAACGGATTTTCGATGCCTTCGAGCAGGAAGACACCTCCACCACACGTAAATACGGCGGCACAGGCCTCGGACTCTCTATAGCTGCTCGTCTCGTCGAGTTGATGGGCGGATCAATCCACGTGAAGAGCGAACCTGGCCGTGGCAGTACCTTCTGGTTCACAGCGAAATTCAACAAAGATCCTGAGCAATCGCGTGCCAACACCCCGACAGTAGAAGATCTTGCCGGTCTGCGTGTCCTCGTCGTTGATGACAACGCCACCAACCGTCGCATTCTCGAAGAGACTCTCAAGCGGTGGCAGATGAAGCCTCACTGCGTCGCTGATGCCGGTGCTGCGACCGATGCGATGTGGGAAGCCATCAACAAGAAGAAACCCTATAGTCTCGTCCTGCTCGATGCCCGCATGCCGGAGACTGATGGCCTGACCCTCGCCGCCCGCATCCGCGAATGGTTCCCGGATTCCCCTGTCCATATCGTTATTCTCACCTCAGCCGAGCGTCCAGGAGACATCGTGCGCTCACGAGAACTCGGCATTCAGACCCGTCTTGTCAAGCCGGTTCAACAAGGCGAACTCCTGGAAGCCATCACCCGCACCATCCGACTCGATCCTCAGAGAGAAATTATTGATGAGGAGTTCGTTCTCCCCAAATCAAAAACATCCGTAGTAATACCATCAGTGCGTCATAACATCCTGGTGGCCGAAGACAACGAGTTCAACGCCGCAATGGTCGAACGCCTCCTGACGACGCGTGGTTACGATGTCCGCCTCGCCAGCAATGGTCGAGAAGCACTCGAAACCGCCGTCCGCGGCGGCTTCGACCTCATGCTCCTTGATGTTCACATGCCCGAACTCGACGGCCTCGAGGTCATTCAGAAACTCCGCGAACGCGAGAACATCACCGGTGATCATCTCCCCGTCATCGCCCTCACCGCCCGCTCACGCGCCGAAGACCGCCTCCAATGCCTCGCGGCCGGCATGGACGAGTATCTGACAAAACCACTTGAAGCCGACAAACTCTGCCAAACAATCGAACGCCTCATCAACGCCCATCAGAAATCGACAGTGGTCACTCAGCATGACAGTCAAATAACCAACGACGAAGATCTGATCTCTCCAACTATCCTCCTCTCGGCTTGCGGGAACGATGAAGGCCTTTTGAATCGTCTCCGCGAAACCCTCCTAACCAACCTCCCCATGCGTCAACAGTCCGCTCGAGAGGCATTGAATACCAACGACCTCCCTAGACTCCGCGAAGAAGCCCACAAACTCGTCGGCATGCTCTCCGTTTTCAGCCAGCAAGCAGGGAATCTCGCCTTGCAGCTCGAAGACCATGCCGAAGCAGGCAATCAGACCTCATCAGCAGAGACCTGGTCTCTGCTCGCATCAATCATCACACAACTGCTGGAAAGGATTCCAAACTTGACCATCGAAAATCTGAAAGAGTCGTAGCAACTTAGATGAATCGTAAGTCGGGTGTCACAAGCAAACAAAATCGAGCCTGCCAAAATGACCTCGTCGATGTCCTCTCAATTCTAAGCCAGCAAATTCAGACGAAGAAACAGACTCGACTTCATCTTCCTGTATCAAATGCCATCCTCGATCTCGACGCTCCACTCCCGAAGCTGATCGCCGAAGACAACTAGTTCAACTCTGCAATGTTCGGCCGTCTTCTCACCACATTCGGCCATCGCTGTTCCTTCGCCGACAATGGCAGATCCGCACTTATGAGGCAATGTCAGGCGACTTCGATCTGATGCTCCTTGACGTCTAAATGCCGCAGATGGATGACACCTAGGTCGTATGCCGGAGATCTGACGCGTGCAGGAACTAACAGTGAGGAACTCTCTCATCAACAACGGAGCCGAGGGCATGGGCTCAATTCTGATCCATCTGACTAAAAAGCTGACTGGGCTGAAAGTCGTCGCGACCGCATCTCGCCCGGAAGCCATCGAATGGACGAACAAAATGGGAGTGAATCTCGCTATCGATCACCGAAAGTCAATCGATCAGGAGATGAAACGCATTGGCATACCAAATGCATTGTAAATCGCAGGTCTGACTGCAACTGATCGACGCCTTCCTGACGTCATTGAGCTCATCGCACCGCAAGGTCGTATGGCGTTGATTGATGATCCTGGGGCTCTCGGCATCGTCAACTTTAAACGCAAGAGCGCAACGGTTTCGTGGAAGTTGATGTTCACGCGGTCGATGTTCCAAACCTCTGATATGGGCGAGCAGCATCGCATCTTTGTGGAAGTCTCTGATCTCGTCGTCGCGGGTGTTCTGCAGACGACCCTAACTCAGGAAGATGGCCCGATCAACGCCGCCGATCTTCAGAACTTTCTTCAGCAGGCCGAGAACGGAACCGCGACCGGCAAGAACTTCCGCGTTGACTTTTAATTAACTAAACATCTCGGGAGCACTTTGCAATGCAGACAGTCGAAGACTTTGATTTGGTCGTGTTGGGAAGTGGTGAAGCGGGCAAGTATCTCGCTTGGACACTCGGCTCGCAGGGCCAGCGAGTCGCCGTCGTCGAGCGTCGCTTCATCGGCGGCTCTTGCCCCAACATCGCCTGTCTGCCGAGTAAGAATGTCATTCACACTGCGAAAGTTGTGAGTTACTTTCGACATGGCTCCGAGTTCGGCCTGCCAACTATCGAAACGCCGGTCGACATGACTGTAGTACGCGACCGCAAACGAAAGATGGTCGACGGACTGGTTGAAATGCATGAGCAGAAGTTCCACTCAAGTGGAGCAGAACTCATCATGGGTTCGGGAGCCTTCGTCGCTCCCAGAACCATCGAAGTGACACTAACAGCCGGAGGTACGAGAACGCTTCGAGGCAAGAACGTTGTCATCAGTACGGGTTCCCGTGCTCGTATCGACAATACTCTCGGCTTGCGCGATGCCAAACCGTTGACTCACATTGATGCTCTCGAACTCGATCAGGTTCCACCGGAACTTATCATCTTGGGCGGTGGTTACATCGGACTTGAAATGGCGCAGGCGTTTCAACGTCTCGGCAGTCAGGTCACGATCATCGAGAAGAACCCGACGGTCATTCACCGCGAAGACTCCGACGTCACCCGCGCCGTCCAGGAGCTCTTTGTCGAGGAAGGTATCCGTATCATTACAGGCGCAAGTATCGAACGAATCGAAGGAACCTCCGGCGAGCAGATCAAAGCACACATCTTCCAATCAGGCAGCTTTTCCACGATCGAAGGAACTCACCTCCTCGTCGCAGGTGGTCGCACTCCAAATACCGACAACATCGGACTGCAACTCGCGGGCATCGAACTGGAATCCTCCGGACATATTCACGTCAACAACCGACTACAAACAACCGCGGAGGGAGTATGGGCCGTTGGCGATTGTGCTGGCAGTCCCCACTTTACACACATCGCATTAGACGACTTCCGAGTCGTCCGTGATAATCTCGCCGGCATCGACCACACGACCTCGAATCGTCAGGTCCCCTACTGCCTCTTCATTGATCCCGAACTGTCCCATGTCGGCCTGAGCGAACGAGAGGCAGCCAGCCAGTTGATCCCCTACCGACGTTTCAAGATCCCTATGGTCGCTGTCCTGCGGACACGCACCCTCGGCGAAACCCGCGGCTTCCTGAAAGCCCTGGTCGACACCAAATCGGACCACATCCTCGGCTTCACTGCCTTCGGAATTAACGCCGGTGAATACCTGGCCCCGATCCAACTCGCAATGACCGCAGGCCTCCCCTACACCATGCTTCGAGACACCATCCTCACTCATCCAACGATGAGCGAAGGCCTCGGAGTGCTCTTTTCGTCCAAGCCAAACTGACTGCAGTCCAGGACGCGTGTAAGACTGAGTCTCGCATTGCCAGTACGAATCTGATTCGCAGATTTTCTGTGGCTTCATTTCATTGATCCGAAATCACGCTCATTACCCAAATTCTCTATTAGGAAAACTATTATGAATTTCATTGACGCATGGGTCGCAACAAATGCCAAACAGAAACTTGTTCGACAACAGCTCGAATTGGGGACTCTTGGTGACGAAGAAGTCGAAGTGCAGGTTGAGAACTGTGGTCTCTGTCACTCAGACTTGTCAATGCTCAGCAATGAATGGGGTTGGTCGCAATTTCCAGCTGTTTTGGGTCACGAAGCAATAGGCACGGTAGTCGCTGTTGGACGTTCTGCCAAAGGACTCCACGTTGGTCAGAAAGTTGGTGTTGGTTGGACAAGTGAAAGTTGCATGCATTGCAGGCAATGTCTTTCCGGTGACCATCACCTATGTGCGACATCTATTCCAACAATTGTGGGACATTTCGGCGGATTTGCCAGTCGCGTCCGATCTCATTGGGCTTGGGCAGTTCCCATTCCGGATCGTTTGGATGCTTCTGATGCTGGCCCACTTTTGTGCGGAGGTATTACCGTCTTCAGTCCACTGGCAATGTATGCTCGACCAACCAGCCGGGTTGGGATCGTCGGGATCGGAGGGCTTGGTCATATCGCGGTGAAGTTCGCAGCCGCCTATGGTTGCGAAATAACGGCATTTACTTCGACAGAAAGCAAATTTGCAGAAGCACGACAATTTGGTGCGCATCATGTCGTGTCAAGCAAAGACTCCTCTGCGATCAAGAAGCTCTCGGGCACACTCGATCTGATTCTCGTCACGGTGAATGCATCACTGGATTGGGAATCACTGATTGCCGCGCTTGCTCCCCATGGAAGATTACATGTCGTCGGCGCTGTACTTGATGCGATGCCCATCGCTGCTCTTTCGCTCATCACCGGGCAAAAAAGTGTGTCCGGTTCGCCCACGGGCTCACCAGTCGGACTGGCGACGATGCTCGATTTTGCAGCCCGCCATCAGATCACTCCTCAAACCGAACACTATCCCATGAGCCAAATCAACGAAGCGATGGAGCGACTGGAAGCTGGCAAGGCACGCTACCGCATCGTTCTTGATGCAGACTTTTAATTCCCTCGAACATCACTTAATCAAAGAGCTCTTTGATATGCAAAGGCAGCCGAGACACCTATCAGAATCTATACCTTTCCGCTTGGTAATGTCACTGTTGCTCGTCGGTAACTTGGTTCTTTTTCGTAAGGCAGGGAATCCGTGACAATCCCAATCCTTGGATATCTCATCCTGGGCGGAAAAGAACCCCATCGACGTTTTACCGTTGGCTACGGGATGTGGGGCAGGGCAGCAAACGGAAGAAGCCCGTCACAGGTGGACGTCGCAAACCCAAAGAGATTCGTGAGCTGGCCATTCAGATCGCGAAGTCGACGTCGTTCGGATACACACGAATTCTCGGCGAGCTTCGCAAGCTCGGAATCAAAAAGATCAGTCGCCAGACCGTTCCTGACCCTTCGGTGTAAAGTTCGCAACGTAGAAGCTCAAACTATAAGAATGAACGCACTGCTGTCGCGATTTCTTCCGCCTTCGTATCGAGCGCGAAGTGTCCCGCCTCCAGAATGTGAATCTTTGCGCTGGGAACGTCATTTAGAAAACGGTCCGGCTCACTGATGTCGAACGACGGATCGTACTTTCCCCACAGGACAAGGAGGCGCGGCTGAGTCTGCCGAAGCCATTGTTGCCACTTTGGATATTCTTCGAGGTTCGTACGATAGTTAAAGAAAAGATCACTTTGAATCCTATGCTGGTTTGGTGAGTTCAAGAAGTGAAATTCATCCCACCATAGGTCGGGGTTGTAGAGATCAAAATTAGGATCACTTCCAAGGTGACGCGTTCTAGCTGCCTCAAGTGACAAAAGGTTTTTTTGTAGCTCGGCCTCATGGGCTGTTCGGTTTCTCCAAAATGCCCGTCGCGTCTCCCACAAAAGTCCGAGGCCTTCTTCATGGACCACGGCGTTCTGCACAATGAGACCTTCGATTTTCTCTGGATAGGCGAGTGCCATGCGAAAACCCACGGGTCCACCGTAGTCCTGCATAAAGAGGGTAAAGCGGGTCAACCCGATAGCTTCCACGAAGCCATTCATGACTGTCGCAATTGAGTCGAACGTGTAATCAAACAGATCCGGGTCGGGCCATTCACTGTGTCCGAAGCCTGGGTAGTCGGGTGCAATCAAATGAAACTGATCCGCCAGGCGTTCCAGCAGCGATTGATACATCCGAGAAGAAGATGGTAACCCGTGCAATAGCAGTAAAGCGGGGGCATCGGGTGAGCCGGCCTCTCGATAGAAGATCGAAAGGCCATCAACGTCAATCGAACGATACGATATTGACCGGTTCATAAAGCCTCCAGAAAAATCATCTATTACAGCGCCATGCTGAGATCACTCGTTGTTCGCGGCTCGACGATCATCGTTTCGAGTTTGATGTTACCGTGGACGGCTTTCGAATAGGGGCAGAGGAGGTGGGCACCGTCAACCAGCTTTTGAGCTGTCATACGATCGATGCCGGGCAGACTCACAGAGAGGCGAGCCTGAAGGACGTACTGACCGTCGGTTGTGCAAAGATCGACTTCTGCGTCGATGGACACATTCTCCGGCAGGGAGATTTTCTGAGTAGTGGCTTCGAGTTTGATCGCGGACAGGAAGCAACTCGACCAGCCGACAGCAAAGAGTTGCTCGGGATTGGTTCCTTCCCCTTTGGCGCCGGGGAGCGTCAGTTGGACGTCGAGTCGGCCGTCGGAGGTGCGAGATCGCCCGCCTTCTCGTCCGCCGGTGGTGTGTGCTTTGGCTGTGTAGAGGACTTTGGTTTGGAAAGACATGACGATTTCCTTTCATTCAGTGGAAAAGGAGAGAGCAATACTGGTTACTTCAGATTCGAGATCAGTTCATTGGTCGTGAGGATTGAGTGGGCGAACGTAGGGCCGTTGATCTGGTGAGCGGCGTGCATCGCTTCGTGACTGAAGGCGGCGGTCGCATCTTTGACGAGGGTTACTTGATAGCCCAGTTCCATTCCGTAGCGGCCGGTCGACTCAATACACGTATTGGCGAGCATGCCAACAAGGATGATGTTCTGGATGCCATGCTGTTTGAGTTGCTGGTCGAGATCGGTGTTGGCGAAGCCACTCTGTGCCCAGTGCTCCTTAATGATGACGTCGCCTTTTAGCGGCTGGAAATCGTCGTGGAACATTCCACCCCAGGAATCTTTGGCGAAGGATTGGCGGCGGGCGGACGCAAGTTGCGTAGGGTTAGGATGTCTCCAGTTCTCATAGTCTCCAGGCTCCCAGCGATGATGCGGTACGAAGAAGATCTGAATATCAGATTGCCGCACGGCGTCCATGACAGTCCGCAAGTTGGACAGCATATTGACGGATTCAGCGACCTCTTTGGCGTAAGGCCAGAGCTTGCCTTGCTCGGCCAGAAAGTCGTTGTAGGGGTCGACCAGGAGGAGACCGGTTCGACCAGATTCATACTTGGACTGGCTCATTTAGTTTTTCCGTAGGTTCGTGAAATCGGGAGATGTTCGATGAGGTGCTGAACGACTTCCCCGGCTGGAATGGACTCACATTTGGCAGCACCCTCGCCGGCCCATTGGACGCCGAACTCGTGGTTGCCAGCTGATTGGGCAGCGACCCGGAGGGCTTTGCCGGCATCGTAGGCAACCGGGTAGCTAGGGATGGAAATGGACGCGGGGAGCGTATCGCCGAATTTTGTGAATTCGTTGACAATGCTCCGGGCGGGGCGTCCGGAGACCGCTTTGGTCATCGCCGTTCCACGGGAGGAGGCCTGTCGAATCGCAGTTCGATAACCAGCGTCAATCGAGACTTCCGGACATAACAAGAACGCCGTTCCCACTTGGACAGCACTCGCTCCGGAGTCCAGCGCCACTGTGACATCGCCTGCGTTCATAATTGCGCCCGCGGAGATAATTGGCAGTCTGATGTGCTGAGAAAGTAAAGCCGTCAGATTCAATGTCGACAGTCGTTCGTCGGTCGCGTCTGGATCAAACACTCCTCGATGTCCGCCTGCTTCAAACCCCTGTGCGATAAGGGCGTCGACACCAGCTTCTTGTGCGAGAAGTGCTTCATCGAGATTGGTGACAGTCGCGAGCGTGCAAGTCCCACGTTTGCGCAATTCACGGAGATGCTCTGCGGAGGGGATTCCAAAATGGAAGCTGACGACGGATGGGCTTTCTACAAGAAGCAATTCTTGCATAGCCCTGTTGGTTAGGTAGCTTTGATAGATTTCTTTCAACTGCTTGGGAGGAGTTGCACCGAATCGCCCGAAAAGAGGAGAGAGTCGTTCGAGCCAGGCGTCTTCCTTTGCGGCATCCCGAAGAGCGGGCTGATGACAAAAGACGTTGACATTGAATGGTCCGTTGACGCGTCGACGGGTTTCGGCGATGGCTGCCTGTGCGGCGTCTCGATCGAGATGACCGATGGCCACCGAACCCAGCCCGCCCGCTTGGGAGACTGCCGCGGCCAAGGCGGGAGTCGAGACCCCCGCCATGGGCGATTGAATCAGCGGCACGCGAATGCCTAATCGTCGGACGAACGGGTTCATGGTTTCTCCAGCGGTCACAACTTGAGGTCAATGGATCGTTGACTGTTTGCGAAATTCCTGTGTGGGAAGTCCTGCGACGCCCCAGTTGTCGAGTGGAACTTCCTCAATGAGTACATGCGTCAGGGCAGGCGGCTTGTTGAGAACTCGAACGATGACATCCGTCATCCCTCGAATCAGTTCTGCCTTCTGCTCCGGCGTGTTTCCTTCGTTGGTGATTTGAACCGTAATGACTGGCATTTTGGAACTCCCTGCGAGTTAGTTGGGGGATGAATTGGAAGGATCACCATTTTCCAGCATGCTGACCGCCGTCAATGTGCAGAACCTCTCCGGTGACAAAGCCTGCCGATTCCAGGAAGAGGACGGCTTCGACGATTTCCTGGATTTCTCCCATACGGTGCATCGGATGGAGATTGGCAAGGAAGTCATGAGTTTCGGGAGTGTGCATGGGGGTCCGGATGACCCCTGGGGAGACGGCGTTCACGCGAATACCTCGATCAGCGTATTCAATCGCGAGTGCCCGTGTCGCTGAGTTGAGTCCCCCTTTGGTTAAGTTGGCTAGAGCCGAGGGGACATCCTTGATCGGTTGTTCGTCGAGCGAGGTCGTGATCTGGACAATGTGGCCGCTCTGCTGTTTGAGCATCTGCCGAAGGGCGTGTTGGGTCACGTGAAAGAATCCTGCGACGTTCACGGAGAGGACATTGGAGAAGTCTTCGGGTGTATAATCGACGAAAGGCTTGGCGACGAAAATCCCGGCGTTGTTGATGAGCGTATCTACCCGCCCGAATCGCTCAACGGCCGTCTCGATGACCTTTTGTGCGATCTCGGGGTCGGCGATATCGCCTGCAACGGAGACGACGGACTCAGAATCATGTTTTGAGTCAATGCGTCGTGAGTTGGCGACGACTTGATACCCCCGCTCCAGGAATCCTCCGAGGAGTCCGGCTCCGATCCCCTGCGAGGCTCCTGTAATGACGGCAACTTGAGAATGTCGTGACATGGCTTGTTACTCCTTGAATTTTGAAGACTGGTGGAAAGGTTGGTCGGAAAGAAACGCCTCTGATTACATCTCAGAGGCGGTGGAACTTGTTGATTGTCAGGAAAGGGAACTTTGCAGCCAGTCGCCAAAGCGTGACGAACCAAGGCGCGGGCCTTCTCCCGGTGTCAGGCTTTGGTCGTTGAGTGCCGTGCCGAAGTAGCGGGCTGTGGAGTCGGTTTTCACTTGGCGGCTATCTCGTTTGGCCGCGAGAAAGGTCCGGATCAGCGCATCCATGCGGATGGGTTCCGGGCCTGCCATTTCGACGATGCGGTTGACAGGTTCAGAGACGGCGACGTCTGCCAGAATTTCAGCAACATCGTCTGACTGAATCGGTTGCATGAGGGCGGACGGGACCCGCACGGTCGTTCCATCGGTGGCGGCTTGGGCGATCCCTTCGACAAATTCGAAGAACTGGGTGGCGCGAACGATGGTGAAGGGAACGGAACTGGCTCGGATCAGTGCTTCGTGGGCGAGCTTCGCCCGCATGTAGCCGCTTTCTGGGAGGCGATCTGCTCCGACTACGGAAAGGGCCACGTAATGTTCAATTCCGGCTTCGCGTGCTGCCCTCAACAGATTGCCTGTTGAGGTCTGGAAGAATTCGAGAACGGCTCGGTCTTCAAAATTGGGGGAGTTGGAGACGTCGATCAAAACCTGGGCACCTGCCAAAGCTTCGTCGAGACCTTCACCTGTTAGGAGATTGACTCCCGAAGACAAAGACGCGCCTTTCACTTGATGCCCCAGCCCACTAAGCATGCTCACAACTTTACGACCAATCAGTCCGCTTCCACCAATGACAACGACGTTCATTTCAAACTCCTCTTTCTGGATTACTTCTGACAGGACAACATGTTCCGTCGACAATTGTGCGGTTGAAGGAAGTCATTTCCCCCCGCACTAGTACTGGGAGGAGGAGGTGGACAGGCAAAATGATGGCTGGCCGAAATTTTATTATGTAGAATTCCATGAGCCCCATTCCACTTGTGAGCACCATGGAACAACCCCAAACGACGATCGTCATCCAGAGATATCTGGACGCACTTCCGGAGGATGCCGAATCCGAGAAGATCGTGCGTGAGCTGTTGGAGCGCTCCGTCAGCCGACTGAGAATGTTATGCGCACGGTTTCTGCACCAGGAGTATCCTCGTTTGACCAGAGGTCCTTTCCACATGGAAACGGATGAGCTTCTCGGAGGAGTTGTCGCCGGTCTAATCGTCGCCCTGAAGAAAACGCGTCCTCCGACTGTGCGTCGGTTTTTCGCCCTGGCAAATCAGCATATTCGCTGGCAGCTGAATGATCTGGCCCGTCGGCTGGACGAGCGTCCGGAAATCTTAGAGCTTGCAGAGTCCGGTGTGATGGCGCCGGCTGAAAGTACGATCGCGGGCTTGGGGACGAATGCCCGTCGTATCCTGGAGGCGATTGGAGAATTGCCAAAAGACGAACAGGAAGTTTTCGAGCTGGTCGGCATTCAGGGATTGACCCATGCCGAAGCGGCAGAAATCGTCGGTAGCTCAGAAAAGACGATTCAACGCAGACTCAATCGCGCACGCCTACTGCTTGCCGATAAACTCTCCGATTTCCGAAATCATTCTTTGAACGAGTCTGCACTACCAGCCAACGTCTCTCCACAGGAATAATGTCCATGGGCGAGACCCCCGATGTTATGGCGTTACTCGAAGAGATGCTGGAATCGGGAAAGAGCCCCGAGGAAGCGTGTCGCGACTTTCCCGAGCTAATACCAGAATTGAAACTCAAGTGGCAGAATTTCCTACGCATTGATGGCGAGTTGCAAACATTTTTACCGGCTCTCGGAGTGGCGCCGGAACCAGTCACCGATCAAAAGGAAATCGTTGCATTACCGACAGCATTGGGCAGGTATCAGATCCAGAAGGAACTTGGTCGTGGTGCCTTCGGTACTGTATACCTCGGTCACGATGCTCAGCTCGACCGGCTTGTTGCGGTCAAAGTTGTCCACAAACAGGATGATTGGAGCCAGAATCCGAACGAACAGGCGCTGCAAGAAGCACGTCGCCTCGCTCAATTGTGCCATCCCGGAATTGTCACGGTCCATGACGTCGGCGTTCATGAACAATCAGTTTTCATCGTCTCAGAGTATTTGTCGGGGAGTGATCTCAACGCCCGAATTCGTAACCAGCGTCTCTGCTGGATGGAGACTGTGACGATCACTGCAGCGATTGCAGATGCCTTAGCATACGCGCATTCCCGTCTTACTGTTCACCGAGACCTGAAGCCCGGGAATATCCTCTTCACGGAGGAGGGATCGCCCGTACTGGTCGATTTTGGTTTGGCACTCGATGAAGACCGGGCGAGGGGTGAAAGCGTCGGATTTATCGCCGGAACGCCCTGGTACATGTCCCCGGAACAGATCGCGGGTTTGGCTCATCGAATTGATGGCCGAACCGATATCTACAGCCTGGGAGTTGTTCTCTATGAGATGCTGACCGGCCATACGCCGTTCCGATCCGCAAATCGGCGAGAACTGTTTCGACAGATTCGAGACGATGAGCCTCAACCCATTCGCCAGCTGATTCCCGACATCCCTCCTGCCTTGGAACGCATTTGCTTGAAGGCATTGTCGAAAGATCAAAAGGATCGCTATGCAACCGCGTCCGATTTTGCCGGCGAATTGCGACAACTGTTTCCGCATACTTATCGCTCTGCTTCCTCTCCAGAAAGAACCCAACACGAGCGACACACCGTTGGACGTCGCGAAGAACTTGGAGAGCTTCACCGTGCATTTGATTCGACACACGCAGGCCAGGGACAGATCCTTTGTGTTGCGGGCGAGCCAGGCATTGGTAAAACAACTCTGGTTGAAGACTTTCTAACTTCACTAGCTGCTTCAAAACGTCCTTATCTTCTCGCACGTGGGCGATGCTCTGAAAGACTAGCAGGCACCGAAGCGTATTTGCCCCTATTCGATGCGATTGAAAGCTTGTTTTATCTCCCGGAAGGGGATTCGCTCTCTCAGGTTATCAAGCAATTCGCTCCAAATATCTTTTCCCATGTTGCGCCATTTGCGGCAAACGATTCTCGTCTCGATCAGTCGCTTGCCGAATCGAAAGCAGTCTCACAGGAGCGATTGAAAAGAGAGCTAGTTGCTGTTGTACGGGGCCTATCACAGGTAAGTCCACTTCTGCTCTTCTTAGACGACCTGCACTGGGCCGATACATCGACTATCGATTTGCTCGCTTATCTGAGCAGTCACTGCGTCAGCCTGCGCGTACTTATTGTATTGACATATCGTCCGACAGATATTGCGCTCGCCAAGCATCCCTGGCAACCGTTGAAGCTGGACTTGCAAGCTCGCGGTATTTGTCGGGAGATCATCCTCGATTTCCTGACACGTGCTGATCTTGATCGCTTTCTATCTCTCGAATTTCCCGAACATCATTTTCCGGAAGAATTTGCGACGCTTATCTATGAACGTACAGAGGGAAGCCCGCTGTTCATGGCTGACCTTCTGCGATATCTGCGTCGACAAAATATCCTGACAAAGGAAGGGGGGACCTGGCGACTGACACAGCAGACTCCTGATTTGAAAAAAAATCTTCCCGAGTCCGTTCGAGGGATGATTCAAAGAAAAATCGGACAGCTTAGAGAAGACGACCGCGAGTTGCTGATCGCTGCCAGTGTCCAAGGCAACGAATTCGATTCGGCGGTTGTGGCCCGATCCCTCGGGCGGGACGCTTCGGATGTCGAAGATCGCTTGGAAGAACTTGAGAGGGTTCATGCGTTCGTTCAGCAAACTCGTGAGCAGGAGTTCCCTAATCAGACACTGACATTACGATACCGTTTCGTGCACGTACTCTACCAAAACACATTACATACGACTCTCAGACCTACCCGTCGCATGACAATCAGCAAGGCAATCGCTGCTGCTCTGCAGGAGTTTTATCAGAGCGACTGTGAGGAGATTGCTGCCGAACTCGCGATACTCTATGAGTCGTCACGAGATTTCCTGCAGGCATCTCGCCATTTCCTGTTGGCAGCGAAGAAAGCATCCAGACTCTTTGCCAATCACGAAACAATCCTGCTCGCGAAACGGGGGCTCGATCTAGTCCCCCAGTTACCCCCGTCTCCCGAACGGATCCAAATTGAACTTGCCTTGCAGATCACCCTGGGACCCGCGCTCTTCGCGACGAAAGACTGGACCGCTGCCGATGTAGAAGCTGTTTATCGCCGTGCCCATGAACTCTGTCGCGAGGCAGGCGAATCCCCCGAGTTATTTACAGCGATGTGGGGATTGTTTCTTTATCGCATTGCGAGAGGTGAAATCCAAGAGGGGCTGAAGTTGGGGCATCAGCTTCTTGGCCTTGCTGAGCGTGCCAAAGATCCCTCACAACTTCTTCAGGCGCACCATGCAATCGGACCAACCTGTGGATTGGCAGGAGATTGGCAGTCTGCAAAGACTCATCTGGATCGTGCAATCCATTACTATGATCCCCAAGAACATTCTCACCACGCACAAATGTACGGGGGACATGATCCATGCTCCTGCTGTCAGAGTTTTGCAGCCAAGGCCCTTTGGATGCTCGGATATCAGGATCAGGCCTTGCAAGTTGGTCACGAAGCACTTTTTCAGGTCCGAAAACGAACTCATTCAACGAGTCTCGCTCATACACTTTACTCTGTCGCAATGTTAAAGCAGTTTTGTCGGCAATACACCGAAATCATCGAACTGACGGAAGAACTCATTTCATTAGCAACTGACCATGGATTGCTGTTTTATCTGGCCGGTGGCCGGGTCCTTCGTGGATGGGCATTAGTTGAGTTGGGAGAAATAGATGAGGGGAGGTCCCAAATTAACGACGGTTTTAATTTGGGCGGTGCAACTGTGGCGCACTGGCGATCTTACCTGCTCGCCGTGAAGGCAGACTCTTGCCTTAAAACGGAGGAATATAAAAAAGGGATTTCGTCACTGAGCGAGGCGAGGGCCATTGCCGAAAGGACCGGTATTTACCTTTACTACCCGGAAATCCACAGGCTCGAAGGCGAGACTCTTTTGGCTGATAGCCAAGAAAATGCCGGCGTGGCAGAAAACTGCTTTCAAGAGGCGATCAAGATTTCACGTCGGCAACAGGCTAAATCTCTTGAATTGAGAGCGACGATGAGCCTGGCCAGGTTATGGAAATCTCAAGGACATATTTCGGAATCGAAATCTAAACTCACCGCTGTGTTCAACTCATTTAATGAGGGCTTTGAAACACCCGATCTCAGGGAAGCAAATGATTTCCTGAAAACACTCTAATCCGAACGATTTGGCTATCGTCACCATACTTTACGAACTTCTCAAACTTGTTTGACGTCTGAGAATCACAACAACTGGTATCCGCTCGGTTCCGAAGGCGGCGTACCTACCAAACTAAATGGCGAGAATGAAAAGAATTTATTATCCCGTAGTAACACGGTAGACCTGAGTTGTTAAAAAATTGCTTCTGGTTCGAGCTCGATTCTGACTGGAATGGCTCTCAAAAACTGCTTCTCAAAACTGCTGAAATCGAAGCCGGTGCCCACAGTGTCTTCTGGGGCCAGACGGCTGTCGCGATTATGGGTGGACTGTCGGTCGCGACTTTCTTGATACTTCTCAATCTTCCTGCAATCTATGTGATCCTGTTCGGCGTGAAGCCTCCTGCAACTTCTGTCATGATCAACACCGAGGCTGAAGTCAGAGAACAGAATCTCGTGAGTAAGTCGACGGGAGCTGATTCAGACCTAGACTTCTCAACAGGGGAGACTATTGATGCTGGGCAAGAAACTGGGGCGGGTAGTTGAAGAACTTCTGAACATCGTCAGTCCGTCGACGTTCTATCGTCGGCTGCGGGATACGGGACAAGGCCGTAAACGAAACAGACCCGTCAGCAGTGGACGACAGAAACCCAAAGAGATTCATGAGATGGTGAGCCAGCTCGCCAAGTCGAACTCTTTGGGATAATTACAAGAAGGCTTCGCGGCAAGCCACCACTTTAAGCAGTAACACCTCTATCGAAACAAAACTTCGCTGATCACCGGCGAAGCCATCATGTCTGCGCTGCTGTGGCCTACTTCGGGGATCTCTCGAAAAATGCTGTTCTGTTTCCAGCGTTTATCGTGGAAGCTCTCAATATAGGTC
>SXGT01062915.1_pt1 | contig 16098 bp, 8 predicted proteins | sample 3176221 | NCBI WGS metagenome assembly SXGT01 (sample SAMN11356862, study PRJNA531348) | freshwater metagenome | isolation source: freshwater sample F1-120 | place: China: Fuxian Lake, Yuxi | collected 2017-12-25
CACCTGGCTCAAATCGGCGTGGCTCCGCTGGAACCCGCGGTTGAACATGCGCCGCGCGACCCGGAAGAACGGCAGGCGCCGCACCTCGACGTCGGTGGTGTCGCTCCCGGCCGGCGGGAGCGGCTGCGGCGCGTAGAAGTGGCGGAACGCGAGGGTGGACTCCTCGTGCACGAGGTTCGGGAACGACTCCCGCAGCTTCGCCCGCTCCTTCGCGAGCTTCTTGAGCGCCGCCTCGCTCTCGACCGTGCCCTTCTCGCACGAGAAGCCCGAGATGTAGCGGCTGGTGCGGCCGTCGGGGGTCTGGGTGTCGATGAACGTGCGCGTGCAGTTGTTCGGGCAGAAGTGGCAGCGCGTGGACTCGTCGGTGCGGCTCTCATAGTGGAGGTCGATCGCCGCCTTCATGCCGATGAAGGTGCTCGTACCCCGCCGCGTCACGACGCGGAGCGTCTCCAGGGCCGCGCCGATGGCGCCGGCTTCGCCGCAGTGCGGGTGCACGCGGACGTCGGCGTCGGGGACCCGCTGCTTGATGTAGTCGACCTGCGCCTTGACCGCGGCGAGGTTGCGTTGGGTGCCCCCCTGAAGGACGAAGCGCCGGCCGAACTGCGCGAGCCGCGGCACCTGCACGACGTACTGCCACACGTTCTTGGGGAGCACCTGGGCCAGGCCCGCGAGCATCTCGCTCGCCTGGAACCCTTCCTTCTGGAAGTTGACCCGATCGGCGTCGAGGAACACCGCGCACCCGTACGAGAACCGCGGCGCCAACGACGCGGCGAACGCGGTGTCGGCGTACTCGGTGAGCGGGACACCGAACTGGTCGGCCATGGCCTGCAACAGCATGCCGTTTCCGGCGCTGCACTGGTTGGACAGGCGGAAGTCCTTCACGTCGCGCCCGCCTTCGGCCGTCTCGCGCAGGAACAACACCTTGATGTCCTGCCCGCCGATGTCGCAGATCACGTCGACGTCGGGGAAGAAGCTCACCGCCGACATCATGTGGGCCACGGTCTCCACCACGTTGACGTCGGCCTTGACCGACTCCTCGAGGACCGCGGCCGCGTAGCCCGTCGCGCCGAACCCGAGGCACTCGAACGTCGCGCCGTGCGACTCGACGTATCCCTGGATGTCCGCGAGGATCTCCTTGGTGTCCTGGATGGGGTTGCCCTTGGAGAGCCGGTAGCTCTTGTAGAGGATGCGCCCACCTTCGTCCACGAGCACCGCCTTGGACGAGGTGCTCCCGCCGTCGAGGCCGATGACCCCGCGGACCGGTTGCCCGGGGGTGAACCGCGCCGGCACGAACGGCGGGATGGTGTACTCGCCGATGAACTCGTCCAGCTCGGCCCGATCGGCGACCAGCGGCGCGGCGGCGCTCCCCGAGAGGTGGGCGCTGCGGCCGTTGGCCATGTAGTCCCGCAACCCGTCGAGCCCGCGGTAGCGGCCGAGGTCGGGCTGGTCTTCGTTGTGGTCGGCCAGGCCATACACGACCGCGCCGAACGCCGCGTAGTACTGCGCGTTCTTCGGGGTGTGGATGAGCTCCTGCACCGGGACGTCCTTCGGCCACTCGAACCCGCGCTGGTCCCAGGTCTCGGGGATGCGGAGCCGCCAACACTCCACCAGGAACGGGAGGTAGGTGTTGGGCCCGCCGAGCAGGAGCACCTTGGGCCGCAGGGTGTTGCCGCGCGTGAGCACCGCGAGGTTCTGGTGCACGATGGCGTCGGCGAGGCTGTTCATGATCTCGCCCGACGGAATCCCCGACTTCACGAGGTTCACGATGTCGGTCTCGGCGAAGACACCACACTTGGCCGCGACGTGGTGAAGGCGCGTGGCGTCGAACTTGAGGTTGGACAGCTCCGACGCCTCCATCCCCACCTTGATCATGCACTTGTCGATGGTGGCGCCGGTGCCCGACGCACACTTGTCGTTCATCGAGGTGAGCGCTTGCCGCTGACGACGGCCGTCGTCGCCCACGGTCTCCTTGAACATGATGATCTTGGCGTCCTGCCCGCCGAGCTCGATGACCGCGTTCACGTCGGGGTGCAGCTTCTCGACCGCGAGCGTGACGGCGTTGACCTCCTGCACGAACCGCCCGCCGAGCGGACCGGCCAGCGGCCCCGAGCCGGACCCGGTCACGAAGATGCGGATGTCGTCGGCGTCGGGGAAGGCGCCGCCGATCCGGACGAGGAAGTCGAGCACCGTCTCCGGTTGGCGTGTCTCGTGCCGCTGGTAGTCGGACCACAAGATCTCCAGCGTGTCGGGGTCGACCACCGCGGCCTTCACCGTGGTGCTGCCGACGTCCATGCCGATGGCGATGCGGGAGGACATACCGGGGCTCCTTCGCAGGCGGCCGGGTCGGACCGCCCTGCTGACTGACACGTCAGTCTAGTGGGGCGAGACTATGCCGCCCCGCGGACGAAGCAAGGCCGGGGATGGGATTTTACAACCGGTGGGCGGCGCCTGGATCCGGTCCCGAAGCGCGCCGAGGCGGGACGGCGCCGCGCTGCGAGGTGTGCGGCGCGCTGCGGCGCGCGGCGGCCTCGGCCGCCGACCGCGGACCGGTCGCGGCGCGCCGCCCGGATCGAGCTACATTCGGAGCCCTCGATGCCGCATCGCCCGCGAATTCGTGTCCTCTCCACCGGCGGCACGCTCGGCATGTTGCAGAGCGACCCCGGTCCGCTCGCCCCTTCGGCGGTCAGCGAGAACGTGTTGCGGTACGTCCAGGGCCTCGAGGCCGAGGTCGAGCTCTCCGCCGAAGCGTTGTGGACCCTCGACAGCTCCGACATGGGCCCCGCCCACTGGAGCGAGCTCGCCGAGGCGGTGGCCGCGCGCATCCACGAGGTCGACGGCATCGTGATCCTCCCCGGCACCGCCACGATGGCGTGGACGGCGGCGGCGTTGTCGTTCGCGCTGCGGGGCCTCCCCAAGCCGGTGGTGCTCACCGGGGCCCAGCGGCCGATCGCCTGGGTGCGCTCCGACGCGCGTAGCAACGTCGTCCACAGCGCGTTGTGCGCGGGGATGGACCTCCCCGAGGTCTCGGTCTTCTTCGGGCGCTGGTTGTTCCGGGGCAACCGCTGCACCAAGACCAGCGTGCAGAGCTACGAAGCGTTCGAGTCGCCGGACTGCCCGCCGCTGGTCGAGATGGGGGTCGAGGTGCAGCGCATCGAGCCGGTGCGGCGGCCGGCGCAGCCGTTCTCGGTCGACGCCCGCTTCGAGCCCCGGGTGGTCGTCGTCCCGGTCGTGCCGGGCTCGGACGGTGCGCTCCTGGATGCGGCGGTGGCGGGTGGTGCGCGCGGGGTCGTGGTGCAGGGGTTCGGCTCGGGGAACGTGCCCCAGGCGCGGTGGCCGGCGGCGATCGCGCGCGCCGCGGCGGCGGGGGTCGGGGTGGTGATGCACAGCCAGTGCCTGCGTGGTCACGTCGAGCTCGGCGCCTACGAGGGCGGTCGCGCCGCGCTCGACGCGGGCGCGATGGCGGCGGGCTCGATGACGCTGGAGTGCGCGGCGGTCAAGCTCATGCACGGCCTCGGCGTGGGGCTCGGCGGCCCCGCGCTCGCCGCGTGGTACCACGCCGACCAGGCCGGGGAGGGCGCCTGATGGCCCGCGCCGCGCCGCTCACGCCGGCCGAGCGCCGCACCACGCTGTTGGTGGCGGCGCGCGCGGTCTTCGCCGACCGGGGCTACCACCGCGCCTCGGTGGCCGACCTCATCGAGGCCGCCGGCGTCGCGCGGGGCACCTTCTACCACCACTTCGAGTCCAAGCGCGATGTCTTCGCGGCGGTGCTCGGGGCGCTGATGCTCGACGTGGTCGCGTCGGTCGCCCCGATCGACGTCACCGGCGACGTGGCGGCCCAGGTGCACGCGAACCTGCGCGCCATCACGCGGGCGTTCGCCGCCGAGGGCGACGCGGTGCGCATCCTGTTCACCGACGCCCAGTCCGTCGACGCCGACGGGGAGCAGGCGTTGGCCGCGTTCTACGCGCACGCGCTGGCGCGGGTGGAGCGGGCGCTGTCGACCGGCCAGGCCCTCGGGATCGTGCGCCCGGGCGAAACGCGGCAGGCCGCGCGCTGCCTGCTCGGCCTGCTCAAGGAGCCGGTGATGCAGGCCCGCCTCGCGCACGAGCCGCTCGACGCCGACGCGGTCGCGGGCGCGATCTTCGGCCTGTTGACGCACGGCCTCCTGGTAGACCCGACGTAGATGGCGCGGCGCGTCGAGCTGCTCGTCCTGGGGCTGATCGTCGGGGTGGTGCTCGTGCAGCAGTGGCGCTTCGGGGTCCAGAGCGCGGGGCCGCAGTTGGTCACCGACGACCACGCGGTCGCCCGCCTGACCGCGGCGATGCACGCGAGCATCACGCGCGGGGTGCCCTACGACCCGATGCGGCTGGCGGCGACGCCATACCCGCCGTTCGGCCCGTGGCTCGGCGCCGTGGTCGCGGTCGTCCTCCCCGGGGACCCGGTGCGCGCGATGTTGCACGCGCAGGACCTGCTCCTGGCGTTGATGGTCCCCGCCACGTGGGCCGCGGTCCGCGCGCGGCTCGGCCCGGCGTTGGCCCTGGGGGTGGCGGCGCTGGTGCCGTTCTACGCCGCGTTCTGGACGATTCACGCGCAGTTCTTCCTCGAGGTGCAGCAGGGGTTCGCGCTGGTGCTCGTGCTCGCGGCGTGGGGGGCGTCTGACGGGCTGCGGCGCCTGTGGGGCGCGGCGGCTTTCGGCCTGGCGTTGGGAATCGGGCTGTTGACGAAGTTCAGCTTCGTGTTCTTCGCGGCGGCGCCGGCGGTGATGGCGGTCGCGTATGTGGCGACCGGGCTCGTCCGCGCCGGACCGTGGCGCGCGGTGGTCTTCGCGGCGGCCGTGCTGGCGGGGGCGGGGCCCATCGCGGGGGCCTCTGGGCACGTCGCGGGTGCGCTCGGGTTGGCCGCCGTCGCCGCCTTCGGCCTGGGGGTGGCGGTGTGGCGCGCGGCGGCCCCCGACGCGCGCGCGGTGGGGCTCCGCGTCCTGGTCGTGGTGGCCACCACCGCGGCGGTGGCGGCGCCCTGGTACCTGCGCCACCTCGAGGTCCTGCGGGTCTTCTTCGCGCAGAACCTCGCCGGCGGCTTCGACGGGGAGGTGTTCCCCGTCGCCGAGATCTGGTGGGCCCTGCCCGGCTTCCTGGCGCGTGGGGTGCTCGACGACGTCGCGGGGGGGCTCTTCCTGGTCGGTGCGGTCCGCGTCCTCTTCGACCCTCGCGCCAGCACCGGCCGACTTGCGTTGGCGATGGTCGTGGCGGGCGTGGTGTGCCTGACGGTCTTGCCGTACCGCACGCCGCGCTACCTCTTCCCCCTCGCGGGACCGGCGCTCGTCGTGGCCGGCCACGCGTTCGGGGGGCCGCTCGTGCTGCGCACCGTCGTCGGGGCGGCGCTCCTGGCCTGGGGCGTCTGGTTGCAGGTGTCGTGGGGCTACGCGACGCGGTGGGAGCGGTGGTGGACCACCGTGTTCGAGCAGCCCCCGAACAGCCTGGTCACGCGGCAGCAGCTCCGGGACTACCTGTCCGCTCCGGTGCTCCGCTTGCGCCTGTACGCCGCGCCGCCCATCTTCGGGCGGGGGCTCACCACGCCGGCGATGTTCCGCCGCGTCGTCGCGGCCGTCGACCTCGCCGCCGTCGAGACGATCAGCGTGTCCCTGCGTCGGCCCGACTCCTGCCCGCGGCTCGCGCTGGAGCTGGCGGCGGCGGGGGCCAACCCCTACCTGACGTGCGTGGAGCGGGGTGAGCTCGTCGTGTCTCCCGCGGGGCAGCTCCCGTCGGGCTGGACGTCGGTGCACCGCGACGGCGCCGTCGAGTTCGGGCTGGCGTCGGGGCCGGCCCGATGATCGCGGTGTGGGTGCTGGCCGCGTGCGTGCCGCCGCCGTCGCCCGTCGGCGGCGGCGCGATCACGCTCGACGCCTCGGCTGCGGGCGACGCCGACCTGCGCTGGTACGACGTCGCGGGCCACGACGTCCGGACGCTCCGCGAATCGTTGCGCACGGAGGCCCCTCGCAACGACCTCGACGAGCCGACGCTCGGCCGCACCCAGTGGAGCGCGACGTGGCGTTGGGAAGGCGCCGGCGAGCCGTGCGCGGTGGAGTCGGTGCACGTCGACCTGTCCCTGGTGGTGTGGTTGCCCCGGTGGACGCCGGGACCGGGCGCCGACCCGGCCCTCATCCGTCGGTGGCGCGACTACCTGCGGGCGCTCCTGGGCCACGAGCTCGGCCACGTGGAGCTGGTGCGGGAGCAGGTCGAGGTCCTGGAGGACCTCCTCGCCGAGGCGTCATGCGCTGACGTGGACACCGTGGGCCGCGTTGGCGTCGAGGCCATCGAGGACCTGAACCTCGCCTACGACGCGCACACCGGCCACGGCCGCGACCAGGGTGCGCGCTTCTGGACCGCGCCGGAGTGGGGGGCCGAGGTGGAGGACACGGCGCCCTGGGCTCCGTGAACTACCAGAACGCCCAGAGGCAGCCGGCGGTGCCGGCGCAGTTGGGCGCGCCGATCACCAGCCGGTCCCACGCCGCGTCCGGCTCGGGGACGCCCCACGCCAAGAGCGGCACCTCGCCGCTGGCCGTGACCGACAGGTCCGCGGCGCTGCTGACACGGACCCCGAGCGCCGGCCCGCCGTACACCAGGATCACCGTCCCGCTGCCCGACTCCACCGCGCTGATGTCGGACCGGAGGTCGGCGTCGAGGTCCAGCGCGGCGGCGTCGGACAACCCGACCCCGTCGGCGCGACCGACGATCCGGTCGCCGCTGGTCCCGGGGGTGTACGACGCCGAGCCGCCGTGCTCGATCCACACCGCGCCGTTGTCCGTTCCGCCTTCGTCGGCGGCGGTGTCGCTCCACAACACGTCGCCGCGGCCGTCGCCGTCGACGTCGGGGGCGATCTCGACGGCGGTCGGGCCCGCCGCCCCGCGCCGCCACTCCGCGAGCGTGTCCAGGTCGCCGTCGGCGCGCGTGTCGACCCCGTCCACCACCCACGCGTCACAGGACGCCGCGGTCGCGGCCAGGTCGTCCACACCGTCCCCATCGAGGTCCCCGGCGGCCACGACGAGGTAGCTCGCGCAGTCGGGCGCTTCGAGCACCGCGTCGACGCCGTGCACCGGGCCGAGGTCGACGTGGAGCCGGGCGCCGGTCGCCTCGGTGAGCACGAGGTCCCGCGGCCCGCTTCCGTCGAGCTGTGCGGCGGTGACCGTGTTCGCGTACGGCCAGCTCGCCGCGGCGTCGGCGGTGCCCAGCTCGCCGGCGACCGGCCCGGCGAACATCCAGGTGGTACCCACCCCGGTCAGGGCGACGTCGGTGTGGCCGTCGCCGTCGTGGTCGACCGCGGCACCGTGGGTGTACACGCCCGCCCCGGCCGTGGTGATGGTGGCCAGGGGGGCGACCTCGCCTCCCGCCGCCGCCGGGTCGACGAGCCAACCCGAACCCGAGCCCCCGGACACCCACCAGTCCGGCCGGGTGTCGCCGTCGAGGTCCCCGCCGTCGAACACCGAAACACCGAGCTTCCCCGCCGCCGGGCCCGTCCACGCGAGCGGCGCCTGGGCGACCTCGTACTCGCCGACCAGCCGCTCGCGGCCGGCTGCGGTGTCGCCGGTGTCGCCGGTGTCGCCGGTGTCGCCGTCGGCGGTGTCGGCGGTGTCGGCGGTGTCGGACGGATCGCGTTCGGCGGTGCCGCAGCCGAGCAGCACGAGGAGCGTGAGCATCGCCATCGCCTAACGCGAGCCCCTACATGCCGTAGAGCCACGCCGCGCCCGCGGAGCTGCCATACCCGGGGGCCGACATCAGCACCGTCTCGGTGCCGAGCCCCAGGGCGTCGCCCACGGCGTACACCAGCGTGTACTCGTACGAACTCGGCGTCGCGTTCGGGTTCTGCAGCGCCGCCTCGGCGTCGCTCTCGACGGTGTAGCTGCCGGCCAGCGGGCCGTACAGCACGTAGGCGGCGCCGGAGGCGTCGTCGTAGGTGCCGAGGAGCAGCTCCTCCGCGCCGTCGCCGTCGAGGTCGACCGAGTCGACGGACTGCGGGAAGCTCGAGCTGGACGAGGTGCCTACCGAAGCGACCGCGACGCTCGTCACGTCCCCGGAGACGACGGTGTCCAACAGGTACACGCGCCCGCCGCCCGACCACGACTGCGCGATCCACACGAAGTCGTCGAGGCCGTCGCCGGAGATGTCGCCCAGCACCTCACACCCTTCGTAGCTGCTTCCGCTGGTGTTCACCGTCGCGGCCGCATCGCTGTCGACGGTGCCGATCCCGATGGTGTCGAAGATCCACAGCCTCGTCGCCGCCTGCGTCACCACCTCGTCGATGCCGTCGCCCGTCAGGTCGCCGCCGCTCGCGAGCCCCCCGAAGCTCCCCGCCACGGTGGCGGTGTACCCCGACGTGCCGAGCCAGACGTTGCTGTAGGTGAACGCCGGATCGGCCGGCTCGTAGGCGTAGATCATCGAGGTGCTCAGGTTGCCGAGCACCTCGGGCGTTCCGTCGCCGTCGATGTCGCCGACCGCACCGTCGGGCATGGAGTAGTACATGTTCGCGGAGAAGCGGGGGTAGAACAGGTCGGTCGGCGCCACCGGCCCGAACGCCACGCAGAGCGACCCGTCGTAGTAGGTGCCGTAGCTGCCTTCGCACGGCCACATGGCGAGGTCGTCGTAGCCGTCCGCGTTGAAGTCGACGTCGGCCCACAGTCCGCGCGCCGCGATGCCGGGCACACCGCCCGCGTCGGCGAACGTGGCGTAGGGGGTGCTCGTGGAGGAGACCGGCCCCGCGTACAGGTGCAGCTCGTCGGCCGACGCCCCGACCACCAGGAGGTCGTCCTGGCCGTCGCCGGTGAGGTCACCTGCGGCCGCGCTCCAGCCGAACCCTTCGGCGGCGGTGCCGTTGAGGAGCGCCGCGTCCGCGTCCGCCGTCGTGTAGGTCCCCGAAAAGCAGGCGGACGCCCGCCCGTCGCAGTCTTCGTCCACCGCGTCGCCGCACACCTCGACCTCGGCCGGGTTCGCGCCGGCGTCGGTGTCGTCGCAGTCGGTCGCATCGGTGACCCGGCCCGCCGGCAAGCACGAGTGGGTGGGGGTGGCCGCGTCGCCGTACCCGTCGCCGGCGGCAGCGTCGTAGTGGTCGACCGCATCGGCGGCGTCGGCCTCGTCGGTGGTGCCGTCGCAGTCTTCGTCGGCGCCGCCGCACGACTCCACGCCCGCCGGGCTCACGCCGGCGTCGGTGTCGTCGCAGTCGGTGTCGTCCGCGACGGTGCCGGCGGGGGCGGTGCACGCGGTCTGGCTCGCCGCGGCGTCGCCGTAGCTGTCGCCGTCGTCGTCGTCGTACCAGGTGCTCGCGTCGCTGGCGTCGGCTTCGTCGGTGGTGCCGTCGCAGTCTTCGTCGGCGCCGCCGCACACCTCGAGGTCGCCCGGGCTCACCGCGGCGTCGCTGTCGTCGCAGTCGCCGCCGAGCGCAGCGTAGTCCGCCGGCACGCTGCACTCGAGCGTCGTGGACCCATCCAGCCCATAGCCGTCGCCGTCGCGGTCCAGGTACCAGGTGGTGCGGTCGGTCGCGCTCTCGTCGACGTTGGTGTCGCAGTCGTCGTCGACCTCGTTGCACCGCTCGTCGGCGCCGGGGTGCACCTCCGGGTCCAGGTCGTCGCAGTCGGAGGCATCGAACAGCCACCCCCCGCCTTCGTCGCACGCGAACGACGGGGTCATCGCGTCGCCGTACCCGTCGGCGTCGACGTCGGCGTAGACCACCTCCGGGTCGGTGGCTCCCGCGGTGGGGTCGCCGTCGCAGTCGCGGTCGACGTCGTCGCACGACTCCTCGGCGTCGGGGTGGATGCTGGCCACGCCGTCGTCGCAGTCGCCGGGGAGCGCGTACCCCTCGGGCTGATCGCAGGCGAGCTGCGTGGCCCCGGCGGGGTCGCCCCAGCCGTCGCCGTCGAGGTCGCGGGTCCAGGTCGTCGGGTCCTCGGGCTCGTCGTCGGCCACGCCGTCGCAGTCCTGATCGACGTCGTCGCACACCTCGACGGCGCTCGGGTGGCGGGACGCGTCGGCGTCGTCGCAGTCGCCGGCGCTTCCCACGTAGCCGAACGGCGCCTCGCACGAGCGCACGTGGGCCTCGGTGAGCCCGGCACCATCGCCGTCGCCGTCGTAGTACCAGTCCACTTCGCACGAGGTGTCCGCGGTCTCGCCGGTCTCGGCGGTGTCGACCCCGGAGTCGCCGCTGTCCGACGTGTCGCTCTTGCCCGTGTCGCGTTCGGCCGTGGCGCAGCCGTACAGCCAGAGGAGGGTCAGCATCGTCGTGGCATAACCGGAGCAATTGAGGGCGGCGCGCCGGGACCGTCCCGAGCGCGGCTGACGCCGCTCGCGGCGTTGGCGTGCGCGCGCCGCGGCGCGCTCGCAAAGTTCCCGTCAACCCGCGCGACTCCTCGTCGTGTCGGATACCCTGTTCGCACATCCGGGTGCGATGATGCGCAGTTGGCTCGACTTTCTTGGTCGTTCGATGATTACGGCGGTTGGAATCGCACTTCTCGGGGGGGGCGGCGCGTGCGGCATGCCTGATGTCCGACCTGGACGGTGACGGGTACACGGCTCCGGGGCCGGGCTGCGCGCCGCCGTTCGACTGCGCGGCGCTCGACCCGGACATCAGCCCGTACGCGTTCGAAGACGCGGAAACGGTGCAGGACGAGAACTGCAACGGCCGCTTGCCGCTGACGCCGCTGTGGGCGGCCACGGGGTTTCCGCTGACGGGGCCGGGTGCGTGGACCGCGTCGGGCACGGTGCTCGTGTTGCCCATCACTGGCGAGGTGCGGGTGGGCGATGCGTCGAGCGGGGTGCCGGCGTCTCTGACGCGCGCCGGGCTCGGATTGCCGGTGAACACGAGCCTCGCCGTCTCGGTGTCGGTCACGGGGGACGCGGGGACGGGCCTCGCCTGTACGGTCGAGCTCGGCACGGTGGCCACGCCGTTCGACCCGACGACGTTCATTTCGCGGCAGACCTCGGGGATCGGGCTTCAGGTGTTGTCCTTCCAGGGCCTCATCGGCACCGGCCGCATCCTGCGGGAGGTGCGCTTGCAGTGCGGGGGCCACCGCGCGCTGACCGTGGACTGGTTGCAGATCCAGGACAGCCTGGACGAGGTGGGCCCGATGTCGGAGGCGCACATCACGTGGAAGGACACGCGCAACCCGGGGGCGGACGCGGCGTTGGCGGTGGTGGTGGACGACGAAGACGACGTGGTGTGGGTGGGCACCGACGCAGGCGGGCTGGCGCGGAAGGACGCCAACGGCTGGCACCCCCAGAACGGGACTGGGGAGGACTCGCTGATGATGGGCGGGAGCCTCGGGGTGTCGGACATCCTGCCGATGGTCGGGAGCGACGACGTGTACGTGCTGGCGGGGGACGCCGCCACGAACGGCCCGGTTGGCGGGTTCTGGCACTCCCCCGACAACGGCGAGAGCTGGGCGCAGTTGGGCTCGTCGATTGACATCTGGCCGCCGGCGGTCGGCGGCACGGGCGACCACGACGACGACGTGGCCGGTTACGGGCTCGAGAGCAACAACAAGGGCAACGGCACGGGTGGCCTGAGCTGGGAGTACGGCGGCGGGCGCCGCCTGCAGGGGCACTCGCTGAGCCCGGTGATGGGCGAGCCGATCTACGTCGGCAACGGCGACTGGGACAACCTCGGGGTGAGCGTGTACGGGGACGACGGCACCGGCACCGACACGTTCTGCCCGATGCCCACCACCGGCGACGCGCTGCCGGCGGACCGGGTGGGGGCGCTGCTCCGACTCGACGTCCCGATCCCCGACCCCACCGACCCCACGGTGGTCATCGGGTACGTGGAGACGCTCATCGTCGGCTTCCGCGGGCGCACCAACGGGCAGGCGGGCCTCTACGTGTGCGACGTGACCGGCGGCGTGGACTGCTCGGGTGCGGTGGCGGCGTACTGCGAGGTGGTGGACGAGGACCCGTGGAACACCACGCCCGCGTGGGACCTGTCCGGCGTGGATGTGCGCGACCTGCAGGAGGACCTGTCGTTGGCGCTGGACACCGAGGCTGAACCGTTGGAGCTCGCGGTGTACGTGGCCGACGGGGGATCGCGGCCGGTGGACGCGGGCGGCGACGGCATCGGCGACGTGAACTGCTCGGCGGCAGGAGCTTGCACCTACGACTCGTCGATCCACAAGCTCTGGGTGTGGTACGACGACGCCACCGGCGGCGTGGTGTTCGACGCGGAGCCGCGCGTGGCCGACGAGGTGGACCTGCCGCTGTTGGCCTCGGGGAAGTGGTCGATCGCCGGGGTGAGCATGGACCCATTCGGGCTGTACCTGTTCGCGGCGATCCCGGGCTCCAATGGCTGGCGGTATTCGCACGACCGGCTCAACCGGATCCCGGCGACCGACGTGGGCGTCGGGGTGTGGGAGTCCGTCAACGGTGGGGACCCGGCGGTCCCCTACGACGAGGAGGACCCCGCCGAGCGCCAGCGTGCCGCGGTCGACACCAACTTCTCGGGATCGCACCAGGAGGCGCAGTTCGCGGGGGAGCCGAACCCGTTCCCGGCGCGCTCCGAACCCGGGAAGGTGTGGGACGTGTACTGGATGTGGGAGGACGGTGAGGCGGTCGCGGTGGTGCCGCACGCGCTGAACCTGTGGCGGGTCGACGGCCTGTACGACGAGTGGACGGACGGGTGGTGGGACTACTCCGCCGACCTGGAGCCCGAAGGCGACGTGACGTTCACCTACTGGCCGACGATCGACGAAGGGGGCAACACGTTCCAGGGGTGGCCGGTGTTCGCCGTGGCCATCGGACCCGACGGGCACCTGTGGTCGGGCGCGGGCGATCAGGCGCTCACCCACATGGACGGCGCCGAGGTGTTCGACCCGGCCGCGCCCAACGGGGCCGAGCTGGACTGCTTGTGGGCGGCGTGGAAGACCTCGGTGTCGAGCATCTCAGTGGCGCCGAAGGTGGACCCGCAGGTCTCGTTCACCGGGGACGAGACGTGGGACCCGGACGGGCTGTCCAGCTCCGTGGTGTGGGTCACGCTGTCGGAGCCGAGCTGGGAGGGCAACGTGCAGAACATGGGCGTCGCGCGAACCCTGAACCACGGCGTCACGTGGCGGTACGCCGCCGCGGGCTGGGGGCCGGGCGTCGATGAGGGCGAAACGGTCCCGACTCACCCAGACTACGGCCTCCGCCGCTGCGAAGACAACGGCACCGAGCTGCCCGACCACTACGCCCGGCAGTTCGAGTCGATGGCGGACCTCGCGACGATCCGGCCGCCGTCGAACGCGTTCAGTACGGCGGAACCTGGCGACCTGTTCGGACTTCAGGGCACCAACGTCGCGAGCCTCGGCAGCCCGCGCCAGGTCCAGGCGCTCAACGAGTACGCCGCCATCGTGTTGTTCCGGGCCACCGAAAACAGCACCGACGACGGGACCGCTGACACCGGCGCGGCTGCGGCCGCGGCGACGGCCGACCTCACGGGCGAGGGCGGGCTGTACCTCACCATCAACGGGGGCAGCACGTGGCACGAGGTGGAGTTCGACGGGGGCGCCGGGGACTGCGACCCGCACACGGTGATGGGCGCCGGTTCGTTCGAGCTCATCCACCCCGGCACCGACTCGAGCTGGGACAACGAGACCGGCACCGCCACCTTCGAGCTGTTGTTCACGGTGCGGGAGCAGGACGTCGGCGTCCCGACCAACCCCGTGGCCGGCAACGTGACGCTGTGCTCCATGGCGCGGGTCACCATCGTGGCCGGCCCGAGCGAAGCGGTGCCCGGCGACCCGTATCCGGTGGGCGCGACCTGGTCCTGGTACACCTACCCCAACCGCCGTACCAGCGGCTACGCCGACGCCGACTACTGCGGCGTCACGCCGTGGGCGCTACAAGGCGCGGTCCCCTCGGCCACCAGCAACGAGGCGGTGGTGTTCGGGGCGTACCACCGGGCCGCGCCTTGTGAAACCTGCTCCGGCGCCGGCTACTTCGACCAGATCTACGGCGGCGCGTGCCTGTTCGACCTCGACCAGTTCGATCTGACCGCCGGCGCGTTCACCCAGGTGGTCGACCCCACGCTCAACGTCTACTCCATCCAGGCGGTCGCCTCCCACCCGCAGATCGCGGACACCTGGGCCATCGTGCCCACCCTGGACGCCGGAGACTACCTGGGCTGCGCCTCCCTGCAGAACGGGCCAGCGGGGACCTCGAGCGTGCCGGCGTGGACGGAGCTCGCGTGCGACTACCCCTGGCCGCTCCTGCTGACCGGGACGAGCGCGGGCTACGTCGCGCGGGAGCTGACCGGTCCGGCCGGCGCGTTCGGCGTGTCCGTCCCCACCAGCTACCCGGCCGGCATCGCGCTGTCGGCGATGTGGTCCGAGGTGGGCGTCCCCGACGACTCGGACGACGGCTACGGGAGCTACCTTGTGGTCGGCACGCAGGGCCAGGGCGCGCGGCGTGGGGAGCTGTCGTGGTAGCGCTGTGGTGGCTGCTCGCGTGTGACACCGGCGCCGGTCAGGACTCGGCGGGCAAGGACACCGCGCCGGACGACAGCGCAGCGGACACGGCCGACACCAGCGACACCGCGGACACCAGCGACACCGCCGACAGCGACACGGGCGAGCCTGACCCCGATACGCTGGACCAGGACCGCGACGGGTACACGCCCGCCGAGGGGGACTGCGACGACACGCGGGACCACGTGCACCCCGGCGCACCGGACGGCTGCGACGGCCTGGACCAGGACTGCGACGGCGAGCCCATCCCCGACCACTCGTGCAGCGAGACGTGGGACGTGTCGACGATGTGGAGCTGGGAGATCCGGTGGGCGGGCGTCAACTTCTCGAGTGCGCACACCGGCCAGGTGGCGGGTGGGGGAGCGCCGGACTTCGTGCTGCACGCTTGGGCTGACGACGAGATGATCTACGTGTGGAGCCCCCCCGAGTCGGGGCTGCCGGTGACCACCTGGCTCGAAGGGGACACGTGGACCGACGACTCCCCGGACTGGGGGATTTACGCCGACCTCGCGCCGGCCGACTCCACCGGCGACGGTCTGGACGACGTCTGGGTGCTCACCCACTGGCGCGGTGGCGGCCCCGCCGGGGGCCTGTTCCTGTTCACCGGCACCGACGACCCCATCCCGGCCGACGACACCCGCCTGGACCGGGCGGCCGCGGCGGTGTGGCTGGACGGTGACGGGGTGAAGCTGGTGACCGAGGATGACCCGCGTGGTGGGGTCGGCGACCTCACCGGCGACGGCCTCGCCGACGTGCTCCTGTTCACGCTCGGCAGTGGCGGCAGCTCGCAGATCAGCGCCCTCGCCGGCGGTCCCGAGCTCGGCGCGGAGCACACCTTCGGCGAGCTCTCAAGCATGTTTGTGGATGACGATCAGGGCTGTCTGGTTGGATGCACGGTCGGAGACCTGGACGGAGACGGCCTGGACGACCTACAGTTCGATGCCGTGGCGGTGGACGAGCTGTGTTACCTTCCCGGCTCAGACTGGGTGAGCGGGGGTCGGGTTCGTGATTCTTGTTCTCGCATGCACTTCTCAGATTCCGGTTCCGTGGGAGACTACTCTGCGACCTCGCAGCGGGCTGAGTTTACCGGCGGGGACGTCGATGGGGATGGGCTGGTGGACGCGTTCGTGCACGGAACTGACGGCGGCGTGCTCTCTGCGCGACTGTTGTCCGGAGGCCTTCCCGTCGGCAGTGCTCTGAATTTCACAATCGTCGAGTTTGTGGGGGTGGCCTCCTACGGCTGAACAGATAGGCGCCGTTGGAGCGATAGAACCCGCCGGCATCGAAGGCCAGCGAGGCGACGTCGAAGAAATTGAGCCGGCCCCGGCCGCGATCGACGCGGATCTCCCACAGGTCGCCCTGCCTGAAGAGCCGACCGCCGACGTCCACCTTGAAGAGCCCGAGGTCGATGCCCGCCGTCAGCCGCACGTCGAAGGGCGTGTTGGCCGCGATGGTCGTGCCGCTCGCGAGCGTCACGGCGGCCGGGCCGGTGTTCACGAGCACCGCACCATCGATCCCGCTGACCGCGCCGAGCGAGCCGCGGGCGGAGCCCTCGAGCACGAACGTCGTCGGCCGGCCCTCGCCGTGGAGCAGCCAGGCCTCGCCGGCCACGCCGAGCGACCCG
>SXGT01036278.1_pt1 | contig 16097 bp, 17 predicted proteins | sample 3176221 | NCBI WGS metagenome assembly SXGT01 (sample SAMN11356862, study PRJNA531348) | freshwater metagenome | isolation source: freshwater sample F1-120 | place: China: Fuxian Lake, Yuxi | collected 2017-12-25
GCCCTCCCCGTGCGCCTCGCCCCGGCGTCGCCGCCGCGCCAAACATCCTCGCCACGGACGACCGACCGGCACGCGATTCGCGGTCGCGGGCCACCGTGCTCCGCCGCCGACGGGCGGTCGGGGGCCACCGTCCGACATCCAGGATTTCGGGCCTCGCCCGCTCGCGTCCTCCGCTGACCCGCCAGCCAGCGCGGCCTTCGGCGAGGTGAACCGCGCTGGCTGGCGGTCCCGCTGGAGGACGAGATGCTGTTTGCTCACGAAACCCTGGATGTCTACCAATTGGCGCTGTCCATCGCCCGACGGCTCGCCTCGCGAACCTGGCCGAAAGGCCAAGGCTGGCTGCGCGACCAGGCCGTTCGCGCCTCGGGGTCGGTCGTCCTCAACATCGCTGAAGGTCGGGGGCGCGCCGGCGACGCCGGGCGAAACCACCTCCGGATCGCGCTGGGTTCCGTCGCCGAAGTGGCGGCCATCGCCGACCTGCTGGCGGATGAGAGCCTGCGCGTGGACGCGCGGCGGGTGGGACGGATGCTTCGCGGGATGGTCTAGCAGCCCGGTCGGGCGGTCCGGCCGCTCGAAGCGCCGGGTTTCCCTTCGGACTGGACGTCGGCCGTGGCGGGCCGGAGGCGTCGCTTCGAGTCGACCGTGTCTTGAAGGGGACTCCTATGCCCCAAGTGGAGTACTGGGAGTTTGCAGACGGCTGGGGTTCCGTTCCACCCATTGGTCAGGTCCGGTTGGTGCTGGGCGAGCTGCGGGGGGACCAATTGTCGCTGTCGGCCTGTCCGTCCGATGCGATGTTCGTTCGAGTCGAACATGGAATTGGGAATCAGCGCCTGATTCCATTCGGCTTCGTAGACACGGCCATGAACGAGAAGGGTGGCTTTGGGCGGTCCCCCTGGGCGATGGCGGCTCACCATCGGCAACCGACCGAGGGCCTGGCGTCGCCTGGCGTGGCTTGGGACGACGCCGTGGAGCTCTTCGCTACATGGGTTGCAGCGGCCACAGCCAGTCCGCCTTCGGTCCGTTGGATACCTTCGCGCGTTTGGCGGAAGACAGGAGAAACCGAGAACATGGACCGCGCACCGGGTTTCGAGCCCGACGGAGAGGAGCCGAGCTATCGTTAGAAATCCCCCGCGGCGGCGGCCCATTCCGTTCGCGCCGCCTCAACTCGGTGCACCACCAACCGAAAGTGCCGGCATTCAGGCCATGCTCCCGGGCAAACTCGTGTCGACGCATTCCGTGGCAACCCCGGCCCATTCAGCCGCGGTACGCCTCGCTCTCGATATCGACACCTCTGCCCACGCCATACGGCGCACCGTGCACCACCCGAAGATGCCCTGGCCGAGTGGATACTCTGCAGCAGACGGCTAGAACTGGAAATACACAAAGTCCGTTGCCGTCACCCGGTGAAACACGAAAATCGCACACGCTGCCAGCGCCCACGACGCCGTGACGACGGGGAGTGGCCACGTCCCGTCATCGGACCGTGTCGCGATGAACCGATCGAGCGCCCATTTGGCGACCAAGGGGAGTGCAAAGGCGAAGGTCACGGACAGCAGGACGACCGTAGCAATCCAGTCCGAGGCCGTCCCGACCCAGGGCCATCGCGCGAGGTGGTCGACGATGCGACCCACGTCTTGTTCGCGAAAGATGAAGCTGCCAACGAGGCCGACGGCCAGAAGGTGGAAAGGGACGGCGATGGCGGACGGGATCCGCGGCGCTTGGGGCCAGGTCCGCGCCGCCTGTCCGTAGGCCACCACCCAGAGACCATGGAAGACGCCGAACAGCACATAGTTCCACGCGGCCCCGTGCCAGAAGCCGATGAGCGCGAAGGTGACGACCGTGGCCACGGCGAACCTGCGCGGGCCGGCGCCGTCGTCGCCCACGAGGGGACCGAGGACGTAATCGCGAATCCATGTGCTGAGGCTCATGTGCCAGCGCTGCCAAAATTCGGGCGTCGTCCGGGCCAGGAAGGGCTCGCGGAAGTTCTCGCAGAGTTCGAAGCCAAGCGTCCGCGCCACGCCGCGCGCGATGTCCGTGTACCCGCTGAAGTCGGCGAAAATCTGGATCATGAACGCCGCCGTCGCCGCCCACACGAGCGGCGCCGCCGGATCCCTCAACACGAACACCTTGTCGACGAACGGGGCGACCGAATCGGCGATGACGACCTTCTTGAATGCGCCCCACGCGATGAGGCTGACGCCCGACGACATCGCCGTCCACGTAAACACGCGGGCGCGTTCAACCTGCGGCAGCAGGCGCCCCGCCCGCTCGATCGGCCCGGCGACAAGCTGGGGAAAGAACGAAACGTAAGTGAGGTAGTCGAGCAGGTCGCGGCGCGCGCGCAATTCGCCTCGGTAGACGTCGACGCAGTACCCGATGGTCTGAAAGGTGTAGAAGCTGATGCCGATGGGCAGCATCACGCCTAGCAGGCGGACGTCGTGCGCGAGGCCGAGCGCGTCGAGCGCCGCGATGACGTTCGACAATCCGAAGTCGGCATACTTGAAGTAGGCCAAGAGACTCAGGTTGCTGGCCACGCTCAGGGCCAGCAGCGCGCGCTTGTACGCGGGAACGCGCGCCATGAGCTGGGTCGTGCCGAAGTCGACGAGGCTGGCCGCGAACAAGAGCGCGACGAACCACGGGTGGACCCAGCCGTAGAACACGACGCTCGCGCCGAGCAGCCACAGGTTCTGCGCCCGCCGTTCCTGGATGCGCCAGTAGACGAGCCAGACGATGGCCAGAAACACAGGGAACTCGGCCTGGACGAAGTTCACGGGCGCCTCCTACCGCGCGCCGATAGGCCGGGCCCATGATCCTCGGCGTGCTCGTCCCGCCGCTTGGCGCCTCGGCCGTCGCTCCACGCGAACGGCCGTTGGGCCGCGCCGCACTGGAGGTCGCCAAGGACGGCCTTCGGGTCGTCTTCGTCTCCGGCGGCGACGGGAGCCGCGTCTGGGGCCACGAAGCCACGGAAGACCGTTGGCAGCCCGTTGGACCCGTACACGTCGCGGGCCTCTGGGACCGGTTCCCGCGGCGCGGACGGGCCGCTGAATGGCAACGGCTCGCGGCCGGCGTTCCCCCCGTGCCCATCGTCAACGCGCTGGCGGCGGCCGACCTCGCCGCCGACAAGTGGCTGACGCAGGTCGCTCTTGCCAGCAGCGGCGTCGCCATGCCTGAAGCCACCGTCGAGGCCGACGCCTTTGGCGGTTTCCTCGACCGCGTCGGCGTCGCGTTCCACAAACCTCGTTTCGGTGCCTATGGCATCGGCATCCGGCGGGTTGCACGCGGCGGCGACGTCCCCGCGACCGCCGAAGGGGCACATGGCCCAGAGCCGGCCCTCCTCCAGGCCGCCGTGCCCCCGCCAACCGGCTGGGCGGGTGTCGCCTTTCGCGTCCTCGTCCAACGTGACGAGCGGGGCGTCTGGGGGTGCCCTGGAAGCGTCGCGCGCCGATCGCTTCTGGACCCCGTCGTCAACGCGGCGAGGGGGGCCGAGGTCGTGCCGGCGGACGAGGTCCTGGCCGACGGCGGGGCCGAACTGCATGCGCGGTCGTGTGAGGCCGCCGCCCGCTTCTGCGACGCGCTCCCGGGCGAACCCGTCGTCGAGTTGGGGCTCGATTGGGTACTCGACGACAAGGGACGCAGCTGGCTCGTCGAGGTCAACGGCCGCCCGATGGGCCGTTTGGAGGTCGTCGCGGAGCAGGAGCCCGGTCGATTCGCCGCAGCCCACGTCGCCAGCTGTGCCGCGCCGCTACGGGCGCTTGCGGGCCTCGTGCGGGGTCAGTGGACGCCGAGGTAGGCCCGGCGCACGTCGTCGGACGCGGCCAGGTCGGACGCCGCGCCCTGCAGCACGATGCGTCCCACTTCCAGAACGGCCCCGCGTTGGGCGGTCGCCAGCGCCATCGACGCATTCTGCTCGACGAGGAGGATCGTCGTCCCGCCGGCGTGAATCTCGCGCAGGATGCGGAAGATGGTGGCGACGACCTGGGGGGCGAGGCCCAAACTGGGTTCGTCGAGCAGAAGCAGCCGGGGACGGGCGAGCATCGCGCGGCCAATGGCCAACATCTGCTGTTCGCCGCCGGACAACGTCCCGGACACTTGATGGATTCGTTCCGCGAGGCGGGGGAACAGCGCGAAGACGCGCTCGCGGTCCGAAGCGACCCCGGCCGGGTCTTTGCGCGCGAAGGCGCCGAGCCGCAGGTTCTCGTCGACCGTCAGCGGGCCGAAGATCCCGCGTCCTTCCGGGGCATGGGCGATGCCAAGGCCGACGATTTCGTGGGCGGGTAGGCCCGTGATGTCCCGACCGTCGAAGCGAATCGTTCCCGAGGATGGGCGAATCATGCCGCTGATGGCCCGCAGCGTCGTCGACTTTCCTGCGCCGTTGCTTCCGAGCAGGGTGAGGATTTCCCCCTCGTGGACGTCGAAGTCGATGCCGTGCAACGCCGCGACGGCTCCGTAGCGGACAGCGAGTCCCTGGACTTGGAGCAGCGCGCTCACGCGGCCTCCGGCGAGCCGAGGTAGGCTTCGACGACGGCTGGGTCGACCTGGACCTCCGCGGCCGTCCCTCGGGCGATGACCTCGCCGTGGTCGAGCACCGTGATGTGTTCGCACACGTCCATGACCAGCCCCATGTCGTGTTCGATGAGCAGAATGGACAGGTCGTACGTGTCGCGCAGCGTGCGGATGAGGGAGCGCAGGCCGAGCTTCTCCTGCGGGTTCATGCCGGCGGCGGGTTCGTCGAGCAGCAACACCTTTGGCCGGAGCGCCAGAGCTCTCGCAATTTCGAGGCGGCGCTGGTCGCCGTAAGGCAGGTTGCGCGCCAATTCGGCGCCGCGCCCCTCGAGACCGACCGCCGTGAGCCACGCCTCGGCGGCAGCTCGGTCGGCCTCCTCTTCGCGGCGCCAGGCGGGCGTTCTCAGCAAGGTCGCCACCAACCCCGTCCGACGGTGTGCAAATTGGGCGACGCGGACGTTGTCGAGGGCCGAAAGTTGGTGGAAGAGGCGGATGTTCTGAAAGGTCCGCGCGAGGCCGGACGCGGCGATGGCGCTCGGGGCCGAGCCGATGAGGTCGCGCTCGCCGAGCCGAATTTCACCCTGGTCGGGGCGGTAGACGCCCGTGAGCAGGTTGAACAACGTGGTCTTGCCGGCCCCATTGGGCCCGATCAGGCCGTAGAGGCCGCCAACGGGCAGTGCGAGCTCGAAGTTCGACACGGCCGCGAGGCCGCCGAAGCGGATCGACACGCCTCGGGCGAAGAGTGCAGGCGTCATGAACGCCTCCACGCGTGCCAGATCTCGCGGTGACCGAGCAGACCGGTGGGCCGGACGAGCATGACGACGACGAGCAGGGCCGCGTACACAATCATCCGGTATTCTGAGAATTCGCGCAGCAGCTCGGGGACGATCGTGAGAATCGTCGCCGCCAGCGCGGCCCCCGTCACGCTTCCCATGCCGCCGAGGACGACCATGATGACGATCTCGAAAGACTTCTGAAAGCCCAGCTCGGCCGGATTCAGCGTCGTTCCGATTTCGTGGGCGAACAGGCCCCCCGCGATGCCAGCGAACAGCGCCGCCATCGCGAAGGCGATGACTTTGACGTCGGTGGTGCGGACGCCCATGGCCCCGGACGCCACCTCGTCCTCCCGTACCGACAACATGGCGCGCCCCGTCGACGACTCCTTGAGCCGGTAAGCGACGAGGATGGCGATGCCCGTCCACAGCCAGGTCCAGAAAAGATTGGTGTAGAAGGGCAGGCCCGTGAATCCAAGGCTTCCGCCCGTGCTGACGACCTGAGTCGTCCACGGTGCCGTCGCCAATTCCTCGGCGGAGCCGATGACGTCTTCGGTGCGCGTCAGCAGTACGCGCATGATTTCGCCGAATCCCAGCGTGACGATGGCCAGGTAGTCGCCGCGGAGCCGAAGCGAGGGCAGGCCGACGACGACGCCGGCTACTGCGGCCACGACGCCACCGACGAGCGTACTAAGGGCAAACCAAAGGTGGCCTGCGATGCCGGGCGCGACCGCGCCGGGTGGCAGGTCGAACAGGGCAGCGCCCCCGTAGTAGGTCAGGATCCCCGCGGTGTACCCTCCGACCGCCATGAATCCCGCGTGGCCGATGCTGAACTGGCCGGTGAAGCCGTTGACGATGTTCAGGGAGACCGCAAGGAGGACCGCGATTCCGACGTCCATCAGAATCTTGGTCCAATAGTGCCCGACGACGGGGCCCACCGCGACCTGGGCCAACATCGCGAAGCCGAGGACGGCGACCCAGGGGAGGATGGCGCGCACGTCAGACCTTCTCGACGGTCGCGCGACCGAGCAAACCGGCGGGCCGGACGAGAAGGACGAGAATCAGCAGGGCAAAGACGTAGACGTCGCGCAAATGGGGCGACAAGTAGGCCGCGCCAAAGATCTCGACCATCCCAATCAAGAGGCCGCCGGCCATCGCGCCGCGGACATTGCCGATGCCGCCGACGACAGCGGCGACGAAGGCCTTGAGGCCAAGCAGAATCCAGGTGGCGTGGGCCGGCTGATTGATGCCTGGGTACTTCGACGCGTACAAGAACCCCGCGGCCGCCGCAAGGGCCGAACCCACCGCAAACGTGGCCGAGACCACCCTGTCGACGGGAACACCCATGAGCGCCGCGGTTTGGGCGTCCGTAGAAACAGCGCGCATCGCGAGGCCGAGGCGGGTGCCGTAGATGAGCCACTCAAGGGCCGCCATCAGCCCGAGCGCGATGCCGATGACGAGGGTGTCGACGAGCCGAATGGAAACGCCGGAAACCTCGAACAGGACGGCGTCGGGCAGCAGCGAAGGCATCCGCTGAGGCTGCGTTCCAAACGCGATTGGCAACTGGCCGATGTTCTCGATCAGCAGGCTGACGCCGATGGCCGCAATGAGCACATTGATTCGCGGCGCGGAGCGTAGCGGGCGGTAGGCCACCCGCTCGATCGCGTACCCGAGGACAGCGGTTCCCGACATCGCGCCGAGGAGGACGACGACGGCCGCCCAGGGCGGGGGCGTGGCGCCCGCGAGGGTCCAACCGAAAACGCCCGCCAGGGAGAAGGAGAACCAAGCGCCCAACATGAAAATGTCGCTGTGCGCGAAGTTGATGAAGCGCAGGATCCCGTAGACCATCGTGTAGCCCAACGCGATGAGCGCATAGGTGCTACCGACGGCCACGCCGTCCATGAGCGTTTGGAGAACGCGCGTCACGGGGACTTCAAGGCGGCGAAATGGTCGCCACCCAAGTGGGGCGTCCGCCCTTCATCTGAACCATGACGGCCGGCTTCGAGGCATTGCGCTGCGGGTCGATCGTGATGCTGCCCGTGACGCCGGGAAAATCTTTCGTGGCCGCGATGGCCTGGGCGAGCGCCGGGCCCGAGAGGTCCGGCGAACGCTTCATCGCGTCAGCCAGAATGTGGGCGGCGTCGTAGCCGAGGGCGGCGAGCCCGTCGGGGACGCTGCCGAATTTGGCCTGGTAGGCGGTGACGAACTTCTGCACCGCGGGCCGCGTCTCTTCGGGGGCGTAGTGATTCGAGTAGTAAGCCCCCTCGATGGCCTCGCCCCCGATCTCGGCGAGCTTGGAGCTGTCCCAGCCGTCGCCGCCCAGCAGCGGCACTGTCATGCCGAGCTTGCGCGCCTGAAGCGCGATGTTGCCGACGTCCGTGTAGTAGCCGGGAATGAAGATGGCATCTGGCGACAGGTCGCGGATGGCCGTGAGCTGCGCCGAGAAATCCGAGGCGCCTTTCTCGTAGGCCGCTTCGGTGACGACGGTGCCGCCCATCCCTGTGAGCGCCTTGCCGAAGTCGTCTTTGAGGCCCTTCGAGTAGGCGGCAGACTGGTCGTAGAGCACCGCAACCTTGCGGGCGCCGAGATTCTCGGTCGCGAAGCGGGCCACGACGTAGCCCTGGAACGCGTCGATGAAGCAAACGCGGAAAATCTTGTCGCCGATCTCGGTGACCGCGGCATTCGTAGACGACGGCGAAATCATCGGAACGCCGTACTGCTGGGCCACACGGCCACCGGCGATGCTGAGGCTGCTCGCGACCTCTCCCAAGATGGCCACGACCTTGTCCTGCGTGACGAGACGGGTGACGACGGTGCCGGCCTGCTGGGTCTTGCCCTCGTCATCGTAGGTTTTGACCTCGAGCGGGCGTCCGGCGATGCCGCCCGACGCGTTGATCTCGTCGATGGCAAGCATGATCCCGTTGTGGGTCGATTGGCCGAAGGTGGCCTCCGACCCCGTGAGGGACCCAAATTCACCGACCAGGATGGGCCCTTGGGCAGTGCTGGCGTCGCCACAGCCGGCCGCCATCAGGAACAGGGCCGCCGCCCAGGCCATCGTACGCCGCGTCATCCCGTGCAAGCGACCTCCTCGAAGGGCGTTCAGCTACCCGACACCCCCGTGACCGTCAACACGACGACGGCCGTAGAGGACCACCGCGAACCAGCCCGCCGCGAGGCCAACGATCAAGGCAATGAACCAAAGCAGATCGTGCCGGAGCACGTGCTCGAGCGCGGCGGGGTCCGACAACAGGTCCGGGCGCTTGCCGATGGTGGCGATGGAGAACCATGAGAGGATGCCGCACCAGGCGAAGCTGCCGACGAATGTGACGGCGCAGAACGGCAAGAAGGGCATGCGAACGAGGCCGGCTGGGAAGCCGATCAAGTGGCGGACGACGGGCAAGAGTCGCGCGAAGAACACGCCGCCCAACGCGAAGTCTTTGACCCAGGCCTCGGCGAGGGCGAGGTGGTGCTCGGTGAGGCGGAACCACCTGCCGTATCGGATCAGAAACGCGCGCCCCAACGTCAGTGACACGGCCCAGGTGCTCGCGGAGCCGAACGTGCTGCCAGCGGCCCCCGCGAGCACAACGCCCCATACGTTCATCTTGCCTTGGCTTGCAGCGTAGGCGGCGGGCGGCATGATCGCTTCGGACGGGATCGGAACGATCGTCGACTCGAGTGCCATGAGGAAGAAAACGCCGGTGTAGCCCCATTGTTCGACGGCGCCGAACCACCAGGAAACGAGGTCGTGAATCCAGTGCATGGGTATCCCTGAGGGCTGCGGAACTAGCGCGCGGTCAGCGTCCAGCCAAAAAAAGGGGGCGGCGCGAAGGCCACCCCCGGGAGGGCTCCAGGAGCCGTCTCAGACCATGCGGTCGAGGCGCTCCACGCCGATGACTTCGCCCATGGACGCTGCGCTTCCGACAGCGTCCGCTGCGGATTCGCCGATGGTCACGCGGCTCTGCGTGCCACCCTTCGTGGCGACGGTCACGCGCCAGGCCCAACGAGCGCCCGAAGCGGCCTTCGGGGCAGCAGCGTCGGCGGGAGCCTGTGCGCTTGCTGCACTGGCCGCCGCGGCGGCGACGAGCGGAGCGGCCTCGACGACCTTGCGAGGGCGACCCGGCTTGCGCTTCTCGACGACCGGCGCGGCCGGCGCGGCCTCGACGACCTTGCGGGGGCGGCCCGGCTTGCGCTTCTCGACGACCGGCGCGGCCGGAGCGGCAGCGACGACCTTGCGAGGGCGGCCCGGCTTGCGCTTCTCGACGACCGGCGCGGCCGGGGCGTCTGCGCTCATCGACGCGATGTGCGCGAGTGCGGACATGCTTGGGCGGCCCGCCTTCTTTTTGAGGCCGGCACGGTGGCGGTACTCGCGAATCGACGCTTGAGACACGCCAGCCATCTTGGCCACGGCGAAATCCGGAAGGTCGACCATCTGTTGCCGGAATGCGTCGAGCGGATGATCGCCAAGCGGTTCGGGGAGCTTGCGCTCGCGGCCCGCCTTGGGGACCTTTTCAGCTTTCGGTGCCTTTTTCGCCTTGGGCTCCGACTTCCGATTCTCGGCCGCTGCGGCGGCGGCTGCAGCCTCGGCAGCGCGCGCCGATTCGGCAGCTTCGTTGCGGATCGCCTTGCGCGCAACGGACTCGCGCTTCAGGGCCCCGGCAAGCTGCCCGATTGGGAGCGTGAGGCGTCGGGCAATCGAGACCATTCCCTCGCCGGCGGCGACTGCGTCGAGCACTTGACCCCAAACGGGGGTCTTCTCGAGCGGCTCATGGCGCCGCTCTTCCTTCTTTTTGGCCAAGTATCCTCCAGGAAAGGCGCGTCCTCTTACACGGCGCGTTGGCAGATGCCACCATTCGGCGGACCTACTTCAAGGAACTCCCTGTTTTGCAGGCGCCCATCAGAGATAGGGGGGCATATGCTCGGACGCGCGGCTGGCCTGTTCTTGTCGCTGTCGCTGGCGTGTGCCGGCCTTGGGCCTTCGGGCCCGGCGGAAGGCTCTCCTTCGAAAGTGTTGGTTGAAGTCGACATGCCGGAAGGCACGCGTTCCGCGTGGGTTCACGTTCCGCCTGGGCGCGATGCGCGCGGGTCGCTTCCGGCGCTTTTCATGTTTCACGGCGGCACGGGCAACAACGGTCTGAAAGTCGTCGACCTGTGGAAGCACAGGGCCGCCGACCCGTGGATCATGGTATTCCCCAACGGGCAACTCGAACGGCCGACGGAGCCTGGCTGGGCCAACGGCGACGAGGTCGCCCTCGCACGCGACATTGCGTTCGTCGAGCGGCTCGTCGATGAGGTGACGCGGCGGTTCCGCGTCGACCCCGATCGAAGGTTCGCCGCAGGACACAGCAACGGCGCAAACCTCGTGTATGCGCTGGCGTGCCGGGCGCCCGATCGATTCGCAGGATTCGCCGCCGTCAGCCAGCTGCTTCGACAGACCCTTACAGAACGCTGTAGCGATCGTGTAAGACCCTTGTTCACGGTTCAGGGAACTACCGACCCAAAGGCTAGATTCGAAGGTTTTGAAGGCGCACTTTCGGCGGAAGCGAGCAGTCGGTGGCTGCGGGATCGAGCCGGTTGCACCGGGTCAGGCGTGACAACGTGGATCGATGCGCCGGGGGACAACACTCGCGTCGAGCGTACCGTTTGGGATCGCTGCACGCGGGGCGTGGCCTATGAACGGTGGTGGGTTCACGGTGGCGGACATTCATGGCCTGGCAGCGGGAACGCCGACCCGGATCACTCTCGCGATTTCTCGGCTTCCGACGAGATTTTGGCGTTCTTCGAGCGGGTGACCGACCGGCAGAGGTGACGCGCCAACCAAGCGGCGGTGTTTCGCCCTTGGGAGGTCGGAATGGGGCTCATCTGGATCGGGGTGGCACTCGCCTACGGAAGTGCGGAAATCGAGTTCGTCGCCGATCGCGGTGCCCTGCTCTATGTGGATGGTCGCCTGGCGCGTCCGAGTTCGGCGAATGCTGCCAAGGTAGGCGGCCTGGAGGGGGGCGTGCACCATGTGCGCGTCGCGACGCTGTTCGGCCGGACGCTGGATGAAGCGCGGTTGGAGATCCCGGCTGAGGGGACGACTCGCCTGATTCTCCGGGACGGGGATCTCTCTGTCGCACCCGCTGAAGGTACGGCGGTGGCCGTAGTTGATTCGGAGGGGCGGGCCGCGGTGCCGGAAGTGGAGGAGGCGCCGGCCGATTTGCCGATGGTGGTCGAGGGAGAGCCCCCAACCCCGCTGGCGCCGCAGACGGCGCGAGTGCTTCCGACGCCGGCGGCCACTCCTGCACCTGAGGCGGCACAGCCGATGCCCTCGGCCGCGACCGTCGGACTGCCGCCTACGGGCCGCATCGTCCTGGCGGCTGGCGGGCGGACGGTGGAGGTGTCCGAGGTCGAGGGCGACCTTGTTGTCCAGGGTGAGGCGGGGCCGCCGGTGCGATTCACGGCGGTGGGCCCCGAGTTGGGGACGTTGCTTGTCATTCAACTCGAGGCGTTGGGCCAGGTCGTCCACGTCGACGGCCGTCCCTTGCGCACTGACGCGAACGGGGCGGTAAGCACGGCTGTCACGTCGGGCTCACATCTGGTCGAAGTGTTGGGGGCCGACGGTGGGGTGTTGCGTCGCGGACTCGTCGAACTCGGCTCTGGGCAGCGGCTGCATTTGGACCTGCGACGCGGGGCCGATGCCGATTGGCGCCCGCTCTGAGCGGATAGCCTTCCGGCGTGTCGCCCCCGCTTCGCGCTCGCCTGCACTTTATGGTCGCCGCCGTCCTCATCCACGTCGGTCTGTCCGTGCTGTTCTTGCGAACGGTCGTTTGGGAGCATGCGGCGTCTCGATCGGACCGCCAATTTGAACATGGTCCAAGGCGGCTGCGCGTCGTGTTCGCGGGCGACAGCCATACGCGCAACGCGATCGCGCCGCGCGCGCTTGGTCAGGTCGCCAACGTGGCCGTGGCCGGTGAGCATTATCTCAAGACGGCGGCGCGCCTGCCCTGGTTGCTTGACACGACCGGTGTGAAAGTCGACGCGGTCGTGTTGCCCCTCGAGGCCACGAGCTTCACGTCGTGGAAATCTGACCACTTCCAGCCCGAAGCCGTATGGGGGAGGTACGTGGACCTCGTGGCGATCGGCGCCGAGCGCGGGGACCGGGTCGGGTACGCCGGTCGAGCGCTAAAGGCGCGGATGGCGCCCTATGTCGGAGAACTCGACACCGTAATTTCGTACGTGGCCGGGGAGGCTGCATTCCGAGGGGTCGTGGGTCGGGCGGGTGTTTTCGCGGCGGGGTCTGAGGCGGCTCGGCGAGGCGCCGGCGTCGCCTCCGCGGTGAAGCACTTTGAGGGGCAGCGTATGGACGACCCTGCGCAGGTGGCGGCATTCCGCGGTCTCGTCGCCGATTTGCGTGGGCGGGGCATCCGGGTCGTTCTGATGTCGTACCCCGTTTCGGACGACTATTTTGCGGGTTCCTTGGCGTACCGCGGGCGGACCTTTGCTCGCGAAGCGATCCTCGCGCCGATGCTGGAGGCGGGAGAGGTCGAGTTCTTGGACTATGAGGACGCTTTGTTTGGGCGAGACGGAGCCTTCATGGACGCCGACCATCTGAACGTCGCGGGAGCGATTCAATTCTCGAAGGCCATCCGACCGCGGCTGGTCGCCATGGGGCTGTTGGCGGGGGACGAGTAGCAGCCTGCTTGCCCGCACCCCACAAAGAGGGTCAACGGCCTTCGTTCGATTGGGCGCCGGGCTGCGTGCTGAGCGCCCAGCCAGCGAGCTTGTAGAGGAGGCGCGCCCCTACGACCGCGTCCCACCGTTGGGCGCCGACCTCCACGAGGTCGAATCCGACGATGTGGTGCTTGCGCTCGCCCAACTCGTGCAGAAGCAGCATCATTTCACGCCACGCGAGGCCCCCAGGCACCGGCGTTCCGGTGTTCGGGCACAAGGATGGGTCGAGTCCGTCGATGTCGCAGGTGACCCAGACTTTCTCTGGCAACGCCCGGACCATCCGACCACACAGGCGCTGCCAGGGTTCGCCCGCGGCGAGCTCCCAGGTGATCTCGGAGTCCGAAAACGCCGTGATCCGATCGGTGTTCTCAAGCAACTCTGCCTCGGCGCGCGACACGTCGCGCAGCCCGACGCTGACGATGCTGGAAACGCCAGGAAGCCGGTCGTGGACGTTTCGAAGGATGCTCGCGTGGCTCCAGGTGAATCCCTCGTAGGCGAGGCGCAGGTCGGCGTGGGCGTCGATGTGCAGGAGGCCAATGCCGGGATGCCGCTCGGCGGCCGCCCGAATCGCGCCGAACGACACGGAATGGTCGCCGCCGACGATGGCGGGGATTCGACCGCGGTCCAGCCAATGGCGCGTGCGGCCGGCCACGTAGTCGTGGATGGCCTCCAAAATGGCGTCTACGCGAGCGCAATCCGCCCGGTCAGCGTCGGTCTGCGGGCCCCCGCGCGCAAGGATGGGAAGTGCAAGGCGGCTGGCCTCGGTCTCCCAGGCGGCCATCCGCGGATCCGCGGGTTCTTGGGCGATTCCTGCGCGCCAGGGTTCGCCCGTGTCCAGGTCGTTGAGTTCCACTTGGAGCGACGCTTGGGCGATCGCAGCGGGGGCGTCCTTCGTCCCGCGCCCATAGGAGGCGGTGGCCTCGAAAGGGACGGGGATGACGACGACGCGCGCGTCCGCCGTCGTATGGGGCAGGCCAAACAGGCTCTCGGGTCCTGCGAGCCCGGGTGCGTCAGGGTCGAACGGTGTCGCCATGGCCACCTCAGCGTCGAGCCGAATTCATAGCCCGGGGACGTCGCGAGGGCCCCACCATCCGCGCCGTGCGAGACGCGGAGCCAGGGTGCGGAGCCACGTGCGTCGCCAAATCGTCCGGTAAGCCGCTGCGTCGAGCAGGCCCCAGGCGCGGTCGGCGGCCTCCAGGTCTGGACCCTTGGCCTCGCCGAAGCCGATCTGAAATGGGCCAAGCAGTCCGGGGAGCCGTCGCTTGGCCACGTTGGCCGCACCTTCGGGGTCCCGAGCGGCGACCGCGTCGACCACCCGCCAGCCAAGGGCTGCGTGGCGTGCCTCGTCGGAGACGATTCGATTCAGGGCGCGCTTGGCCAACGGTTCCGTCGCCGCCGTGGCCATCGCCCGAAACAAAGGTACGGCGAGCGTTTCGCCGATGGCCAGCGACTGCAGGGCGGGCACGAACAGGTCGTCGAGCGGCCCGCCTGGCTCACGCGCGAAGCTCAGGTCCTCGACGTCGAGGACGATGCCGCCGGCACCGAGTTCGGCGGCGACGAGGGACGCGTCCGACGCGTGCTGAAGCTCGTCCTCGGCCGCTCGGAACAAGGGTGACGCCAGCTGCGGGAGGCCGATCCGGATGGCCCGTGCCGCCAATTCAGCTGCCAGACCCGCCGACCGCATTTCGGCCGCTGCGCGCCGTTGCCACTCGTGCGCCGCCCGCTCGCTCACTTGCCTGCGAGGACCTCGGTGGCACGGGGCTCGGGGCAAATGATCGCTGTGCCGCAAGTCTCGAGCGCTTCACAGGTGTCGACGCGGTCGCCGCGGGGACCGGGGGCCATGGGGCTCCGCCATTGTTTGAAGCAGTCGTGGTCGGGCGTCACGATCAAGACCGGGATGGGCGGGTTGGTGGCGCCCGGCGGGTGCGGGGAGGCGACCTGTTCCCAGGTCGGCAGGTCTGAGGCCGGCGGCCCCGTCGGCTCTGGCGGCGGCGGCGGGGGGTCCAGGGTTGGGGGCGGGTTCGTGGTGATCTGCGGCTGGACGGGAACCACGACGGGCGGCTCCGTCTCCGCAGCCGGGTTTCGCCCCGCGCAACCGAAACGGAGGGCAGCACCGGCGAGCGTGACGCGAATCATGGATCCCTCCGTTCAAGTTCATCCTGCCACCGGCCGCGGGCGGAGGCCACTTCCGACGCGAGCGCCGCCTGAGACCTGGCGCGAATCAGATTGTGTTCGCCGCGGCCGCCAAATCGGGGGTCGAAGCCGAAGTAGCACTCCTCGACGACGTCGCGGGCAAAGCGCGATGCGAGTTCCCAGGCGATGCGCTCCATCCCCGGAAGGCCCCCGCGGCGGGCTTCGTCGGCCAGCGCGTCCGGTGCTGCGGCCGTGTAGGCGCGCAGCGCTGCAATCGCGCGGCCACCGTCGGGTTGGGGTTGGGGTGCGTCTTCGCCGGCCACGTTGCACCAACTGCGGAGCGCGTCGCCCCATTCCACGTCCAGCGTGCCCCACTGCCAGGTGTCCAAGTCGATGAGGGCGACGGCACGGTCGCCGTCGAACCGTACGTTCGAGATCTTGAGGTCGCCGTGGATGACGCGCTTCGGCAACGTCTTGGGGCCGTCCCAGCGGGCCCAGCCTTCCGCGATGCTCGCGGCGAGCGGTCGGACGGCGTCGGCCAGCCGGTGACCGGACGCCGCGTCGGCGGCGCGGACCATGGCGGCGACGTGGGCGTCCGTGTCGTGGGCGCCTGGCCGCTCGAACGCAAAGGGTGCCGTATGCCCAACGAGCGCGGCGTGGACGCGCGCAAGCAGCTGTGCGGCGGAGCGAAGCTCGTCCACGGTGGCGTCGGCCGGGCGCGCGATCGTCCGGTTGCCGACGGTGGAAAGCACCCGCCAGACGGAGCCGTCGCTCGCCTCGTACCAGAGGTTTCCGGACGTCGTCCGCGCCAACCGAGGCGTGGGAATGCCCGCGGCCGACAGGCGTCCGGTGATGACTTCGATGTCGGCGTGGACGGTGGGGCGGAAGATGCCGGTATTCAGGCGCTGCAGGACGTATGGCCGGGTGCCGTCGTCCGCTTCGAGCCACCAGGTGGCGTTGATCAAGCCACCATCGGCC
>SXGT01754011.1_pt1 | contig 16097 bp, 15 predicted proteins | sample 3176221 | NCBI WGS metagenome assembly SXGT01 (sample SAMN11356862, study PRJNA531348) | freshwater metagenome | isolation source: freshwater sample F1-120 | place: China: Fuxian Lake, Yuxi | collected 2017-12-25
ACCTTTCTCGATCTGTGCAAGACGCCGGAAGCGGCAGCCGAGGTCACGCTGCAGCCGGTGGAATTGCTCGGCGTCGATGCAGCCATCCTCTTTGCCGACATCCTGCTGCCGCTCGAGCCGCTCGGTCTCGGACTGTCCTTCGGGCCAGGCGAGGGCCCCAGGATCGAACGGCCCCTGCGCACTGCGGCCGACGTGGCGGCGCTACCGGTCGTCGACTGTGCCGATGCGCTCTCTTTCGTCCTCGAGACGATCCGCATCGTCCGGCGTGAGTTGGGTGACCGAACTCCCTTGATCGGCTTCGCGGGCGCACCCTTCACGCTGGCCTCGTATGCGATCGAGGGCGGTGGATCGCGCGACTACCGCCACACCAAGCGACTGATGCTCGGCGAGCCCGAAACCTGGCACGCGCTGATGACACACTTCGTCGATCTGACCGCGTGCTACCTCGAAGCACAAATTCTGGCTGGAGCCGAGGCCGTGCAACTCTTCGACAGCTGGGTCGGTCACCTCGCGCCGATCGATTACCGCCAATCCGTCCTGCCGCATATGCAGGCACTGATGGCGCGGCTCGCCCGCAGCGGGGTGCCGGTGATCCACTTCGCAACTGGAACGTCGGGGCTCCTCGAGGACTTTGCCGCCGCGGGCGGCGACGTCGTCAGTGTCGATTGGCGGATCGATCTCGGCACGGCGTGGCAGCGCATCGGTGGGTCGCGTGCCATCCAGGGCAATCTCGATCCGCTCGTGCTCGGAGCTCCCCCGCGCGTCATCCGCGAGCGGGTGCGCGAGTTGCTCGCGCAAGCTGCGGGACGCCCCGGGCACATCGCCAACCTGGGCCATGGCCTGCTGCCGGAAACACCCGTGGATGGCGTGCGCTGTTTCGTCGACGCCGTCCATGAGCTGAGTGCCCGGTGAACCCGCTGCCTGCGCGCGATCCCCGGATCGCGATTCTCGGCGGCGGCATCACCGGTCTGGCCGCCGCGTGGCGGATCCGCGAGCGCGCCCCCGCGACGCGCGTGACGCTCTTCGAGGCCAGCGACCGACTCGGTGGCGTGATCCGCAGCGAGCGCTGCGATGAGTTTTTGCTCGAACACGGCCCCGACTCGCTCCTGCGCGAGAAACCCTGGGCGATCGAGCTCTGCCATCAGCTCGGACTTGACGACGAGCTGATCCCGACCGAGGAAGGCCATCGCCGCACGTTGCTGGTCCGCGACGGCAAGGTCGTGCTTGTCCCGGACGCTTTCCGCCTGCTGGCGCCGACCCGACTCGGCCCCTTCCTGGCGTCGCGCGCTCTCTCCTGGCGCGGCCGCCTGCGCGCACTGGCCGACCTGGTGTTGCCGCGACGCCCGACCAACGCCGGCGACGAGAGTCTGGCGTCATTCGTCCGGCGGCGGCTGGGCAACGAAGTTCTCGAACGGCTCGCCCAGCCTCTCGTCGGGGGCATCTACACCGCGGATCCCGAGCGCCTCTCGCTTGCCGCAACCATGCCGCGCTTCCTTGATCTCGAGCGACGTCACCGCAGCGTCATCCTCGGACTCATGCGCGACATGAACGAGAACCGCGAAGCGGCGACCACGGCGAGTGGTGCCCGCTTCTCGATCTTCCTGAGCCTGCGCGGTGGCCTCGAGGATCTGCCACGGGCGCTGGTTGCAGCACTCCCGGCCGAGAGCCTGCGCACGAGCTGCAAGGTCCAATCGCTCACCCTCTCGGACGCCGGCTGGCAGATCGTCACCGACACCGACACGGTGACGGTGGACGCAGTGATCGTCGCGCTTCCCGCGCCGCGCGCGGCCGAGATCCTCGAGCAACTCGACCCCACGTTCGCGAGTGGCCTGGCCGCCATCCGCTGCGCGAGCACGGCCGTGATCAACCTGGCCTATCCTGCAGCGGCCTGGGACAAGCCCCCGCTCGGTCTCGGACTGGTCGTTCCCGCCCGCGAAAAGCGCGCCATCCTCGCGGCGTCGATCTCGAGCCTCAAGTACGCGGGCCGGGCTCCGCAGGATGGCACGCTGGTGCGCGCCTTCGTCGGCGGTGCCCTCGCCCCGGGGACCCTGGCGGCCAGTGATGACGATCTCATCGCACGAGTGCGGCACGAACTCGCCGATCTGCTTGGGCTGCACGCCGCTCCCCTGCTGGTGCGCTGCACCCGCTGGCCCCAGTCGATGCCGCAGTACGACGTCGGCCACCTTGAGCGGACCGAAGCCCTGCACGAGCGCGCCCGGAGACACCGAACACTTGCACTCGCGGGCAACGCCTACGATGGTGTCAGCATCGCCGACTGCGTGCGCAGCGCCACCCGCGCCGCGGATGACATGCTCGACAAACTGGCGACCGGACACCGACGGGTGGCAAGCGCATGAGTACGCTGTTCACGTTCGAGGGCATCGAAGGGTCGGGCAAAAGCACCCACGCGGCGGGCCTGGCTGAAGCACTCCGCGGCGACGGGTTCGACGTCGTGCTCACCCATGAGCCGGGCGGCACCGAACTCGGCCGCGCGATCCGGGGCCTCCTCCTCGATGAGAAGACTCCTGCGCCAGGCGCTGAAACAGAACTCCTGCTTTACCTGGCCGACCGTGCCGAGCACATCCGCCGCGTGATCCGGCCGGCGCTGGAGCGCGGTGCGGTGGTGATCGCCGATCGCTTCTCCGCCTCCACCCTGGCCTATCAGGGCTACGGACGGGGGTTGCCGCTGCAACAGATCGAGGCCCTCGAATCCTTCGCTCGAGGCGACATCGAGCCAGCCCTCACCTTCCTGCTCGACCTCCCGGTCACGCGCGGGCTCGAACGCGCCCGCGGCACCGGCCCCGGAGACCGCATGGAACGCGAGGCTCTCGCTTTCCACGAGCGCGTCCAAGCCGGATTTCACGCCCTGGCCGCCTTGCAAGCCACCCGGATGGTCCACATCGACGCGAGCCAGCCTCTCGACGACGTGGCGCGGGAAGTCACGACACACGCCCGCGCGCATCTTCGGAGCCAAGCCAGGTGACCCTCGCCGAAATCCGCGGGCAGGATGCCGTCGTCGCTCGCCTCGGTCTGATCCTCGCGCGAGGACGGCTGCCGCACGCACTGATCCTCGCCGGCCCCCCGGGTGTCGGGAAGCGCACGACGGCACTGGCTCTCGCCCAGGCTCGACTGTGCAGCGAGGAGCCCACGCGCGGTGGCGGACGGTGTCCGGAATGCGCACAGGTCCTGTCTGTAACCCACCCCGATCTCTTCGTCGAGGATCTCGCGGCCGCGCGCCGCGACCGACCGGCGGCCGCGACCCTCTCGATCGAGCAGATGCGCCGCCTGCGCTCCGCACTCGCGCTGACTCCCGTGCGCGGTCGAGCCAAGATCGGCCTGATCGAACCCGCCGACCGACTGACGGTGGACGCGCAGAACGCCCTCCTCAAGACCCTCGAGGAACCCCCGGGGCACGCCACCCTGCTGCTGGTCGCGACCTCGCCGCGCTTGCTGCTGGCCACCATCCGCTCGCGCTGTCAGACGTGGAATTTCGCGCCCCTGCCCGAGCCGATCGTCGCAAGCCTCCTCGCTGCAGAGGGGCAGGCCCCTGAGCGAACCGCTCAGGCGGCACGCCTGGCCGAGGGCAGCCTGGAGCGGGCGCGGGAGCTGCTCGACGAGGACCTCGCTGCTGCGGCGAGTTCCTTCGGGGAGAGACTCGACGAGATGTCCCGAACGACGATTCCCGAGCTGCTCGACCTCGCAGCCGAGCTGGCCGGCAGCCGCGGTGCCGGCCGGCGTGAACGACAGCTGGCCCATGTCACGGCGATGCACGTCTGGGGCCGCCGGCGACTGCACGAGGCCGCCCTGGTCCATGCCAGCAACCGCAACCCCGTCACCGAGGCCGGGCTCGCCCGCGCACGTCGGCAACTCGGGCTGATTCATGCTACCTCGCGAGCGCTCGACCGTAACGCCAACGTCGAGCTGGCCTGGGACCGTCTCCTCTTGGGTTTGCGGAACCTCCAGGCCCGGTGACACGCAGGGAATTCGACGATGGACGGAACCCATATCCCCGAGGAGTCGACGACCCGGAGTGCTCCCCCGGATTCGCTCCAGGTTGTCGACGTCGGCTTCCGCATCGCCGGGCGAGCCGGTGTCTTCGACGCGGGCAATCTCGACCTCAGGGCGAACGAAACCATCGTGGTGGAGACATCACGCGGCCAGGAACTCGGCCGCACCCTGCTCCCCTCGCGCGACGTCCGCGAGAACGAAGCCGAGGACGGATTCCCCCGCGTCGTGCGGCGCGCCACGGACGACGACCTCCATCGCGCCGATCACAACCGCGAGCTCGAGACCCGAGCCCGGGACGCCTTCGTCGAGCTGGCCAGGCAGCACCGCCTCCCCGTCAAGCCGATCCGTGTCCACTACCGCTTCGACGGGGGTCGGGCCGTGGTCTACTTCTTCGCGGGGGAGCGCGCCGAGGTTCGCCCGCTCGCGCGCGATCTCTCCCATCGCCTGCACACCCGGATCGAACTCCTGCAGGTAGGCGAACGTGAGGAGACGCGCCTGGTCGGCGGCATCGGCTCCTGCGGACGCGAACTCTGCTGCAGCACATGGCTCACCGACTTCGCTCCGGTGTCCATCAAGATGGCCAAGGAACAGGGTCTGCCGCTCAACCCGTCCAAGCTGGCGGGGATGTGCGGCCGCCTCAAATGCTGCCTGCGCTACGAATACGACACCTATCTCGACCTCCGTCGGGCCCTGCCACGCGTCGGCAAGCGGGTGCAGACCGTCAAGGGCGACGGCAAGGTCGTCAAGCTCATGCCGCTCGAGCAGCGCTGCCTGGTGGTCCGGGAGGAGGACGGCCTGACGATCGAGTGTACCCTGGACGATCTGGTCGCCCGGCGAGACGAGACGAGCGCACCGACGGGTCCCGCCAAGGCGGAATGAACGCCTCGTGACCGAACCCGTCTACATCACGACGCCGCTCTATTACGTCAATGCAGAACCCCACATCGGTTCGACCTACACCACTGTCGTTTGCGACGCGTATGCCCGCTTCCATCGTCAACGCGGCCGCGACGTCTGGTTCCAGACCGGCACCGACGAGCACGGCGAGAAGATCGCCACGGCGGCAGGCGCAGCAGGTCTCGAACCTCGATCTTTCGTCGACGACGTCAGCGGTCGCTTCCGTGCGGTCTGGGACTCCTGCGGGATCCGCTACGACCATTTCATCCGGACCTCGTCCCCGAGCCACTCCGCCTTCGTGCAGGATCTCCTGAGCCGGCTGCACAACGCCGGCGACATCTATTTCGGCGACTACGCGGGACTCTACTGCGTCGGCTGCGAGCGTCTCTACACCGAGAAGGAGCTGCTGGATGGCCGCTGCCCGCAGCACCTCACCGTGCCGGAGACGGTTTCGGAACCCAACTACTTCTTCCGGATGTCGCGCTACCAGGAGCGCGTCCGCGAGATTCTTGAAGCCCAACCCGATCTGGTGCGACCCGAGGGCTACCGGCGCGAGGCCCTGGCCATGCTGCGCGAGCCGCTCGGCGATCTCTGCATCTCGCGCCCACGCAAGCGACTGGAATGGGGCATCGAACTGCCCTTTGACCGGGACTACGTGACCTACGTCTGGTTCGACGCCCTGGTCAACTATGTGAGTGGACCGGCGGCCATGGGCCGACTCGAGTCCACATGGCCCGGCGTCGAGCACTTCATCGGCAAGGACATCCTGAAGCCTCACGTCGTGTTCTGGCCGTGCATGCTGCTCGCTGCGGGCCTCCCCCTCTTCCGCCATCTGAACGTGCATGGCTTCTGGTCGAGTGGCGGACAGAAGATGTCGAAGAGTCTGGGCAACGTGGCCCAGCCGCTCGTCATCCGGGACCGCTACGGCATGGATGCCCTGCGCTACTTCCTGATGCGCGAGATGGCCTTTGGCCAGGATTCCGATTTCACCGAGGATGCCCTCGTCGTCCGCCTGAATGCCGACCTGGCCAACGGCTTCGGCAACTTCGCCAGCCGGATTCTGGCGATGATCAACAAATACTTCGACGGCGTGGTGCAACCCCTGTCGCACTCGAGCCCGGCCGACGACGTACTGCCGCTGGCCTTCGCCCAGGGCCGCGCCGAGATGGAGAGCCACATCACGCAGCTGGCATTCCACCGCGGACTCGAGTCGCTGTGGCGCGCGCTCGATGTGGCCAACAAGTACGTCGTCGAGACCGCGCCTTTCCGCCTCGCCAAGGATCCGGCGGAGCGCGGCCGGGTCGGGACGATTCTGCACCACTGCCTGGAAGCACTCCGGATTCAGGCCCAGCTCACAGCGCCCTTCCTGCCGGACACGGCAGAAAGGTTGCGCGAAACCCTCGGCCTCTCACCGGAGAGCTTCGGCGATCTCGATCTCCCCTGGGGGAAAGCCTTTCCTGCCGGCCATCGCGTCGGCGCCGCCGTCAACCTCTTCCCGCGCGTCGAGCCGGTGGGTCGTTAGCGATCGACCCGTCGCGACGGACAAGCTCGAACGCAGACGCGCCTTCGCTCAGGGTGACTTCACCCGAGGCTTCGGCCACCAGTGCTTCGACGCCCGCAAATTCACGCGTGAGCCGGACGAGTCCGGGTGCACCCAGGACCACGAGAGCAGTCGAGAGAGCTTCCGCTGTCGCCCCATCCGGGGCGACGACCGCTGCCACGCGCGCGGACTCGACGGGTTCTCCGGTGCGTGGATCCATCACGTGACCGACGCTGCGCTCGCCGATCCGCCACACCTGTCCGCGACTCGCCGAGACGGAGAACGCCGCGTCCCGCAGGCGCACGATGGCGACCACCTGCCCCTCGGGGTCGGCGACGGCGACACGCCACGTTGCCGCGGGCCCCTCGCCGGGAAGCCCGCCGATCGCCTGGATACTCGAGCCGCCGAAGTCAATCAATGCTCTCAGCCCAGGTACCGCGTGCAGGTCATCGAGCGTGCGATCGAGCGCCCAACCCTTGCCGATCCCGCCGAGATCAACGCGCGCGCCGGGCCGTGTGAGCCGCGCCGTCTGCTTGCCGATCTCGAGCCCATCGATGCCCACCGCTTCTCGCGCGCGGGCTCGGGCGGCCAGCGTGGGCCATCGCCCGGCACGCTCTGCCGCACGCCACAGTTCGACCACGGGCCCGACCGTAGGATCAAAAGCCCCGTGCGTGGTTTGCGCGAAGCGTGCCGCAGAGCGGAGCGCGGCCAGCGTCGGCGGCGGCAACCGCACCGCTCCCGCTCCCGCCGCACGATTCAGTCGCGACAACGGACTCGACACGGAAAAGGTGGTCAAGGCCCGGTCGAGCCCGGCAACTGTCGCGCGCACGCCCGCGGCAGCCCGCGACAGTGCCGCCGGGTCAGGGCCGCAGAGAGTCATCTGCAGGACCGTTCCCATCGAGGGTGCGCCCTGCTGGAGACAGGACTCGGGCCCCGGAAAGCTCAGTGCAGAACCCGCCGGAACTCCCTGGCGAGCGCCGCCGCACGCCGTTCCAGCCAGGGTCACAGCAAGCGCGATGGCCACACCGGTACTGCGGCCGAGCCGTCCACCGCTGGACAGAGGCGATGGCCTGGCCGCCGCCGACCGCGCCGAAATCGAGTTCACGATGCTCGCCGAGGGCCGCACCCGATCTCAATCGTCCTCGTCGGCGTCGTTTCCCGCCCAGGCTGCGTTGCTGCCGGCAAAGACCGCCCACAGACAGGTTCCGATCAGCACGGCGAGGCTGATCTCGAGCGACAGGAAGCCGGCGACCTTGAGCCAGGCGAGATGCGGACTCACGAAGCGCACGAGCCAGCCGCTCCCCTCGTCGAGGATGGCGGAACCGAAGGGCACCACGATCAACCAGAGCTTGGTCACGGTCCGGAGCGGAACAAAGAGCATGAGGTGGGTCAGCGTCATGAGCAACATGCCCATCGCGAAGAGGTGGAAGTGGGCGACCTCGACCATCCCGCGGAAGCTCCGCGGTTCGAGAAACCGCTCCTCGTCTCCCAGGTAGTAGGTCACGACCGATGCCGGGAAGAGATCCATATGCGCGAAGTAGAGCGCGGCATTGGTCAACCAAAGCCCGACCACGAAAAGGACGAAGAGGACGACAACGACCTTCAGGAGACCGTTCCGCGACCAGTCACTCACGACGAAGCGCATGTCAGTCCCCCTTCTCCGTCCCAGCTGGACTCTTGTCGAACAAGACGCGGTGGAGGGCCAGCACCCGACGCACCCCGCGCGTCACCGCATCGGCCGAGAGCGAGGCACCGGCAATCCCATGCACCCCGCGACGGATCCGCAGATCCGGGCTCAGCTCGCGCCCCTGAAACTGATCGAGCCAACGACGCGAGGGCTCGTATTCCGGTGGCTCGTAGAAAGCCAGCATCAGCACCGAGGCCACTCTAGCCGCAGGATCGAGGACGACGAGAAGGGTCTCGGGAACCGTGCGCACGTTGTGGGTCTCGAAGTACGCGTAGCCGACAACGCCGCCCTCACGCGGCGGAGCGCCACCTGCCGGCGTCGCTGCGACGCTCGCCGGAGTGCTTCGGCTGGCGGCAGAGGGGGCTGTGGAGCGAGGTTCTTCCCCTGCTGGGGCAGCGGATTCGGTCGCGCCCGTGCGGCCGACGTAGACCGTCACGAAACCATCGTCGAGCGCAACGCCAGAGAGTTCCCGCACGGTCTCGCGCTGTTCGGGGGAGAGAAAGAAGCGACGTCTGTCGACCTGAGCCGCGCCGGGGAAGGCTGCGGCAAGGGCCTCCTTGCGGCCCATGTAGGCTGCGGCTCCTGCCGGCTCACGAGAGACGGCAAGCAGCCCGGACGCGAGCAGGGTCACGGCGGCGAGCACCGTGACCCTGCTCATCATCGGGCGCAACCTGCGCCCCTCAGAATACGAAGCCAAGGCCAAGATTGAAGGTGTCCGGACTCTCGCCGGCCTCCGGGTTGTACATGCGGTAGTCCGCCTTCACGACGACCTGCGGAATCGGCTTGTAGTCGATCCCGACAGTCCAGATCCTGTCGTCATACTTGCCGTTGGCCACGAAGCCGGCGGGCACATGCTGCTGGGTATCGACCCACTCGAAACGGACGAAGGGCGCCAGCGCCTGGTCGCTGTCCTGGAGCATCCAGGGCATCACGTCGTACGCGCCCTCAAGGTACATGCCGAGCATCTGGTTGGCGATGACATCGTCCGGGCCGATGAGTTCGTCCTCGCGCAGGAGGTCCGTCAACTGCCTGGCATCGCCGACCCACGAGGCCGCGATCTCACCCCGCGTCACGAATTGCCCCAGAGTGTACTGCGCATGGCCCTCCCAGATGGTCGTGAGCGTCGAGGGGACATCCTGGCCGTCGACGACCTGATCCTGCCCCGAGTTGCCGGTGTAGAGGGCCGTGCCAAAGACGAGATCGTCGATCGGCTGGAAGTCGACGCGACCAACGAACGCCCAGTTCTCGGCGATCGCGCGGTTGCCCTTCTGTCGTGCATCGCGGAAGCCGGACGGCTTGAACCCGAGCGCGTTGAAGCCATTGATGCCGTACACGCGGTAGTCCATCCAGTCCGTGGGCTCGGCGAAGAGCCCGGCGCCGACTTCGCGCCAGGTGGTCGGAATGATGCGCTGATCGACCTCAGGCCGATTGACGGCGAGGTAGAAGGTCGGCTCGTGGGCCTCGTTGACCATGCCCATCGGGACCAGGACCTCACCCGCGCGGATGTTGGCGTACTCGGAGAGGAAGAAGTCGAGGTAGGCCATCTCGACGGAGACTTCGCCACTCTTCGAACTCACCGTGCCCGAGGTGGTCGCGTGCTCGAATTCGACCTCGGAGTTGAACACGATCCAGTCGTTGAACTTGTACCCGGTGTAGAGCACAAACCGCTGCAGGTCGTCGCGGATCAGATCCGTGTCCGTCCGGTCGGAGGTCGGGGCCTTGTAGACGAGTTCGCCGTAACCACCGATCGAGAGACCGGGGTTGCGCCCATAGACCTTGGCTGCCCCGGGCGAGAGACCGTAGCGACCCTCGAGCTTCATTTCCTCGGGAATCGTGAGACTGTTCTTGATGGTATCGACCGCGTCGGCGAGCACGTCGGTCTTCTGCTCGGCGGCGGCCTGGCGGACCTCCTCCTGCTGCTTCTCCTGCTGCGCCTCCTGCTTGAGCTTCGTGAGCTCAGCCTGCAGTTCGGCAAGCTTGGCCTCCAGAGCATCGATCCGGGCATCCGCGGCACGCGCCGTGTCCGGGCGGGCCAGAAGGGCCATTCCGACCAAGACCGCTACGACCAGTCGGCCCGGACCCCGCTCCTCTCTCGTTCGCATGTTTTCTCCTGCGCAGGGGGACCTGGTCGTCCGGCAAGGAGCACCCGCTGCTGCCCACCTCTCCCGCCCGATCCCTTTGTTCAGGGCTGGGCGCTAGCGAAATTGAAAATCATTTTCAACTAGACCGAGCCTTGGTCCACCGCACGCCCTGGGTCGACGCTCCGTCCGCCCAGCGGTCGGTGTGGAGGCATCCGAGCAGGGCTCGACAAGCCCTCCAGCCTTGCCGGCCAGGCTCAGCGGCTCAGGAACACCGGGCAGTGGGCATTGCGCAGCACGAACTCCGTCGTGCTCCCCAGCACCCATTCCACGATGCGGGAGTGGCCATGGGAGCCCATGAACACCAGGTCGTGCCCGCCCTCGCGCAAGCGGAGCGGGATCTGCTCCCAGGCCTGACCAACTTCCACCCGGTAGCTGACAGCGATCGCATAGGAGGAGAGATAGCGCCGGGCATGGGCGATGATGGCCTCACCGTCCTCGGCATCGCGGGCGATCGTGACGACCGTGAGCGGCAACGCCAGCGCCGTGCAGAGATCTGCCGCGGCGTGCATGGCGCCACTCGCCCGTTCACTGCCGTCCCACGCGAGCATCGGGGAGCAGATCTCCCGGAACGCCTCTGGTGTCACCAGCACTGGCCGCGCGCACTGCCGCGCGGCGCTCTCCGTCACGCCGCCGAGGAGACCGGTGGTAAACCTTGCATTGGCCCCGCGATACCCGAGCACCAGCAGATCGGCCTCACGCGCCCCGTCACACAGCTCCGAGGCAACGACACCGATCGTGAGACGGGAATCGTGCCGGGTCTTCTCTGCTTCGCACGTTCGCTCGAACTCCTCGAGCAAGCCGCGCCCTCGGTCCTGCAGCGCCGCCCGCATCTTGGCGGTGAAGTCGAGGTAGGGCTCGAAGCCCAGCGAACCCGAGATATCGTGGAAGAACGAGCCCTCGATCGAGACGATGTCGACGACGTGCAGTCCACTCACTGTCGCGTCGAGCCTCCTCCCCAGCCAGAACGCGTAGCGGAGGGCCGCACCGGAATGTTCAGACCCGTCAACGCCCACGAGAATCCGCTTGATCATGTCGCACCCCCACCGGCGCTCTGCGCCACGGCCACGCGTCGGTCTCTCTTGTCGAGCGTGCCGGAAAACGCGGCTTCCCGAAAGGGGGGGCCGCTCCACGCCGCGCTTTACAAGGAACCGGCCGGCGCGCTATCGCCACATCGCGATGGCCGTCCGAAGCCGGAAGATGTCAGGCAAGAAGCCGGTGGCCGTGTCCGGCCCCCGCAAGGGACGGCAAACCACGGACCGGATCGCCAGACTCGAGACGATTGTGCGCGACCTGCGCAACGTGGCCGAAGCGGCGGGCCTGCACGTCCGGCAGGAAAGGCTCCTCCGCGAGGCAGGCTACACGATCCGCAGCGGGCTCTGCCGAGTAGCCGAGAACCAGATGCTGATCCTCGACAGCGAACTGCCACCCGAGATCCGGGTTGACATGCTGCTGGGCGCACTGGCCGGCCGCGATCTCTCGGGCATCGAAATGCCCGAGGAGATCCTGCACCTGCTGCGGCCAGAGAGCCCGTCCGCCGCGTCGCGTTGACATCATCCGCTGCCGGCTCTAGCCAGCGCCCATGGCGACGCGCGCGGACCGTTTCTCCGCCTTTCGCCTGGTCCTCAAGGAACGCAGGCTGAAGTCCACCTCGCAGCGTGACGACATCGCGCGCGTCTTCTTCGAGATCAAGCGCCACGTCAGCGTCGACGACCTCTTCCGCGAGGTCCGCAAGATCAATCCAAAGGTCGGCTATGCAACGGTCTATCGGACACTGAAGCTCCTGCTGGAATGCGAGCTCGCCGAGGAGCAACGCTTCGCGGACGGACAGACACGCTACGAGAACGTCGAGGCCGCCGAGGCTCATCACGACCATATTTTATGCGATCGTTGCGGTCGGATCGTCGAATTCACCGACGACGCCCTGGAAACCCTCCAGGAGGACATCGCACGTCGTCTGGGTTTCGTGCTCGCGCGGCACCGGCTCGAACTCTACGGCATCTGTCGTCAATGCCGCGAAGGGGCGCCGCGCTCGCGCTGATGCCGCAGCGGGGCAACCGACTGGCTGCCGCGGCGCAGAGTACGACCGTCCCGTGGGAGCCAGCGCGCGGCACCAAGCCGCCTCGCGCTGGCCGCCGCGAGCCCTAAGCGCTGGGCCGGATCCCGTCGGAAGACGCCTGGCGCGTGGTCGCCTTCGGCTGCCTGTCGCTCACGTCGGCCAGGACCGAGCGCAGCCGTGCTTCGAGTTCACGCAGTCCGGACTCCAGCCGCTCGATCTCGGGTCCCACCGAGCGCAGTCGCGCCATGCCACCCGCGAGCGTCTCGTCGATCCGGCGCTGGAGAAGCTCGAGGCGATCCCGGGAGCGATGGAGGACCTCATCGACGAGACGGGAGCCCCGCGCCGACTCCTCGGCCACCAGCCTCTCGGCCTGGTCACGCACGCCGCCGATCACCGAGAGTCCTCGCTGGGCCACGCCGGCGATAGCATCGCCGCCGTTCCGCACGAGGTTCTGCAGAAGTTCGAGCGAGAGCGGGCTCTGCCGGCGTCGCTCGTCCTCGAGAATGATCTGGGCCAGGGTGACCGCCGTCAAATCCTCACCCGACTCGTTGTCGGTGACATGCACTTCGTCGCCACTGCGCACGCAGCGAGCGATGTCGTCCAGGGCCACATAACGGCTGGTGGAGGTGTCGTAGAGCTTCCGGTTTGCGTATCGCTTGATGACTCGCTGCATGGTGGAGAACCTAGATTTTCCTAACGCGCAGCACAAGCGGCACACCGCGGCGGCGGCGAGTGCGAGACCGAAACATGTCCCGCGTGCCCCCGGGGGCCGGGGTGACCGTCGCAGAAATAGCGCCGTCGCCATCATTCGGCACGATCTCGTCACCGCTCTGCACGCCCCGCGACCCAGGGGATCGATGCCATCGAATCTAGGTAAACTCCCCAATGTCACTTGAATTTACCCGCATAATTCAACGCCAAGGCAAGGGATCAGACCTGATATTTCCCCGGGTATGGCGCTTGCTCCGGACGGGCGCGGTGCCTGCAACGAGGGAGGAGTCCGCCATGGCTGAGATCAGTTTCGATGCCGCCTGCCGAGCCGCCACGGAATCGGTGATCGCCGAGACTTCAGGGTTGGTGGGCCAGCATCCGTCGATGCGCCGCGTCGCCGACCTGGTCCGCCGCGTGGCCGTGGCCGACGTCCCCATCCTGATCAGTGGGGAGAGCGGCACCGGCAAGGAACTCGTCGCGAAGGCGATCCATCGCACGTCGCGGCGCGTCAGCCGGGCCCTCGTCCCGGTCCACTGCGGAGCGATTCCCGAGGAACTGCTCGAGAGCGAACTCTTTGGTCATGTGAAGGGGGCCTTCACGGGAGCGCTGGGACATCGGGCGGGGCGCTTTCAGCTCGCCGACGGCGGAACGGTCTTCCTCGATGAGATCGGGGAGATGTCGCCGCGATTCCAGACCAAGCTGCTGCGTGTGCTGGAGGACGGGACATTCGACCCCGTCGGGGCCGCGACGACCCAACGCACCGACGTTCGGGTGGTCGCAGCCACCCATCGCGACCTGCCTGCGATGGTTCGCTCGGGTTCCTTTCGTGAGGACCTCCTCTACCGCCTCGACGTCATCACGATCCGGCTGCCATCCTTGCGCGAACGACGCTCCGACATCCCGATCCTCGTGCAGCACTTCCTCGAACTGCTGGCCCGCAACCGCCACAGCCCGGCGACCGAAGCGACACCTGAAGCCATGCGCGCACTTTGTGCATGGGACTGGCCGGGGAACGTCCGCGAGTTGCGCAACGTGCTGGAACGAGCCGCGCTGCTCGCCGACCGCCCGGGCGAGATCCATCTCTGCGACCTGCCCGCCGCCATCGCCGCGGGCAGCGACACCGACATCGACCTTTCCGCGCCCGATCCTGTGGTCAGTCAGCCTTGGGATTTCGGGCCTGCTGGTGCCAACTTCTACGCCGAGCTCGAAGCCTTCGAACGCCGGATGATCACCCAGGCCTTGCGTCTCGCAAGCGGCAGCAAGCGCGAAGCAGCACGCCTGCTCTCGGTGAACCGCACCACACTGCTCGAGAAGCTCAAGCGGCGAGGTTGGTCCCTCGAGGATCTGACCCCGGAGTTCGCGCAGCAGGCAACGCCCGACTGGAGCGAGATCGCGGACGCCGCCGCGGACGAAGACGGACCGTTGGCCCTCGCCTCTTAGCCGCGGGTTGCGCGGCCCAGACCTTTCTGTCGAAACTCGCGCGTGCATCTGCGCAGGCGAATCGGCGTCGCGACAGGAGTCTGGCTCGTCTGCACGGCCAGCATCGGGGCCGCCCAAGGTCCAGCTGGCGGCGCGGGGAGCGCTGGCGGAATGGGCCCGATCGGCAACGCGCTCAGCCGCAGTGAATCGACGCAGGCCCCCAATAAATCAGACCTTGACGCCAACCTGGAGAACGCCGACTCCGAGGACGCCAAGGTCCGGCTCGAAGCGATCAAGGGCCTGTCTGGCTCAAAGGACGAGAAGGCTCTCCGCGCCCTGCTCGAAGCGCTGGCCGATCCCGAACCCCAGGTTCGACTCAAGGCCATCGATACCGTGGGAGAGATGCGAGCCAGCGAAGCCACGACTCCACTGGTGCAGATCCTCTTCCTGCGCGACAGCCCGGACTGGTTGCAGCAGCGGGCACTGGTCGCGTTGGGCAGGATCGGTGATTCGCGTGCGACGCGGCCGATCACCGACTTCATCCAGCGCAGCACCGACACGGAATCGAAGGGAACGGCCCTCTTCGCGCTCGGCGAAATCGGCGACGACAAGGCCCTCCCCAGCCTGCGCGCCATCCAGGGTTCGACGGATCCCACGGCCAAGCGTCTTGCCGGCGATGCGATTTCGAAGATCGAGGCGCGACGGATCGAGCCCGAGGTACAGGTGAACGCGCTGCGTCCGGATCCGAACGCGGTCCAGCGACCTGCATCGGCCGGAGTCGGCGCCCCGGTCGCCTACTAGACGACGCCCATGGCGCCTCCCACGCCCCCGGCAACGGCATCCGGCCTGCCCCTCGAGCCGCTCTACGAGCCGAGCCAGGGCGCCCCCCCGAGCATCGGACGCCCGGGCGAGTTCCCCTTCCTGCGCGGCCCCTACGAGACCATGTACCGCACTCGGCGCTGGACGATGCGTCAATTTGCAGGATTCGGGACACCGGAGGACACCAACGCCCGCTTCCGCTTCCTGCTCGAGCAGGGCCAGACCGGGCTCTCCACGGCCTTCGACATGCCCACCCTCATGGGATTCGACGCCGACCATCCGCGCTCACGTGGCGAGGTCGGTCGCGAAGGAGTCGCGGTTTCGACCATCGACGACATGGAGCGGCTCTTCGCGGCCATCCCGCTCGATCAGGTCACAACCTCCATGACCGTGAACTGCTCGGCCGCCATCCTGTTCGCGATGTACATCGTCGTGGCGGAGCGCCGGGGCATCCCGCGTGCGGCCCTCGGCGGAACGATCCAGAACGACATGCTCAAGGAGTTCATCGCGCAGAAGGAGTGGATCTGTCCACCCGAACCTTCCGTTCGCGTCGTCGCCGACATGATTGAATTTTGCACCGAGGAGATGCCGCGCTGGCATCCGGTCTCCATCAGCGGCTACCACATCCGGGAAGCCGGAGCGACGGCGGTTCAGGAACTCGCCTTCACGCTCGCGGACGGTCTCGCCTACATCGACGCCGTCACCCGCAGAGGACGACTGCGCATCGACGATTTCGGTCATCGCCTCTCGTTCTTCTTCGATGTCCACAACGATTTCTTCGAGGAGATCGCCAAGCTGCGCGCGGCGCGCCGGCTGTGG
>SXGT01243420.1_pt1 | contig 16095 bp, 15 predicted proteins | sample 3176221 | NCBI WGS metagenome assembly SXGT01 (sample SAMN11356862, study PRJNA531348) | freshwater metagenome | isolation source: freshwater sample F1-120 | place: China: Fuxian Lake, Yuxi | collected 2017-12-25
ACCTCGAGCCGCGCCCGCGGCGCGTAATGGCTCGCGTGCTGCCCGGGCGCCTCGGGTCGCGCCCCCGGCGCGCCGCGCGTCCTATCCGCCACCGGCTCTCCGAGCGCCTCCGCGAGCGCCTCGCGCGTCACGGGCCCCTCGCGCAGCACCGCCGGCGCCGCCCCCGACAGGTCGATGATCGTCGACTCGAGCCCCACCCGACACGCCCCGCCATCGACGATCGCGTCGAGCTCCGCCCCGAGCTCCTCGACCACGTCGGCCGCCGTCGTCGCGCTCACCTGCCCGAAGCGATTCGCCGACGGCGCCGCGATGCCCGACCCGAGCGCCGCGAGCGTCGCCCGCATGAGCGGATGGTCCGGCACCCGCACCGCCACCGTGTCGCGCCCGCCCGTCACCGCGTCCGACGCCAGCGCCCCGCGTGGCAGCACCATCGTCAGTGGCCCCGGCCAAAAGCGCGCCGCCAGCCGCCACGCGCGGGCCGAGATCGGCTCGGCCACCCAGCCCGGCAGGAGATCCGCGCTCGCCAGATGCACGATCAAAGGATGATCGATGGGGCGCCGCTTGACCGCGAACACGCGCGCCAGCGCCGTCCGGTCCAGCGCGCTCGCCCCCAGGCCGTACACCGTCTCGGTCGGCAGTGCGACCACACCGCCCTCGCGCAGGATGCGCGCCGCGTGATCGGGGTCGACGAAGAGCGCTGGCGGCAAGTCGGCCATCGCCGCGTGGCCTAGCAAGGCCGCCGTGCGATAACCAGCGCAAAAGTTCCGTGGACATCGTTGACCTTCGCACGCGTCACGCCTAGAAGGCGCCTCGGGATGGGTAACGACGAAGGCCACAGCGCTCCGCAAGGCGGCCCTGCTGCGAGCACGAACCAAGGCAACGCCGCTCCGCGCAGCGGGAATACGGGGCTCTGGGTCGTCGCCGCTTGCATCTCCGTGGGCTCGGCGCTGGGCGTGTACGTCTATTTCGACGCGACGCGCGCGACCATCACGATCTCGCACGAGCTCGACGGCTGGCTCGCCAAGGGCAAGTCGCTGGACTCAGACGCGTGCGTCGGCGGGGTCCTCGACTGGTTCGACGCGACCTGCCGCGCCCCCGGCCGAATCTGCCTCGACGCCGTGCCGCGCGCGGTCGGCAATTGCCTCGCCGGCTCGGACCGCACCGCGAAATGCGCCGCGCTCGGCCCCGATCAGAAGTCCGCCCAATGGGCTTTCGAGCAGTGTCGCCAGCGCGGCATCGATCGCAAATCGCCCAAGCCCGTGCGCGAGTCGTGCACGCTGGCGTGGCGCGCGCTCGACACGTACTGCAAGTCGGGTCAGAAGGGGGTCGCGCTGTGACCGCGACGGGGACGCATCCCGCGGCGCCGATCGGGCCCATCGCGCGGGCCGTGACGCGCGTGCTCACGCCGCGCGTGCTGTTCATCGTGGCCGTGCTGGCGGCCGTCGCCACCTGGCTGATGCTGCTCATCGGCGGCGCCGTCAACCCGACGGGCTCGTCGCTGGCGTGCAAGGACTGGTCGTTCACCTGGTTCTTCGTACCGCGCTGCAATGGCGACAGCTTCCCCGAGATGTCGGGCGGCGTCCTCTACGAGCACGGGCATCGCCTCTGGGGCTGGCTGGTCGGGCTCTTCACGACCTTGGTCGTCATCGGAAGCCTCGCGGCGCCGGGCCTTCCGAAGCAAACGAAGTGGCTCGCGTTCGGGGCCTTGCTGCTGGTCCTCCTTCAAGGCGCGCTCGGCGGGATCACGGTGCTCGTGGGCCTCAGCGCCGCCATTTCCACGGCCCACCTCGTCGTGGGTTACGCTTGCCTCGCGCTCATGGTATTTCTCGCGTGGCGTCTCGTCCCCGCGAGGCGTCACGAGCCGACGACCGGCTCGACGCTGCCGCGCGGCGTGATCCTGGCGGCGACGGCGCTCGTCCTCGCGCAAATCATTCTGGGCGGCCTCTTGCGCCACCTCGGAGCAAACTACGTGTGCGGCACTGATCTGCTCTCGTGCAACGACGAAGGGCTCTTCCCGGCGGGCGGGCTGCGGCTGATGCACATGCTGCATCGCGCGGTGGGCTATGCGGCGATGGTCGTGGTGCTGTGGGCGGCGCTGCGTGCGTGGCGCACGGCGCGCGCGCACGACCGCGGGCGCATGGGGCAGCTCGCGTGGTTCGCGGTGGGGCTGACGGCCGTGCAGGTCGCGCTCGGCATGGTGACGGTCGTGATGGGGAGCATCCTCCCGGTGGTGATGTTCCACACCGCGATCGGCGGCCTGTTGCTGACGGTTCTGGTCGCGCTCTATATCGGCTTCGGGCCGCTTGGGGCGCGCCTCACACCTCCGACGGGGCTCCGGGCATGACCGTCGACATCGAACGCCAAGACCCCCTCGAGCGCGTGGCACCCGCCGTCGACGATCGCACCGACGAAGCCGCGCGCGACGCACGCACCCCGAGCGCGCTGCGCGACTACATCGCGCTCACCAAGCCGGCCATCAACCGCATGTGCCTCGTCATGGTGACGGGCGGCATCCTCCTCGCGAACCGCCACGCGGCCACGCCCGAGGTCTCCCTGTGGCTCGTGGTCGCGGCCCTCGTCGGCACGGCGCTCGCCGTCGCCAGCGCCAACGCGCTCAATATGTGGCTCGAGCGCGACACCGACGGCCTCATGAAGCGCACGAAGGACCGCCCGCTCCCCAACAGGCGCATCTCGGATCGGGGCGCCCTCGTCTTCGGCGTGGCCCTCGGAGCCGCCGGCGTCGCGGTGCTGCTCGCGGGCACGAACGTCCTGACGGCGCTCATCGGCCTCTTTGCGATCGTCAGCTACGTCGCCATCTACACGCCGCTCAAGCGGCGCTCCTCGTTCTCGCTCCATGTCGGCGCGATCCCCGGCGCCGTCCCGCCGCTCATGGGTTGGACGGCCGTGAGCGGGCACCTCGACGCGCCCGCGCTCGCCCTCTTCGGCATCCTCTTCGTCTGGCAGATCCCGCACTTCATCGCGATCGCCATCTTCCGCCAGCGTGAGTACGAGGCCGCCGGGATCCGCACGACCCCGAGCGCGCACGGCCTTCGCGCCGCGACCTGGGAGGCCGCGATCTGGGCGGCCCTCCTCATCCCGACGAGCCTCCTCCTCGTCGCCTGCGACGTGACCGGCCCGCCCTACGCCACCGTGGTCAGCCTCGCCGGCGTGCTCTTTTTTGCGCGCGTCGTCGCCGGTTTCCGAGCGCCGGTCCCCGCCCGCTGGGCGCGCCAGGTCTTCGTCGGCTCGCTGCTCTACCTCCCGATCCTCGTCGCCGGCCTCGGCATCGACGTCCTCCTTTGATCACGTCCTCCGCCTCCTCGCCCACCGTCCTGGCCGTGTCGAACCTCCATGCCGCCTGGGGTAAGACCTCGGTTCTGCGCGGGATCGATCTCACCGTCGCGCGCGGCGAGCACGTCGCGTTCCTTGGCCCCAACGGCTCCGGCAAATCGACGACGCTCACGCTGCTGGCCGGCCTCGCGCGCCCGGTCGCGGGCCGCATCGTGTGGCATCTCGGCCCTGGCTCCCACACGGACGAGCGCCCGCCGGGCGACCCCGAAGTGCGCCTGCGCGTCGGCGTCGTCTTCCAATCGCCGAGCCTCGATCTCTCGCTCAGCGCCGCTGAGAACCTCGGGCTCGCCGCGCAGCTCGCCGGCCTCCCGCGCCACATCGGGCGCGCCAAGACGCGCGAGCTCCTCGCGTGGGCCGCCCTCGAGGACCGCGCGAACGACCGCGTCAAGACGTTCTCGGGCGGCATGAAGCGACGCCTCGATCTCGCCCGCGCGATCATCGCCGACCCCGAGGTCCTGCTCCTCGACGAGCCGACCGCGGGCCTCGACGCCGAGAGCTTCGAGCGCTTCTGGCAACGCCTCGAAGCGCACCGCCAAGCCTACGGCCTGACGCTCATCACCGCGACCCACAGCGCCGCCGAGGCCGAAAAATGCGAGCGGCTCCTGATGTTCGCGGCGGGGCGCATCGCCTACGAGGGCACTCCCGCCGCGACCATCCGCGCCCTCGGGCGTGAGCTCGTCGTCATCGAGGGCGCCTCCCCCGCCGAGCTCGTGGAAACGATCAGCGCTCGCCTCCAGCTCGCCAGCCGGGTCGATGGCGAGCGCCGCGTCGTCTGCGAGGTCCCGTCCGCGCCCGACGACGGCGCCCAAGGTCAGGATCACGGCGCCCGCCTCCTCGTCCGCATCGTCGAGCTCTTCCCGGCCGGCCGCCTCGACACGGTGTCACTCCGCCGCCCCACCCTCGCGGACGCTTTTACCAAGCTCGCGGGCGGCGACCTCGCCGGCGAAGCGCCCCCTCCCACGGCACAGGCGGCGGCATGATCCAAGAACGCCTTGCCGCGCCGCTGACGCCCGCGGCCCCGTCGACCTCGACCTCGACTCCGGCACCGATCGCGCGCCCGACGCCGCTGGCCCGCGAGCTCGGCCTCGCGCTCGCGCTCTGGCGGCGCGATCTCCTCAAGCTCCGGCGCGACACCGGCCGCTGGGTCGGCATCGTGCTTCAACCGCTTCTGCTCTGGGGCCTGCTCGGTTCGGGCATGAGCGGCGTCTTCGCCATGAAGGCCTCGCCCGGCACCAGCTCGCTCGCGTTCCTCTTCCCGGGCTTCGTCGCGATGATCGCCCTCTTCACGTCGATCTTCGCGACGATGGCCGTGATCGAGGATCGCCAACACGGCTTTCTGCAGCAGGTCATGGTCGCGCCCGGGTCACGCTTCGCGATGATCATCGGCAAGATCCTCGGCGTCCTCAGCATCGCGCTCATCCAGCTCGCGCTCGCCCTGCCGGCCACCTTGCTCGCCGGCTTCAGCCTCGGCGGCATCGACTGGCCGCTGCTTCTGGCGAGCTTCACGCTCGGCACCATCGCGCTCACGGCGTTCTCGTTCGCGCTCGCCTGGATGGTGAAGACCACGCAGGCCTATCACGCCCTCATGGGGGTCCTGCTGCTGCCGCTCTGGCTCGTGTCGGGCGCGCTCTTCCCGCTGCCGGCCACGGGCTTTCTCCATGCCCTCGCCCACATCAACCCGATCGCGTACATGGTCGACGGTCTGCGCTACGCCTTCGCCGGCAGCACTGCCCAGGGCGCCCTCGCCTCGCCTGGCGTGGCGCTCGCGGCCCTCGGCGGCATCGCCGTCTTCGCGCTCGCGGTTGCCGCCTGGCTCGCACGCCGCGTCGAGGGAGCGCGCGCATGACGGCCGCCCCGCCGACCACCCCCGTGGCGCCCGTCGCCGCCGTCCCGCCGCGTGGCGGCGTCATCGGCTTCGTCGTGCGCTACCCGTGGGTCGTCGGCGTGGTCCTGGGCGTCGTCGCCCTGACGGCCATGCGCGGCTGCCAATCGCGGCGCCTCGCCGAGCTCCCGGTCCTGGGCACGGTCCCCGACTTCGCCCTCACGACCCACAGCGGCGCCCCGATCACGCAGCGCGACCTCGATCAGAAGGTGTGGATCGCGAGCTTCTTCTTCACCTCGTGCCAGACCACGTGCCCCGCGATCATGCAGGCGATGAACGAGGTCGCCGCCGGCATCCAGGCGGGACTCCCGCAGACCAGCCGCATCCAGCTCGTCTCGTTTTCGGTCGATCCCGAGGTCGACACGCCCGCCGAGCTCACGCGCTATGCCGCCGATCGCAAGCTCGATCTGAGCCGCTGGCACCTCGTCACCGGCGCGCGCAAGGAGCTCGAGGCGCTCGTCATGGGCGGCTTCAAGACCGCCGTGGGCGACAAGGTCGAGAAGGCCGGCATCATCGACATCTCGCACTCGATGAAGCTCGTGCTCGTCGATGGTGAGCGGCACATTCGCCACTATTTCAGCGCCAGCGACGCGAAGGACCGCGAGACGATCGTCGCGTACGCGATCGACATGGCCAAGGCGCTGGACGCGGCCGCCGCCGAGACCCCGGAGAGCCGCCCGTGAAGCGCTTTCGACGCCTCTTGTTCCGCGCCCCGACCGCCAGCGCACTCGTCGCCCTCGGCGGCGTCGCGGCCTGCTCGCCGGGCCCCGCCTTCACCGAGCCGGTCACGTTCGGCACACGCGTCGTCCAGCCGCACACGCTCGAAGAAGGGCGCGATATCTACAACCGCTTTTGCGCGAACTGCCACGGCCTCGACGGCACCGCGAACACCGCCGCCGCACGCCAGATGGACCCGCCACCGCGCGACCTCACACAGGCCCTGTTTAAGCACAAGACATCGCCCGGTAACCAACTGCCAACCGACGCCGACCTCATCAGGGTCATCCAGCACGGGGTCCCGGGCACGGGCATGGCCGCCTGGGGCCATTTGGCGAGCACCGAGCTCGACGCCGTGACCCAGTATCTCAAAATGTTCTCGCCCCGTTGGCGGGCGGGTTCCCCAGCGTCGGAAACTGGAAGCAAACGACCATGAACCCGTTGCCAGCCCGCGAGGCTCCTGTTAGCTTCCGCGCCGCCTTCTCGGACCGGCCGCGGCGCTGGGATGCACGGGACAACGTCGCTCAATCGAACAAAGGGGTTCGACGTGGCGCAGATTTTTCCTAAGTGGACCAACAAGCTCCCGCTGATGGTGGGCGCAGCCACACCGGTTGCCCTGTGCGGGATCGTGTTCTTCATCTGGTACTACTTCTCGCCGCGGTTCACCGACGTCGGGTACCAGCCGAAGCAACCGATCCCGTTCAGCCACAAGCTACACGCGGGTCAGATGGGGCTCGATTGTCGCTACTGCCACAGCACGATCGAGAGTGCCGCGTACGCCGCGATCCCGCCGAATGCGACGTGCATGAATTGCCACGTCAATCTCGATCTGGGGCCCGAGCGGCAGCAGCGCGTGAAGCCCTTGATCGACAGCTACGAGGGCAAGTCGACGCTCGAGTGGGTCAAGGTTCACATGCTCCCCGACTACGCCTACTTCGATCACAGCGTGCACTTGAACGCGGGGGTCGGGTGCACGTCGTGCCACGGGCGCGTCGATCAGATGGACGTCGTGTGGCAGGTCGAGCCGCTCTCGATGCTCTGGTGCCTCGACTGCCATCGCAACCCCGAGCCGCATCTCAGGCCGCTCGATCAGGTGACGAACATGGCCTGGAGCGCCTCGGACGCCGACGCCTATGACCCGGCGCGAGACGTCGCGCGGCGCCGTCACTTCGATCCGAAGTTCATCGACAACCACACGGATCCGATCCCGGCCGATGTGGTCAACCCGCCTGTCTCCAACTGCTCGGGATGCCACCGATGAAGAACGACCCCCTTTGGACCAGCTACGAGGCGCTCGAGGCGGCTTCCGAGCGGGCGGGCTACGCGACCGAGCTCGAGGCGCAGGGGCTGGGACCCGAAGCGCCCGACGGCATGGGCGGCGAGGACTCGCTGGCCGAGCTCACGATGACGGCGGCCGAGGCGACGCCGTCGATGGACGGCTTCTCGCGGCGCACGTTCCTGGGCGTGATGGGCGCGGGCGCGGCGGCGGCGGGCGTGGGCCTGTCGGGCTGCATCCGCAAGCCGGTGACGACGATCGTGCCGCACCGCGTGCGTCCCGAAGAGCAGATCCCGGGCGTCGCGGTGTACTACGCGACATGCTTGCAGGAAGGTGCAACGGTTCAGGGCATCCTGGTCGAGAGCCACGACGGACGCCCGACCAAGATCGAAGGCAATCCGCTGCACGGCGAGTCGCTCGGCGCGACGAACGCGTCGATGCAGGGCGCCATCGTCGGCCTCTATGATCTGGATCGCTCGACGCAACCGCGCGGGCCGCGCGGCGCCGACGGCAAGTCCCCCACGCTCGCCTGGGATGCGGCCTGGAAGGTGTTCGAAGACGCCGCGATGCTTGCACGCAAGGGCAAGTTTGGGGTCGTGACGGCGACGCAGATGTCGCCGACGGCGCGGCGGCTGATGGCCACGCTGAAGGCAGCAGCCCCGGATGTCCGCTTCTTCAACGCGGACGTCTTCGCGCCCGAGGGCGAGTTCGCGGCGGCGACGGCGATCGGCGGCGCCGGCAGCTACCCGGTGACGCACCTCGAGCACGCGGACGTCATCGCATCCTTTGATCATGACGTCCTCGGGCGCGACCACTCGAGCGTGCGCCACACCAAGGCGTTCTCGGCCGGCCGCAAGGCGAGCACGCCGGGCGCGCCGATGAACCGCCTCTACGTGGCCGAGGCGACGTTCTCGGTGACCGGCGCGATGGCGGATCACCGCGTGCGCACGAAGTCCGGCGACGTCGGCAAGCTGCTGGTGGCCCTGGCGCAGGAGCTCGCGGCGCACGGGGTGACGGTCGACGCGGGAGCGCTCGGGCGGGCCGCGACGCCAGCCGGGCTCGACGCGCAGGCGCTGAAGTACGTGAAGGCGCTGGCCAAGGACCTCGCGGGCGCCAAGCCGCGCGCGACGGTGTCGGTCGGACACCGGCAACCGGCGTGGGTGCATGGCCTCGCGCTGGCGGTCAACACGGCGCTTCAGCAGAACGGCGGCAAGCCCGCGCAGACGCTGCATCAGGACCCGAGCTGGGTTGCGCAGGAGTCGCTGCTGGCCCTCGCGGCCGCGCTCGATACCCAGCAATTGACGACGGTCTTCGTGATCGACGCCAATCCGGTGCTCTCGGCGGGCACGCTCGAGCTGGCCAAGCGGCTGCGCGCGGTCACGACGATTCACGCCGGCACGCACTACGACGAGACGGCCCGCGTCTCGGCGCTGCATCTGCCGACCTCGCACTTCCTCGAAGCGTGGGGAGACCTCGTCTCGCTGACGGGCGTCGCCGCGATCGTGCAGCCGCTCATTGCACCCTTGCACTTCACGCCGTCCGGGCTCGAGGTGCTCGCGCGGCTCGCGACGGGCGGCAACGCGCCGGGGTACGACCTCGTGCGCGACACTTGGAAGTCGCAACCCGATTGGTCCGAGAAGACCTGGCAGCGCTGGCTCCACGACGGCATCGTCGACACGCACACCGCACCACCGGCGCCGGCCTCGCTCGACTGGTCCAAGGTCGGCGACCTCGTGGCCGTCGGCTCGGCCCAGGCCACGGCCAAACTCGAAATCAACTTCCACGTGGACGCGCTGCGCCTCGACGGTCGCTACGCCAATTGCGGCTGGCTGCAAGAAGCGCCCGACCCGATGACGAAGCTCACGTGGGACAACGCCGCGCTCGCGAACAAGAAGACCGCGCAGACGCTATTCCCCGGAGCCACCAACGGGGACGTGGTCGCGGTCACGGTCGGCGGCGCCAAGGTCGAGTTGCCGCTCTTCCTGATGCCCGGACAGGCGGATAGCACCGTGGCGCTCTGGCTCGGACACGGCCGCGACAAGGCCGAGCCGGCCACCAACGACGACCGCCTGCGCATCGCGTCGCTGCACGGCTTCGACGTCTACGCGGCGATGCCGGCGGGGGCCTGGTATGCCGATGGACAGGCGGCGATCGGGAGCGGCTCGGTGCCGCTCGCGAACGTCCAACCGTTCGGCAATTCGCAGACCCCGACGTGGAGTCCCGCGGGTGAGCGCGACGATTTCGGCCCGTCGGCCGCGCGCAAGAATCTTCTCCACGACAAGCACGCGGTAGCGAAAGAGGGGGAGAAGAAGCCCGCGTTCCCGCCGCGCTCGCTGGTCCTCGAGGCCTCGCGCGACGAGTACAAGGCCGATCCGGAGTTCGCGGGCAAGATCCTCGACCAGGTGATGAAGGGGTCCGAGGTCCGGTCGCACATCTACCCCAAGAGCGCGCGCACGCCGAACTCGGACGTCCTCAGCGACTACTTCAACGGCGTACACCAGTGGGCGATGAGCATCGACCTCAACGCCTGCACGGGTTGCAGCGCGTGCCTGGTCGCCTGCCAGGCCGAGAACAACATCCCCGTCGTCGGCAAGGACCGCGTCCTGCGCGGGCGCGAGATGCACTGGATCCGCATCGACCGCTACTTCGCGGGCGACGCGGACGAGCCCGAGGCGGTGCTGCAGCCGCTGCCGTGTCAGCAATGCGAGACGGCGCCGTGCGAGGCCGTGTGTCCGGTCAAGGCGACCGCGCACACGAACGAAGGCCTCAACGACATGGCCTACAATCGCTGCATCGGCACGCGCTACTGCTCGAACAACTGCCCGTACAAGGTGCGGCGCTTCAACTACTTCAACTACAACCTCGACATCCACCCGCTCACGCAGATGCAGAAGAATCCGAATGTGACCATTCGGTTCCGCGGTGTGATCGAGAAGTGCACCTACTGCGTGCAGCGCATCAGCGCCGCGAAGATCGAGGCCAAGGTCCAAGGCGACGGACGCGTGAAGGACGGCCGCATCAAGACGGCCTGCCAGCAGGTCTGCCCGGCGGACGCCATCGTCTTCGGCGACAAGAACGACAAGGACTCGGCGGTCTCGAAGACCCGGAGCGAGCCGCGCAATTACCAGATCCTGCGCGAGCTCAACACGCGGCCGCGCACGACGTACCTCGCCAAGCTGCGCAACCCCAACCCGGACCTGGGAGCCTGAGATGGCCACGTCACACGAACCGTGGGGCGCCGCGGCGCGGTCGACCAACGAGGACGCGCTCGACCCGGTCGCGGGGCGCGGAACGCTCATCCTGAACAACCCGTCCTTCAAGGACATCAGCAACGCCGTCGCCGCACCCATGGAGCTCAGGAGCTACAAGGGGTGGTGGATGGGGTTTGGCCTGGCGGTCGCGGGCCTCTTGCTCCTCTTGGTGTCGGTCGCCTACCTGGTCTGGGAAGGCACCGGCATCTGGGGCGTGCAGAACCCGGTCGGCTGGGGCTTCGCCATCGTCAACTTCGTGTTTTGGGTCGGTATCGGCCACGCCGGGACGCTGATCTCCGCCATTCTCTTCCTGTTCCGGCAGAAGTGGCGGACGTCGATCAACCGCTACGCCGAGGCGATGACGATCTTCGCCGTCATCTGCGCGCTGCTCTTTCCGACCATCCACGTCGGCCGCATCTGGCTCCTCTACTGGATGTTCCCGCTGCCGAATCAGATGGGCATGTGGCCGAACTTCATGTCGCCGCTGCTCTGGGACGTCTTCGCGGTCTCGACGTACTTCACGGTGTCGCTCCTCTTCTGGTACGTCGGCCTCATCCCGGATTTCGCGACGATGCGCGACCGCTCGACGAGCAAGATCCGTCGCCTGGTCTATGGCGCGGTGGCGCTCGGCTGGCGCTCCTCGATGCGTCACTGGGTCAATTACGAGCGCGCGTATCTCCTCCTCGCGGCCCTCTCGACGCCGCTGGTGCTCTCGGTTCACACCATCGTGTCGTTCGACTTCGCGGTGTCGAATCTGCCCGGCTGGCACACGACGATCTTCCCGCCCTACTTCGTCGCGGGCGCCATCTTCAGCGGCTTCGCGATGGTGCTGACGCTGGCGATTCCAGCGCGCAAGATCTTCCATCTCGAGCACATCATCACGACCAAACACCTCGAGAACATGGCCAAGATCATCCTCTTGACCGGCAGTCTCGTCGGCTATGCCTACGCGATGGAGTTCTTCATCGCCTGGTACTCGGGCAACGAATTCGAGCAATTCACGTTCAACAACCGACTCTTCGGATCCTACGGCTGGGCCTACTGGATCATGGTCTCGTGCAACGTGATCACGCCCCAGTTCTTCTGGTTCAAGAAGCTGCGACGCAATGTGACAGTGCTCTTCATCCTCTCGATTTTTGTCAATATCGGGATGTGGTTCGAGCGCTTCGTCATCACGATGTCACTCTCGGCCGACGGGCTGCCGTCGTCGTGGGACTACTTCCGCCCGACCATCTGGGACTTTACGACCTTGGTTGGCAGCTTCGGGTTGTTCTTCACGCTCTTCTTCCTGTTCTTGCGCTTCATCCCGATGGTCGCCATCGCGGAGGTGAAGGCCGTGCTCCCGCAGGCCGACCCGCACTGGCACCCGGACCCCGCCCACGCCGACCAGACGAAGGAGGCCGCCGCCCATGGCTGAGAAGAAGACATGGGGTCTGCTCGCCGAGTTCGAGACCCCGCAAGTGATCTACACCGCGTGCGAAGGCGTGCGTGACGAGGGCTACCGCCACTGGGACGCGCACACGCCGTTCCCGGTACACGGGCTCGAGCGCGCCATGGGGCTGTCTGCCTCGAAGATCCCCTGGATCGTGCTGGGCATGTCCATCTTCGGGATGGTCCTGGGCTTCACGCTCCAATGGTGGACCACCGTGATCGACTACCCGACCATCGTCGCAGGCAAGCCGTTCTTCTCGTGGCCGGCGTGGATCCCGGTGACGTTCGAGCTTGCCATCCTGATGGGCGCGTTCGGCGCGGTCTTCGGCATGTTCGCGCTCAACAAGCTGCCGACCTTCCACCACCCGATCTTCAACAGCGACCGCTTCAAGGCCGCCACGGACGACAAGTTCTTCATCACGATCGAGGCGCGCGACCCGCTCTTCGACGCGAAGAAGACCAAGAAGCTGCTCCAACAGCTCGGCGCGACCAACATCGAGGAGGTCGACGAATGAACGCGTCTTCGCTCGCCCAGCGCGTGATGGCCATCGCGCTCGCGGTCACGGGAATCGGCCTGGCGACCGGCTGCCGCGGCAGCAAATCGCCGGATCCCCCGGTGCACCCGAACCTCAACATGGACTTCCAGGACTACTACAAGCCGCAGGAGCAGAACGCCTGGTTCCCGGACCGCCGGGCCGCGCGCGATCCTGTCGCCGGGACGGTCGCGCAGGGGCACCTCAGGGCCGACGACGCGTTCTTTCGAGGACGCGACGCGAACGGCCGCTTGCTCGATGGGCTGCCCGAGAGCGTCGCGCTCGATGAGGCGCTGCTCGCGCGCGGTGAGGCGCGCTACGCCATCTACTGCGCGCCGTGCCACGCCAAAACGGGCTACGGTGACGGCCTCATCGCCCAGCGCGGTCTCAAAGTCCGCCCCGCGAACCTGCACCAGCCGCGCCTTGCGGCCATGCCGCTCGGCTACTTCTTCGACGTCATCACGTTCGGCAAGGGGCTGATGCTCGCCCACGGACCCCAGATCGATCCGGCGGATCGATGGGCGATCGCGGCGTGGGTGCGCGTGCTCCAGGTCAGCCAGCGCGCTGAGCTCAACGACATCCCCGAGTCGCAACGCGCGACTCTGCCCGGAGGCACGCCATGAGTGACGCTCACGCGGAACTCCCGAAATTGACCGCCGATAACACGCGCCTGGCCAGTGGCAGTCTGTGGCGCAAATTCCCGCTCATCGGGATCGTCCTCGGCCTGGGCTGCCTCGGCGCCGCGTGGTTCGTCGGCACCTCGCCGGCCAGCGCCCACGCGAAGGCCGGCCACACGCAGTTCTTCTTCTCGTATCTGACAGCCCTCATGTTCTGGCTGGCCGTGGCACTCGGCTGCTTCTTCTTCGTGCTCATCCAGCACGGCACGCGCGCGGGCTGGAGCATCGTCGTGCGGCGCATCGCCGAGAATTGGATGATGGTCCTGCCGGCCTTCGCGGTACTGATCGTGCCGGTCATCTTCGGCATGCACGAGCTCTTCCATTGGAGCCACGCGGAGGTCGTGAAAGAGGACCTCTTGCTCTCGCGCAAGCAGGCTTTCCTCGACCCGACCTTCTTCACGGTGCGCGCGTTCGTCCTCGTCGGCCTCTGGAGCCTCTTCGGGTATATGCTCTACCGCTGGTCGCGCAAGCAGGACACGACCGGCGACCCGAAGCTCAGCCACAAGATGCGCTGGTGGGCGCCGATCGGCTTCGTGCTCTTCGCGCTGACGACCACGGTCGCGGCCATCGATTGGATGATGTCGCTCGACCCGCACTGGTACTCGACCATCTTCGGCGTCTACTACTTCGCGGGCGCGGTCATGGCGGGCGGCGCGGCCATCACGCTGTCGGCGCTGGCACTCCAGAAGTCCGGTGTCTTGAAGAACGCCATCTCGCTCGAGCACTACCAGGACCTGGGCAAGTGGACGTTCGCGTTCATGGTCTTCTGGGCCTACATGGCCGTCTCGCAGTTCCTCCTCATCTGGTACGCCAATATCCCGGAAGAGACGGTGTTCTTCGGCACGCGCATGGAGGGCGGCTGGGACTTCCTTTCGGTGTTCATGCCGCTCGCGAAGTTCGGCGTTCCGTTCTGGCTCTTGATGTCGAAGCACGTCAAGCGAAGCCGCGTAGCCCTTGCCCTCGGTGCGGGCTGGCTGCTCTTTGCGCAATACCTCGACATCTTCTGGCTGGTGCAGCCGAATATGGCGCTCGTCCAAGGGCACGAGGCGCACTTCTCGATCCACATTGCGGATCTCCTCTGCCTGGTCGGAATTGGCGGCATTCTCGTGGGGGTGTTCGCGTGGCTCACGACGCGCTCGCCGACCGCCCCCGTCGGCGATCCGCGCCTCTCCGAATCGCTCCGCTTCGAGAACATGTGAGGACACGATGGCCCACACGAACGACCCTTCGCATTCCCATCAAGACGCCGGCAGCCCGCCCGCTCCGCCCGCTCCGATTGGGCCGGCGCGTCTCGTCGCGTCCTACACCTCGGGCGGGCACGAGGCCGACCGGATCCCGAACCGCAACCTGTTCGGGTTCCTGGTGACGCTCACGGTGGCGCTCGTTCTGGCCGGCTACGGCGTCGACGTGATCTTCACCGCGCAGGCCGACCGCGAGCTCGACGGCGCCGCGAACAAGGAGTCGAAGTCGCTGCAAGAGCGCGCCACGGAGGACGCAAAGTTCGCCCAGACCTACGGCGAGGCGCTCCCGGTCGACGGCAAGGACAAGGCGTACCGCATCCCGTTTTCCGCGGCCAAGGCGCTCGTCCTCTCGAACGCGGCGCGCTTCCAGGCGGCCCCGCCGCCCAAGGACTGGAAGCACCCGGACGACCTGCCCCCCGCCAAGCCCAACTGATTTCTCTCTCCCGCAGCACGCGAAGGTCGACCCTCGTCGTATGAAGTTTCTCGTCCCAGTCGGCGCTCTCCTGGCCCTCGCGACCCTCGCGGTCGCGGCGCCGGGATCCGCCTTGGCCGGCGGTCCGCCGCCCAGCCAATTCGACGGGGTCGACATCCAGAATCGCCTCGGTCGCAAGCTCGATGCGAATTTGCCACTCACGAATGCCAGCGGCGAAACGGTGTCACTCGGCAGGTTCTTCGATGGCGAGCGGCCGGTGCTCCTGACGCTGAACTACTACCGCTGTACGTCGCTCTGCAGCGTCCAGCTCAACGAGCTGCTGAAGACGATGATCGCGGCGGGGTTCGCGCCCGGTCCCGAGAAGTACCGCATCGTGACGGTCAGCTTCGACCCGTCCGACACGGCCGACGTCGCGCTGGGCAAGCAGGACACGTATCGGATGGCGCTCGCCAAGGGCCTGGCCGAGGAGGCGGGCGACGAGCTCAGCGAGGCCGAGCTCGCCGAGCGCGCGAAGGCCATCGACTGGCAATTTCTGGTCGCGCGCGAGAAGTCGATTCGCGAGCTCACCGACGAGGTGGGGTACGGCTACCGACTCGACACGGCCACCGGCCAATATGCCCACAGCCCGGTGGTCTACGCGCTCTCGCCCGAGGGTGTCATCGCCCGCTATCTCTTCGGGATCTCGTTCAAGCCGATGGACTTCAAGTTCGCGCTGATGGAGGCCTCCGAGGGGCGCCTTGGTTCCTTTGGCGACAAGATCCTCCTCAACTGCTTCGCGTTCGACGCGGACCACGGCGGCTATACCGGCCTCGCGTGGACGCTCATGCGCATTGGCGGGGCGATCGTTCTACTCGCGCTCGGCAGCACCATGTTCTTCGCCTGGCGCCGCGAGCGCCGACGGCGCCTCGCCACGGCGGCCACTCACATCCCTCCCGAAGGCCGCGCCGCGGCCGCCCACGTCAACGTGAGGACATCGATATGACAACGGGGCTCTTCCTCGCAACCGCGGGCGGACGCGGGTTCTGGATGCCGGAGCAGGCGTCGGACTTCGCGACCAACGTGGATGCCCTCTTTCAGTTCATCCTGTGGCTGTCGATCGCCTTCTTCGTCCTGCTGATGGTCCTCACCGGCTACTGGGCGTGGAAGTATCGCAAGACCTCGGACACCCAGCGTTCGAGCCCGATCTCGCACAGCTTCAAGCTCGAGTTCCTGTGGTCCGCGATCCCGACGGTGCTGCTGGTCGTCGTCTTCGCGTGGGGGTTCCAGGACTTCACCGCGCTGTCGGCGACGCCGGCCGACGCCA
>SXGT01752185.1_pt1 | contig 16093 bp, 17 predicted proteins | sample 3176221 | NCBI WGS metagenome assembly SXGT01 (sample SAMN11356862, study PRJNA531348) | freshwater metagenome | isolation source: freshwater sample F1-120 | place: China: Fuxian Lake, Yuxi | collected 2017-12-25
CCTTTTTATTGCGCCCAGAGTTCCTGAGGCTGTTGGCAACTTTATGGCAGCAAAAGTCGGATGCCTGGCCACGCCGATTCTCCATCGCTTTGCCATTGTCATGAACGGGTGACGCAAAGTGAATTTTGCAGGGCCGACTAATTAGCGTTGGAAACACATCTGCTTCGGCAAAGCTTGATCACTACAGCATTGACTCCTATGATCCCTCGACCAACCAGCTAAGCATTCGTTCTGGTCTGATTGGCACGGCGCTGTACAACGATGTTGTAGTTAAAGTCGGCAAAGTGTTGGACGTCGGTTATATGAACCGTCCGTCATCAGCAAACGCCGGCGGCACTACCGATCCATGGCTTCCATGCAAACTTGCTATCGCGGACGGACACGGAGGAGTAGCGACAGGAGGTTTCCCAACCTATTCGACGAATTGCAAGCTTGGTGGCCTCCGAGTGAGGCCACTGGGTTCTTTTGGGGTGGGCATTTGGAATTGGGCGGATATCGGTGTTGCTTCAGGGGAGCGAACTAGTCGCAATCAGGTGTGAGCCAGATCCGCATTGCCAAGGTCTAAGCCGGACGCGCCGGAACCAAACAAGGACTACAATAGGTGCCTGGCTTCACGCAAGAGGAACTTGATGCCGTTGCCTGGCAGTTGAACACCCGTCCGCGAAAATCCCTCGGCTTCAAATGCCCCGCCGAATTGTTCTCTGCAGGCACTTTTGACTTCAGGCATCATCACGCTTCACTTTTTGCACTTGGTAATTGAAACCGCCCTTTCGCAAGAGGCTCGATTGCCCTGATCCGCACCCCGACATCCTTGACGATCGAGTAAAGGCGCCGAACTCAGTAAACTAACGTTCCTCCGTCCTGCCAGCGCCGACTTTCCGGCAATCGTGGTTCAGAAAAACGGGTCGGGGAATCTGCTGGAAGACCAACTACCGTTCGTAATCGCCCATGGCACGATCACACAAGTACGACTAGTCGCTCAAACACGAGCAGTGCAAACAGCGCTAGGGCAAAAATCAAAGCGTATTTGGTGACGCGCCAGGAAAGCTGAAGGTAGCGACGGTCGCGCGTGAATAGGTAAGCAACGATCCCGGCGCCGATGGCGATGACCGCCAGCAAGCCCACGATGCGCAGTAGCAGCATTAGGCGAACTGCAAGTCGGGATACAGGTTGGCGACGCGGGAGGGGGTGCTGGCCGGGGCCTCAAATGTTGTCCATTCCCACGCCTCATTATCCGCCAGCAGGGAGCGCAACAGCTTGTTGTTGAGGCCATGTCCGGATTTATGGGCGCTGAAACAAGCCAGCAAAGGCGCTCCCGCCAGATACAGGTCGCCGATCGCATCCAGGACCTTGTGTCGCACAAACTCGTCGGGGACGCGCAAGCCTTCTGCGTTCAGGACACGGTACTCATCCATCACGATGGCGTTTTCCAGGCTGCCGCCAAGTGCGAGTCCTTTAGCGCGCATCGCCTCGACATCCTGGGTAAAACCGAATGTTCGCGCCCGGGCAATTTCTCGAATATAAGACTGCTCAAAGAAGTCGATGGCGACTTGCGTGCCCGACTTATCGACGGCGGGATGGTTAAACAGGATTGAGAACTCCAGACGGAAGCCCTCATAGGGGCTCAGGCGCGCCCACTTGTCCCCTTCATTGACTTCAATGGTCTTCTTGACGCGAATGAAGCGCTTGGGCGCCTCCTGCTCAATCATGCCTGCCGATTGCAGCAGGAACACAAACGGCGCGGCCGAACCATCCATGATCGGGATTTCCTCGGCGTCCACATCGACATGCACATTATCGATGCCCAAGCCAGCCAGGGCAGACATCAGATGCTCGACCGTCCCCATCTTGGCGCCATCCTTTTCAAGGCAGGAGGCCATGCGCGTATCCCCCACGGCATAAGGGTCTGCCTTCAGACTGACGGGGGGGGCCAGATCGACACGATGGAAGACGATGCCGGTTCCGGGCTGGGCGGGACGCAAAACGAGCGTTACTTTCTTGCCGCCGTGCAGGCCGACACCCGTGGTGCGAATCACGGTCTTGAGGGTTCTTTGTTTCAGCATGGCCCCATTTTACCCGCCATCCGGCAATCAAGGTCCTGAATTCACAGGAGAAGCGTTCTGTATTCCTGTTCTAGCAAATCGCAACCACAGGGGCATGGTCGGAGGGACGTTCCCACTTGCGGGGCGTCTTGTCGATGACGCACTCACGACACTGCGCGGCAAGCGCCGCAGACATCAGGATATGGTCAATCCGCATCCCCATGTTGCGCCGAAACGCCATCATCCGGTAATCCCACCAGGTAAAACTTTTATCCGCTTGCTCGAACATTCGGAAGGCATCGGACAAGCCTAATCGTTGCAAACCGCGAAACGCCTCTCGCTCCGGTTCGCTGCACAAAATCTGACCTTGCCAGGCAGCCGGATCATGGACATCTCGATCCTCGGGCGCAATATTGAAATCACCCAGCAAGGCGAGGCGGGGATACTGCTGCATTTCCACTTGCAGCCAGTTGGTCAAGGCGGTCAGCCATTTGAGTTTGTACGCATATTTTTCCGAGCCGACTTCCTGTCCATTCGGGATATAGGCGCAGATCAGGCGCACTCCATCGACCGTCGCTGCAATGATCCTTTTTTGTGGATCATCGAAACCTGGAATATCGCGCGCGACCTCCCCAAGTGCACTGCAGGTCAGAATCGCCACACCGTTATATGTTTTTTGGCCGTTGTGGATGGCCTCATAGCCGGCAGACGCAAACTCGGCAAAGGGAAAGCTCTTGTCCTCCGTCTTGGTTTCCTGCAGGCACAACACATCAACTTTGGAGCTTGTAAGCCAATCCAATATATGGGGCAGGCGCACCTTGAGAGAGTTGACGTTCCAGGTGGCAATCTTCATTTGAGTACTAACCACTCGTAAATATTACATTATTTCAGCAAGTAAGTCGACTAGCTACATGTCGAGCTACACACATTGCCCGTCTTGCATTGCTTTGTTGTCTCAACATCAGTCTTGGTGAGGTTCAACGTGTATGTTGGAAGCAATTATCCCCCTTAACAGGTTGTTGATTGACGTGGGCCAGCAATTTGAAGGAATGTCGCATTGCGATCCAAGCGGCTAACGACGCAAAGTGTCGCTATTGATCCGTATTCTTCCGTACACGTCAATATCAAATGAGGAAGAATATGACCACCACAGCGAAAGTCACACTGAGCGATGGCAATCGGACCTTCGCTATCGAAGTGCCAGCTCATTCCCTTGCTTACCTGATTGCAAGCCTCCCCGACTCAGCCGAGAGGGTTGAAGTATCCGATTTTCTTGCGGAGCACCATGATTTCGCGGTCAGATTGGCAGTTGCTGGTCTGGAAAACCTCTCAACGACTGCGATTGAGAGGCTGGCGGTTGATTCTTCTCTATCTGTCGTTAAACAACTGCTGAAATCCAAGGCGACTCGTCCGAAACTTACCTCTCAGCAGGTCTTGGCCATTGCCCAGAGGGACCCAGAACTGGCTGGATTTGTGGCTGCCACCATTGAGGATTTCAGCCTAGATGACGATGCCCTACTTTCCTGCTTGGAAAGCCATCCAGACACACACGTAAGAGCCAAGTTGGCAGGGAATCCGTTTGCCGGCAACGCAGTTCTGAGACGAATAGCTGCCAACGATGTGGATGCCAAAGTGCGTGAAACTGCTGCGGAAATGCTCACCTGAAGGCTAGAGAATGAGAATTGGTAGCAATGCACGAAATATCAAATCAAGATTGCCACGACCTGAACGAAAAGTTGCTTTGCAGCAGAACTACTCCCTATGACAAGCCAGTTGACGCGAAGATTTGTCCCATAGTCGATGGGGATTACGCCCTGCCAAAGGGGTTTGCGGAGGGATCGGCGACAGTGATTGCCACTGCTGGATTGCCACAATGCCTTCTGTTGTTCAATGAAGATCATTGGCGCGCGATTACAGCGGAACTACTCAATAAAACAACAGCCGGTGTTTATCTTCACGTTCAAGGTGCCGAAGCTCTGCGACACCTATTCCTTGGCAACGCCGCTGAACTCGACATTGGCCCTCGCCGAACCATCGAACTACCGAGCCATCTGCTGGAATACGCTGGAATCAACCAAATTTTGGCGCAATCATGGCATGGTCATGCAATTGAGTTATTACCCGTTGGCGACGTCAAATTCGCCTGAAGTTGCTTGTTTCCAGCCATCAAGGCAATCGTCACACAACACATTGATTGTCGGCTCATGCCGCAATCTTCCGGCTGCTCCACAGTGCTCGCAGGTCCGAGTAGCGCGTCGTTGAGCGAAAACGATGATTTCTTCCACCTTTTGCCTTGCCGCCGCCGAAATATCCATTTCACGCGCGATTACCGCATCGAATTCACTCTTTGCCGCGCTGGCAGGCCCGAAGTCTGAATCGTCAGCGTAAAAAAGGTCCCTGTCGTCCACGTCAGCGTCGATTTTGATGCTGGCACTGGGGGAAGCAGGGGAAACCACAACACGATGCCTAGGCTCCCAGTACAGCGCAAGTTTTCCCCATTCCTGCCTGATTTGTATCCAGTGAAATCTTTCAAGCTCGGCGGGAGTGAGTGCAGATTGAATATGCTGGCAAACGTCAGCGACAATTGGCATCCAGCCAGGTTCAATGGTCATGCCAAGCCAGTGCGTTGCACCCCTGAATTGCTGCGGAAACCACTCGATAACGTCAATGGGGAGCAGTTCGACCGGAACATTGGCATTCTCGAACCATTCAAGAATTTCGGCCAAATCGCTGTCTGGATCACTCGTTGACGGCACTCGACTGAAAGCCAGCTTGGTCTGGCCGCCGATGCTCTCAACGACCGTTTCCTTTGTGTTCACGTCCCCTCGCCTGTAAAGCAGTAAGGGCATTGGGCAGAGTTTGGCAATGTAGAAGATCGCGTCGGCAACGGTTTGAAGATCATCAACGGGGGAAAACTCGACTTGAATGGGCGACTTTGTGTGAGTTTTCGGGTCATCGAGAAAGACAGCGACTGCTGCCGATGATGTTGGAGTTCGCGCCGCTGACATCCTGTTTTGCAGATCGAGCGCCGGCAACGAAAACTGTGCTGAATCAGCCCGCCAGTACCATCCCTGTGGCCGCGCGTTATCTCCGATCAGCGGAAAGATCATCGAAAGTTTGTTGAGATCGCGTTGAATGGAGCGCAGCGTGATCTTGTATTGCCGGTCTTCCAGAAATCGCTTGATCCGCTTGGTATCAATTTTTAGCGGCTGGCGGGGAATCAAACTTAGCATCACCAGCCAGCGAATCAAAGTGTCGTTCATGGTCAGTATTTCCCGATGATGCACTGTAAATACGACGGATCGTGTCGTTTTGCCTGCGACTATTGCCCAATGTCCGAACGTCAGCTTCTTCACTCGCAGGCGGCGAAAGTAGTCGCGTCATTCAGATATGGAAACGATTCCGATCTCGACACCCCAAGGGTTGGCAATCGACGGCGCGATCACCGACTCGCCATTGTGAAAAACCGTCCAGGCGGGCTGAGTACCATCGCGCGTTACCCCCAAACTGTTGATCTTCCCTTTGTTCCAGACCGAAATCACCCACCTGTTACCCTCGGACAGGAATCGCCGCTTGTACAGCATCTCGAAGCGTGTCATCCGGTCATGCACAGGGTTCAAGATCACCGAAACCTCGCGTGGAATGGCCTGCCGCAATCCAAAAGCATCGACGACGCGCTTCTGCATCGGGGAATACTTCACCGCATTCGATTCTCCGCAGATGATGAGGCAGCAGTTGCCCAGGATGCGACGCTGAGCAAACTCCTGCTGCACAAACCTATGAATCACCAATTCGGGTTGTCCGGCGAGAGTGCCAAACGCTTGCTGAACCCGATGCTGTCGCCAGCCATCATCGGTCCTGACCATTACGACGTAAGTTCCCGCCTTGCGATTACCTTTTCGGTCGAATACAAACTCCTCAAAGCACAGGCAGCGAACGGTGTGCAGTTCCAGACCAGCCAGCACATCGAACCCCTTGCGAGGAATGAAGCTGTAGAGTGAAAACAGCACCAGATCGCAGCCGGCGTTGTCGAGAAACGGCAGCATGTGAGCAACCGTGGCGCTGAAGTCCTTGTAGCCATTACCAAGGTCCTGGTTGTAGTCGCGCGAAACCAGTCCAATTCGGCGTACCGTCAGATTCGGTGGCGGAACCATGACCGATGTGGGAGTCAGTTTGTTCGAGGCTTTGGGTTTCACGGGCTCGTCCTTACTTTTCCCAGTGTTACGAGACCACAAACCTCCACCAGCGTCCGGCCGTCGGCAGTTTCATAGACATGGCGATCCAGCATGTCGCTCTTGATGGACAAAGTTGCATTCCACGACGCCAAGGGAATCGTCGGATGTCCTGGATCGAGAATCAGGAACCGGACGGGCTGGTTCTTCGAACCTGTCTCACTACCGCCGGTACCGATGGCAAGTACCCAGTGACTGAAAGACTCATTGCTGATGCCAATGATCGCAACGCCGGATTCGTCCAGGACCGCCAAGGCCTTGGTAACCATGTTCTTCCGAAACGACTTGACCGTAACGTCCTGCCGGAAGGGTGCCGCCATGGATTTCAGATCGCGAGTACCGGTTCCGATGAAATAGCGGCGCTCGGCAATCCGCCACAACGACCGCGCTTGGCCTCTGGCATGGGCAAGATCCCGTGTGGCCGAGCGTTTCAACACGCCCAGAATCATCAACGCCATCAAGACACAGTGAGCGCCACAGGCTCCGTCAATATCGCTTTGGTGCAAATGAACAGAATGTGCACCGATGACTGGCCCCAGCCGACTGGAACGAAGGGAAGGGTGGCAACGATAGGTATGCATTCAGTGACTCCTCACCGTTGCCATGTCAGACTGCTGCACAAGGTTCAGAACAAAATCAGCCGCCTTCTGTGCCGCACCAGCGGCGGTGAAGATCAAGCGTTTGTCTCGGCGCAAGGCGTTGAGCCAACTGTCGATGTAGCTGGCGTGTTCCAGCCGTCCCGGCAAATGGCAGTTAGCGCAGAGAAAGGCAGCACCGATTTCGGCTACCAGTTCTTCATAGGCATAGGCTTCGAGTTCGCGCCGGGGCGCAAGAATGCGGTTCAAACGACTGGGATGACCAGTCCAATGAGTAAGCTCATGTAAAGCTGTGGCATAGAAATCGCCAGGTTGAGGGAAGGATTCACGTGGTGGTAACTGAATCTGATCCAGGTCAGGTCGGTAAATGGCGCGACTGCCATCAAAGTGGAAGGTAGCGCCGCTGTCAGCGATCAACTTCTCGCCAGCTTCCAGTGCTTGCCACGCTGCTGTCGCGCGAACCATGCGTTCCGGTAGGGATTCCAGTTGATTGGCGTTGAATACCGTGTAGCTTCGCAGCAGTGGCACGACCCGTTGGTTCGAGTGGGTAGTTGGGTCGGCATCACCGTTTGCCTCGACGGCATGCAAGGTGTAGAACACGATCAAGGTTCCCCGCTCCCCCTGGCGGATGCGAAGACCCAACTCTTGGGCTTGGCGGAAGGTCAGCCAGCGGTGATCGGCATGGTGTGTGGCGGATGCGGCGATGGTCAGTATCAATACGTTGATGCCGCGATACGTTTTGCCGGTGACCAGGTTGCTGGGTAAATGGGTGCCGTTTTGCCACGGGCATATCCAGGGTGGTGCGCCCTGTTCGAGGGCGGAAATGATGGTCTGCGTGACTTCGGAGTAAAGGTCTTTCATGTGGTGGTCCCCATAAAGAGCTTCGCCCCAGTCGGTCTGTGCGCGAACTGGGGCGAAGGAATACGAACAACTGAAGAATTGGCGTCGACGGACGCCACGGCTACTTGATGACCAATCGCTTCTCACGATCCAGATGAGCGCCAGGGACGTCCTGACCATCGAGCAGTTGTTTGCGAATCTCGTCTTTGCGAATAGACACGACAATTTCCTGTCGCTTGAATCCCTCCGGCACCAGCGAGTCGTCGTCGAGCACTACCTTTGGAGGGTTGTCACGAACTCGAATCACGAATTCCGGAGCGTCGATTTCGTGTATGCCGACGCGCAGCAACTGCACCAACAGGTATCCCCGTAACCAGTCGATGCGACGTTCGAACGTCTTTCTGCGAGCCGCCATGCGTTGCTCGGCTTCCTTGATGACCAGCGCGTCACCTTCCATCTGCTGAATCAACGCCGCGATATTCCAGGCTTTCTGCTCGAAGTCGCCGGAAGCACCTTCGAGCGTATCGGCAATGACCTCGTCGGGCAGGTCGAGATCGGCCAACTGGTGGGCGACCGCGAGGTATCCATCGGCGAGCTGATAAAGTGGGCTGAGCATTATTGTTCTCCTGAATGGGTGGGTTGGTTCGCCAGTTCCTGCACCCACACGTCGAGGCGCTTGAGCAAAGACGTGCATTGCGCGACATTGAGCTGATCGAAGCGCGTGACCGTGCCTTTGGTTACCTTGTAGAGCCAAGCCAGGACCCGTTTCTCGCCGATGCCAACCTCAGCAATTCTTTGCCTGACGCTGGCGGCGTCATCGGATGTGATGAGTTCGGTGTCATTGGGTGCTGCCGGTAACACCGATGAAGCGGTGGCTGACTTGGGTGTAACCGCTGCCGATGGTTTTGCGGCACTGGCATTAGCGATCGTGCGCTGTGTCGGCATGGTCTTGACAGCAGGTTTAGCGGTCGGCGTACTGGAACGGTCCGTCTGTGTGGCATCGTTGCCGGTGTTCGCGGTCTGATCTTCGAGGTCCTGGGTAAAGACCTCCGACAAGCCTGCCAGCCGCAGTGTCGCGTCGATGTGCGCGGACTTTTCCGCCATCTTGAGCGACTTGTTCAGGTCGCCATAGTCCTGAGCAATGGTTCGTGCTCCCACCCCTTCTGCCACAACCCGACCATGCGCGTCGTGCAGTTCGCAGCGCAGCATGACTTGCTTGATCTCTTGCCCACCCAAAAGTGCCGCTTCGTAGCCGACCAGCGATGGATAGTGGACAGTCATGCCCAACATGCCGCTGATCTTCTCCGCCCCAGGCTTGAAAAGGCTTGGTTTACTCCAGTGATACGGATTGTTGCAGTCGCGGACACGGCCGGCGCGAACCAAATCGCAGCGATCTTTACCAACCAGATGGACACGGCCGAAGTCGACACCTTCGACGAGTGCGGTGCGGAGCCAATCCATCAGCAGGGTGCGGTTCTCCTTGCGCCTGTCCAGTCCGGACCGGAACTGTTCGGATGGCAGATCAAGTGGCGAGAGTGTGATGGCTGAATGGGGCGACAGATCCGTTGCAGACTGAGGCACAGCATCGGGCAGAAAGCTAGGCGCGTGAACGGTGTCGTCCTCAACGGTGATCTGGGGGGCCAGGTTGTGGCGAATGCGCCGACCGTTGCGAAGCTGTGCTTGGGTAGTAGCGGCAATCACCAGGTTTTGTGCGAGAACATCAGCAAGGTGGGCCATTTCAGTATTCCTCCGGCAAAAGTAAGGTGGTAGCGGAACGGTCAGCTTCGGTGATGATCCAAAGGCGCGTCTCCTGGTCGATGCGATAGCACGATAAAAGGCGAGTGCCATGGCGAAGGGCCACTTGGTTGGCTTGAACGTCTTCGGCGTCCAGGTCACCCCAGTCGCCTTGCAAGTGGCGGTTTACGTAATCGAAGGGGGACAACTGGTGTGCCTTGAGCATGTCGACCGCGCCAGGGGTGGCAACGAGTTTGCCGATAGCGAACAGCGGCTTGGTCGGGCGCAAATTGATAATGGACGGATGGTGAGTGGTGCACGGTTTCATCGTAAGTCGCTCCTGTAGTGAGAAATGACACTGAACGCGGCGACTGAATTGCGAAAAGCGTTACCCAACCCCTCGGCAGTCAAACTGCAAGGCGTGGCATGGCCTAGACGCATGTTCTATGGCACGGATAAATTTCGAGAGTGGGGTAGGCGGCGCCAATCGTGATCGGCGCGATGGAAGCCAGCTGAGAAGCTATTCGCTATTCGAGTCGCTGCTGCAATTCAGAGAATCTGACAGACTTCTGTACTGCAAAGCTATTTTATCAATTCAACTTGTAAAAACAGTGAATTACGGAACTGTCACAAACTTCTAAGCTCGGCTGTTCTTATCTGACCCTAGCGCGTATACTGTACAAATTGATGCACACAACGAGCCACATAGGAGGCTGCAATGGGAATTTCCGCCAGCGACGTTATTCCACTCTCACATGCCCGTGCCAACTTTTCCGAGCTGGCCGAAGAGGTGAAGGCAGGTGCCGAGAAAATCGTGACCAAAAACGGCGAGAGTTTCATTGCCCTGATCGACTCGAAACGGCTCGACTACTACCACAAGCTTGAGCGCGAGCGCATTCACCTCCTGCTGATCGACGAAGCCTCCAAGGGACTCGACGATGTTGCCGCCGGCCGCGTCAAGGAAGCTCGGAGCGTGATTCAGTCGATCAAGCGTCGGCGCAGTGCCTGACTGCCACAAGGAAAATTGCGCTGTGGCAAAAAAGCTTGTCGTCAAACTTACCGCCAACTTTGAGCGAAATCTTGCCGACATTGAACGCTTCCTTGCCGAAGTGGAAGCGGCGAGTGCCTACGATGCCTTGCTGGATGAACTGCTCGACACCGTGATTCCGAACTTTGAGCGTTTCCCTGGCATGGGACGCCCCTTCCTGAGCAGATCGGTCGGTTCGGTGGAAACCACAAATGCCCAGGCTGCCTTACGAACGAAGCTGGCTGCGCTGGTCAGCGATCGTGATGAATTGCGCGAGTACGTCATGGATCACTATCTGGTGCTGTACGCGCAGATTGGCGGGCACATTCATCTGTTGTCGATCAAGCATCATCGGCAGCTCTCTTTTGACTTTGAGGCGCACTGGGGCACTCATCCGCTGAAGTCATAGCCCACGGCAGCGAAGAGAAGATCAAGAACGAATGTCCTACAGCCCACAACAAATCGCTTACTTCGCGCATCAGCTCACGCGCAGGGCAGCGTCCAATTCCATGGACCGCATGGCCGGTGCGCTGCTGGATGCACAAGTCGACCTGAACCCGCATCAGATCGACGCCGCCCTGTTCGCGACCAGCAACCCATTGTCCAAGGGTGCCATCCTTGCCGATGAAGTCGGTCTCGGCAAAACCCTCGAGGCGGGCTTGCTGATCGCCCAGAAATGGGCCGAGCGCAAACGTCGCATTTTGGTTATAACCCCAGCCAACCTGCGAAAGCAATGGCATCAGGAACTGGCGGACAAGTTTGGTATTGCCGCTGGCCTGCTCGAAGCCAAGTCCTATCGGCAAGCCATCAAGGACGGCGCCGCCAACCCGTTCGACGTTGCAGGAAACGGTGCCACCGTACTCATTTGCTCCTACCAATTCGCGGCAGGCAAAGCGAAAGATGTGCAGTCCGTGCCGTGGGACTTGGTGGTAATCGACGAAGCGCACCGCCTACGCAACGTCTACAAGCCGGAAAACAAGACGGCCCGCATCCTGCGCGATGCACTAACGCTGCCGCATAAAGTCTTACTGACCGCAACACCGCTCCAGAATTCCTTGCTGGAGCTGTACGGCCTGGTCAGCTTTGTCGACGAGCGCGTGTTCGGCGATCTGGACAGCTTCCGCTCCCAATTCGGACAATTGAAGGATGCCACTAGCTTTGATGCGCTGAAGAACCGTATCGCTCCGATCTGCAAGCGCACGCTGCGCCGTCAAGTCGAGGCCTACGTCAAATACACCCGGCGTATTCCAATGCTGCAAGAGTTTGTGCCCGGTGCTGACGAATCCAAACTCTACAACTACGTTTCGGAATTTCTGCAACGACCTTCGCTATATGCACTGCCCAATAGCCAGCGGCAACTGATTACCCTTGTCTTGCGTAAGCTGCTGGCGTCCTCGACGTTCGCGATTGCCGGGGCACTGGAGACACTCATTAAGCGACTCGGCCAGACGCTCAATGAGAAAGCCGCGACGACCGACCTTGCCGACGAACTCGACCAGGACTACGAAGCCCTCGATGAACTGGCCGACGAACTCGATGCCGTCGTCGATGGCAGCTCCAAGGTATCGACCGCCGCCGATGTTGCCGCCATCCGAGCCGAAGTCGGCGAACTCGAATCGTTCCGCAATCTGGCTATTTCGATTACGGAAAACGCCAAGGGCATAGCATTACTGCAAGCTCTCAATGTTGCGTTCAAAAAGCTGGACGAACTTGGTGCGGCAAAGAAGGCCATCGTCTTTACCGAATCCCGGCGCACACAGGAGTACCTACTGAAGCTCCTGACGGGCACCGAGCATGGCCCAGGGGTGGTGCTTTTCAACGGCAGCAACACGGATGCCAAGGCCAAGGAAATATACGGCAAGTGGATCGAGCGCCATTCGGGCACCGACCGCGTGACGGGTTCCCGTACCGCAGACACACGCGCCGCGCTGGTTGACTACTTCCGCGAACAGGGCAGCATCATGATCGCCACCGAAGCTGGCGCGGAGGGCATCAACCTCCAGTTCTGCTCGATGGTAATCAACTATGACCTGCCGTGGAACCCGCAACGCATCGCACAGCGCAGTGGGCGTTGTCACCGCTACGGCCAGAAGCACGATGTTGTTGTCGTCAACTTCCTGAATCGCGACAACGACGCCGACAGGCGAGTCTATGAGTTGCTGGCGCAGAAGTTTCAGCTATTCGATGGCGTCTTCGGCGCCAGTGATGAAGTGCTGGGGGCCGTGGAGTCCGGCGTCGATTTCGAGCGCCGCATCGCCGAGATATACCAGACCTGCCGCCATCCCGATGCCATTCACACCGCCTTTGAGCAACTGCAACTCGATCTGGCCGGTGAAATTTCCGACGCCATGCTCAACGCCCGCAAGGCGCTGCTGGAGAACTTCGATGAGGACGTGCAAGAACGTCTGCGGCTTCGGAATATGGATGCCCGCGCCTCGCTCGGTAGGCTGGAACGTCTGTTGATGCGTTTCACCCGTGCCGCACTTAACGGGCACGCCAGCTTTGATGAAGACGATACGGGTTTCCTGCTCGGCAGCTTGCCCGATGGCTTGCAGGACGGAGACCCAACTGCGATTCCCTTGGGCCAATATGAACTGCCACGCCGGAGCGAAGAAGCGCACATCTATCGGATGACACATCCGCTCGCGCAAGGATTGATCGACTGCGCCCTGCGAGCACCGCTGCCCCCCAGCAAGCTAGTGCTCGACTACGAGGCCTACGGCGCCAAGGTGTCGGTGATCGAAGCCCTGCGGGGCCAGACCGGCACGCTGATGGTTCAGCATCTGCGGATTCAATCGCTAGGTGCAACCGAAGAACATCTGCTAGCAGCTGCCATTGACGCTGATGGAAATGTTTTCGATGCCGACGTAACCGACCGCCTGCTCGGCATGCCCGGTCATACCGTTCCGTTACCACGTATCGACGGTGCGCCCGTTCAGCAATCGCTCTCGGACGACCTTGCTATGACGCAGCAGAAAATGCTCGATTTCGCTGCGGCCAATGTGCCGATTCCGCTTGCGTTACAGCAGCAGATCGACCAACAGAAGGCACTGGTCGTTACCGACCTTGAGTCGCGTAACCTAACGTTCTTCTCTCAGGAAACGGAAAAGCTCGATGCGTGGGCCGACGACCTGAAGGTTGGGCTTGAGCGCGAGATCAAAGACCTTGACCGGCAAATCAAGGAAGCCCGCACAAAGAGCAAAGGGGCAGCTACGCTGGCAGACAAACTGCAAGCCCAAAAAGAACAACGCGATCTTGAAGGGCAACGCGACAAGAAGCGGCGCGAGTTGTTTAATCGGCAAGACGAAATTCAGGCAAGGCGTGACCAGCTAATTGACGAACTTGAAAGTCAACTGGACCAGAAGTTATCGCAGCGAACCCTGTTCAGCTGTGAGTGGGAGGTGTCATGAATAATCGGTATCACAAACGTAAAAGGGACCGCAGCTACTATCGCCACCAAGCCCGAGTGGGGATGTATCTAGCTGATACGGTCGAAAATGTAAATCGCAACTCGCGAGGAGTTCAGAATGGAATATAGGTTTGAAAATTTGGGTCTGCTGGATCAGGCGGATCTGGAGATTGCTGATCTCACGCTGATTTGCGGTGAGAACAACACTGGAAAAACCTATGCCACTTACGCGGTGTACGGTTTTTTGCGGAGTTGGCGGGGGATTTTGCGTTTCCTATTGGAAGACGAAATCGAACAGCTACTCAAAGATGCCAGTCAGTACCGTATCGACTTGGCACAGATGTTTGACGGAAAGGTGGATACCTACCTTGAGCGCATGGGCAAGTCTTATGTTGGGGGTTTGCCGCGAGCGTTCGCTACCGAAAGCAATGTGTTTGAACACACTACATGTGTGCCACGCACCCATAAGTCGACGGAGTTCCTGACCCAAGCCTATCAGCGTACGGTGCAGGCTGGTCCCAGTGGCAAGGTGTTGGCGACACTCAAAAAAGACGCAGGCAGCGTCCAGCTCGAAGTGTTGGTGGCTGACCCCGATGTGTTGCAACGCCCATTTGGCGGCCTGACCGATTTCATTGCTGACGCCATCGCGGACATCGTGTTTGCACAGCACCTGCCCCGGGTGCACATTTCCAGCGCCGAACGCACCGGAACGGCCATATTTCTTAAGGAATTGGACATAGCCCGTACACGCATGCTCAAGGCCATAAATAACATCGACTCCAAGGAACTTAGGCGTAATCCGTTCAAGATTCTTGAAGAAGTCGACGGTGGCTACGCTTGGCCTGTGGAAGACAACGTGGAGTTCATGCGCCAACTTCAAGACATTGATAAGCGTACCGGTGAACTGGCTGCTGCTAATCCCGAGCTACTGGATGCGTTCGACGCCATCATCGGTGGTAGCTACAAGGTAGTGAAGCAACAACTTGTATTCCAGGCCAAGGGGGCGGGCAAGCAACGTTTCACTATGAACGAGGCATCTAGTTGCATTCGTGCTTTGCTAGATGTGGGATTTTATCTGCGCTGTCGGGCGCGTGCGGGTGATTTATTCATGATTGACGAGCCCGAGCTGAACCTGCATCCCAAGAACCAGCGTGCCTTTGCCCGATTGGTGGCGCGTATGGTGAACGCCGGTATTAAGGTGTTCATCACCACACACAGCGACTATCTGGTCAAGGAACTCAACACCTTAATCATGTTGAACCAGCGCACCACGCACACCGGCGCGGTACAGCAACAGCATGGCTATGCCGATGCAGAGTTGCTTGATCCAGAAAAAGTGCGACTTTATATGACTTGCATGGCACCCAAATCTGCGCCCGGTGCTGGACGGCGTTCCAAGATCAGGATGCTGAAGGCAGCCAAGATTTATCGGGATCGGGGTATCGAAGTAGAGACCTTTGATGACACCATCGAGATCATGAACGCTATTCAGAGCGAAATCCTGTATGGGGGCGAGCTCTGATGCCCCTGAGTGTGGAGATGCAAAAACTGCGGGCGTCGCTGTCGTGTTGTACTTATCAGGGCGACCAACACACCCATGTATTGATAGAGGAACACGATAGGTTAGCCAAACTGAAAAAAGTCATTTTAAAAGCTCCGAATGGCGACTGGTTTAGCTTCGACCCCGACAAAGGGCGAGGCAAGGCGGCTTTGATGTCGCCCTTGCTTATGACAGGAAAAGAGCACGATCACCACCGTGCTTGCGATTGTGTCGTGCTCATATGGCGTAGTGGCAAACTGACTGCGCTTTACATCGACCTGAAGTCTGGCAACCCAAGTGGCTATTCGGGCCAATTCAAGAGTACACGCCAGTTCGTGCGATACGCCCTGAGTTTGTTGACGGAGTTTCATGGGCATTCGCTGGCCTTGGCTGAAGAGCGATATGTGGTGCTCCACGGTGGCGAGCCTGCTCTAATAAACAAAACGACTACCGTGCCCAAGGCGGAAAAAGTCGGTAGGACGCAACCTGACAAACCATACAAGCGCAAGGTATCTAATCCATGTGGTTTGTATCTCAAAGAATTACTGGCTTGAGCATGAGCAAACAAAAACTAGAACTGACATGGATCGGCAAAGATGCGCGTCCGAAGCTGGAGCCGCGTATTTTGTTGGGCGATCCGGAGAAGAGCCATCATGCGAATCACCGTGTCACC
>SXGT01792243.1_pt1 | contig 16093 bp, 16 predicted proteins | sample 3176221 | NCBI WGS metagenome assembly SXGT01 (sample SAMN11356862, study PRJNA531348) | freshwater metagenome | isolation source: freshwater sample F1-120 | place: China: Fuxian Lake, Yuxi | collected 2017-12-25
AGCAGCAATGCCGGCAGCGGCACCGGCGCCGGCAGCGGCACCGGCCGCAGCCAAGCCTGCCGCCGCCGCGGCGCCGGCGCCCGCAAAGAACTAAGACCAGCCCAGCGGGCCGGGCGTGGGCATCGAGGATCTGTCGAAAGAGCAGCGCATCCTGCGCGTACTGCGCAAGGTGCTGGGCAACATCGTCAAGGAGACCGCGCCGCGGCCGGGCGTGCCGCGCGCGCTGAGCGACGACACGGTGGCGGACATCCGCGACCTGTTCGGTCTGATTGCCGAGCGTGAGGCCGAGCTGGCCGACGAGGCCGGTGTGGGCCGCAAGGAAAGACCTCATTTCGCGGACGGACCGAAGAAGGCCCATGCGGTGAAAATCCACCGCCCGCCCAAAAAGCCGAGCTGATACTTCGGTCATAGCTGCCGTTGCCGAAAGTCGGTGCTGGCGCTACGGCGGTCGGCGGCCGCGCTTGTGGCTGGCGCCGGGGGGGGCGCACAATGCCGCGACGGCAAACCTGACCAAAGGCGGCGCATCATGCCCACGCAGCGAATCGAATTTCCCGGCAGCCAGGGCGAGATGCTGGCCGGACGGCTCGATACGCCGGAGACGGCGCCACGCGCCTGGGCGCTGTTTGCGCACTGCTTCACCTGTTCCAAGGACGGCAAGGCGGCCGCCTACATCGCGCGGGCCTTGGCGGAGGCGGGATTCGGCGTGTTGCGCTTCGACTTCACCGGTCTGGGCGGCAGCGGCGGCGACTTTGCCAACACCCATTTCAGTTCAAATGTCGGCGATCTGGTTGCCGCAGCGGACTGGCTGCGCCGCCATCACGGGCCGCCGGCGTTGCTGGTTGGCCATTCGCTGGGCGGCGCGGCGGTGCTGGCAGCGGCCGACCGCGTTGCCGATTGTCGGGCGCTGGCGACGCTGGGCGCACCCTTCGAGCCGTTCCACGTCACGCGGCAGTTTGCCGAAGGCCTCAAACTGGTAGAAGAACAGGGGCAGGCCACGGTGCAGCTGGCGGGGCGCCCCTTCACCATCCGCCGCGAGTTCGTCGCCGACCTGGCCGGCCAGGCGCAGGCGAGCCGCATACGAGAGTTGCGGCGGCCCCTGCTGGTGCTGCACTCGCCGCTCGACCAAGTGGTCTCGGTCGATAGCGCGCGGCAGATATTCGAGGCGGCGCGCCACCCCAAGTCCTTCGTTTCGCTCGACGGCGCCAGTCACCTGCTGGATAACGCGGCCGATGCGCGTTATGCCGCCGGCGTCATTGCGGCCTGGGCGCAACGCTACCTGCCGCAGGCGACGGCGGTGGCCGAAGCGGCGGCGGGGGACGGCAGCGTGCATGTGGTCGAACGCGGCAGCGGCGCGTTTGCGGTTGCCATCAGCGCCGGCCGTCACACTTGGCTGGGCGATGAGCCGGCGAGCCTGGGTGGCGACGATCTCGGACCGAGCCCCTATGACATGCTGACGGCGGCGCTGGGCGCCTGTACCGCGATGACGCTGCGCATGTACGCGCGGCAGAAAAATTGGCCGCTGGCTAATGTCCGTGTTGTCCTCAGGCATTCGAAAATCCACGCCGCCGACTGCGACGCTTGCGAAACCCGGGAAGGCAAGATCGATCGCATCGAGCGCGTGATCGAAATCGCGGGGCCGCTGGACGACGCCCAGCGCCAGCGCTTGCTGGAGATCGCCGATAAGTGCCCAGTGCACCGCACGCTGCATTCCGAAGTGGAGGTGGTCACCCGCAGCGGTACCCCTGCGGCCACCTGAGGCGGCTGGGAAGTCGGCGGCGCGGCTTCAGCCGCTAAAGCCGATGCGCTTGTGCGAGCCGTCGCAATACGGTTTGTTGGCCGACGCGCGGCAGCGGCACAGCGCCGTCGCGCCTTCGCGCGGCGTGGTCTTGCCGTCGGCCTCGACCAGCATGACGCGGCCATGAAGCACCAGGGGGCCGTCGCGCAGGATCTCGACGCGCGGCACGGTCGATGCCGGCGCCGGGGCGGGCACCGCGGATTCGATCGACAAGGCCCCGGAAGGGCAGTTCGCGACCTGGACGACGATGGTCGCGGCGTCGGCGGCGTCGACGCGTATCCAGGGCCGGCGATTCGGATCGAATACCGCCGGCAGGCCGTGAAAGCATTTCTCGGAGTGGATGCACAGCGCGGGTTGCCAGACGACGGTCAGGTCGCCCGCGCAGTAGGTTTTCCGGATTTCGGTCATGGCGTCCTCCGCAGGGCACTGGAAGGGGTGGGCTTGCCCTGCGTGACGAGTATAGCCCCGCGCGTCGCCCGGAGAGACGGCGCTGGCGCCACGGCATGGCGAACGGATGGCAGCGCCTGGCCGTGCCTACCCCGCCAGCCGGCCGCGCAGCAGTTGGCTCAGCCCATCTACCGCCAGCACCAGCAGCAGCATGGCAATCAGCACCGTGGCGGCCTGGGCCTGCTGGAAGATCGAGAGGTGGAAAGACAGCAGTTGGCCGAGGCCGCCGGCGCCGACGAAGCCGAGCACGGCGGCCATGCGGATGTTCATTTCCAGCCGGTACAGGCTGTAGGCGATGAACTGCGGCCAGACCAGCGGCAGCGTGCCATAGACGAAGGCGACGGTGCCGCCGCCGCCGGCTTCGCGCAGGCTGGATTCAGGGGCTGGCGGGGCGTTCTCGATGGCCTCGGCGAACAGCCGGCCGAGTACGCCGATGGTGTGCAGCATCAGCGCGAGTGTCCCGGCGAAGGGGCCGAGGCCGGCGGCGAGCACCATCAGCGCGGCCCAGACCAGCTCGGGCACGCTGCGCAGCAGGTTCAGCGCGAAGCGGGCCAGCGTGCGTGCCGCGCCGCCCAGGCGCCCGGCCGCCGGCAGGGCGAAGAGGATGCCGAAGGCCGCTGCCAACAGCGTGCCCACGGCGGCCACGGCAAAGGTCTGCAGGCTTCCCAGCGCGGTCCGGCGCAGGAAGTCTGGCGTGAGATCCGGCGGGAAGAAGGAGGCGGCGAAGTCGCCCATCCCGGCGGCGGATTCGCGCGAGAACAGCGCGCCGAAATCGATGTTGAGCCAGGCGAAGCTGGCGACGATGGCGAGCAGCAGCGCGGCGCCGCTGACAAGGCAGCTCAAGCAGAAGTCGGCGGGGCCGGCGGGCGGACAGGCGTCATCGCGGGCCGTCATGCCAGGGCCTTGCGCAGGAAGGCGCTGATGGCGTCGGCCAGCAGCACCAGCAGCAGGAATACCAGCAGGATGCTGCTGGCCTCGCCGCCGTTTAGCATCTTCATCGACTGGTCCATCAGCTGGCCGAGGCCGCCGGCGCCGACGAAGCCCATGATGACCGAGGCGCGCACCGCGCATTCCCAGCGATACACGGTGTAGGAGGTCAGCTCCTGGGCCGCATTGGGCAGCAGCCCATAGGCCAGCGCACCGAGGCGCCCGCTGCCGGCGGCGAGCAGGGCGCGCGCGGGGCGCGTGTCGGTGGATTCGAGGATCTCGGTATAGACCTTGCCGAGCATGCCGCCGTAGGTGATCGCCAGGGCCAGCACGCCGGCGGCCGGACCGAGGCCGAGCACGCGCACGAACATCAGCGCCCAGACGATCTCCGGGATCGCCCGCAGTACCGTCAGGATCGCGCGGCAGACGGCGCGCAGCACCTGCCCGCGCCAGCGCCCGGGCCCCGGGCCGATGGCCGAGACCGAGAGCGCGCGCGTGGCGACCACCGCCAGCGGCGCGGCGATGAACAAGGCGAGCGTGATGCCGGCGGTGGCGATGGCCAGGGTTTCCAGCGTCGCCCGCGCCAGCAGGCCGAGGAACTCGGCATCGGTGGTCGGCGGCAGGAAGCCGGCGAGGAAGCCGCCGATGACCTTGAGGTTGCTGGCGTCGAGCAGCGCGGCGGGCCGAAACTCGGCGAGCAGCAACAGCGGCCAGAGCAGGACGATGGCCAGCAGCGCCGTGCCGAGGCGACGACGCGCATCGGGATCGCGCAGCGCGAGTTCGCCGCCCGGCGCTACGGCGGCGCTCATCCCTTTCCCCGGCAGCTGTCGATGCGCACCAGCTTCGGCGTGCGTTCAGGCTCGGGGCCGCCGCCCAGGGCATGCAGCAAGGCCGGGTCATTGGCCTGGGTGGGCACCACGCTGCCCTCGCTGGCGTAAAGCTCGGTGAGCATCCCGCTGCTGACCTCGCTTGCCGGCAGGTCGAAGGCAACCTCGCCGTTGCGCAGGCCGATCACGCGCGGGAACCATTTCAGCGCCAGGTCCACGGCATGCAGCGAGGCCAGCACGGCGGCGCCGCGCTGCTCTGCATCGGCGACGATCTGGCCAATCGCGGCATCAGCCAGCATTGGGTCGAGCGCCGACACCGGCTCGTCGGCGAGGATCAGCTGCGGCTGCTGGTAGAGCACGCGGGCGATGCCGACGCGCTGCAACTGCCCGCCGGAGAGGCGGTCGCAACGGTCGAAGAGGCGGTCGGCGAGGTCGAGGCGGGCCAGCGCAGCGCGCGCCCCGGCGATGTCGGCGGGATAGAGCAGCGAGGCCAAGCCCTTCCACGCTGGCCAGGCGCCGAGCCGGCCGGCGAGGATGGCAGTGATCACGCGCAGGCGCGGCGGGATCGGCGGTGCCTGGTGGATGGTGCCGATGCGCGTGCGCAGCCGACGCAGCTCGCGCGCCGAAAGCTGCCACGGGTTGCAGCCGAGCAGTTCGACGCGCCCGGCGGTCGGGCGCAGGGCGCAGCCGAGCAGGCGAATCAGGCTGGTCTTGCCGGCGCCCGAGGGGCCGATTACGGCGACGCGCTCGCCGTCCGCAAGGCGCAGGTCGAGTCCGTGCAGGGCGCGCAGGCCGTTGGCATGCTCGAGGCCGAGGTGGTGGGTGATGAATGCCATGGCGGCGTGCCGGACACGGCCGTGGCCGCGCCCGGCGCGGGGGCCTACTTGATCAGCCCGGCGTTGCGCGCCGCGGCCTCGATGCCGTCGTAGTTCGAGGCCTGGGTGGCGACGAACTTCGAGGCGCGCTGCAGGTCCATCAGCTCCTTGTGTGCCGGATTGGCGAGATCGAGCTTGAGGAAGGCGTCGGTGAGTTTCTTCGTCAATGCCGCGTCCAGCCCGGGGCGTACCGTCCAGTTGTAATCGTAGTAGGGCGGCGTGGTGGCGATCACCTTGACGCGCTTGGCATTGGCATCGCCCTTCTCGATCAGCTTGTCCATCACCGAAGCGTTGAGCACGCCGGCCTCGGCCTTGCCCGAGGCGACGAACGCGACCGTCGCATCATGCGCGCCGGAGAAGGCGACGTTCTTGAAATCCTTGTCCGGATTGATGCCGTCCTTGAGCAGGAAGTGGCGCGGCATGAGATGGCCGGAGGTCGACGAGGGCGAGCCGAAGGCGAAGTTCTTTCCCTTCAGGTCGGCCAGGGTCTTCGCCGGGCTGTCGGCCGGCACGATGAACTTGCTGAGAAATTTCTCGTCCTCGGCGCGTTGCACGATCGGCGTGACGCCGCCGCTGGTGCGAAGCTTGGCCTGGACGAAGGTGAAGCCGCCGAGCCAGGCCATGTCGATCTTCTTCGCGGCCAGGCCTTCGACGACGGCGGCATAGTCGCTGACGGGGGTGAACTGGATCTTGTGCCCGGTTTCCTTTTCCAGGTACTCGCCGAGAGGTTTGAACTTGCGTTGCAGTTCGGTCGGCGCCTCGTCGGGGATGGCCGATATGCGCAAGGTGTCCGCGATGCTGCTGGCGGCACCGAGCATCAGGGCGAGGGACAGCGCGCTGCGCGAGATGAGACGGGACATGAGGATCATGGTGTTCTCCTTGGGTCGGGCACGGATGGGAGTGCAGGCGGCGCCGCCGTGCCGTCGGCGCCGTCTTTTCAGATGACGAGTGTAATCGGCTCGATGGCCGCGCCCTGTTTCAGCACGCGGCCGATGCGTACCGCGCGCGGGTAGCCCGCGGCGTGCAGCGCGGCGAGGCAGGTCTCGGCCTTGTCAGCAGGTACGCTGGCGAGCAGGCCGCCGGCGGTCTGTGGGTCGAAGATCAGTGGATAGCGGGGATGGTCGATAGACTCTTCCTGGTTGCGCAGGGCGCGGCGCAGGCGCAGGTTGGCCGGCTGCAGTGAGCTGACCACGCCGGCGGCGACGCATTCGGCGGCACCCTCCAGCAGCGGCAGGGCGTTCAGGTCGAGTTCGGCATCGACTCCGGATGGCTTGGTCATCTCGACCAGGTGTCCGAGCAGGCCGAAGCCGGTGAGGTCGGTGCAGGCGGTCACGCCGTGGGCGATGAGGATGGGCATCGCGGCGCGGTTCGAGACCTGCATGGATTCCAGCGCGGCATCGATCCAGCGGCCGCGCGCCCTGAGTCGCGCATGGGCCGCGAACAGCGTGCCGGTGCCGATCGGCTTGGTCAGGATCAGCACCTCGCCGGGCTGCAGCGCGCCCTTGGTAAGAATGCCGGCCAAGGATTCGTCGATCAGGCCGTTGATGGCGAAGCCCAGCGCCAGTTCGCCGCCCTCGCCGGTGTGGCCGCCGACCAGGGCGCAGCCGGCCTCGTTGAGCACCGACACCGCGCCGGCCATCATTTCGCGCAACGTGTCCTCGACCTTGGCTTCGAGGCCCGGCGGCACGGTGGCAATCGCCGTGGCTGACTGCGGCTCGGCGCCCATGGCAAAGATGTCGCCCAGCGCATGGTTGGCGGCGATGCGGCCGAAGACCCAGGGGTCGTCGATGAAGGCGCGGAAGAAATCCACGGTATGCACCATGGCCCTGCCCGGCGGCACGCGCATGACCGCCGCATCGTCGGGGGCGTGCAGGCCGATCAGCACATCGTCGCGCTGAATCGGTTGAACCCCGGCCAGGGCGCGCGACAGCACGGTGGCGCCGACCTTGGCGCCGCATCCGCCGCAGCGCATGGCGATGGCGGATATGGCCTGCGCCTCTTCGGCGGGCGCCAGCGGCACGGCGTCGTTGTCGGCCGGCTTGGGATTGAGCATCGGCGCCAGATCGCAGAACTTGCGCATGAAGCGGCGGTCGATCCAGTCCTTCCAGCGCCAGATCCAGTCGCCGCGGGCGTACAGCCAGCCGCGCGAGGCGATCGCATGCCGGTCGCCGGTGCTGATCAGGGCCAGCCAGCGTGACTGCGGGCGGTAGCGGCTGGGTTCTTCATGGGTGATGACGCAGCGCAGGTTCTCGGCCAGCGGCGGGCCCATGCGCACGGCGAAGACGCCGGCCTTTTCCAGCGGATGGCCGTTCATCGCCGCGCAGTCGCCGGCGGCAAAGACCAGCGGATCGGTTTCGCTCTGCAGGGTTTCGGTGACGCGAATGAAGCCGGCATCGTCGAGCGCGAGGCCCGTGTCCCTGAGCCAGGCCGCACCACCGGCCTGGGTGACCCAGACGATTTCGTTGGCAGCAAGCCGAGTGCCGTCGCGCACCTCCAGGTGACCGGCCGCGACCCGGGTGACCTCGGCATTGCAGCGCATGCTGACGCCGCGCGCGGCGAGCACGCTTTCGAAGGCGCGGCGCACGGCGGCATTGTGCGTAGGCAGGATTTCGGGATCGGCTGAAAACAGGTGGAAGTGCAGTTCGTCGGGATCGCGCCCGACGGCCTTCAATTCATTGCGCAGCCGGTATTGCATGGCCAGCGTCAGTTCGACGCCGGCCGCCCCGGCGCCGACCACGGCGATGGTGGTGGTCCCGGCATGGGCGCGCACGCGTTCGAACAGCGCCAGCCAGCGTTCGTTGAAGCGGCGGATCGGTTTCACCGGCACCGCGTGTTCGACGGCGCCAGGGACCCGGGCAAGTTGCGGCGTCGAGCCGATGTTGATCGAAACCGCGTCGTAGCTCACGGGCGGCCGGTTCCTGCAGAGCACCTGACGCTCGCTGCGGTCGATGCCGACGACTTCGTCGCGGTAGTAGCGCGCGCCGGCGAACCCGGCCAGGCGGCGCAGGTCGATGTGCACCTCGTCGAAACTGTAATGGCCGGCGATGTAGCCGGGCAGCATGCCGGAATAGGGCGTGTCGGTATCGGTGCAGATCAGCGTCAGGCGCACGCCGGGCAGGGGCCGCATGGCGAACATGCGCAGCACGACGACATGGCTGTGGCCGCCGCCGATCAGGACAATGTCGCGCAGAACAGCGGTGGTGGCCTGCATCAGCGGTCTGCCAGCAGCCCGCGTACGAGGCTTTGCAGCGCGGCGCGCTCGGCTTCGGGGGCGAACAGCGGGGCGCGCTTGGTGCACTGTCGGCGCAGCGTAGCCAGCAGCTTGTCCTTGCCTTCGCGGTTGCGGCAGCGCCGGATCAGAGCCGCCAGCGCCGCCGCGTCGCCCCAGGGAAAATAGCCCGCATAGTCCGCGCCGAGCATGCCGACGTTGCCGTCGATGCGCGAGGCGAGCACGGGCGTGCCGCTGGCGGCGGCTTCCATGATGACGTGGGCGCCGCCTTCCATGCGGCTGCAGTGGATCAGCAGGTGAGCGCGCTGGATGCGGCGCCGTGTTTCCTCGTGCGGCAGGCCTCCCAGCCAGCGGTAATTGGGCGCGGCGGCCATCGTGGCTTGCGCCGCTTCGCCCAGGGCCGGGTCGAGCGGATCGCCGATGTGATCGATGTGAATGTCCTTGTGCTCCGCCAGCAGGCGCGCAGCGGCGAAAAGGGTTTCTGGGGATTTCTCTTCGCGCAGGTGGCCGACCATCACGGCGCGCAGGCGGCGGGGCGACTTGGGCAGGGTTTTGCGCGGTGTCGTGGATTGGTAGATCACCCGGCACTTGGCGCGCAGCTCCGGCGGCAGCGTCATGGGCCCGGCCTCCTGCAGCACTACGAGTCTGGTCGCCAGTTGCAGCGACCGCAGCGCCGATGGATCGGTGGCGATGTCTCGATACAGGTCGGTACCGGTGAGCACCACGGCGAGCCCGCGCTCCGGATAGGCGCCGGCCCAGGCGGCGATGGACTCCGCGGAGCGCCGCGCATGCAGCGCGATCATCGCCCGGTCGCTGCAGGCCAGCGCAGACGGCCACTGCTTGACCAGGCGCGCCTGACAGTCCTCGCGCAACAGGTGCTGCCAGCGCCGCGCCGTCTGCCAGTTGCCGTTGTTGGCGTCGCGCAAGGCGGGCGTGACGATCACCAGTTGCGGCATACTGCGAAATTCAGCCATGGCATTCGACCCGAACATGAACCTCGAAGCAGCAACGAGCGCGCGCGGCGGCGGTCGCGCCGCGCTCGCCGCGCATTTGCGCGACAGCCGCGCGCGGACGCTGGGCCTGCTCGACGCCTACGTTGCGGCGCTGGGCGAGTCGCTGGTCGTTCCCTACTCGGTACAGCTGAATCCGCCGCTGTGGGAAGTGGGCCACGTCGCCTGGTTCCAGGACTACTGGATCGCTCGCAGCCGCCAGCGCGAGTCGGGAATCGTCTGCGACCCGGATCACCAACGGCCGGAGGGCCGGCTGGCGGGCGCCGACGCGCGCTACAACTCCAGCCGCGTGGCCCACGCCACGCGCTGGGCGCTGCCGCTGCCGAGTCTTGGCGCGACCCGCGACTACCTTGCCGCGAGCCTGGAGGAGACACTGACCTTGCTGGTCGTGGCCGACCACAGCGATGACGCGCTCTACTTCTATCGCCTCGCGCTGTTCCACGAGGACATGCATGCCGAGGCAGCGACCTACATGGCGCAGGCGCTGGCCATTGCCCTGCCCGCCGGTCTGATGCCGACGCCCTTGGCGCCGCGGCCGAACCACGCCTTGCGCATCACGGCCCAGCCGTGGACTCTGGGGAATTCCGGTCCGGGCTTCGCCTTCGACAACGAACTGCAGGCCCATGAAGTGAATGTCAGCGATTTCGAGATCGACAGCGAAGCCGTGAGCTGGGCGCGTTACCTGCCCTATCTGGAGGCTACGGGCGCCGCGCCACCGCGCTACCTGCGCAAGAGCGGCGAAGGCTGGCAGTGCCGCGTCTTCGGCGATTGGCAGGCGCTGGACCTCGATGCTCCCGCAACGCACCTGACCTGGTTTGAGGCCGAGGCCTGGTGCCGCTGGGCCGGGCGCCGTTTGCCGAGCGAAGCCGAGTGGGAACTGGCGGCCTGCACGCAGCCGGAGTTTCGCTGGGGACAGGTCTGGGAATGGACGGCCAGCCGCTTCCTGCCCTTTCCGGGATTTGTCGCCCATCCCTACCGCGATTATTCCGTGCCCTGGTTCGGCGAGCGTTACGTGTTGCGCGGCGCCAGTCGAGCTACCTCGCCACGCATGGTGCATCCGCGCTACCGCAACTACTTTACGCCCGAGCGCGACGACATCCACATGGGATTCCGCAGCTGCGCGATTTGAGGCCTGGCGCGGCAGTGCCCGCGAAGAGTCGGCGCTCACGGTACGGCGATCCATGCTCAGGCAAACCCCAGGAACACGGCGAACCATTCGTTCTCGTCGGTCCAGTGGCGCAGGCGTGAAAAGCCGGCCTGTAGCAGCAGGGCGGCGAAGTCATCGACCTGCCACTTGTAGGAATTCTCGGTATGCATGCGCTCGCCGGCGGCGAAGCGGCGCTCGCCGCCGGGCCAGCTCACCGTGGCGTCGCGCAGCGCTTCGAGGTGCATCTCGATGCGCGATTCCGCGACGTTGAAGAAGGCGACGTGGCGCCAGTCGGCGATGTCGAAATCGGTACCGGCGAGCCGGTTGAGGTGCAGCAGCATGTTGCGGTTGAAAGCGGCGGTGACGCCCAGCGGGTCGTCGTAGGCGGGCTCAAGGATGGATTTCGGCTTGACCAGATCCACGCCGATCAGCAGCGCGCCATCCTCGCTTGCCGCCTGTGCCTGGCGCAGGAAGGCCAGCGCCTCGGCGGGTGTGAAGTTGCCGATGCTGGAGCCGGGATAGAACAGGCTGCGCGGGCCATCGCCGATCTCGGTGGGCAGCGTCAGCGCGGCCGAGAAATCGAGGCCGATGCCGAGCATGTCCATCTCGGGATGCTCGCGCTGCAGGCAGGCCAGGGAATCGCGCAGGTAGTCCACCGAGATGTCGACCGCGACATAGCGTTGGACGCGGAAGGTTTCGAACAGCCGCGCGGCCTTCTCGCAGTTGCCGGCGCCGAGGTCGACCAGGGTCGCCACGGGGCCGAGCGCCTGCGCCATGTCCTTCATTTCGCGGCGGAAGATCGCGGCTTCGGTGCGTGTCGGGTAATACTCGGGCAGCTCGGTGATGGCGGAGAACAGGCGCGAGCCCAGCGCGTCGTATAGGTACTTGGGCGAGATCGTTGCTGTCGGCGCCAGCAGGCCGGCGAGCAACTCGCTGCGGATCGCCTGCGGGTCCTCTCGGGCGATCTGGATCAGGCGCGGCGACTTCACTTGACGCCGCCCTTGGCTTTGGCCTCGGCGACCGCCTTGGCCAGTTCCTCGCCGCTCTGGTAGTGCGGTACGCGGAAGATCAGGCGTTTCCAGCGCTGGAAGAAGCTGTTGCTGCCGGCGACTTCGTCCTTCCAGTAGGACTCGGCCAGCGCCAGGTTCTTCTTCTCGTCGACCTCGAAGCCGTCCTTCGATGCCTGGCCGCCGAAGATGTAGAGCTTGCCGTTGATCATTTTCCAGGTGTCGGCGTCGCCCCCCCAGGGGATGCCATAGACCAGGCCGTTGGCGCAGTAGCCGCCGAATTCGGGCAGGTATTTCGTCGGCTGCTTGTCGAACAGGGCCTTGTTCTCGGCACTGGCGAAGCGGAAGGCGATGTCCTCGTAGCGGCTGGTGAACTGCGGCAGGCCTTGCTGGTACTTGTTGCTGACGAAGTAGGCGACGACGTCGGCGCCCTTGAGCATCACCCTGGCTTCGTCACCTTCGGCGACGGCATTCACTGGCGAGTAATTGCCGGTGGGGTTCTGTGCCGTCATGGCGCCGCAGCCGGCTAGCAGCAGGGCGGCGAAGGCGAGCAGCAGGACGCGTAGTGATTCGAATGTCATGCCAGGGTGTCCAGGGAGAGTTGCGGCAGGTGGCCGCCCTCGCGCACGGCATTGTGGCGGGAACAAGGCGAGGGCCAGCCGAGCATCGCGCTGGCTGCGGTGCAGCGGTCGGCGAGATCGGCCGGATCGCGGCCGCCCAGATGCAGGATGCCGTAGCGGTAGCTGGACAGCCACTTGAAATCGCGGGCGATCTGGCCCGCGGTCTTGGGGAAGCAGAACAGCATGGCGTCGGGAAATGGTCGCGCCAGCCCGACTTGCTGCGCCGGCGAGGGCATGGTCGGGCGCGCCGCTGGGTCGAAGCTGCGATAAACGATGCTGGCGGCGACGCCTGCCGTTGGCGCGGCGCGCGGCAGCAGGGCGGGGTCGCGGCCATAGGCCAGTTCCAGGGCGATACGGTGCAGGTCGATGCCGTTGACGCGCAGGTAGAGGTCAGAAAACTGCGAGGCCATGCGCGGGTTGAACTCGATCACCGTCAGCTTGTCGTGGTCGGAATCGAAAAAGAACTCCATGTTGAACAGGCCATGGTCGAAGCCGATCGCGCCAAGAAAGCGCCGCGCCACATCGATGGCCCGATCGCGCGCCGCCTCGGGCAGGCCGCCGGGATAGACGAAGCGGCGGAAGCACTGCGTGCCCGGATACATTTCGGAATGCACGATGCCCAGCGGCCGTAGTTCACCCTTGTACATGTAGCCGTCGAGGTTGTACTGCAGCCCGTGCGCGGGTCTTTCAAGCAGCATGCGGTGGGCGCTGCCGGCTTCGGCCAGGCGCGCCCGGGAGATGCGCTCGAAGGGTTCGACCAGACGGCGGATGACCCAAAGTTCCCAGGCTCCGAAGTGCACCAGCGCCTCGAGTTCGGTGCGGTTGCGCACCGTACGGGCCAGCACCGAGAAGGCCGCTTTCACCGGCTTGACGAAGATCGGGTAGGCGACGTCGTCCGGCACCGGTTCGCCGTAGCCCGAGGCCATCAACTCGAAGCCGGTGTTGGCTTCGGGCGCCACCTGTTGCAGCACTCGGCGCGCATGCAGCTTGTGCTGGCTGGCGAGCACGGCATGTACCGGCGTACCCGGCCAGCCCATGCGCTCGGCCATCAGAGCGGCGGCCAGGGCGCCGAACTGTTCATGGTTCGAGGTCACGGCCTGCCAGCCGCTGCGGGCCGTCTTGTTGGCGAGGCGATCGACAAAACGCGTCAGGTCGAAGCCGGGCAAACGCGCGTTGCTGGGAAAACTGAACAGGTCGAAGCCGGCGTGGTCGTGGGGAAACTCGGCGGCCCAGCGGCCGAATCCGAGGCGGTCCCAGTCGTAGTTGAAGAGGACCAGGGTACGTGGCGAGGGCGGACTCATGCGCCGGCGCCCCGTTGCAGTCGGCGCGAGATCGGCTTCATCAGCCAGGGCAGCAAGGCCAGGGCCAGCAGCGAGGCGATCACGCCCGGCGAATGCAGGTCGGAGAGTTCCCGGACATGTCCCAGTTCGGTGCCGGCATTGACATAGACGAAGGTGCTGGCGGCCATGCCGATCAGGCTGATCCAGACGAAGGTCCAGGTTTTCATGCTCGTGAGGCCGGCCGCGACATTGACGACGGCGAAGGGCAGCACCGGCAGCAGCCGCAGGCTGAACAGGTAGGAGCTGCCGTCGGCGGCCATGCGCGTATCGAATTCGCTCAGCTGCCGGCCGTAGCGGCGACGCATGACGGGATCGAGCCATTGCCGCGAGGCCAGCATGGCTGCCGTGGCGCCGGCGGTGCAGCCGCCGAGGCAGAGCAGGGTGCCCAGCGCGGCGCCGAAGCCGGACCCGGCGGCCAGCATCAGCAGCGAGGCGCCCGGCAGGGCCAGCGCGGCAAGCAAGGCATGCAGGAGGAAGGTGAGCAGGATGGCGGCGACGGGATGCTCTTCGATCAGCCTGAGGAATCCATCATGGTGGCTGCGCAGTCCGGCAATGCTGAGCTCGCCACCGATGTCGCGCAGCAGCCAGTAGAGAACGGCGGCGAGGAGCGCGAATGCCGGCAGCCAGCGCCAGGGAATTCGGCCTGGCGTGCTGAGGCGCTTGTCAGGGTTCAGCAGCATCGCGTTCGCACTCTGATGGAGTCTGGCTAGTTCGGAATTGATCGGCCGTGGCCTCGGTCAGTCCGTGGTCGGGGCCCGTGACAATACGCCGGAAGTATGACACGTGGGCGGGTGATTCCGGTGGCCAGTTGGCGAGGAATTCGCGTTCCCAGGCAACGCTGTCGTATTCCAGCGCCAGCGCATCGACGTGTATGTCGTTGAGTGTGCTGCCGTAGAGTGCGGGAGTCGGCGCTGGCGCGACGCCGATACGGGTAACGATGCCAAAGCGCTTTCCCCGGAGATTCGGCATGCCGGCGGCGCCGTTGTTGATCACCCTGCGTCGGTTGTGGTCAAAAGCGCGCAGGGCGGGAAGGCAGGTATGGCTGCTGGCGAACACGTCGACCTGTGCGGCGCGGAAGGCGGCCTCGATCCAGGCGCAGTTATCCGGATCGTCCAGCGCGGCGGCATCGAAACGCCAGCCCGCCAGCGACTCGGCATCGCCATGGACCACGCCGATCGCGGCATCCCCGATCCGATAGCGGCGAACCATGGGCAGCGCTGCAAGCCGGCGCAACAGCTGCGGGTGGCCTTGCGCGGTTCGCTTGAGGCGTTGGTGGATGTGATTGGATCGCTCGACGGTGGCGCCATCGACGCTGTCTGGATAGGCGCAGCCGCAGCCGGCCTCTTCATCGGCGGCGAGGAGTTCGGCTTCGACGTTGCCGAGGCAGGCGTCGTGGCCGAGGACGAATTGGTTGATCGCGACAAAGCCGATGTCATCGACGTTGAACCAGTTGAAGTCGCCGTTGAAGCAGAGGGTTACCGAACCGACCTCGAGCGCCGCGAGTTGGCGCAAGGTGGCCAGCGCCGGCAGGTTGCCATAAAGGCCGCCGATGACGTAAAGGGTTTTCGCCTTCTGTTCCGGCGCGTCGGCCAGCGCCACAGGGCCATGGTGGTAGCGCAAGGGACAGGCGCGACCAGGCGCCGGGTCGCTGGATACGGAGAAAGAGGCAGCGTGCATCGAGCTTGGTCGAGGCGCCCGGCCAAACCTTACAGCAAGTTGGAAGTCGGCGCTGATGAAGCCCCTGCGCAGCAGGGCGGTTGAGCAAAGTACGCTCTCCTCGCCGCTGCGGATGGAGGGGCGGTGATTTCAGTCGTCGTTCTTGTTTCTGCTTTCGGACTCAGTATTTCTTGCCCGTACCGTAGAAGGGCGTCACGCGACCGACCAGGCCTTCGAGCAGAGTGAGCTCTTCATCGGTATGGTTGATGACCTCGGCCGGCACCATCATCTTGACCATCTTCATGTCGTTGTGCACGTACATCGGGTTGTCGTGATGCTTGGTGGTGTAGCTTTCCGCCTCCTGCGGCGCCGCCTTCGGCGTCAGATCGACGCTGCCATAGCAGAGGCAGAAATAGGTGCGCGCCTTCGCTCCCGTGCCTTCGTCCTCGATGTAGCAGCCGGTACCGCGGATGCCGATGGTGGCGGTGGAAGTCTGGATGGTCTTGGCGCCCTTGCCGAACACCGAGAGGATCTTGCCGGAGATCACGCGCATCAGGTTCTGCAAGGCCTCGGCGCCGAAGCTGACTGTGGTCAACTCGCGCTGCAGGTAGGCGTCCTGGCCGATGACGTAGATGGCTTCGCTGTTGCGGCCGGTGACGATGGTGTCTCCGGGCTTGATCAACTGGCCTTCGCTGGCCACGCGATGATTGACGAGGACCTCGCCACGCAGCTTTTGCAACCCGGTCTTGATCGGCACCTCGCCCTTGGCCAGTGCGTCGCGGATCAATCCGGAAATGCCGGCGGGGCCGAGCAGGCCGGCGGCGGCTAGGGCCTTCAGGGTGTCGCGGCGAGTTTTCATGGTGCTTCCTCCGGCTACTTGTTCAGTTCGCGCATGGCGCGCTCGAGCCCCGCCAGCGTCAGCGGGAACATGCGGTTGGCGAAGATGGTGCGGATCACTTCGATGGAATGGCGGTAGTCCCACAGGCGCTCGGGTTCGGGATTGAGCCAGACTGCGCGTGGCCAGGTGTCGAGCATGCGCTGCAGCCAGACGGCGCCGGCTTCCTCGTTGGCGTACTCGACCGAGCCGCCGGGCTGCAGGATTTCGTAGGGGCTCATGGTGACATCGCCGACGATCACCACCTTGTAGTCCTCGCCGTACTTGTGCATCACGTCCCACAGCGGGAAGCGCTCGGCGTGGCGGCGGCGGTTGTCC
>SXGT01775455.1_pt1 | contig 16092 bp, 16 predicted proteins | sample 3176221 | NCBI WGS metagenome assembly SXGT01 (sample SAMN11356862, study PRJNA531348) | freshwater metagenome | isolation source: freshwater sample F1-120 | place: China: Fuxian Lake, Yuxi | collected 2017-12-25
CCAACCACCTCGACCTCGAGGCGATCGAACAGCTCGAACAGGCGCTCGACGCCTGGGACGGCACGCTGCTGCTGGTCACGCACGACCGGCGCATGCTCGACACCGTCCGCCTGACGCGCCGGTGGCACGTCGAGGACGGCGCCGTGCGCGAGATTGCGGCGGACTGATCCCGTTGTCGTTCCGGGATTGGGGCCTTTTGAACGTCGCGCGCCGGACTTCTTGAACCCTTTGCGGCGCTCGCTGGCGAAGCTACCGCCGTGGAACGCGTTCCCAGCGCTGCCGCCGAGACCAACACGGTCGCTGCTTTCGCTGCCCACGCGCCGATGTTGCGGCGCTACCTGCAGACGCTGGGCGCGCGTCTGGATCGCATCGACGACCTGGTGCAGGAGACGTTCGTCGTCGCCTTGCAGAAGCTCGAAGACCACGACCCATGGGCCGTGGCCGCGTGGTTGCGGGGCGTGGCCCGCAACCTCCCCTTCTTCGGCACTTCGCCATGTCCGCGGGAAAGGACGTTGGTGCTGAGCTTCAGCGAGTCGCTGGACTGAAGAACCTCGAGCACTTCGAACTCTTTGCGAGTGTGCCGCCGGCGGATCAACTTCGTTGTTTGCGCGAACTGCCGAAGCTCCGTCGCTTGGTCCTCTCCGGCGTTGGTGATGGCACGGAGTACCGCGCCGACCTCAACGCGCTGCAGGAGGCGGTGGGTCCGAACGTGCACTTGATCGTGAACTGACGGGAGCCGACAGATTGCTACTGGTTGCCGGCCAGCACCTGCAGCCCGTTGCTGACGCCCATCTGCTGCGAGTTCAGCCCGGGACGATGCGAGAACGCCTGCAGGTGCACCGCGATTCCGAACAGCGCCGTCGAGTTCGGCGCCGTCATCGTGAACTCCGTCGTCGCGCCAACGGTCGTGCACGCAGCAATCCCATCGGCACTCGTCCACAGCGGGCAACCGGGCATGCCGGCCCAATCGAGGTCGATCGGCAGTTGGCCCGCGCTGAAGTAGATCTGGCCCGAGTAACCGTAGGACTTACCGGTTGCGAACGGCGTCGCGTTCGTCACTTCGGCCGTGAACGAACTGCCGAGCACTGGACGTGAGCCAGGGATCGCTGCCAAGCGCATCGGCGGTGCGCCGCAGCCTGCACCGTACGGCGCACTGCTCGCAGCCAGCGTGCCATAGGCAAGCTCCCAGGTGTCGCCGCGCAGCGCCTGCGTCGGCAGGCTTGGGTGCAACCAATAGCCACCGAACAGCACCAGTCGATTGCGCAACGAGTCGTACTCGAACGAGTGCCCGGAGCGAGCGCCCGGACTTGTGGGCGTGATCGCGGGCGAAGGCGTAGGTGGATTCCACAGACCGATGATGGGGGGTCTGGTTGTTGGTGCCGCCGTACGTGACGAGCCCACCCGCGTACTGGGCAAACACGCCGCCGGACAAGTACGGGCCGGAGGACGGGCCGAAACTCGTCCACGCGGTGCCGTTCGCCGTCCCTCACTCGAACTTGGCCTGGCGCGCCAGTCGCTTCCGGATGATGTCGATGCGCTCGAGCTGCCCGCGCGCCGGGAAGCGTTCGTAGAAGCCTTCGCGGCGGAACTCGGGCGCCATCTCCGCGATCGGCTTGAAGCGGCTCTCGAGCACCTTCACGAGGTCCGGGCCCGGCATCACCGTCGCGTCCATGCGCGCGGCGACGTCGCCGCTCAACCGCAGCATCGCTTCGATGGTGACGTCGCGCGTCACCATGTAGTTCTTGTTGTCGCCCCAGACCGGACCGAACACGGTGCGCAGCGCCTTCAGCGTGTCGCGGATCAGGCCGTAGCCGCGTTCCTTGCTCCAGCCGCGCCCGTCCTTGAAGCGGTGCTGCGCGTCCTTGCGGCCGATCAACCGCAGCATCTCGCCGAAGATCTGCGCCTGGTTGATCCACATCTCCTGGTGCGAGCGGCCGCCCAGCATGTTGATGTGGTACTGCAGCGGGCTGTCGTCCTCTTCGTAGCAGGCGCGCGTCAGCGACGCGGCGAACTTCTTGAGCGGATCGGTTCCCCACTCGATGCGCTCGTACAGGTCGATCAGGTGCGACTTGTTGATGCGCGTGTGCGTGCTGTTGATGACGACGAACATCTCCGTCGCGAAGTCGGCGGTCTTGCCGTCGAAGATCACCACGGGCACTTCGACCCGTTTGTCGGCGTCCTTCTCCTGCAGGTAGAAGTGCAGGCCGGCCAGACGGTGCTGGCCGTCGATGATGAGGAAGTCGCCGCGCGGCTCGATCAGGTTGCCGGCGCGCTCCATGCCCTTCATTGGCTGGAACTCGAGCTTCTCCGGACTGAACAACAGCACTGCGCCCGGGATCACGGGCTGGCGCGATTCGTTGCGGTAGAAGTCCTTGATCTGGCGAATCTTCCTGCGGTTCAGGTCGCGCTGGAACGACTTCGAGTTCTTCTCGATCGCCTGCACGTAGCGTTCGACTTCGTCAGGCTCCTTCGCCTTGCCCTTCGTGTTCTCCGCACCGTCGCCGCCGATCACCTGGCCGCGTTCTCCATAGAAGCGGGTGACGAACCGGACTTTGCGAAGCAGATCCGCGGCGGGATAGCTGACGAAGTAGAACTCCGACTCCTTCTGACGCATGCGCTGGGCGAACACGGAACGAACCTCCTACGGGTTGGCGATGGGCCAGAAGTGTGCGCGCTCGGGCTTTCCTTGGCAAAGGTCTGCCGAGGTTCGCGCAACGGTCGGTGCCGTGGGCGTCTGGCCACCTCGATCCTGCGTTCGCGGGCCGGTCCGACCCGGCCGGATCGCGCCGGCCTGCCGACGCGCTGGTCGATCCGCACCGGGTTGCCGTTGGGATCAGTGAAGACGCGGCTCGCCGGGCCGGTCGATTGCGGGGTCAGCTCGACGCCAACGCGAGGCCCTGCGGCTTCGAGCTTCGCCAGGATGTCGCGTGCGTCGGTGAACGGGGGCGTCGGCGCTTGCTGCGTCCCGCTGCGCGCGGCGACGTTCTGTGATGCGGGCATCGCCTGCGTGGCAACGCGGAGTGCACGGCGTGCAGCTGCCCGCGCGCCGTTTGCATGGGCCGAAGTCGTACGCACCAGAAGGTGCCGTTGCCCGTGGCATCGGCGCGATGCCCTGGTGGGCGGGGTAGCGCCGCCGACCGGGGCGGGCGGCGAGTTGCGGTTCGGGACGGAGTGGCGACGCGGCAGCGCGGGGTGATGGACGATTCTCTTGGCTGATCGCAGCAGAAAGGCGCCTAACGGCCACCGCCGCTCCTCAAGGATTCCGGCGAGCCGAAACACCCCCGCATCTCTGTCACCTCCCGCCTGCAACTCTTCATGAACGCACCTACCTCCAACCGCCTCCTCGCGGTCGTTGCGCTGCTCACTGCAGCGTCGTCGCTCGTCGCCCAGAACACGTACGCCACGCACAACGAACTCGTCGCCGCAGTCGGCGATGCGGTCGCTCCCGCCATCGCCGGTGTGACGCCCGCCCTGGGTTCGACCTACTTCGCGACTAGCAACTTCGACTCCCCGATCTTGGACCAGAACGGCTCGGTGCTGTTCCGCGGCCGCATGACGGGTGGCACCGCGACGGGCGTCGACGATCGTGCCTACTTCCTGGGCCGCTCCGCGGCCGACCTGCGCATGGTCGTGCGCGCGGGCGACCAGGCCCCAGGCCTGCCTGCCGGCATCCTGCTGCGCAGCAGCTCGTCCACCTCGGGTAGCGGCGGCCTCAACGGTGCGCCGCGCATCAGCCCGTACAACGAGTACCTGTTCTTCCAGAGCACGCTCTACGACCCGGTGACGCCGGCCAACACGGTCGCTACCAACGACACCGCGCTGTTCTGGGGCCAGGCCGGCAGCCTGCTGCCGCTCGCGCGCGAAGGCGATGCCGTGCCGTTCCTCGGCACCGGTGAGACCTACGGACCGTTCTTGGCTCTGTCGCTGCAGTACGCCGCGATCGACGCCACGGGTCGCGTGCTGTTCGAGTGCCAGTTGCTCGGTGGCGTCACGACCGTGGCCAACGATGGCGTGCTGCTCACGGGCGTGCCCGGCAGCCTCAACATCGTCAGCCGCGAGGGCGACGTGCACCCGGGTGGCGAAGTCGTGATTCCGAGCAGCGGCACGACCCAGCTGACGTTCTTGCACCAGATGAACGAGCTCGGCCAGGTCCTGCACGAGGTCCGCTACTCGGTCGCTGCGCCGAGCACCGCGACCACGGCGAACGATCGCGCGCTCGCGATCTACACGCCCGGCTCGGGCAACACGATCATCGCGCGCGAAGGCCAACAGGCGCCGGGTCTGCCGGTTGGTGTGCTGTTCGCGACGCCGGTATTTGGCTGGAATGCCGGTATCGGCAACTGCAGCTTCACGCGTTCGGGCGTCACGGCTTTGCAGTCGCAGCTCGACGGCGGCGGCACCACGGTCGGTGTCGATGACTACGCGATGTACACCGGTGGCATCGGCGGCCTCAACCTGGTCTACCGTCGTGGCGCCGCGTGCCCGGGGCTCAGCGGCGGCGAAGTGTTCGGCACGGCCGGCAATAGCTCCATCACCTGCACCGAAGCCGGGATGGCCTTCATCGTGTCGCTGGCCGGTCCGTCGGTCACCACCGCGAACGACAGCAGCCTGTGGACGGGCACGATCGGCAACCTGCAGATGCTGGCGCGCGAAGGCAACGCGGTCCCGGGCATGCCGGGCTTCACGTTCCAGCAGATCACGGCCGGCACCAACAGCCCGATGATGAACGATCGCGGCCACGTGATGGCCAACCTCGGCATCACCGACGGCGCCACGTCGCGCAATGTGCTGTTCGCCTACACGCCCGAGCACGGCATGCACGCGCAGCTCGAACTCAACGGCGCGCACACGTTCACGACCGCGGCCGGCACCGGTGCACCGACCGGTCTCAGCTCGGCCCAGGGCTTCAACAGCTCCGACGGCAGCCAGTCGAACTTCAACAACCAGGGCGACTTCGTGTTCAAGCCGGGCTTCGCCGCGCCGATGACGGCAGCGGTGTTCCGCGGCCACCTCGGTTCGATGGCGGCGTCGCCGAGCGCGGTCTCGGCCGCGGGCGGCACGCAGACGTTCTCGCTCGATGCGGGCCCGTCGCACGCCTTCGAATGGCACTGGATCGTCGCGTCGAGCACCGGCACGCGTCCGGGCTTCCTGTCGCCGCTCGGCCCGCAGACGGTGCCGCTCAACTTCGATCCGACCTGGACGCAGCTGTCGATCGACCTCGCCAACTCGGTGGTCTGGACCAACACGCTGTGGTTCACCGACGCGCAGGGCAAGTCGACGGCCAGCTTCACGCTGCCGCCCGGCATCCCGGGGATGGCCGGCCTGACGCTGCACCACGCGGGGTTGCTGTTCAACAACTCACTGGTGTCGACGCACGCCACCGAGCCGTCGGCCCTGAAGTTCTTCTGAGCTTCGAGTCCTGATCGACGCGAAGTCGCCCCGCCAAGTGCGGGGCGTTTTCGTTTTCGGCTACCATCGCGAGGGAAGGACCATGCGTGCACCTCGTTCCGTGAAGCCAATCCGGACCCGGCGCGCACTTCGTTGACTTGCAGGCGGCCGAGCCTGTTCACGATCCACTGAGCAGGAACCGGTCGCGCCGCCGCTGGACCGTCGCGCCGCGCGTGGCGGGGCCGTAATGTCCCCGCCCCCGCATGTCCAAGCGCCCTGTTGCTCTCATCACTGGCGCGAATGGCGAGATCGGCCGTTCGCTCATCGAAGCCCTGCACCGCGACGGCCGGTATCGCATCGTCACCCTCGACCTGTCGCCGCTGCCCGAAAAATGGCGGCCGCTGTGCTTCGAGAACTACGCCGGCAACATCCTCGATCGCTACCTGCTCGACCAGCTCGCGGCACACCACGAGATCGAGGCTGTGTTCCATCTCGCGGCGCTGTTGTCGACGCGCGGCGAACGCGACCCCGAGTTGGCGCACCAGATCAACGTCGAAGGCACGCTGCACCTGCTGCGCATGGCGCAGTCGCTGACGCTGCGGCTCGATCGGCCGGTGAAGTTCATCTTCCCGAGCTCGATCGCCGCCTACGGCATCCCGTCGCTCGCGCAGAAGAAGGAGTTCGGCCGCATCCGCGAAGAGCAGGGGCTCGAGCCGATCACGATGTACGGCGTCAACAAGCTCTACGCCGAGCACCTGGGCCGGTACTTCATGCGCCACTACCGCATGCTGTCGGCGAACAGCGAGCGCTCGGTGCGGCTCGACTTCCGCAGCGTGCGCTTCCCCGGCCTCATCTCCGCCGAGTCGGTGCCGTCGGGTGGCACCAGCGACTACGGCCCGGAAATGCTGCACGCGGCCGCGCAGAACAAGCCGTACGCGTGCTTCGTCGCACCGGAGGCGCAGATCCCGTTCATGGCGATGCCGGACGCGATCAAGGCGCTGATGGGGATCCTCGATGCACCGCGCGAGAAGCTGACGCTGCCGGCCTACAACGTCGGTGCGTTCAGTCTCTCGGCGGCCGAGTTCGTGACGCGGGTGAAGAGGGCTTTCCCCAACGCGCAGATCACGTTCGCGATCGATCAGGCGCGGGCCCGCATCGTCGATTCGTGGCCGGCGGACGTCGACGACGCGGCGGCGCGGCGCGATTGGAAGTGGGCGCCGGACTACGAAATCGACCGTGCGTTCGACGAGTATCTGGTACCGGCGATCCGCGCTCGCTATCGCGATTGAGCATGGCGGGTGGTGCCGAGGCGAAGGTTGCGTTGCGCTCGCGGATGCGGGCTGTGCGCGACGCCGTGCCAGTCGCCGAACGGACGGCATGGTCGCTTCGCATCGCTGCGCACGGCGGTGTTGCGTTGTGCGAGCGGGCGGCCGGGGCGGTCGTGTCGCTGTACTGGCCGATGCGCAGCGAAGCGGATCCGCGGCCGCTTGCCGAGGCACTCACGGCGGCAGGCGCACAACTTGCGTTGCCGGCGTTCGTCGGTGCCCGCATGGAGTTCCGGCGGTGGCTGGCCGGGGACGCCTTGCATCCGGCGGGCTTCTCGACGTTCGAACCGCTGGCGACGGCGCCCGTGGTGACGCCTTCGCTGGTGCTGGCGCCGCTGCTCGCGTTCGACCGGAACGGCGGACGGCTTGGCTGGGGCAAGGGCTGCTACGACACGTTCCTCGGTGAACTCGACGCCGCCGCCGACCGTTCGCAGGGCCGCCGCCCCTTCGTCGTCGGCATCGCCTTCGCGCTGCAGCAGGTCGACGACGTGCCGCTCGAATCGCACGACCGGCGCCTCGACGCGGTCGTCACCGAACTGGGGTACGGCGCGTGGTGACCGTCGTCTGGGCCTACCGGCGCACGGGCAAGTTCGCGTTCCACGTGCTGACCGGCGCGCTCGAGACCGACCCGCGCACGGCGGCGGTTCCGATCGAGTTCGCCAACGGTGTCGATGCTGTCGTCGCGGCGGTGCAGCAAGCGCTGGCGCGCGGCGACCGGGTGCTGGTCGGGTGGTCGTTCTACTCACCGGATTTCGCCGCGATGACGCAAGAACTCGCCGCCGTGCGCGCGCGCATCGCCGATCCGCGCGTGCTGCACGTGTGTGGCGGTGTGCATGCGAGCGCCGAACCCGAGACCACCCTGCGCGCCGGTTGGGATCTCGTCGCCATCGGGGAAGGCGAACGGCTCGTGCGCGATCTCGTCGTCGGTGTCGCGAACGGCAGCGACGCCCGTGGGCTGCCGGGCATCGCCTCGCTCGGCGCCGATGGCGCGCTGCGCAAGAACGGCCGCGCCGACCGCATCGACCTCGACGAGTTTCCGCCGTTCGGCCCCGCGCACGATCGCTTCGGCCCGATCGAGATCACGCGCGGCTGCGTCTACGCCTGCCGCTTCTGCCAGACCCCGTACTTCGCCGGCGCCAACTTCCGGCATCGCAGTGTCGCCAACGTGCGGGAATGGGCGCGCTACCTCGTCGGCCGCGGCTTCCGCGACTTCCGGTTCCTGACGCCGACGTCACTGAGTTACGGCACCTACACCGCCGAACCCGACCTCGCCGCGGTGGAAGCACTGCTTGCCGGCGTGCGCGCCGAAATCGGTCCCGACCGCAAACTGTGGTTTGGCACGTTCCCGAGCGAAGTGCGGCCCGAACACGTCACGCCGGCGAGCCTCGCGCTGATGCGCAAGTGGGTCAGCAATCGTGCTCTCATCATCGGCGGCCAGTCGGGCAGCGATCGGGTGCTTGCGGCGAGTGCGCGCGGTCACGATGCGGCGACGATCGAGCGCGCCGTGGCGTTGTGTGTCGAGCACGGCTTCGTGCCGCACGTCGATTTCTTGCTTGGGCTGCCTGGCGAAGAGCTGGTCGATGTCGATGCCACGCTGTCGCTGATGGACCGCCTCGTCGCGCGCGGCGCCAAGGTGCACGGCCACACGTTCCTGCCGTTGCCGGGCACGCCGTTCCGGAAGGCGCCGGCGGGTGCGCTGACGGCCGAAGTGCGGCAGCGCTTGCGCCACCTGGCGTCGAAGGGCCAGCTCTACGGCCAGTGGGAGCAGCAGGAAGCGACCGCGCGGGCGCTTGCGGATCGGCGCGATGCAGCGCGGCGCGTCAGTCCTTCAGGTTGAGGCGCATCCACTCGGCGAGCGAGTCCGCGGCACGGTTGCCGGTGACCTTCTTCGCGAGCTTGGCCAGTGCGCGGCGTAGAGCGTTGTCGACCATCGAGCTTTGGATCGGGCTGTCGCTGTCCATGCCGAGCGTGGCCATCATCGCCTTGATCGCGGCAGACATGATCTTCGCCATGTGCGGGCTGTCGAAGGAGACGCTGGCCCAAGCCGCGGCGGCGAGAGGGAGTCCTTCGGCGAAGCGGCGCACGCGTTCGTTCTCGGCGGCGAGCAGATGCAGTTCGCAGGCGCGCACCTGGACGCGCGGCGCGCCGCCGGGACGCGTCGATGGTGTTGCGGGGTCGTCGGAGTGTGGCAACGAGCGAGCGAGGATGGCGACGACGTGCGGTGGCGGCGAGGCGAGACGGTGGGAGTCGGCGGGCTGGCCGCTGTCGAGATCGTCGCGCACCTGCCGGCAGAAACCGCGCACGCGCGCCGGTTCGCTCAGCCACGATCGTCGTGATCTGGCGCGGGCGCCGGAACCAGTCGAGGATGCCCCATGTGATGAGGTTGACGGGTAGCGAAAACGAGATGCAAGGTGTCTGGCGGCAGCGGGTTGTAAGTAGCCAACCCCCCCCTTGCCAAGTCGGCGCCGACAGTGGACCGTTTCCTCAGAGCATTCCGCGCATGGCGAACGAGAAGAGCATGCATCCGTCGACTTACCTGGCGTGGGCCGTTGCGGCCCTCGCGATCGGCTGGCTCGTGATCGACGACCACTTCGATCGCCAGGCGGCAGTCGTTCCAGCGCCCGTGCAGCCCACCGTCGTGAAGCACGCGCCCGAAGAGAGTGCCAAGGCCGAAAACGCCGTTGCCGCGCCGTCGCCGGATGCGGCGCGCACCGAGTCGATGGATGCTCCACCTCCGGACGACAGCGAGGGGCTGGCCAGGCACGACGCCGACGGCCATGAGCGATGGGCGTATCGACGCTCGCTCGGATCGGCGAGTGCGATCGGCATCAAGTTGCCGCGGTTCATCGACGGTCCCAAGGAGATGTGGGACGACCTCGTTGCCCTCGACAAGGCCTACGAGCCCGAAGTAAGCGCTGCCAAGCAAAGGAAAACGGATCGCGCGAGGACCCTCGCGTTGAAGAAGCAGGAACGCGAGCGCATCGGTGATCTCGGCAAGGTCGTGTCGGCTTCGAAGCTCGAGCGGTCTGGCCCTGGTGAAACGGTCCACATCGGCACACCCGAAGGCGTCTTCCTGGTGAAGGTCATGCCTGGCGAAGATGCCGAGCTCGATCGCTTGCAGGAAGAACTCAAGGTCTTGCGCACCGCCAATGCCGACGCACTCGTGCACGTTCTTCGCTCGCACGGCGTCCTCAAGTGAAACCGACTCCTTCGCCCCCTCCCTTACCCTTACTGCCCTGACACGAAACACCATGAAGACCCAAGGGTTCGCGCTGTCGCTCCTGCTGGCACCGTTCTGCATCTCGGGGATCGGAGCACCCGATCCGTCGACCACTCCGGTCGACTGCCTGTGTGAGTACGGCTACATCATGGACATCCCGCCGGGTGGGGGAGTCTTCATCGTCGATTTCGAACCAGAAAGCCTCGATGGCATCTGCACTCCGGCGCAGCCGCCGTGCGCGACGTTTCTCGGCTGCTACATCGACGTGAGTTGGTACTTCGTGACGCCGCCGCCGCCGCTGCCGCCGGCACCGGCGCCCACTTCGTATGAAGTCCACCAGACCGATCCGTGGGGCGTCCTCCAGAATTTCAAGATGGCGGAGCCGCCGCAGATGCGGGTCGGCTTCGACGCCGATTGCGGCAATGGCTACACGTGGTACTTCCCGGAGATCGGCCAGGGCGGCCAGTCGCTGGTCGTGATGTGCACGCACTGCCAGGGCCCGAACTGAGCTTCGGGGCCACCCGGCGCGGCGGCGCGTCGTCTGTGCCAAAGTCGACACCGGGAGCCGCCCCGCAGTTGGCGGCCCGTTTCGCAATCCAGGCGATCCCGAGGTTGATGCTGTTCCGTGGCGGCCGCGAGGTGAGGCGGCAGAGCGGTGCGTTGCCGAAGGCGGCGCTGGTGCAATGGATCACGGCCCCGTGACGATGCTCGACCCATGACCGCCACGCTCGAACTGCAGCGCGAACTCGGCACCGTGCACGGTGGTGCGCCGGGGCCGACCTTGCTGGTGCTCGCCGGTATCCACGGCAACGAACCCGCCGGCGTCGCCGCGGTGCAGCGTGTACTTGCCGCGTTGCGCCCCGCGGCGGCGCAGATGCGTGGCGACGTGGTCGCCCTCGCCGGCAACCTGCCGGCCCTGGCCGAAGGCCGGCGGTTCCTCACGCGCGACCTCAACCGCGGCTGGCTGCCGCAATCGCAGGCGACGCTGCAGGCGCAGCCACCCGAGCACGACTCGCCGGAGGACGCGCAGCAACGCGAACTGCTGGCGCGGTTCGACGAAGTCGTCCGCACGGCGCGCGGTCCGGTGGTGTTCGTCGACCTGCACACCAGCTCAGCCGACGGGCCGCCGTTCCTGTGCCTCGCCGACACGATCGACAACCGCGATCTCGGCCTCGCGACCAGCGTGCCGATCATCCTCGGCATCGAGGAGACGATCGACGGCGCGTCGCTCGAGTGGTTCAGCAGCCGCGGCATCTGCGCGATCGCGGTCGAAGGCGGGCGCCACCAGCATCCCGACACCGCCGGCAACCACGAGGCCGTGCTCTGGCTCGTGCTCGGCCATCTCGGCATGGTCGGCGAGCCGCTGCTGCAGGCCGAACGGCATCGTGCGCACCTGCGCCGCGCGACGGCGGGCGCGCCGCCGATCGTCGAGATCGCGCACCGCCACGAGATCACTGCGGCCGATCGCTTCGTGATGATGCCGGGCTGGGTCAACTTCCAGCCGGTGCGCAAGGGCGACCTGCTCGCGCACGACAAGGATGGCGAGATCCGCGCCAGCTATCCGTGCCGGATGCTGTTGCCGCTCTACCAGGCGCTCGGCGACGACGGCTACTTCCTGGCGCGGCCCGTGGCGCGCTTCTGGCTCGGCGTCGCGCGCTGGCTGCGGCGGCTTCGGTTCGACCGCGTGGTGACGTGGCTGCCGGGCGTGCGGCGCGATCCGGACGACGCGCTGACGATCCTGGCGAACCCGTTCGTCGCGCGCTGGTTCGTCACCGAGATCTTCCACCTGCTCGGCTTCCGAAGGCTGCGGCACCGCGGCGGCATGCTCGCGTTCTCGCGGCGCTGGTCGCGGCCGGAGAACGCGCGGCTCGGACAGCGATGAACGGCGAACGGCGGCAGGTACTTCATCGGCTGCGGGATTGCGCACGTCGGCGAGGTTGCGGTCAGTTCCTGGAGTTCTGGACCGCTGGCGACTGATGGGCGCCGATGGGACGATGGCAACGCCACGACACCCACCGGGAACTTGCGCGTGCCGATGCCGTTGGCCGCACCCCTTGCCATGAGCTCCTTCGACCGGCGTACGTTCCTGGGTTCCGTGTTCGCCACCGCCGGTTTCGCCGCCGCTCCCGATTGGCTCGCGCGCGCGATGGCGCCGCAAGATCCGGCCGTCCCCGACCGGGTGCCGCACCTGCGGGCGGCGGCGAAGCGGGCGCAGGCGAACGGCAAGCCGCTGCTGGTGATCGTCGTGCCGGAAGACCGCCAGAACGAGGGCGTGGCGCGCAGCCAGTGGCTCGGCGCCTGGCTCAGCCATGGTGGTGCGTCGGCGCTGCACGCGGTGGCACTCGCCGAGATCGCCGTGGCGAACGTGGCCGAGGTGAAGCAGGTGACCGGGGCCGTCGTCGCGGGCGAGCCGCATTTCGCGCTGTTCGACGTGGCGCGCCTCGGCGAGCGTGATGCGCCACCACCCAAGCCGACGCTGGTGAAATGCGAACTCGCCCCGATCTGGTCGTTCCATCGGCGCGAAGTCGATCCCGCGGAAGTCGAGGCGGCGAAGGGGAAGGTGCGTGCCGGACTCGACAAGATCACCGCGGCGCTGATGGATGGCCTGAACCGCCACGGCGCCACGGTTGCGACTGTCGCGAAGGCGTCGATGGCGAAGCTCGATGACGCGCAGAAGGAGCGCCTGGCCCGCTGGCTCGCAACCGAACGTGATGCCGATGCCGCACTGCTCACGCGCATGACGGCGGAAGTGCGGCGCGCCGCGGCGGAGTTCGACGACGCGAAGCGCGGCCGCGTTCTCGACAGCCTGACGGCTGCAATCGAGAAGGTCGTGGTGAAGCAGCGCGTGCCGGGTTCGCGGTGGGAGCTGGCCGGTGGCTGCGGGGGGCCGGACTACGAGGATCCGACCGAAGAGGAGAAGAAGAACGGGCTCTTGATCGGTTGCGGCATGGGCTCCGTGCCGCCGCTGTGCGAACGCTTCCTCGATTTCTGGGCGCCGGGGATCTGACCATGCAACCACTCGATCGCCGCTCGTTCCTCGGCACTTCGCTTTCGGTGACCGCGGGCGCTGCGTTGCCCGGTTGGCTCGCGCAGGCGTTCGCGCCGCAGGATCCCCGGCTGGACCCCGAGGACGTGCCCGGTCCCGCGCGTCTGCCGCTGGTGCGGGCGCAGGCGAAGCTGGCCCGGGAACACGGCAAGCCGCTGCTGGTGTTCGTGGTGCCGAAGGAGCCGACGCCGCGGCGGTTGCACGGGCAGTGGCTCGGCACCTGGCTCACGACCGCCAGTGCCAACCCGCTGGCGACGATCGCTTCGTGCGTGCCCGTGGCCGCGACGGTGACCGACGTGCAGGTCGTGTTCGGCGCGGTGGCGATCGAAGGCTCGCCGATGCTGTTGCTCGTCGATGTGGCGAAGTTCGGTGAGGAAGGTGCACCGGTGCCGCGCGTGACGTCCATCGCGACCCCGCCGGCCCCGAAGGCGCCGGACCGGTCCGACTTCACGGCGGCGTTGACCAAGGCGTTCGGGGACGCGCTGCGCGCGCATGCCGGCGAACTCGACGCGATGGCGCAACTCGTGCGCGACCGGTTGCCGGCCGACCAGCTCGCGGCGCTGCAAGCGTGGAGCGCCGGTGGGGCCGCTCCGGCCGATGCCGTGCTGCTGCGGGCGGCAGCCCTCGTGCGGTGCATGGCGGCGACGTGGGCGACGGCTGTGCGGCAGAAGCACCTCGACCTCGCGGCGGCGGCGCACACGCGAGAACTGCTCGGCAAGACGCTGCCGGGCAGCCTGTGGGGTTCGTCGTTCGGTTGCGGCAGCGAGATCGCCGGGGCCGACGGCAAGACCGTCGAGTCGATGGTCGCGTGCGGCCGCGGCCACGTGCCGAAGGAGAGCCGGCGATTCCTGTTCTTCTACACGAAGACCACGTGACGTCGCCGCGCATCGGTTTCTCGCTGCAGCCCGAGGCCGCGTTCCTCGGCCTGCTCGAGCCGTTGCTGCACGAACACGTCGACTACTTCGAAATCGCACCCGAGACGACGTGGCGCCTCGGGGCCGCGGGCGAGTGGGTGCCGAACGGGTTCCACCGTGAATTCCTGCGGATCGGCGCGGCGACGCGCAAGCCGTTCGTTGGCCACGCCGTGCACGGCAGCTTCGGCACCGTCGATCCGCGCGATCGCCCGCGCCAGCAGGAATGGCAGCGCCGCATCGCCGCCGACCACGCCGCGTTCGCGTTCGAGTGGCTGACCGACCATCTCGGCGCCGCGGTTCTCGACCAGCGCGCAGTCGCACTGCCGATCGGACTGCCGATGGTGCCGGCGATGGCGGCGGTGGTGCGCGAACGGCTGGTCGAACTGCAGCAGGTCGTGCCCGACGTCGGCGTCGAGAACAGCGTGTTCTACTTCCTGCTCGGCGACTGGCTCGACGAGCCGGCGTTCCTCGCCGACCTCCTGCGCGCTAAGCGCACGCACCTGCTGCTCGACCTGCACAACCTGTTCACGATGGCGCAGAACACCGGCCAGGATCCCGAGGCGTGGCTCGCGCGCCTCGACACGTCGCGCGTCATCGAGATCCACCTGTCCGGCGGCGAGATGTCGCAGCCGCAGTGGTTGCCGAACGGCCGCACGCTGCGCCTCGACAGCCACGACCACGCGGTGCCCGAGGAGGTCTGGCGGCTGTTCGAGCGCTGGTGGCGCAAGTGCCCGAACCTGCGCGGCGTCACCTTGGAACGCATGGAAGGCACGGTCGGTCCCGACGACGTCGCGACGGTCCGCGACGAGCTGGTCCGCATCCGCAAGGTGCTGCGATGAACCGCGCCGAACTCGAACGCCACCAGGCCCGGCTCGCCGACTTGTTGCTGGCGCCGGATCCCGCCGCGGCGTTGGCCGCGGCCAGCGCCGCCGCGGGGGCGGGGCCCGAACTGGCGGCGATCGACGCCGACGGCCTGCGACTCGCCGCGCTGCTCGTGGTGAAGCTGCGCTTCCAGCGGCTGATGAACGCTTCCGCGGTGGCCGCAGAGTGGTTCGAGCGCGACGGTGCCGGGTTCACCGCCGCGTTCCGGCGCTTCCACCACGAGGTGCCGCCGACCGCGTTGGATCCGTGGCGCGAGGCCGCCCAGTTCGCGGCGTGGTGCGAGCGGCCCACGGGCTGAGCCCGTGAGCGCTCCGGCTCACACGTTGAACTTGAACAGCAGCACGTCGCCGTCCTGGACGACGTACTCCTTGCCTTCGATCCGGTACAGCCCCTTCTCGCGCGCCACCGCAACGCTGCCGCACGCGACCAGGTCCTTGTAGGCGACCGTCTCGGCCTTGATGAAGCCGCGCTCGAAGTCGGTGTGGATCACGCCAGCCGCCTTCGGCGCGGTGTCGCCGATGTGGATCGTCCACGCCCGCACTTCCTTCTCGCCGGCCGTGAAGTAGGTGCGCAGGCCAAGCAGGTGGTAGGTGGCGCGGATCAGCGAGCCGACGCCGGACTCCTGCACGCCGAGGTCCTTCAGGAACGCCATCGCGTCGGCCGGTTCGAGGTCGACCAGGTCGCTCTCGATCTGCGCCGAGATCACCACCGCCTCGCAGGCGAGGTGGCTCTTGGCGTACTCGCGCACCTTCTGCACGAACGGGTTCGCATCGGCGGTCGCCAGCTGATCGTCCTTCACGTTGCACGCGAAGATCGTCGGCTTGTCGGTCATCAGCTGGAACTGCTTCGCGATCAGCCGCTCTTCGGCGTTGAGTTCGACCAGCAGCGCCGGCTTGCCCGAGTTGAGCACCGGCAGCATCTTCTGCAGCACCGGCATCTCGGCGAGCGCTTCCTTGTCGCCGCGCTTGGCCTGCTTGCTCTGGCGATCGATGCGCTTCTCGACCGACTCGAGGTCGGCGAGCACCAGCTCGGTCGTGATGATCTCGATGTCGCGGACCGGATCGACGCTGCCGGTCACGTGGTGGATGTCGACGTCCTCGAAGCAGCGCACGACCTGGACGATCGCGTCGACTTCGCGGATGTGGCTGAGGAACTTGTTGCCGAGCCCTTCACCGGTTGCCGCACCCTTGACGAGGCCGGCGATGTCGACGAACTCGATCGTCGCCGGGATGACCACGTTGGTCTTGGCGATCTTCTGCAGCACGTAGAGCCGTTCGTCGGGAACGGTGACGACGCCGACGGTGGGGTCGATCGTGC
>SXGT01617041.1_pt1 | contig 16089 bp, 8 predicted proteins | sample 3176221 | NCBI WGS metagenome assembly SXGT01 (sample SAMN11356862, study PRJNA531348) | freshwater metagenome | isolation source: freshwater sample F1-120 | place: China: Fuxian Lake, Yuxi | collected 2017-12-25
CACCGACACGCTGGCGAGGGTCTGCCCGCTCGACAGCGAGACCAGCCAGCCCGGACGGATGGACGCCTTGCTCCCCGTGGTGAGGCTCAACGTGGTCGGGTCGAGCACCCCGTTCGCCGTCTTCACTGCACCGATGCCTAGAGCGGCATCCGGGCTACGAATGTCGTTGGCCAGCTGGACGGCGGGTCGGGCCTGGCAATTGCCGTTGAGGCCGGAGAGCTCACCCCAGGCCTTGGCCGCCAGGACGCCAGCCGCGCTCGTCCACTCCCCAGCGGGGATGAAGACCTCCGCTGTGCCGACGGCCACGAGTGTCATAGGGGGAAGGTCATACGTTCGAGGCGTGCCCACGGGTGACTCCAGGTGCACGGCATGATTAGTGCAGAGAGAGAGTCGTCAAGCGAAATCTCTCGCGACAGGTCGCGACCTCATCCTTTTACCGAGGCAATCGCCCCGCCAGCGCAAACTTGAGGTACCGCCCCTCGGGATGCCCAAAGGCCACCGGGTGATCCGGCGCCTCGGCGCTCTGGTGCAGCCAGGCCCAGCCGGGGCCCAGGCCCTCGCGCACTGTTTCTTCCCAGCGATCCAGGCTCAGGCGCGCCGTGCACGACGAGGTGGCGACGAGATCGGTCGCGTAGGCCGAGAGCTGGCGATGGAGTCGCTTGTAGGCCCCGCGGGCGGCGCTGTCGGCCTCGCGGGCATGGGTGAGCGAGGGCGGATCGCACACCACCAGCTCGCTCGGTCCGGCGGCGAAACTGAAGGCGTCGGTAGCCAGAAACTCGTGCGCGGCCGGGTCGATGCCGTTGAGCCGGAAGTTCTCCCGCGCGTCGTCGATGGCGGCCGGCGCGATGTCGACGCTGGTGACGTGGCGCGCCCCACCGAGCGCCGCCGCGACCGAGAATCCGCCATTGTAGGCAAATAGATTGACGACGCGGCGACCCTGCGACCAGCCGCGCACGAGGCGCCGGTGCTCGCGCTGGTCGAGGAACAAGCCTGTTTTCTGGCCCTCGCGCACCCGGGCGAGGAGCTTCATCCCGTGCTCGGTGACGATCACCGTGCCCGGGGGCTCAGGACCACGGAGCGTTTCCCCGCCCTCGCGATCATCGACCTTCCCCACGCCGAATCGCCGGTACACGCTGCGAGCGCCCTGGTCGACGAGCCGCGCGGAGATCGTGCCGAGGTGCGGCTCCCAGGCCCGGGCGTAGAGCTTGAGCACCGCGATGTCGCCGTAGCGATCGACCACCAGCCCCGAGAGGCCGTCGCCCTCGCCGTTGACCAGGCGGTAAGCATCCGTGTCGCGACAGACGATGGACCGCCGCGCCGCCGCCGCGCGGATGCGCGTGCCGATGAACTCCTCCACCGACATCGGCTCGCGACCGAGCACGCGCACCGCGATGGCGCCCTCGTCGCCGATGCCGATGGCCACGCGCTTTCCACGCCCATCGACGAGCTCCACCAGCTCCCCGGCACGAGGCCGCCCGTGCACCCCATCGGGGTACACCCAGGGGTGACCCCGCCCCACGGGGCCCACGGTGTCGGCGGTGAGCGCGAGTCGTTTCACGGCCGGGTGGCGGTATCACCGGGCGCTGACGGACGTCCGTCGGCGCAGCCGACATTCGTCACCTCGTTGGCGTAAACTATCGGCGTTTCACCGTTGGCATGGGAGTTGCCATCCAGCTGCGCATGTCCCAGTCCGTCGACACCGCGAAGACCACGACCACGGCCCCGTCCGCCACGACGGCTGCCCCCACGACCTCGACCAGCACCTCGACGAGCAACAGCGCCGCCCAGGAGGCCGCGGGCCTCTCGACCGAGCCGCCGCCCGCGACGGGGAGCGAAGACCTCCTCGAGACGCTGCCGCTGATGGGCGAGGTGGGCACGGTGGTGCTCGACGCCATGCCGCTCTCCACCAGCCTGCCCATCGCGGTGGCGCTCTACACCATCGGCTGGGTGGCCGAGTGGGTGCAGGCGCTCGACCCCGCCGAGGTGCTCGCCTGTGGCGCGAGCACCGGTGCCCTGTTCTTCAGGACGATCTTCCAGGTGGGGCACACGCTCACCGTCGGCGTGCAGGCGTCGGTGACGGTGCCGCCCGGGCTCGAACTGTCGCCCACGGAGGGCCTGATCCTCACGCGCACGGAGGAGGGCTGGGACGTGACCCTGTCAGGAACCCTCGCCGCCGCCGCCGGGGCGAGCGAGGACGCCATGGCGTCGGTCACCGGCGCCGAGGGCAACTCGATCTCAGCAGGGGCGAGCGCCACCGCGGGACAAGCCAGCTCCCTCACCATCGAGACCACCCTCTCCGAGATGGAGATGTTGGCCATCCTGGTGCAGTGCGGTGTCGGGGCCGACGGCATCGTGACCTGCGGCATCGCCCTCGCCGCGGCCGTGGCCGCCGACCCCGAGGCCAAGGTGATCACCTCGCAGGCGATGACGGGGACCGCAGGCGCCGGCGTGAGCACCGACATCGGCGGCATGGCGGTCGAGGCGGCCAACACCGGGGCCGACAGCGCGCAGAGCGCGGATCTCACCGAGCTGGCCAACCAGCTCAGCGCGACCGGCGCCTCGGTGGGCGCCGCCGCCAAGGTGTCGGTGGGCCTCGACGGCTGGGACATCTACGGCGCCGTCGAGTTTGGCTACGACGCCAAGGCAACGGGCGCGTCGAGCACCGAGGCCGACCCGAGCGTGAACGGCTCCCTCCGGGTGGAGGCCTGGGCGGAGCAGGGCGAGCAGGCACCCGAGGCCTCCTTGCTCGACCGCGTGCACCGCGTGCAGGTGACGTTCACCGGCGGCGACGAGGTGGACCAGGACGCCTCGACGCTCGAGGGGGAAAAACTCTCGGAAGTCCCGGGTCTGCTCGCGGCGGGCATCGACGTGGACGTGGAAAGCGAGGTGATCGGCGATCTCACGCGCGACCGCGTGCACCAGGTTGAGCACCCCGCCGAGGTGGCTCCCCTGGTGGCCGGGCAGTTCGATTGCACGGAGAAGGAGTTCGACGCCTTTATCGCCGAGTACGAGGTGAGCCTATCCACGGCCGCCAAGGTGCGGGTCACGGAGGAGGCTGCCGTCGAAGCGGCCCCCGAGGGTGCGGACGCGGAGCTCGTGCGCGACGTGCAACGCGCCATGGCTGGGGAGGCCCTGGGCATGCCCTACGAGGCGGCGGGCTTCGATCCCGAGGGGAGCGTGGCGTCGCTGGAGATCGCCGAGGCCAAGGTGACCGCCACGTCGAAGGTGGGGCTCGGCATGGGCGGCGCGCTGGCGCTTCTCGGGGTCGGCGCGGTGGGCAGCGCGGCGGAGTCCCAGGATGTCGATGTCCTGGAGGCGGCGAAGGTCGACCCTGAGCTGGTGCCGCGCTTGCTGTCGGCCTGAGCCCCACTCGGTTGATTGACCGTCTGTTGGTCGGCCGAGGCGACGAGTACCTCGCCAGGGCGTGCTGTTCACCCTCCTTGCCTGTCGCGACGACGCGCCGCCCGAGCCGGTGGCGGCTTCCGTGCTCGAGGCCCGTCCCGAGGCGCCTGCCGGCCCGGTACTCGCGGTCGGTGGCGACGTCAACCTCGGGCGCCGCACCAACGCGCTCGTGGCAGAGAATGGCGCCGACTGGGCCCTCGGCGGCGTGCCCCAGCTCGCGACGGCCGAGCTCGCCTACGTGAACCTCGAGTGCGTGGTAGCGACCGCTGGCGACTACCGCGTGGACAAGGGCGAGTCGGGGCCGTACTACTACCGAGCTCGCCCCGAGATGCTCGCCGTCCTGCAGGCCGCCGGCATCGACGTGGTGGGCACGGCCAACAATCACGTGGGTGACTACGGGCCGCCGGCGGTTCGCGAGCAGGCCACCTTGCTCGACGCGGCCGGCCTCGCCCACGCCGGGAGCGGACCGCACCGGGAGAGCGCCTGCGGGCCCACGTTCGCGCGCGCTGGCGACCTGATCGCGGCCTTCTACGCGGTCGACGCCACCATGTCGCCCTACGCCGCCACCGCGGATCGCGCGGGCGCCTGCTACCTCGATCCGGCCCAGCCCGAGGCCTGGACCCGCTTCGCCCGCGAGGCGGCGAACACCACGAGCGGCCGCGCCCACCTCGCTTTCCTCGGCGTGCACTGGGGTGACAACGGCGTGTTCGAGCCCTCGGCCACCACCCGCGCCCTCGCCCGCGCGGCGATCCAGGGGGGCTTCGACGGCATCCTAGGCTCGAGCGCACACTTCGTGCACGGCGTGGAGATCGTCGATGGACGCCCGGTGATCTACGATGCCGGCAACTTGCTTTTCGACGCCCGTGGCGAGAGCGAGGGCGCGTTGTTCGAGCTCACTTTGTCCGCGGGCGGCGTGCGCGAGGTGCGGATCACCGCCCTCGACCCAGACTACGGCCACACGCGCGTGGCCCGCGGCGAGGACGGTGTCACCCTCGCCCAACTCTACGCCGACCGCTCGCTGGCGCTGGGCACGAGCCTCTGGGTGGGCGGGAACGAGATCGTCGTGCCCCTCCCCAAGCCACCGGCGCGCGAACCGCCGGCGCGCCCCGAGCCCGTGGACCGCACGGGCACGCCCGCCCGTGCCGCCGCTGGACCGGCCGCCACGTGTGTCAGCGACCAGGTGCCTCCCGACGCGCAGGTCGCGGACGTGGCCGTGGGCCCGCTCACGCTGGTGGGTCGCCGGGTGGGACCGTCTCGACTGTCACGCCGCGGCATGATCGACGTGGAAACCTGGTGGCGCGTGAGCCAGCCCCTCGAGAAGAACGTGCTCATCGCCGTGCGCGCCACGCTCGACGAGGGCTCCGCCAGCTGGAGCGGCGAGCACGACGGCTGCGACTGGAGCTGGCCCACCGAGCGTTGGGAGCCGGGCACGCTCTACCACGACCGCTACGCGCTCCGTCCCGCGCCGAAGCCAAGGCCGGGCACCTACACCGTGAGCGTAGGCGTGGCCGACACGCCCCTCGGTGCCCAGAGGGAGCCGGTGGAGATCGGCGCGTTCACGCTCGGGATAGACTAGCGAGGAAGCGCGGGATCACCGTGGTGTATACCGCCTCGGTGTCGGGCCCGAGCCCCGCCTCGGGGTGGAAGATGAGCCCCCAGCTCCGGCCCACGCGGAAGGCGGCCGCGTCGCCATCGGGACCGGTCGCGAGCACCCGCGCCGGGACGTCGAAGACCCCCCAGCTGCGCTTCTCGTAGGCCGCGGCGCGGCCGAGCCCGCGCAACAGCGGGTCGCGACCGGCCGTGCCGAGAAGTCGCAGGGGGTAGACGCCCTCGCGCTCCTCCCGCAGGCGACGCAGTTCCCCCCCGAGCGAGGCCCCCAGGAGCTCGCAGCCGTAGCAGATGGCGAGCGTGGGCAAGGACCGCGCCGAGCGCGCCCGCAAGGCGGCGAGGAGCGGATCGCGCCAGGGTCCTGGCTCGAGTGGTGAGCCCGGACCCCCGCCGAGGATCCACGCGCCATCGCCTGCCGGGGGCAACTCGCCCCGCGCCCGCACGTCGTAGACGCTCACCGGGTGCCCCAGCTCCCGCGCGACGCCGACGATCGCCGCGGTGCCCCGGTTGGGGAGGCCGGCGTTGAGGTCGAGGAGGTGAACGTGCATCGCGGCTGCTAGACTATGCCGATGCTCGCCGTGCTGTTTCTCGCCTGCTCCGTGGAATCGAACGTGAACGCCACGGAAGACCCCGAGCGTTACGACGAGTACGAGGAGCCCGACCCGCTCACCCACGATGCCGATCACGACGGCACGGTGGATGCATCCGACTGCAAGCCCTACAATGCGGACTACCACCCCGGCGCGGAGGAGCTGTGCGACGGGGTCGACAACGACTGCGATGGCGACATCGACGAGGACGACTACGATCTCGACGACGATGGCTTTGACGACGAGGCCGCCTGCTACCTGCTCGACGCGGACGGAAACTGGGACTGCAACGACAACAACGCCGCCGTGTACCCCGGGGCGCGGGAGGAGTGCGACTACGTCGACAACGACTGCGACGGCGAGCTCGACAATGGCGACTACGACGGCGACGACTACGACCTGTGCAGCGACTGCGACGACGAGGACCCCTTCGTCAACCCGAGCGCACCCGAGGCCTGCGACGCCATCGACAACGACTGCGACGGCGACATCGACGAGATCTGGGACTTCGACGGCGACGGCTACTCCGAGTGCCAGGGCGACTGCGAGGACGACGACCCGGACTACGGTCCCGGTGCGGACGAGTCCTGCGACGGCGAAGACAACGACTGCGACGACCTGGTCGACGAGGACTTCGACCTCGACGCCGACGGCGTGCCGAGCTGCTTCGGCGACTGCGACGACAGCGAGCCCGAGGTGTACCCCGGCGGCACCGAGGTGTGCGACGGCCTCGACAACGACTGCGACGTGACCACGCTCGAGTACGACGACGCCGACGGCGACGGCTTCACCATCTGCGACGGCGACTGCGACGAGGGGAGCGCCGCCGCCTTCCCCGGGGGCACCGAGGCCTGCGACGGCGTCGACAACGACTGCAACGGCTACACCGACGAGGACCCATCCTGCTACGGGTGCACGGCGTCGACGGACTACTACGTCTGCTCCACCTCCACCGAGTGGGAGCTCGCGCGACAAGCCTGCGAGGCCTTCGGCGGCTCGCTGGTGATCATCAGCTCCGGCACCGAGAACGACGACGTGGCCGACCTCGCCGAGCGCGCCACCTGGATCGGCGCCAACGACGTGGACACCGAGGGTGACTGGCTCTGGCCCGACGGCACCAGCGTGGGCTACGACAGCTGGCTCAGCGGCGAACCGGACGACGCGGGCGACCAGGACTGCGTGGTGATCAACCCGTCCGGTCGCCGTGGCGAGTGGGCGGACGAGGACTGTGAGAGTGACTATCCGTTCGTGTGTGAGTTCTGACTACATCGCCTGCCCCCGGATCACATCCGGGATCTCTTGCATGTATGTGCGAATGTACTCGAAGGCCGTGTCGAACTGCGACTTGGTGTAGTTGCTGCGCGGATCGTTCTGGTCGCGGCCGGCGTTGGGTTCCAGGTGAACGTAGAGCTCGTCGAGCCGACTGTCCCAATCCATCTCGTCGATCATGTCGGCCACCTCGATGGCCACGGACTCGTAGCGCGCGGTGCAGGCGGTGGCGCTCCAGCACCAGCGCATCATCTGCCCGTTGCCGTAGAAGATGTTCTCCGACCAGGTGTAGGGATTGTCGAAGGTGTAGTCGATCGACGAGGGGATCATGTAGATGAGCCCGTCGTCTGGGTTCCAGTACACGCGGAAGTTGTGCGGCGAGGTGTAGCCGTCCCACTGGCCGATGGCGTTCTCGAGCACCCACTCGCGCATCAGGTTGTCGAGGTTGACGTATTGCTCGAGCTCAGCCATCTCGTCTTCCGTGCCCGAGCCGCTGGAGATGATCGACGAGATCTCCTGCAAGACTTCCGTGTCACACGGGTAGCCCTCCTCGCAGTCCCAGGCCGAGTAGGAGCTGAAGTCGCCGTTCGCCTCCCAGAGGTAGCCGTCGTCGTTTCCAAACCAGTGACGCAAGAAGGCGTCGTCGTAGGTTTCCGCGAAGAGGTAGTAGCCCATCAAGTCGTCGTTGACGGAAACGAAGGCGTAGGAGGTGCGCGCCGCGGGTACACCCGCCTCGCGGAAGAGCGCGTAGCCCACGTACTCGCGAATGTAGGAGGAGTCCCAGACCATGTTGATCAGCATGATCTTCTCGAGGTCGCGGTACTTGATGTCGACGTGCTCGTTGAGGTCGATCTTGAGCGAGGCCTTGCCGGTGAAGGCCTGTCGCGTGGCGGAGCCGCGGATTCGCAGGTCGACCGGGCCAAACTCGGTGCCGTTGATGTCGATGTCGATCTCCACCTCGGCATAGCTGTTCGACGTGAGGGAGTTGATCGCGCTCGACGACATGATCAAGTTGATCTGCTGGTCGCCCGAGAGGTCGAAGAGCGTGTCGCCGATGTCGAGCGACTCGCTCGGCACGCTCCCGTTGGTGCCCCCCGGGGTGCAGTCGATGGTGGGCGCCCAGGCTCCGCCATCGGGGAAGCGGGCCCAGGAGGCGTCTTCGAGAAACTCGCCGGTGGCGATGCGGTCGACCACCACGCCGTCGAGCTTCAGGGTGATCTCGTCGCCATCACCGTCGAGCGCGAACGGGGCGTGGAGCCCGCCCTCGAGGGAAGCGTCGGCGTAGACCAGGACGAAGCCACCGGGCGACAGCACCGTGCCCTCGGCGCCGAGCCAGGGCAGGTCGTTTTCGTCGACCAGCTGCAGGCGACCGTAGTCGATGCTCTCGGCGCTGTCGTTGTAGATCTCGATCCAGTCGGGGAAGGCGTCGTCGACAAAAAGCGTGGAGGCGTTCTTGGTTTGCACCTCGTTGATCACCACGTGGGGGAGGTTCTCCTCCGCGTCGTCTTCGGTGTCGACCGGCGGCTCACCGGTGTCGACCGGCTTCGACTCCACCACCGTGCCCGTGTCTCTCCCGGTGTAGCCCGGGACGGGCTCGAGCACAGACGAGGTGCCCGAGGTGGCCTCGAGGGTGGGCGAGCACGCGGCGAGTAGCACCAGCACCGCCAGATTGTAACACCGTCGTCACGCAGCGGCGGCGGCACGGCGCTGCGATACGTAGTGGACATGACCTTCCCGCCCTTTACCGAGGAGCATGCCCTGCTCCGCAAGACCGTCCGCGACTTCGTGCAACGCGAGATCCACCCGCATCGTAAGGAGTGGGACGATGCCGGCGAGTGGCCAGCGCGCGAACTCTTCAAGAAGATGGCGGATCTCGGCCTCCTCGGGATCCGATTCGACCCACGCTGGGGTGGCGCCGGGCTCGACTGGTGGGCCCACGCCGCCTTCGTGGAGGAGCTGGCCCACGGGCGAAACGGCGGTGTGTCCATGAGCATCCTGGTGCACACCGACATCAGCACGCCGGTGATCCACGAGATCGGCACCGACGCGCAGCGAGAGGAGTTTCTCCGCCCGGCCATCGCCGCCGATCGCGTCGGCGCGCTGGGCATCACCGAGCCCGGCTGCGGCTCCGACGTGGCCGCGCTCACCACCACCGCCCGCCGCGACGGCGACGTCTCCGTCATCAACGGCGCGAAGACTTTCATTACCAACGGCGCCTTCGCCGACTTCATCGTGCTCGCGGTGCGCACCGGCGAGGCCGGGCACGGGGGCATCTCCCTGGTGCTCTTCCCCACAGACACCCCGGGCTTCACCGTGGGCAAGAAGCTCGACAAGCTCGGCACCCGCTCGGTCGACAGCTCGCTCTTGCACTTCGACGACTGTCGTATTCCTCGCCGCTACCTGCTCGGCGAGGAAAACATGGGTTTCATCTACATCATGCAGAACTTCCAGGGCGAACGCCTGGTGGCGGCGCTCATGTGCACCAGCGGCATGGAAGTGCAACTCGGCGACGCAATCGAGTACGGCAAGTCGCGCCGGGCCTTCAACAAGCCCATCGTGGCCTACCAGGTGTGGCGCCATCGTTTCGCCGAGCACATCACGGGGATCCGGGCCGCCAAGATGCTCAACTACCACGCGGTCGACAAGATCAACGCGGGCGACGACGCGCAGGTGGAGATCAGCATGGCCAAGCTCTTCGCCGGCGACCTCGCCCAGAAAGTGGCCTATGATTGCCTACAGTTCCACGGAGGCTACGGCTTCACCGAGGAATATGACATCGCCCGCGCCTACCGGGATGTGCGGCTCATGCCCATCGGCGGTGGCACGAGCGAGGTGATGAAGGAGATCATCATCAAGTGGACGGGTTTGCTCGGGTGAGCACGCCGCCTGCCTGCCCCGAGTGTGGCCTCGCGATGAAGCGCTCGCCGCGGCGCCCCGCGTGGGTGTGCGGCGACTGCGACATCAGCACGCCGATCGTGGAGAGCGAGGGCGGCATCGCTGGGTTGGTGGCGGGCTGGACCCCGCTCCTGGCCCGACCCTTCGAGGAGTACGGCGGCGAGACGAATCCCGTCTTGCGCCTCCACCGGCTGTGCGACGCGATGGAGGTGCTCACCCGCTTCTGCGCGGTGGTGGCGTGGTTCGAGCGGGCCCTTGCCGACGAGGAGGCGGCACGCGAGGCGGTGCGGCGCGCCGCGGGCGAGCAGCTCCGGCGACCGACCTTCGGCGTGTGGGCGGCGGTGCTTTCCTCGCTGGTCGACGAGGCCGCCCCAGACCGGATCCTGCCGACCGGCTGGGTGCACGAGCAGCTCCTGCCGCGCCTCGGGCACGGCGACGGCGACGTGCGTACCGAGGTGATCGCGCTGCGCAACCTCGTGGCCCACGGGGGCGGTCTCGGGCACGAGCAGGCCATCGAGCTCCTGGCCGCGCATGGGCCCCCGGTCGCGCGGCTCCTCGCCGACTCGTCCTGGCTTGGCGGCCTCGACCTGGGGCTGGTCGAGGGCGGCGAGTTCCGGGCGCTCCGGGGGGAGCGTACCGTCCTGGCACCGGTCGGCCCCGCCCTCCGCGATTGGCTCGGCGCCCACGCGGGGCACCTCGTCGCCGTGCGGCGTCCGCCCGGCCAGCCCGAGGAGGCGGTCGCCCTCTGGCCGCTGGTGCATTTTGACCGCGCCCGCATGGTGGGTCCGCGGGGGGTGACCGAGGCCGCCGAGCCCTCGCCGCTGTTGTACCTGCGCGCCGATCGCGACGCCGTGCTCTACACGGCGAGCTGGGGCAGCCTGCCCATGTCGCGACGCAGCGACGCGCTCGACGACTTCGCTCGGCTCTTCGACCCCGCTGCCGAGCGGCTGGCGAGCGGCCACGCGCTCCCCGAGGACTTCACCGACGAGGTGCGAGCCGAGGCCGACCGGCTCGTGGGCCGGAGGGCCGAGCTCAACCAGCTCAAGAGCGCCGTGAAGGGCTGCACCGGGGGCGTGCTCTGGCTGGCCGGGCAGGCCGGCATCGGCAAGTCGGTGCTGGTTGCCCGGCTCGCGCGCGACCTGTCCAACGCCCCGCCCACCCAGGTGCGGGTGGTGGCCTACCGATTCCGCGCGGGCGACAGCCGCTGCACCACCGTCGGCTTCGTGCGCTACGTGGTGCGCGAGCTGTCCGCCTGGCTCAACGAGATCGGCGGCGCGCACGTGCACGACACGACCCCCCGGGGCGACCTCGACGGCCTCATGGCCCAGCTCCGCCAGGTGATCGGCGCGGTGGCCAGCGCGCCCACGGATCGCGGCCGCGCCCCCCGCGCGATCCTCGTGCTCGACGGGCTCGACGAGATCGTGCGCTACGACCCAGAGTTTCCCGAGCTGATCTTCCGTCACCGGGCGCCGGGCGTGGTGTGGGTGTGCGCGGGCCGCCCGGAGTCCGGTCTCCCGGAACGGTTCTCCCCGGAGCGCGCCGAGCAGGTCTTCCCCGGGGGCCTCGGCGGCATGAGCGAGGCCGACGTGCGCGAGATGCTCGTGGAGGGGGCCGGCGCGCGCAAGTACGAGCTCCTTGCGCACGATCGGGCGGAGGGCGAGCGCATCGTGAACCCCTTCGTCCGCGCCGTGGAGGCCCACGCGCAGGGCCTGCCGCTCTACGTCCGGTTCGTGGTGGAAGACCTCGTGCGCGGCGAATTCTCCTGTGTCGATCCCGGTTGGCTTCCGCGCGGACTTTCCGCCTACTACGAGGACATCATCCGTCGGCTGGGACTGGGCGACCTCCAGGCCCTGGTGTCGCCCGCGATGGTGACGCTCGCCTGGTCGGAAGGGCCCCTCAGCCGAGAAGCGCTCGACGAGCTCTTGCGCTGGCGGGGGCTCCTGGCCAGCGGCGCCGCCTCGGCGGAGCTCCTCGACCGCGCCATGGAGCACCTTCGCCCGCTTACCCGCCTCGCACCCACGGGCTCGCAGGCGTCCGGTCGCCCGGTGCTCGGGTACATGCCCTACCACGACTCGCTGCGTGCCCACCTCCGCGAGTCACCGCTCACGCAGAACGCGTCGACACTCGCCCGGGAAGCCTACGCGCGCGCCGCCGCCCAGATCGACACCTTCGCGCCCGGCGGTCACCTCCGACCCTACCTCGAGCGTCACGGCGTGGGGCACCTCGCCGACACCGGGCGATACCGCGAGGCGCTCGGCCTCTGCGAACGGCTCCAGCGCTCGCGCCCGGCCCAGCTCACCGCAGCCGATGTACAGACACAGGCGCGGTCCCTCTTCCTGGACCTCCGCCGATGCCCGGCGAGCGGCGACTTCCCAGCGCGCTCGCTCGCCCGGGTGATCATCGGGGCCGCCGAATGCAACTACGAGATCCTGGTGGACGGGGTTCGCCTTTTCTGGTCGGCGAGGGCCGCCGAGCGGCGAGCGGCCATCGACCTCCTGGTTGACGACCGGCAGTGGGCCGGCTGTTTCGCGGTGGCAACGGTGCTGGGCGAGCGGCACCTGGAGAAGCCGAGCCGCCGCAGCTTCGACGAGATGGTGGCGCTGGCCGGGTCGGAGCGACACGCCGCCAGCGAAATCGGGCTCTACGCGCTGAAAGTCGTGGCCACCCGGGGGCCCGCGTCCGAGCGCGGGCGTGCCCTGGCACCGATGCTGGACCGGCCGAAGTTCATCCACCGGGCCGTGCTCGGGGAAACGCTCCTGACACTCGCATTGGCCGGCGAGCGGGTTTCTGACATCATCGCGGAGCACCGGCTCGACCAGACCGGCTGGCCCTACCTCCAGGCCGCCTACGCCGACTGCCTCGCCGTGGAGCACCTTTTGCAGGGCGAAGCCGGCGACGACCAGCTCCGGGCCACGGAGTTACTCCGGGCGCAGTTGCTCCACGATCCGCGCGTGCGTGCCGAGCCGAGCCTGCTCGCCCTCGTCGACCAATTCTACCAGCTGCCCACGCGAGCGCACCTGTTGCGAGAGGGCACCCGGGCACTGTCGCAATCGCCCCTGCTCGACCAGCTGCTCCGGGTGCTCTTCGGGCACGCCTCCTGGGAGGTGCGGGAGGCGGTGGGGGTGCTGGTGGCCGAGGTGGCGGGTGCGCGGCCCGAGGTGGAAGGGCTCGTCCGCCTGGCCATGCGCCACGGCGACCCGCGCGTGCGCTACGCCAGCATCGATGCCGCCTACGCGATGCGAGGCAGCGACGGGGGGGCTTTGCTCCGCGAGAGTTTCCATGCTCTCGGCAACGACGCGCACCCGTGGGTCCGCGGGCTCGTGGGCGAGTACCTCCACGAGTGGGTGTGGTGGGCGTCCGGCGACGAGCGGCGGCGCCTCGGCGAGGAGTTCCGCGCGGTCTTGCTCGCCGAGCTGGCCGACGAGGACATGTGGACCCTCGACGTGGTGCGCTACGCGATCGTCGCCCTTCGCGACGTCGATCCCGCGTGGGCGGGCGTGCGGCCGCCCCCGGGCAGCCTGCTCGCCGGGGTGGCCGACTGGGACGCACTCGGCGTGGAGAGTTTCTACGCGCAGCTCGACGCCCAGCGAGGGGTTGCAGGGCCGTAGGGTTTCGCCCAGGCGCATGGGCACTCTCACACTAGAAACGCGGCGAATCCGGGCGGAATCCACCACCGGGCCGGGCCCGCTTCTTGCAAGGGACGGCCTCGCTTCGGAGCTTCTCTTGTCCGCTTGGATTACCGTCGACGGCAACGAGGCGGCGGCGCTGGTCGCCCACAAGACCAGCGATGTCATCGCGATCTACCCGATCACCCCCTCGAGCAGCATGGGGGAGCTTTGCGACGTGTGGACGGCGAAGGGAAAGAAGAACGCCTGGGGGACCGTGCCCACGGTGATGGAGATGCAGTCGGAGGCGGGGGCCATCGGCGCGGTGCACGGGGCGCTGTCGGTGGGTGCCGTCGCGACCACCTTCACGTCGAGCCAGGGACTCTTGTTGATGATCCCCGACATGTACAAGATCGCCGGGGAGCTCACACCCTTCGTGATGCACGTGGCGGCCCGCACGGTGGCCACCCACGCCCTGTCGATCTTCGGCGACCACAGCGACGTGATGGCCTGCCGACAGCCGGGCTTCGCGATGTTGTGCGCGTCCACGGTCCAGGAGGCGCACGACCTGGCGCTGGTCTCTACCATCGCGAGCTTCCGCACGCGGATCCCCTTCTTGCACTTCTTCGACGGCGTCCGTACCTCGCACGAGGTGTCGCGACTGCACACCCTGAGCGGCGACGACATCGCCGCGCTCTTGCCGGGGCCTGCCATCGCGGCTCACCGCGCCCGTGGCCTCGACCCCAACCACCCCACGGTCCGAGGCACCGCCCAGAACCCCGACAGTTTCTTCCAGGCCCGCGAGGCGGCCAACCTCGCCTACGCCACCTGTAGCGCCGAGGTGGCCTCGGCAATGGACCTCTTCCACGCCCACACCGGGCGTCGCTACGAGCGCATGGAGTACCACGGGCACCCCGAGGCCGAGCGCGTGATCGTGCTCATGGGCTCGGCGGCGGTGACGGCGCGGGAAACCGCTGCGTACCTGTCGCGACAGGGCGAGCGCGTGGGCGTCGTCCAGGTGCGCCTCTACCGCCCCTTCGACGGCGAGCTCTTCGTGTCGCTGCTCCCGGCGTCCACCCGGCGCGTGGGGGTGCTCGACCGCACCAAGGAGCCAGGCGCGCCCGGCGAGCCCCTCTACCAGGACGTGGTGACCGCCCTCGCCGAGGCTGATCGACCGCTGCCGGTCACCGGCGGTCGCTACGGGCTCGGGGGCAAGGAGGTGACGCCCGGGATGATTGCCGGGGTGTACCAACACCTCGCGCTGGAGCGTCCCCGGAATCACTTCACGGTGGGCATCATCGACGACGTGTCCGGCAGCTCGATTGTGTATGACGACCGCCTCTCTCCGCTGCCCAGTGGCACGATGTCGGCCGTCTTCTTTGGGCTCGGGAGTGACGGAACGGTCGGAGCGAACAAAAACTCCATCAAGATCGTTGGGGAAGACGCGGGTTTTCACGCGCAGGGCTACTTCGTGTACGACAGCAAGAAGTCCGGCGCGGTGACGATCTCGCACCTTCGCTACGGCCCCCACCCCATCGACGCGCCCTACCTCGTCCGCGACGCCGACTTCGTGGCTTGCCACCAGTTTGGCTTCGTCGACCGCTACGACCTGCTCGCCTACGCCCGCCCGGGCGCCACGGTGTTGTTGAACAGTCCACACCGGCCAGAAGACACCTTCGACCGCCTGCCCAGGGAAATGCAGGACGATCTCGTTGCCAGGGGCCTGCGGCTCTTCGTGATCGACGCCGTCCGGGTGGCGCGCGACGCCGGGCTCTCGGGTCGCATCAACACCATCATGCAGACCTGCTGGTTCGCGCTCTCCGGCGTCATGCCGCGCGACGAGGCCATCAGCCGGATCAAGCATGCGATCGACAAGACCTACGCGCGGCGTGGTCCCGACGTCTTGGCGCACAACCACGCTGCCGTCGACGCGGCACTCGCAAACCTCTTCGAGGTGACGATCCCCGCCGCGCCCACGACCGAGCGAACCCGCCCGCCCGCCGTGGCCGCCGAGGCGCCGAGCTTCGTGCAGCGGGTCACCGCGCGACTCCTCGCGAACGAGGGGGATTTGTTGCCGGTGTCGGCATTCCCTGTCGACGGCACCTGGCCCACCGCCACCGCCCGCTGGGAAAAGCGCAACCTCGCCCAGCAAATCCCAGTGTGGGACCCGGCCATCTGCATCCAGTGCAACAAGTGCGCGATGGTATGTCCCCACGCCGCCATCCGCGTGAAGGCCTTCCCCGCCGCGCTCGACAGCGCCTGCCCGTCGGTATCCTACAAGGGCAAGGAGTTGCCCGATCATCGTTACTCGGTGCAGGTGGCGCCGGAAGACTGCACCGGCTGTGGCGTGTGCGTGGTGGTTTGCCCGGCCAAAGACAAGACCAACCCCAGGCACAAGTCCATCGACATGGTGGAACAGGCGCCGGTGGTCGAGCGGGAACGTGCCCAATACGAGGCCTTTCTTGCCCTGCCCGAGCTCGACGCGGCGAGTGTCAAGCACGACCTGCGCACCGCCCAGCTGATGCAACCCTTGTTCGAGTACTCCGGGGCCTGCAGTGGCTGCGGGGAAACCCCCTACATCAAGCTCCTCACCCAGCTGGTGGGCGACCACCTGCTCATCGCGAACGCCACCGGTTGTAGCTCGATTTACGGCGGCAACCTGCCGAGCACGCCCTACTGCACGAACGCCGACGGCCGGGGGCCGGCCTGGTCGAACTCCC